>Ga0306923_10005702_pt1 | contig 12170 bp, 12 predicted proteins | sample sta12Can44000108_FD_203841 | JGI IMG/M metagenome (GOLD analysis project Ga0306923, IMG submission 203841) | Lab enrichment of tropical soil microbial communities from Luquillo Experimental Forest, Puerto Rico - statanox.12C.anox.44.000.108 (v2)... | ecosystem: Environmental > Terrestrial >...
GGATAGCTTCGAGCGATGCGGCAAGCAACTGTGAGCTGGCTAAGCCGTAGCGATCCAAGATGGTGTAAGCGATCTGTGCGTCGAAGATCTGTTTTCCTACGGGCTGGAAGGAGAGCAGCTGGCCGGTCTGCGACTCGAGCTCTTCGATACCCGGTTTGCCGGCAGCGGAGACGGGCTGAAAGGCGACGGCATTGACGGCCAAAGGTCGCAGCGACTGTAACGCCACAGAAAGGCGCAAAATGATTTCAGCCGCTGCGGACGGGATCGCGAACAGACGGCCCGTCGGGCGCGCCGGCTGCGGGGCGAATTTGGGCAGCCAGGTGATGGCGTCGTTTTGCCCCGCTAATGCGCCGGAAAGGTCGACGATGTGCGCCCCGCTGCGCCGGGCCAGCGCAAGATTGGTCCGGGTAAACGCGCTTGATCCAGCGAAGAACACCATCCAGGCTTTGTCGAAGCTGTCTTCCTCGACGGGTTGTATGACGGCTGCCTCGCCGCCCGCTTCCGTCAAAGTGCCGGCCAGGTTTTCTTCATCGAGCAGGCGGAAATCACAAGCGGCAAAGCGGCTTTCTTCGAGAATGGACTTAAGCTCCGTCCCGAGCAGCGAAGAAGCGCCGGCAATGACGATACGGCGGGTTTCGAGGGGGATGGCAGTCATAGGTTACCGGCATCAGGGAGAAGCCGTACGGGAAACCAGACGATGACGGAAAAAGCGAACCAAATGGAGCGTGACCGCGGTTATGGCGTAGGTCGAGGCCAGGAGCAGCAAGGCGATTTCGGAAAAGTTCCAGATCACGGCGAGCAGGAGCAAGGTCAGCAAAATGAGTATCGCCGGTTGTTTTTTGCCCCACGGCAGATCTTTGAAGCTATAGAAGCGAATGGTGCTGGTCATCAGCCCGCCGAGCACTACGGCAAGCAGCAGCCAAGCTACCGACCAGCGCCAGTCGACAATTGCGCCGACGTCCACCAGCGGGCCGCCCTTGTGGAAGGCGTGAATCACCGAGGCGATCACGCCGGCAGCGGCGGGGGTAGGCATGCCAACAAAATACTTGGAACCTCCGGGCGCCATGCCCTGGACGTTAAAGCGCGCCAGGCGCCAAGCGCAGCAGATCAAAAACGCGAGACAGCATAACCACCCGAAGTGGCCCAGCTGGCGCAAGGCGCCGGGAGCCAGATTGGTCACGCTGCGCACTCCCCAGGAATAGGCCAGCACGGCGGGCGCGACGCCGAAGCTGACCACGTCCGCCAGAGAATCGAACTGCACGCCGAATTCGGTGTTCGTGCCGGTCAGGCGGGCGACACGGCCGTCGAGGGAATCGAAGACAATCGCGACGCCGATGGCTTTTGCGGCGTGATTGAAATCGTCCGGATTGCCGATCAGGGACGCCACTACCGCGTAGTAGCCGCAGAGAAGATTCGCGGAGGTCATCATCGCGGGAAGCAAAAAAATTCCGCGGCGGAATCTTGCCTGCACGCGAGTGCGGCGACCCTCGAAGGGAATCTCGTCCTGATGCAGTTCCGACATATCTAGGGATGTCGCTCCACAAGCAAAGTTTCCGCCTCGCCGTGCGACGTACCGGAGGCCGCGGGCCAGCGGGCGAGCGTGGTCGAACCGCCGTAGACGATAGCCCCTACTTTTACCAGAAGTTCAGAGCCCTCGGGAATCCACAGATCCACGCGAGAGCCAAAACGCACCAGGCCGATGCGCTCGCCCCGGGCCACGGCGTCCTGCGGTTTTTTCCAGGAGACGACACGGCGGGCGATGAGTCCAGCGATCTGTTTAAACTCGAGGTTCCCGGTGGGAGTGGCCAAGGTGAAGACGTTCTGTTCGTTCTGCGCGGATGCTTTGGCGTTCCAGGCCGCTAGGAATCGTCCCGGGCGGTAGTCCACTCGGGTGAGGACCCCGGCGGCCGGCGCACGGTTGACGTGGACGTTCCAGATCGCCAGAAAGATGCTGATCCGCGTGCCGGGGCGGCCAGCGTTCTCTTCCTCGGTGACGACCACTACGCGGCCGTCGGCCGGAGATACAATCGCCGAATCATCCTGCGGAATCACGCGGTCAGGATCGCGGAAGAAGGAAAAACAGAAAAGTCCCAGGGCCATGAGGACGCCGGCGATAATCCATGCATGAAAAAACAGCCCGAGCGCGCCCAGGAACAGCGGCGGAACGCCGAAATAGTAGCCTTCCTTGACCATGCGCTATGAAGATACCACAGCGCCAACGGCGGAGCAGGGCGACGATTGGTCCGTGCAATCACTCCGCAAATGCGGGCGGAGACAACCCCGCGCGCTGGCGGAACGACGACTGACTTCGACGAGGCAGGCGCGCGCTACAGATCAGGCGTGTTGCGCGCGCGAGCGTTGGATACGCGCAGCAATCCGTTCCATTTCATCCTTGCAGTGCAGTTTCAACTTTTTCAGCTTGATCTCTTCCAGGAGGTCTTCCGAACTGAGGTAGGGTTCTTTGAGGATTCTCTGCAACTCTGCGTCGTACTTTTGATGCTGCTCAAACAGACGCTGATAGTCGGCGTCTGCATTGAGGAGTATGTCCCGAGGGCTCCGCTGCATTTCTGCCATGCGTTCCTCCTCCGTACTGCAGATTAAATTTTAAGGTCCAAACTTCTGCTGCAACTTCCCCTGTGCACGATGCGGGCGGGAACCGATCCGTACATCAACGCGAACGGTAACTCCGCGTAGAGTCAGAGTCAAGAGCGATCCACAGGTATTTTCGTACTAGCATTCGAGTACGAGTCGCATCAGGAGCGCCGCTTCCTCGGGACTCCGATAGTAGTTGGGGCGACGGCCGGTGACTTGAAAACCGAATTTCCGGTACAGGGCGATGGCCGGCGCGTTGGACTCGCGAACTTCTAGAAAAACATGCTGCGTGCCGGATGACGCCGCTTGCCGGAGAAAATTCTTCAACAGCAGAGTGGCGAAGCCGTGACGGCGATCGGCGATTCTCACCGCGAGGTCGAGAATCTCCGCTTCGCCACCGAGGTTGCGCCATTCGAGCACGCCGACGAGCTCCAGGTGTTTCTCGCAGACGACCGTGAGAACCTCGCCGATCGGAACGTGCGTTGCGCGCTCCACATCTCCCGGCGAGGGAGCCGCAAGGTCGGCTTCTGCCAGAATCGCCCTCACCGCGTCGCGGTCGGAGGGCAAGCCTCGACGAAGTAGAGCGCCCGGCCGATCAGACGCCTCGGGCGGCACAGGATTCCTCTCGGCGGAGCGAAATCATGCTTTCATCGCTGCCGAATTCCCGGTCCAGAAAATCTCGGCGTCGGAGCGCCGCACATAATTTGCATCGAGCCCCAGCGCATCGGTGACTTGGCCGGAGCGAAAGTTGCGATATGCGGCAGCAGCCAGCGGCGCGGCGAAAGGTGGGGCGATCGGTTCTAAGGCGTCACCCGCGGCATTTCGCGAGTGCCACTCGGGCACCCCCTCGAGTAGTTGCGGGTCGGGAGTACGCCAAAGTACGGGGAGTGATCCGGCCCGACCCGCGACTCTGGTCACGAACCCCGCAAGGCCGCAAACCGATTCGCTCTCGAGCACCCGGCCCTCGCGTTCATAGAGCGCCGCAAAGACTTGCTCGCGTTGCGCATCGAGGTAGGCCGCAACCAAAGGCGCTGCGACGGCGGGGCCTCGGGATCCCTCTCCCGCCAGCGCGGTGAGGCGGGACACCGAGGCGATGGGCCGATGGTAGATCTCCGCCCATGCCTTGACCGTAGTCAGGCCGATACGAAGACCTGTGAAGGAGCCGGGGCCCGAACACACCGCGTAACCATCTAGGGCCGCGAGACTTAAGCCGGATGCGGCCAGAATCCTGCGAACCGCCGGCAGCAGCCAGGAAGAGTAGTTAGAATCGGCCGGATGAGCCTCCACAGATTCCGGCCGATCGTCGCGCACCAGCGCGACCGAGCCTCTCGAATCGGCCGTGTCCACGAGAAGGAAGCGCATCAACCCGAAGTATAGGTTAAATTTTGACAGGATTTCTCAAAAATACAGGCAATTTTATTGCCAAAATTGACAGGTCTTTTTGCTAACTCGCTCATTTCAAACGGTATATCTTGACTCTCTGCGCACAAACTCCTACACTGCTAGCGCGGTTCAAGGGGGCATCCGAATTTATGGATTACAAAATCGGCGACAAGGTGGTTTACCCGAATCACGGCGTAGGCATCATTGAGCAGATTAATTACGGAGTCCTGAACGGAAAAACCGAGAGATACTACATGATTCGCATTGTATCGAGCGGCTTGCGAGTGATGGTGCCGCAATCGAATGCGATGAGTGTGGGGCTTCGCTCGGTGATGCGGTCCAACGACACCACAAAGGTTCTCGGTTTTCTCGAGCGCGGCAAACTTAATTGTCACCACGACTGGAAACACCGTTTCAAGGAGAACTCGGAAAGAATGCGCACCGGGTCCCTGCTCGAAGTCGCCGTGGTCCTCAAGAGTCTCTGCTCCCTCAGTCGCAGTAAGCCACTTTCCTTCCGCGAGAAGAAGATGCTGGAACGCGCCAAATACTTGCTGGTCAGCGAGATGGCGACAGCGCGGAATACGTCGGCGGAGTTGGCGGAAACCATGGTGCTGAAATCGCTGGCCAAGGCGAAGTTGCAGTTGCCGGTATTGCAGGAAGGATTCGAGCAGTAGCAAGTTGTTGTAAACATTTTCGGGGGCAAGCCGAGCGCTTGTCCCCTTTTCTTTTTCTCCGCTAGCGTGAACGTTTACGCTGGCGGGCACGCCTGGGGTCCTCAAAACGCGGCGTTCCCCAGCCCCCGCCTCCCGGAGTCTCGATGCGCAGAACGTCGCCGGCCTGCAACTCAAAAGCACATTTTCCGCTGAGCGTTCTTGCCAAGTTGTTGCGTAGGAGAGTGTTTTTGCCCGCGGCTCCGCTCTGCCCGCCGCGCAGTCCGTAGGGAGCAGTGATGCGGCGGTCCGACAGGAGTCCACCTTCGGCAGCGGACAGAAACTCCAGCTCGCGGACAATCCCGTCGCCGCCGCGGTGCTTGCCGCGGCCGCCCGAGCCATGCCGGATCACGTAGCGCTTCACCCGCACCGGATAGGTTTCTTCCAACACTTCGACCGGCGTGTTCCACGAGTTGGTCATGTGGGAGTGGACTGCGGACGGGCCGTCGTGTGCTGCCGACGCGCCGCAACCTCCGGCGACGGTTTCATAATAGGTAAAGGCCGCGCCGGCGCGGCGCGGGTCGCGCCCACCGAACGTAAGGTTGTTCATGGTGCCTTGGCTCGCGGCAGGAATGCGAGCGGGAGCCGCCTGCGAGAGCGCGCGGAGAAGCGTGTCGACCATGCGCTGCGAAGTTTCTACGTTGCCTCCCGCGACGGCAGCGGGCAGAGTGGCCCCGACGACGGTTCCGGAAGGTATCACCATGGTGATCGGCCGAATGAGTCCGGAAGTAGCGGGAACGTCGTCGCGCACGAGCGAACGGAAGACGTAGTAGGTGGCGGAGATGGCGATGGCTGCGACGGCGTTGAGGTTGCCCGCACACTGCGGAGCGGAGCCGGTGAAATCCACGCTGGCAGAACCGTTCGCGATGCGCACCGAGACACGGACGCGCAGCGGGCCAGAACGGAAGCTGTCTCCATCCAAAAAATCCTCGGCTTGATAGCGTCCGGAGGGCAGGCGCCGTAATTCGGCACGCATCATTTTTTCCGAATAGTCGAGAAGGTAGCGGGCATAGAGTTCGGTTTCGCGGATTCCGTACTTCTGGATGACCTCGGCAATCCGCCGCGCGCCGAGGCGGCAGGACGCGACCTGGGCGGCGAGGTCGCCTTCTCTTTCTGACGGGGTGCGTACATTGGCGAGGAGCAGATGCAACACGTCGGGGTCCAGCTTGCCGCCGCGGAAAATCTTCACCGGCGGGATGCGCAGGCCTTCCTGATAGATCTCGCGAGCCGGTCCCATAGAGCCGGCAAGCGCTCCGCCGATGTCTGCATGATGAGCGCGGCTGGCCACGAAAAAGCGTGGTGTGCGCCCGCCGGGAAGAAAAACCGCCGTGACGAGCGTGAGGTCGGGCAGATGCGTGCCGCCCGCAAACGGATCGTTCAGCAGGGCGATATCGCCGGGCTCGAACCGCAAGGCGTGGCGCGCGGCGGCAACGGAAGCGGGCATAGAACCCAAGTGCACTGGCATGTGATCCCCCATGGCCAGCACTTCCCCGTTGCGGTCATAGATGGCGCAGGAATAGTCCCGGCGCTCCTTGATGTTGGCGGAAAACGCGGAGCGCCGGAGAGCCGCCCCCATTTCTTCGGCAACGGAATGGAAGATGTTCTTGAACACTTCAAGACGCATCGCGTCGGGCTCGCGTCGCTTAGCGGCCATAACGCCCCGCGCCCTTTCTTGCCGTCGCCAGATGGATCTGGCCATAAAGGTCCACACGAGCCCGCCAGCCGGCAGGAACCAGCGACGTGGCGCTGTACTCGGTGACAATGGCGGGTCCCGCGAACCGTTCACCCGCGTGCAGCCTCTCCCGTTCATAGACGGCGACCCGCTGCTGCTTTTTGGCAAGATGGCTGTTTCCGATGGCGGACGGCCTGGCCACCGCTCCCTCTCTGGCGCGCGGCAGCTCTGGCAGATCGGCGCGCGGCGAGATTCCGGTGGCGCGGCACCGCACGCTGACGATTTCGACGGGACGCTCCGCGTCCGCGTGGCCATAAGCACGTTCATGGGCGCGATGAAAGGCCGCGACGTAGTCGCCATCGGCCGGGATGCTCAGATCGTACGCTTGGCCTATATAGCGCAGGTCCAAGCGATGTTCGAAGCGTTGCTCGCTGGCCTGGAATCCCTCCCGCCGCAAAAAGGCCTCGGCTTGCCTTTGCAGTCTGCGCAGGAAGCGGCCCGCCGCTTGGCGGGCTGCGTGGGGACGATAGACAGGCAGCAGGACCGTCTGCGAGAAATCGCGCCTCACATCGGCTCGGAGAATGCCCACAGCAGACAGCGCTCCCGGGAAAACCGGTAGCAGGACGCCTCGCAGTTCCAAGGCCTGCGCCAGATCGCACGCGTGCAGACCGCCCGCGCCACCAAATGCCACCAGCACGTAGTCGCGCGGATCGTGGCCGCGCTCGATGGAAATCAGGCGGAGCGCCCGTTCCATCACGGAATTGGAGACGCCGATGATGGCCCGCGCGAACTCTTCAAGCGTTGCGAAACTGCCTTTCCTCCTGCGAAGCTCGCGCTCGGCGCGAGCCACATCGAGAGGAAAGGCCCCGTTCAGCAGGGTGCGCGCGGCAAAGTGGCCGAGCACAGCGTGCGCGTCAGTCACCGTCGGCAGTTCGCCCCTGCCGTAGCAGATAGGACCGGGATCCGCGCCGGCGCTTTCCGGGCCGACGCGAAGAGCGCCCCCGGCGTCAAATCTGGCGATGGAGCCGCCTCCCGCGCCAACGGTGTGAATGTCCAGCATGGGCACGGCCAGCGGGAGGTCTGCGACCCGGGCTTCCGTGGTGATTTGTGCTTCGCCGGAAAGCAGTGCGACGTCGGTGGAGGTGCCGCCCATGTCGAATGTCAGGACTTTTTCGATTCCGGCGAGTGCGGCAGCGTGCGCCGCGCCCAGCACTCCACCTGCCGGCCCCGAAAGCACCGTTCGGACGGGTTCGGCCGCAGCACGTTCGGCCGCGATGATGCCGCCGTTCGACTGCATCACGCGTACTCGAGCGACCGTCTTCCTGAGCTTGCCGTTCGGACGCCAGGCGCGGCCGGCGCGCGTCTCTGCCTCGCTCAGATGCGCGGTCATTACCGGTGCCAAGTAGGCATTGATAACGGTGGTCGCAGTGCGCTCGAATTCGCGGAATTCGGGAAGAATTTCGTGTGAAACGCTGACCAGGTACCCGGCGCGCCGCAGTGCTTTCCCCAGTGCAGCCTCGTGGCTGGAATTTCTGAACGAAAAGAGAAAACAGACGGCAACCGCTTCGGGGCGGACGCGGCGCGCACGGCTTAGCAGCGAGCGAATCTCAGCGGAAGTGAGCCGCTTCAGAGTTCTTCCGTCGGCCGCGATCCGCTCTGCGGCGCCTAGGCGTCGTTCGCCGGGCACCAGAACAGCGGGGTTTTCAAACAGCAGGTCGTAAAGCCTGGGGCGCGCCTGGCGGCCGATTTCGAGCACATCTTCGAACCCGGACGTGGTGATCAGCAGCACCCGGCCGCCGCGCCGCTCGAGCAACGCGTTGGTGCCCACCGTGGTGCCGCAGACGAGATCGATTTCTGGCGGAGAACTGGGCCCAAGCCTGGCGCGCACCTGTTCGAGAGCGCTGGCGATTGCCGCGGCAGGTTCTTTCGGCTGTGATGGAACTTTCAGGATTTCCAGCTTGCCGTTCGAGACAAATACGCAGTCTGTGAACGTCCCTCCCGTGTCCGTAGCGATTCGCATGAGGCGGGCATTTTACCCCGAGTGCTCTCGAAGCGGGCAGCACTCCTCGGGCGTAGTTTGCGGTAGCCCGACGGCTATCTTTCATCGCCACTGCGGCCGGTCAGGCCAGCGGCAACGAGGCGGAGGCGTTCAGCGTCACGTCGGCTAGGACGCCGTTTTTCAAGCGCGGATAGGCGGCCGCTGCGATCATGGCGGCGTTGTCGGTCGAGAGCTCCATACTGGGAAAATAGACCTTCAGAGCAAGCTCGCGCGCCCGGTCTTCGAAGGCTGCCCGCAGCTGCCGATTGGCGGCGACGCCTCCCGAAACGAGAATGGTCGGCACGCCCAGTGACTCGGCGGCCTGAATGGTGCGGTCGACAAGGTCTCGGACCACCGCATTTTGGAATTCTTTGACCAGACCGAGCGTTTTCTGGCTGCACAGCGGCAGCAACTGATCGAATTTGCGGTCGCCCCGCGCCACCGCAGCTTCGCGTGCCTGAATCTCCTGTCGGTAATCCGGGTTCTCGCGCACATGATAGAGAACCGCAGTTTTCAGTCCGCTGAAGCTGAAGTCGTAACGATTGCCCTTCATTTTCGTTGCTGCAAACTTCACGGGAGCGCCGGCATTCCCGGCAGCTGCGGCAAGGCGATCCAAAATCGGCCCGCCTGGGTAGCCTAGCCCCAGGAGCTTGGCGACCTTGTCGTAGGCTTCACCGGCGGCGTCGTCGCGCGTTTGTCCAATCTTGCGATAGGACCACAGCGAGTCCACGTTCTCTCTGTCCTTGGCGCACACCTCATACAAGACGGTGTGGCCGCCCGAAACAATCAGGCAGACGGCTGGCAGGGACGGCTCGATGCGAGCCTGGCGCGCTTCGAGAAAGACCGCGTGAATGTGGCCTTCGAGGTGATTCACCGGAACCAGCGGCTTGTTCAGGCTTTCCGCCAGCGATTTTCCGTAGGTAATTCCCACCAGCAACGATCCCACCAGCCCCGGCCCCGCGGTGACTCCGATCGCGTCGACTTCGCTGACCACGAGCCGGGCCTGTTCGAGAGCCTCGCGTACTACCGGCACAATCTGCCGCACATGCTCCCGCGACGCCAGCTCGGGCACCACGCCGCCATATTTGCGGTGGATATCGATCTGTGACGCAACAACGCTAGAAAGGATTTCCCGGCCGTCGGCCACAACCGCGGCTGCGGTTTCGTCGCAGGAAGACTCGATGCCCAGGATTCGAATGCTCACCGGTGATGTCCCAGCCGTCCTTTCCTTCTTTCATGCTAACACGGCGTCCGGAATGTTCCGGCCGTACAACAAGAATCCGATTGAAAATTCTGGCTTCTTCTTTAACCTGAAACTATGACGACACCTGCCACGAGTTCCGCCACCCTATCCATCAAGAAAGTCCGCAAAGCAGTTCTGCCTGCAGCCGGCCTGGGCACGCGCTTCCTGCCCGCCACCAAAGCCCAGCCCAAAGAGATGCTGGCGGTGGTGGATAAGCCCCAGATTCAGTATGTGGTTGAAGAATGCGTGGTCAGCGGCATCGAGCACATCATCATCGTGACCGGCAAAGGCAAGAATTCGATCGAGGACCACTTCGACTACAACCCCACTCTCGAGCGCTTTCTCGAGGAAAAAGGCAAGACCGAGCAGGCCGCGCTGGTGCGACGCATCAGCGACATGGTGCAGGTCAGCTACACGCGCCAGAAGGAGCCGCTCGGCCTCGGCCACGCAGTGCTGGTGGCCAAGGATCTGGTGGGCGACGAGCCGTTCGCGGTGCTATTGGGCGACGTGCTCATTCCCGGCGAAAATCCTGCCACCCGGCAACTGGTCCGCGTGTACGAATCAACCGGCGTCGGCGCCATCGCCGTGGAAGAAGTGCCGCGAGAGAAGACGCAACTCTACGGCATTGTGGCGGGCGATCCTGCGCCACAGGGGGAGTTTGGCGAGCGCCTGCTGCGCATCCGCGACCTCATCGAAAAGCCCAAGCCGGCCAACGCGCCGTCCAACCTGGCCATCACCGGACGCTATGTGCTTCCTCCCGCCATCTTCGCATGCCTCGAACGCACCCCGCCGGGGGCAGGCGGCGAGATACAGCTCACCGATGCCTTGAAAATCCTCGCCAAAGAGCAAGGGCTGTGGGCGTACATCTATGAAGGAACGTCCTACGATGCCGGCGAAAAGCTCGGGTTCCTCAAAGCGACCGTGGAAATTGCACTGCAGAATAAGGAGTTCGGCGAAGCTTTCCGCGACTACCTGAAATCCCTGAAGCTCTAATTCCGGCGGGAGGTTCGCGCACTCATTTCTTTTTGGCGGGCTTCTTTTCCTTCGATTCCTTGGCTGGCTTTTCTTTGCTGGCCGCATCCTTGGCGGTGGCTTCCTTCGCGTCGGCAGGTGGCCCGTCGGGAGGCGACGCTTCCTTGCCGCTCGATTTTCCGGCGTAGTCTGTCACATACCATCCCGACCCCTTGAACTGCAGCGCCGGGGCCGCCAGCAGCCGTTCCACTTTGCCGCCGCAGAGCGGGCACTTTTTCAGGTGCGGCCCGGAGACAGGTTCGAGTTTCTCCGTCCTTTTGCCGCACTTCGCACATTGATACTCGTACAGTGGCACCGCCGTCCCTCCAAATGTCGCGTGAAGGCAGCAGTATAGCATGCGCCAGCGGCGTCAAAACGCGTGCTAGACTGCTCTCATGGAGCCGCAGTCTGAATCCCGGGCCGGCTGTCTCTACCTGGTCGCCACTCCGATCGGCAATCTCGAGGACATTACTCTGCGCGCCCTGCGCATCCTCAAAGAAGTGGATCAAATCGCCTGCGAGGATACCCGCCATACCCAGAAGCTGCTCAGTCACTACAACATCCGGAAGTCGCTGGTCAGCTACCATGAACATAATGAGATGACCCGCGCCCCGGAACTGGTGGTTGCCATGGAGGACGGCGCCAGGATCGCGCTGGTTAGCGACGCGGGTATGCCCCTGGTAAGCGATCCCGGCTATCGGCTGGTGACCCTTTGTCTGCGCCATCGCGTGCCCGTGGTCCCGATTCCGGGCCCATCCGCACTGCTCGCCGCGCTCTCCGCCTCGGGTCTGCCCAACGAGGAGTTCCTTTTTGCCGGTTTTCTTCCGGCTCGCAGCGGAGAGCGGCGCCGCGCACTGGAGCGTCTGCGCATCGAAGATCGCACGGTCATTCTCTACGAAGCGCCGCACCGCATCGAAGAAGCTCTTTCTGACGCCCGCGAGATTCTTGGCGACCGGCCCGCTTGTCTGGCCCGCGAAGTCACCAAGCTCCACGAAGAGTTCCGCCGCGGTTCGCTCTCCGAACTCTCCGCCTCGCTCTCCGAAAAGCCGGCGCGCGGCGAAATCACGCTGCTCATCGCGCCATTTCCGGCCGAAGAGCGCGCCGCGCAACGCGACACTTCGCAAAGCCTTGCCGAGCGGGTGGACGAGCTCATCCGGCAAGCCAAGCTCGATCGCAAGGAGGCCCTAAAGCTCGCGGCCAAGGAACGCGGACTCACCAAGCGCGCCGCCTACCAAGCACTTCATCTGGATTTGCGGGAACCGGAAGCCTAGGCATTTCGCGGGAATTCCGAGCCGGTTCGCCTCACCTGTGCTACGCCGGGGATTCCGACCGGAACATCCGCTGGAAGCGCGGGCCCGTGAACTGAACGCCAACCAGCCGCTCGCCCGGTCCGGTTGCGGCGGAAACATGAACCACCCGTCCGCGCGTCGCAAAATTGTTGTCTTCTCGCTTCCAAGACGGCTGTGACAGCGGAATCCGGATGTCCAGATCGCAACCCACCACCAGCTCAAACCGCGTCAC
>Ga0306923_10005703_pt1 | contig 12170 bp, 16 predicted proteins | sample sta12Can44000108_FD_203841 | JGI IMG/M metagenome (GOLD analysis project Ga0306923, IMG submission 203841) | Lab enrichment of tropical soil microbial communities from Luquillo Experimental Forest, Puerto Rico - statanox.12C.anox.44.000.108 (v2)... | ecosystem: Environmental > Terrestrial >...
CTTTGACCGAGATCGCCCGCGAGCGTCTGGCCCTGGGCTTGCGCCAAAAGCGGGTGCCGCAGCGGCTGGATGTGGCGGCTGCTGTCAATCAGGTTGACGGATTGCTGGCATGAACAGCGTCGCCGGCATCGTCCAGCAGATTTCGGTGATGGCGCTGCCGCTGATCTTCGCCATTACCCTGCACGAGGCGGCGCACGGCTATGTGGCGTGGGCGCTGGGCGACGATACCGCCAAGCGGATGGGCCGCATCTCCCTCAATCCTGTTCGCCACATCGACCCGTTCGGCACGCTGATCTTGCCGCTGATCCTGATGGTGATGGGCTCGTTCGTGTTCGGTTGGGCCAAGCCGGTGCCGGTCAATTTCAGCAAGCTGAAGACCGGGCGTCTGGGTATGGCGCTGGTGGCGGTGGCGGGGCCGCTGGCCAATATCGCCATGGCGACGCTGGCCATCCTGCTGATACGCCACGTGGGTCTGCTGCCCTTGCGGGGCATCGACTGGGCTCGGCTCAACCTGGCAAATGCCATTTATCTCAATCTGTTGCTGGCCGTCTTCAATCTGCTGCCGATTCCGCCGCTGGACGGCGGCCGGGTCATGGTCGGCATCCTGCCGCGCCCGTTGGCGGTGCGGCTGGCCCGGGTCGAGAACGTGGGCGTGCTGATCCTGCTGGCCGCCCTGGTGCTGCTGCCCATGATCGGGCGTGATTTCGGCATGCCGTACCTCGACCCGTTTGACGCCGTCATCCAGCCCATGGTCAACCTGCTGCTGGAAGCGCTGGTGTCGGTGTTCGGGGACTTTTGATGTTCGAGGAGGATCAGGAGGGGCAGGGCCGCGAGGAGGGCGAGCGGCTGGTGCTCGACCTGGAGGGCTTCGAGGGGCCGCTGGACGTGCTGCTGGCGCTGGCGCGCGAGCAGAAGGTGGACCTGGCCAAGCTCTCCATCCTCAAGCTCGCTGACCAGTACCTGGAGTTCGTCCAGCGGGTGCGCCAGCGCCACCTGGACCTAGCGGCCGAATATCTGGTGATGGCCGCCTGGCTGGCCTATCTCAAATCCCGTCTGCTGCTGCCCGAGCCGGAACCCGAGCAGGAGGGCCTGCCCAGCGCCGCCGAGATGGCCGAGGTGTTGGCCTTCCGCCTGCGCCGGTTGGAGGCCATGCAGCGTGCCGGCACGTCGCTGATCACCCGTCCACAGCTGGGCCGCGATTTCTTCGGCCGGGGCGCCCCCGACGAGGTGCCGGTGGTGACCCGCTCGATCTTCGACGTGCAGCTATTCGACCTGTTGAAGGCCTATGCCGACCACATCGTGCGCACCTCGGTGCGCACGCTGACCATCGAGGCGCCCGACCTTTATTCGGTCGAAGACGCGCTAAAGCGTCTGGAAAAGCTGCTGGGTCAGATGCCCGATTGGTCGGTGCTGTCGTCCTATCTGCCGCAATTCGAGGGTGACCCGCTGAAGATGAAGTCGGCGGTGGCCTCCACTTTTATCGCCGCGCTGGAACTGGCTAAGCAGGGGCGGCTGCAACTGCGCCAGGACGGCGGGGCCTACAGTCCCATTTATGTGAAATCCCTGGGAGGGGGCGAGGGGTGAGCGTCGAGTTGGAACATCTGCGCCTGATCGAGGCCATGCTGTTCGCCAGCACCGAACCGCTGGACGAGCGCGCCCTGGCGGAACGGCTGCCGGCCGGGCTGGACGTGGGCACTCTGTTGGCCGAGCTTCAGGCGCAATACGCGCCGCGCGGCGTCAATCTGATGCGGCGCGAGGGCAAGTGGGCCTTCCGCACCGCCGCCGACTTGGCCGGCCAGCTGGTGATCGAGCAGACCCAGACCAGGCGCCTGTCCCGCGCCGCCATTGAGGTGTTGGCCATCATCGCCTACAACCAGCCCATTACCCGCGCCGAGATCGAGGAGGTGCGCGGCGTCGCCCTGTCCAAGGGCACGCTGGACCTGCTGTTCGAGGCCGGCTGGATTCGCCCCAGGGGGCGGCGGCGCACTCCTGGCCGGCCGCTGCAATGGGCAACATCTGATGCCTTCCTAGACCATTTCGGCCTGGAAAGTCTCGAAGACTTGCCCAACCTCAAGGAATTGAAGGCGGCCGGTCTATTGGATACCCGTCCGGCCGCTGACGCCTACGGTAATCGTGCGGTCGAGGGCGACTCTCCGGTCGATACCCTGGAAGAGGACGATGAACCCGACATCGAGCCCCTCGATGACGAGGCCTTGCTGGGACTGGCGGAATAGCCCGCAATATCGGGTATTTGTGAAACGGGGGCGGTTGCGGTGTTCACGCTCTTCTGCGATGATCCGCGCCCAACCCAATGCATGGGCAGGAGTGACGGTCTATGGGTAGTTTCAGCATTTGGCACTGGCTGATCGTTCTGGTCATCGTGCTGCTGCTGTTCGGCGCCGGTAAGATTCCGAAGCTGATGGGCGACATGGCCAAGGGCGTCAAGGAATTCAAGAAGGGCCTGGCCGAGGACGACGAGGCCGATGCCAAGTCGAAGCAGATCGACCAGCAGAATTCGGCCAAGACCGCCGACCAGGAATCCGTCAAGCACTAGGCTTGGCGCGCGGGCAGCGGAGTATTCGCGTTCATGTTCGACATCGGCTGGGATGAGATGGCCTTGATCGCCGTGGTGGCGTTGATCGTCATCGGGCCCAAGGACCTGCCGGTGGTGCTGCGCCAGATGGGCCGCTGGACGCGCAAGGCGCGCGAGCTGGCCGGCGAGTTCCAGCGCGGCGTCGACGACATGATGCGCGAAAGCGAGCTGGCCGAGCTGAAGGGGAAGGTGGAAAAGGCCACCGACCCCAACATGCTGCGCCGCGAGATCGAGAAGACCATCGACCCCACCGGCGACATCGCCCGCAGCCTTGAGCCGCCGGTGCTGCCGGCCCTGGACGAGGTCAAGCTCGCCGCCGAGGCGCCCAAGGCCGAGGAAGCGGTAAAGGAGGAGGCTGGCGCGCCCGCGCCGGCCAAGCCCGAATTGCCGATCGAGCTGCCGGTCTCCGCGCCGTTCCAGGCGCCACCTAAGCCGCCAGAGCCCTAAGGACCACCGGACGTGGACGCCCCGCCCGACGAAAAAACCATGCCGCTGCTCGAACACCTGATCGAGCTGCGCACCCGGCTGTTGTGGTCGCTGCTGGCCTTCATCCTGGCCTTCGCCGTCTGCTTCTACTTCGCCGGCGACATCTATTCGTTTCTGCTGGAGCCTTACGCCAAGGCGGCCCTGGCCAAGGGCGGCATGCGCCGGCTGATCTACACCGCGCCCACCGAGGCATTCTTCACCTACGTCAAGGTGGCCGCCTTCACCGCCGCGGTGGTCTGCTTCCCGGTGTGGGCGGGCCAGCTGTGGGCCTTCATCGCGCCCGGCCTTTACCGGCATGAGCGCCAGGCCTTCGCCCCCTTCCTGGTGGCGACGCCGGTGCTGTTCACCATGGGCGCGGCGCTGGTCTACTTCATCGTCCTGCCCATGGTTTACACCTACCTGCTGGGTTTCGAGCGGCTGCTGCCCGGTGCCGACGAGCTGCCCATCCAGTTGGAGGCCAAGGTCAGCGAATCGCTTTCGTTGGTGATGACGCTGATATTCGCCTTCGGCATGGCGTTCCAGATGCCGGTGCTGCTGACCCTGCTGGCCCGCGTCGGGCTGGTGACGGCGGAAGGCCTGGCGTCCAAGCGTCGCTACGCCATCGTCGGCGTTTTCATCTTCGCCGCCGTGGTCACCCCGCCCGACGTGGTCAGCCAGTGCTCGCTGGCCCTGCCCATGATTGTTCTGTACGAACTGTCCATCATCTCGGCCCGCATGGCCGAGAAGAAGCGCGCCGAGCGCCTGGCTGCCGAAGAGGCGGCCGACGAAGATCCGGTGGCGGACGAAACCGACTTCAATTCCTGACCTCCCAGGCTTATAAGCCTAGCCATCCCGCTGCCCGGAAGGCCTGTCATGCACGATCTCAAGTGGATTCGCGAAACCCCTGCCGCGTTCGACGCCGGCCTTGCCCGCCGTGGCCTTGAGGCCCGCTCGGGAGAAATCCTGGCGGTCGACACCGAGCGGCGCGCCGTGCAGACCCGCCTCCAGGAGATGCTGGCGCGGCGCAACGAGCTGTCCAAGCAGATCGGCATCCTCAAGAAGCAGGGCCAGGACGCCTCGGCCGCGATGGACGAGGTGGCCAAGCTCAAGGAAGACGTGCCGGCCCTGGAAATACAGGATCGCGAGTTGGGCGAGCGCATCGATGCCATCCTGGCCGCGCTGCCCAATATCCCCGCCACCGACGTGCCCGACGGTCCCGACGAGGAGCACAATGTCGAGCTGCGCAAGTGGGGCACCCCGCGCGAGTTCGCCTTCGCCCCCAAGGAGCACGACGCCCTGGGCGACGCCTTGAAGCTGATGGATTTCGACGGCGCCGCCAAGCTGTCGGGCGCTCGCTTCGTCGTGCTGAAGGGCAAGCTGGCCCGTCTGGAGCGCGCTCTGGCCCAGTTCATGCTGGACGTCCAGACCGAGGAGCACGGCTACACCGAGGTCAGCCCGCCCACCCTGGTCAAGGACACCGCCCTGTTCGGCACCGGCCAGCTGCCCAAGTTCGGCGAGGATTTGTTCAAGACCAACACCGGTCACTGGCTGATCCCCACCGCCGAGGTGCCGCTGACCAACCTGCTGGGCGACACCATCGTCGACGAATCGGCGCTGCCCATCCGCATGACGGCGCTGACCCCGTGCTATCGCTCGGAAGCGGGCGCCGCCGGCAAGGACACCCGCGGCATGATCCGCCAGCACCAGTTCTGGAAGGTGGAGATGGTCTCCATCGCCCATCCCGACCGGTCGGGCGAGGAGCACGAGCGCATGACCCAGTGCGCCGAGACCATCCTGCAGCGCCTGGGTCTGCCGTACCGCGTCATCGTGCTGTGCACCGGCGACATGGGCTTTTCGGCGCAGAAGACCTACGATATCGAGGTGTGGCTGCCGGGCCAGAACCGCTATCGCGAAATCTCGTCCTGCTCGAACTGCGGTGACTTTCAGGCGCGCCGCATGAAGGGCCGCTTCAAGTCGGACAAGGGCAACCGCCTGGTCCATACGCTCAACGGCTCGGGCCTGGCTGTGGGCCGTACCCTGGTCGCGGTGCTGGAGAACTACCAGCAGGAGGACGGCTCCATCGTGGTGCCCGAGGTGCTGCGCGGCTACATGGGCGGGCTGGACGTCATCCGCTGATGCATTCGCCCATCCTCGACCTGTCCAACGCGCGCATCCTCGTTTCCAACGACGACGGCATCCATGCTCCCGGCATCAAGGTGCTGGAGAAGGTGGCGCGCGCGCTGTCCAAGGACGTCTGGGTGGTAGCGCCCGAGGCCGAGCAATCGGCCGCCGGCCACTCGCTGACCATCCGCCGGCCGTTGCGGGTGCGCCAGCTGTCGCGGCGGCGCTATGCGGTCGACGGCACGCCCACCGATGCGGTGCTGCTGGGCATCAACCACGTGCTCAAGGACAAGAAGCCGACGTTGGTGCTTTCGGGCGTGAATCGCGGCGGTAATCTGGGCGAGGACATTACCTATTCGGGCACCGTGGCGGCGGCCATGGAAGCGACCATCCTGGGCGTGCCCGCCATCGCCTTTTCCCAGTATTACAACCCCGAGCATCCCATCCGCTGGTCCACCGCCGAACATTGGGCGCCCGAGATCGTCCGCCGGGTGACGCGGACGGGGTGGGGGCGCAATGTGCTGATCAACGTCAACTTCCCCGACGTGGCCGCCGACAAGGTCACCGGCATCGAGGTCACCCGCCAGGGCAAGCGCAAGATCGGCGACGAGCTGTCCGAGCGTTTGGATCCGCGCGGCGAACCCTATATCTGGATCGGAGCCCAACGGGCCGAGGATCGCTCGACCCCGGGCACCGACATCGAGGCGGTGGTGCGCGGAGCGGTCTCGGTCACGCCTTTGTGCGTGGACCTCACCGACAGCCACACCATGCGCTCGCTGGCAACCGTCTTCGAAGGGTAGGGGCCATGGCCGCCGCCGAGGCTCGCATTCTGCGCCTGCTGATGGAACTGCGCCGGCTGGGTGTCACCGACACGCCGACGCTGGCCGCCATCGAGAGGGTGCCGCGTGAAATGTTCGTGGAAAACCCGTTCCTCGATCAGGCTTACGAGAACCGCGCCCTGCCCATCGGCTGCGGCCAGACCGTCAGCCAGCCGCTGGTGGTGGGCCTGATGACTCAGGCCCTCGAAGTCACCGACCGCATGAAGGTGCTGGAGGTGGGCACCGGCTCGGGCTATCAGGCCGCCGTCCTGGCCCAGGTGTGCCGCCGCGTCTACACCGTCGAGCGTCACAAGCCGCTGTTGAAGCAGGCCGAGGAGCGGTTCAAGCGCCTGCGCATCCACAACGTCACAGCCAAGCTGGGCGACGGGACGCGGGGCTGGCCGGAGCAGGCGCCGTTCGAGCGCATCATGGTCACCGCCGCCGCCCACGACATCCCGCCGGTGCTGGTGGACCAGCTGGCCGTTGGCGGCATCATGGTGCTGCCGCTGGGTGACGCCCATGCGTTGGAGCAGGACCTAGTCAAGGTCACCAAGTTGGACGATGGCCTGCACATCGACCATTTGGGGCCGGTGCGATTCGTGCCGCTGGTGGAAGGGCTGCCCGAGGGCTGACCCGCCGACGATGACGTCGGCGCGTCATCCGTCTCCCATTGCCGCTGGCGGGGGCGGGCCTGTATAGTGGCGCCTATGCGCGCCATCCTACCCCATCTTGTGAAAGTTTCCCTGGTCGCCTTGGCGCCATTGGCCCTGGCCGCCTGCGATCCCAACCTCCAGGGTGGCGGTGCGCCGGTGACGCGCGGGCCGGCGGCCATGGCCGGGTGCGGCCCCACCGTCACCACCTATTCGGGCGACACGGTCTATTCCATCGCGCGGCGCTGCAACGTCTCGGTGCGCGAACTGATCGAAGCCAACCGCCTGCAAGCGCCCTATCAGATCAATGGCGGCATGGTGCTGCGCATTCCCGGCGGCAGCGGCGAGTACGTGGTGCAGCGGGGCGATACCCTGTTGATCGTGGCGCGCAGGCTGGGGGTGGACTTCCAGGCGTTGGCCCGTACCAACGGCAAGAGCGCGCCTTATACCATCTTCGTGGGCGAGAAGTTGCGGGTGCCCGGCTCCTACGGTGCCGCCACCCAGACCGCCCAGGCGGTGCAGCCCGGTTCTTCCCTGGCCGGCTCTCCCCTGGTGATCGCTTCGCCCAACGCGGCGCCGGGGATCAAGGCCCCGGCCAAGCCCTACAGCGCGACCACCAGCCGCCCGGCCGAAGCGGCTTCGCCGCCCGAGCCCGACAACCACGTTCTCACCTCGGTGCCCCCTCCGGCTCCACCGCCGGCCGTTCCGGTTGCCGCGCCGGCCCAGCAGCAGGCCAGCCTGCCGCCGCCGGCACCGCCGCCCCTGGCGGGGCGGGGCTTCATCTGGCCGGTGAAGGGCGAAATGGTGAACGAATTCGGCCCCATGGCCAAGGGCCAGCACAACGACGGCGTCAACATCGTGGCGCCGCGCGGCACCCCGGTGAAGGCGGCCGAGAACGGTGTGGTCGCCTATGTGGGCAACGAACTCAAGGGCTTTGGCAACCTGCTGCTGATCAAGCATGCCGACGGCTGGATGACCGCTTACGCCCACAACGACCAACTGATGGTGCGCAAGGGCGAGCAGGTCAGGAAGGGCCAGCAGATCGCCACCGTGGGTTCGTCCGGCAACGTCAACCAGCCCCAGTTGCATTTCGAGATCCGCCGGGGCACCGAAGCGGTCAACCCCGCCGATTACATCAAGGGCGACACCCTCAGCCGGCTGCTGGGCGATCCCGGCGGCGCTTGACCAAGGCTAAGGCGGGTCGGCGCCGGTGCAGGCACGGTGGCCCCATGTTCGACGCGCCCCCCACACTCACCCCATTCGAAGCCCTGCTGACCGGCGGCGGTGTCATCGTCGGCGGCACGGTGCTGTTTGCCCTGCTGCTGCTGTTCACCCGCTGGCTCGCCCGCCGATAGCTGGCCTTGACCGCTGTTGTTCTATATGGAATGGTTCTCTATAGAACTATTTCATTGGAGGCGGTATGGCCGACATGGCTGAGTTGGCGCGCGAGCTGATGACCCTGGCCGAGGCGGTGGTGCTCACCACCATCGACGGCCAGGGGCGGCCGCAGACGCGGGCCATGCTGAACCTTTGGAACCAGACGACCTATCCGTCCTTACAGGAGTTGATGGGCGCGGAAGCGGATGCCTACACCGCCTGGTTCACTACCAACACTTCGTCGCCCAAGATGGCCGCGCTGCGGGCCAATCCCTGGGTGTCGGCCTATTACTGCCGCCCGTCCGAATGGCGCGGCCTAATGCTGGGCGGCGAGATGGAAGTCGTTCAGGACCGGGTGGATAAGCACCGCCTCTGGCAGCCTGGTTGGCAGCTCTACTACCCCCAAGGCCCCGACGACCCGGATTACGCCGTGCTGCGCCTGCGCCCCTCCTTGGTGAAGTACTATCATCAACTGAAGTCGGTCGTGCTGGTGGGGCAGGGGTGATGGACGCTCTCCGCCCTGGCGGCTTTTTACTGTCGCAAGTTCACCATCTGTCCGGCCGTACCTTCGCCCGCCTGCTGAAAACTCACGGCATGGACGAGATCAACCCCGCGCAGGGGCGCATCCTATTCGTCCTGTGGCAGTCCGATGAGATTCCCATCACCGAACTGGCTCGCCGCACCTCACTGGGCAAGTCGACCCTGACTGCCATGCTCGATCGGCTTGTGGCGGACGGCTACGTCGAGCGGGTACCCTCGCCCACCGATCGCCGTACCGTGCTGATCCGTCGCACGCGGAAGGACGAGGGTTTCCGCCAAGCCTTCCTGGCCGTTTCGGCCGAGATGACGGAGTTATGGTACGCTGGTCTGTCCGAGGCCGAGCGCGACCAATTCGAACTCCTGCTGGGGCGTATCCTGGCCAATCTGAAAGCCCTGGAGGACGGCCAATGAACGCGTTCACCGGGTTGCCGGCCGGGCTGCCGGCGTTCCTGGCTGAATTGGCGGCCAACAACGAGCGGGACTGGTTCACCGACCACAAGGACGAGTACCTGGAGGTGGTGCAGGCACCGTTGCGCCGGCTGGTCTCGGCGTTGGCTCCGGCCATGCTGGAGATCGATCCCGGCTTCGATACCAATCCCAAGGGCGCGGCGGTGTCGCGCATCCATCGCGACGTCCGTTTCTCCCGCGACAAGTCGCCCTATCGGGTGAACCAGTGGATCTGTTTCAAGCGGCCGGGCGAGGGTTGGCAGGGCCGGCCGGCCTATTTCCTGGAGATCGGCCCGGCCGGCTGGCGCTTCGGCATGGGCACGTATGCGGCGCCGCCTTCGGCCATGAAGGAGCTGCGCGGCCGCATTCTCGCCCAGTCCGAGCGCTTCGCTCGCCACGTGGAGGCCGCGCAGGCGGCCGGGTTTACGGCGGAGGGCGAGCCCTATGCCCGCGCGAGCATCCCCGCCGGGCTGCCGCTAGCGGCCGAGCCGTGGTTCCGCTTCAAGAACGCCTATCTGGTCAGCAACCGCCCGCTGGAGCCGTTGCTGTTCGCTACCGAGCTTGTCAATCGGTTGACGGAAGCGTGGCGGGCGAGTGCGGGGCTGTACGAATTCCTGGCCGCCTAGGCCAGCGACTTGCCCAGCCGCCCCGCCAGATCCTGAATGAATTGCCACGCCACACGGCCCGAGCGCGAGCCGCGCGTGACCGCCCATTCATTGGCTTCGGCGTGCAGGGCCTCGGTGTCGATGGGCAGGCCGTAGCGGGCGACATAGCCCTCGACGATGTCGAAATAGGTGTCCTGGGCCACATGATGGAAGCCCAGCCACAGGCCGAAGCGGTCGGACAGCGACACCTTCTCCTCCACCGCCTCGTGCGGGTTGATGGCGGTGGAGCGCTCGTTCTCGATCATGTCGCGCGACAGCAGGTGGCGGCGGTTGGAGGTGGCGTAGAACACCACGTTGGCGGGGCGCCCCTCGATGCCGCCCTCAAGCACCGCCTTCAGCGACTTGTAGGCCTCGTCGGTGGCCTCGAACGACAGATCGTCGCAAAACAGCAGGCACCGGCGGTCGGACCCTTTCAAGAAGCGCAGCAGGCGCGGCAGCGAAGGGATGTCCTCGCGGTGGATTTCCACCAGGGTCAGGCAACCGGGCTTCTCGGCGTTCAGCGCAGCGTGCACCGCCTTGACCAGCGAGCTTTTGCCGGTGCCGCGCGCACCCCACAACAGCGCATTGTTTGCCGGAAGACCCTCGGCGAAGCGTCGAGTGTTGTCCACCAGAAGGCTACGCTGGCGATCAATGCCCTTCAACAGGTCGATGTCAACCCGGTTGACGTTGGCCACCGACTCTAGCCCGTCCGGGTCGGCGTGCCACACGAAGGCGTCGGCGGCGGAAAGGTCGGGCGCGGCCGGCGTCGGCGGCGCCAGGCGTTCCAGCGCGTCGGCGATGCGGGTGAGCAGGCGGACGGTATCGGCTTCCATGGGCTGTTCTGGTCCGAGTTGGTTGCTGGTGCAAGGGTAGGGGGTGGCTGGCCGCCCGGCAAGGGCCGTCTCGCTGGAGACTTTATAGGGAGTTAAGGTTTGCATCCCCCGGCAACGCCGCTATATTCCGCAGACTTTCCGAAGACTGACATCTCAAGGAGATCCCCATGCTCGTTTCGCCCGCTTTCGCCCAGGCCGCCGGTCCCGGTGGTATCGCCGGGGGGATCGAGTCCTTCCTGCCGCTGATCCTGATCTTCGTGGTGTTCTATTTCCTGATGATCCGTCCGCAGCAGAAGCGGGCGAAGGCGCATAAGGAGCTGCTGAGCCAGCTGCGCCGTGGCGACCGTGTGGTCACCGCCGCCGGCATCCTGGGCACCGTGAACAAGGTGGTGGACGACAAGGAAGTGATCGTCGAGATCGCCGAGGGCGTGCGCGTGCGCGTGCTGCGCGGCACCATCCAGGAGATCGTTTCCAAGACCGAACCGGTCGCCGCCGAGGCCGAGAAGTCGGCCGACAAGTAAGCCGGCCTTAAGGCCCGGCTTATCCCTTACCCCTGACGACGGGACGGATATGCTCCATTTCCCCAAGTGGAAGATCATCCTGGTGGCGCTGGTCAGTCTGGCCGGCGCCATCTGGGCGGCGCCCAACCTGCTGCCGCGCGAAACCACCGACCGCATGCCGACGTGGCTGCAGCCGGTCAGTCTGGGCCTCGACCTGCAGGGCGGGTCGTACCTGCTGCTGGAGGTCGATACCGGCTACGTCGTCAGGGAGCACCTGAATTCGCTGGTGGAGTCCATCCGCACCACGCTCCGCAAGGAGAAGGTCAAGTACGCCGACCTGGGCCTGCTGGGTAAGGACGGCGTCAAGGTGCGCCTGCTGGAATCCGCCGATTTCGAGCGCATGCGCACCGAGCTGAAGCGCCTCGACCCCGGCGCGACCTTCGACATGGCGGCCGACGGCACCGTCAGCTACCGCTATGACGAGCAGGCGCTGCGTGGACGCATCAACCAGGCCGTCGACCAGTCGCTGGAAATCGTGCGCCGCCGCATCGACGAGATGGGCACCCGCGAGCCGTCGATCCAGCGCCAGGGCTCCGACCGCATCGTCGTGCAGCTGCCCGGCGTCAAGGAACCCGACCGCATCAAGGCCCTGTTGGGCAAGACCGCCAAGCTGACCTTCCACATGGTGGACGACAGCACCAGCCCCGAGGACGCCCGCGCTGGCCGCCTGCCGCCGGGTTCGGTGCTGCTGCCCTCCACCGAGAGCGACCGTGGCCTGCCGTCCGCCTATGTGGTCAGGAAGCGTGTGGAGGTGGGCGGCGACATGCTGACCGACGCCCAGGCCACCTTCCAGGACGGCCGCCCGGTGGTGTCGTTCAAGTTCAGTGCCGCCGGCGGCAAGAAGTTCGGCGAAGCCACCAGGGAGAACGTCGGCAAGGCCCTGGCCATCGTGCTGGACGACAAGGTCATCTCGGCGCCGCGCATCAACGAGCCCATCATGGGCGGCGCCGGCATCATCTCGGGCGGCTTCTCGGTGAGCCAGGCCAAGGACCTGTCCCTGCTGCTGCGGGCCGGCGCGCTGCCGGCTCCGCTGAACGTGCTGGAGGAGCGCACCGTCGGTCCCGACCTGGGCGCCGATTCCATCCGGGCGGGCGCCATCGCCTCGGGTCTCGGCCTCGCCTT
>Ga0306923_10005706_pt1 | contig 12166 bp, 6 predicted proteins | sample sta12Can44000108_FD_203841 | JGI IMG/M metagenome (GOLD analysis project Ga0306923, IMG submission 203841) | Lab enrichment of tropical soil microbial communities from Luquillo Experimental Forest, Puerto Rico - statanox.12C.anox.44.000.108 (v2)... | ecosystem: Environmental > Terrestrial > Soil...
GCGCTGGCGTGGAGATCACCGAGGTCGACATCGAGCGCGACCCGGCCGCCGCGGAGTTCGTGATGAGCGTCAACGGTGGCAACCAGACCGTGCCGACCATGCTGTTCGCCGACGGAAGCACCATGGTCAACCCGTCTGCCGCCCAGGTCCAGGCCCGCCTGGCGGAACTGGCCGCTACCCAGGCCCGCTAACCTGGCGCGGCGCGCCCGGCAGCACGCGCCTCAGAGGTGCTCTCAGTTTCACTAACGTACTTTCCGCGATGCTGTTGGTTAATTCTCCGCTCAGTCTGGGAGGCGGCGGCTCCCACGACCTTTCAGGGCCGGGGTATCCGGACTGGCAGATCTGGCTGACCTGGTCTTTTCTCCGCCGACGGCCGACGACCCCGCCGGGGCTTCCATGATCGTGGGTCATAAGTGGCGGATATCGCCACTTATGACCCACGATCATGAAGGCCGACCCTCGGTATACCCGGGTGGGTATACCGAGACCGGGTACGCGGGTCGTTCAGCCGCCGGCCAGGCCCGGCCACGGTGCGGACCAATTAGCCAACAGCATTTTTTCTGCATGGACATATCGGACATTCCAGTCATGGAAGTGGTCGTAGCGGATGCAACGTGAAATCAGTCAGCTCGTGTGACAAGAGGTGTCAGCCTCCGCTCCCCAAGGGACGAGCTGGTTCTAGGCTGCCGTGGTCCCCAGCGCGGCGAGAATGGCAGCCGCCATCGCGGCCTGACCGCGGGCGTTCGGGTGGAAGGGGGCCGTGAGCGAGCTTGGGAGCAGGCCTTCCACATCCCTGGCCCACGGGGCCTGGCAGAAGTCATGCCCGGTCGTCGGCGTGTAGGTATCCACGAACGTGTCGCCCGCCGCGGCGGCGGCCTGCGCCAGCATGCCGTTGATCCGCGCCTCGATGCCGCGCAGGTACGCGACATCCCCGGCGGTGATCGGCACGGCCGGCCAGCAGCCGCCCTGCTGCGGGAACATGTCCGGATAGCCCACCATGAGCACCCGCGCGCTCGGGGCCCGGGCGCGGATCTCGGCGAGCACGGCGGCCAGACTCGGCGCCTCGGCCGCGACCAGCGCCGCCAGCTGATCCGTGCCGCCGCTCGTGTAGTGCCTCTCGCACGGGCTGCCGAACGGGTTGGTGATGCTCAGCTTCATGCACTCGTGGAGCACGTTGAGGAAACCCATGTCGTCGCCGCCTAGCGTCAGCATGACTAGGCGGTCATCGGGCGCGAGAGCGTTCAGCTGCGGCGGGTTCGTGCCGAGGTAGGTCGGCTGCGCCTGGGTCATCTCTTTCACGCCCGCGCCGCCGCACGCGGCGTAGACGAGCTCGGCGCCGAGCGCCTTGGCCACCTGGACCGGGTAGCTCTTAGGCGACCGCAGGCAGCCGACCGGCTGGCTGGTGAGGGACAACGGCAGGATGTCGCCCGCGGTGTAGGAGTCGCCGAGCGCGACGACGGGGCCGACCGGGGCTCGCGGCGCCGCGGCTCGCGGCGCCGCGGCCTGCCGCGTGGTTTGCGATGGGATCACCGTCGCGGACCCGGATACCGGGCCGGGCACCCCGGGCGCCGGGGCCGCCGTGGCCCCGGTCGCCAGCACCACCGCCGTCGCGGTAGCCGCCGCCACTACCCCGGCACCGGTCACGCCGATCCACCGACGACTCCACACAGTAGCGCCTTTCGGGCGAAGAGTTACTGTGCAGTAGATTAACACCCCGAAGACGCCCTGCAAGGGTGATACCGCCCAGAATGGTCGATTCGGTGCAGCGTCGGCTAGGCCTTGCCCCAGGGGCGGGCGTAGCCGACGACGGCGGTGAGGCCGCCCGCAGAGTTCGGCGTTCCGAAGGTGGAGATCCGGATCGGGAACCCGGTCGCGTACGCCTCGATCATCTTGTTCTTGCCGATCACCAGGCCGACGTGCCCGGGCGACGTGGGCGTGCCGTCCGACCCGGCAAAGAACACCAGGTCGCCGGGCTCTACCTGCGAGGCGGGGACGTGCGGCAGCCCGGCATACTGCGCCTGGGAGGTGCGCGGGGTGAAGATGCCCGCGGCCCGGTACGCCATCATGACCAGGCCAGAGCAGTCGAACGCGTCCGGGCCGGTGCCGCCCCACAGGTACGGCTTGCCAAGCTGCGCCTGGGCGAAGCTGATCGCCGTGGACACCGCGGCGGTCGGGGCGACGAGGGCGTCCAGCTGCCCGGTGCCGGTGCACGACGCGGACGAACCGCCGCCAGAGCCGGAACCGCCGGCCGGGCTGACCGCGCTGACCGTGAAGCCGCCGCTGGCGTAGGCCGACGCCCAGCCCAGCACCTCCTGCACGTACCACGTCGCGTGGTTGTAGGCGAAGATGGCCGCCGACACGTCGCTTTGCGCGCCCCGCGCGATGAGGTACTTCGCCGCGCCGGCGATCGCGTCGGCCGGGTTGTACACCGAGGCCGGGGGCTTGCCGTCCTCGACGGTGGCGTACGTGGCCCACGCGTCGCCGGCGGCGCCCCCGATCCCGATCTGCATCGGCCCCGCCGCGCCGAACGCGTTGGCGCCGCTGTGCACCCCGGGCAGCGTGGTCCGCCCGTGGTCGCTTTCCACCTTCCCGATGCCGGCCAGCACCGTCCACGAGACCCCGAACTGCTGGCCGACCTTCCGGTACCACATCAGGTAGTTCGCCGGGATGGAGTTCGCCGCCGCGGCGCTGACCCCGGGCTGCGCGACGGACTGCGACGACGACCCGGGCGTGCAGGTGCCGCCCCCGCCGCCGGCGAACAGCATGCTGGTGCCGCCGATGACGAGCATCGGGATAGTAAGCAGGCAGAGCAGCAGCGCCAGGGCTCCACCAACGCTGATGGAGCCGACCGTCCGGCGCATCAGAAGTTACCCGCCTTGGCCAGCTCGATGTCGTTGACCGCCCAGCCGCCGGCGGACGAGATGACCGTGACCGCGTACTGGGTGGTGTTGGCGCTGGTGCCGCTCGTGGTGGCCAGCTTCTGCCCGATGTTGACCAGGAACGTGATCGACCCAGCGCCGAACGAGCGGATCGTGGCGATCCCGCCGGTGCTGGTGGAGACCTGCTTCTGCGAGGACCGCGCCGATACCGCGCCGGGCACGTCGTAGGCGTTCTTCAGCGTGGCGACGAGCTCGGGGGTGGCCACGTTCGCCATCTTGGCGGCGTACGCCTTGTCGGTCTCGGTGTAGCTGAAGGTCTCGTAGTCGGCGGCGAAGGCGAGAGTGGCCTGCGCCGCCTCGGTCAGGTCCTGCTGGGAGAACGGAAGCCACTGGTAGATATCGGCCCCGCCACCCTTGGCCGCCGGGGTGGACGGGCCGGTCACCGGCTGCACCGCGGGGGGTGCGGAGCTGGTGGCCGGCGTCGCGGCCGCGCCGCTCGCGGACGGGCTACTGGGCGGCGCGGCGGAGTTCCCGTGGTGGATGCCCGAGCCCACGAGCCAGATGCCGAGCCCGGCCAGAGCGAGCACGACGACGACGAACAACAGCCTCTGCTGGCCGCTGGACAGTTCCATGCCGGGCCTCGCTACTTGTCCCGACGGACCGGCCGTAGCCAGAACGGCCGCGCGGAGGGCTTGTCCGCCGTAGGCGCCGCTCCATCCGATTCGCCCGAACGGGCCGTGGCGTCTGCCCCGAACCACCCATTGCCGCCTGCCGGCCGTGGCGCGCCCCCGCCGCGGGCGCTCTGCCGCACGGGCGGCTGTGCCGGGCCGCTCGCCGGGGGCGGAGTGCTCACCCGCGGCGGACTGGCGGTCCGCGGCGGACTGCTCACCCGGGGCGGAGTGCTGACCCGGGGCGGGCTGGCGGTGCCGGAGGCGCTCGCGCGGTGGCCGTTGCTCACCGCCCCCGCTGCCGGAGCGGAGCTCGCGGGCTTGGAACTGGTGGTGCTGGCGCGCGTGGAGCCGCGGGCCCAGCCCGCGGAACCGCCGTCAGGCGCGGACCTGCCGCCGGCCGGCGGCAGCGGCAGCGGCGGGGCTGCCCGGCCGCCGCCGTTGCCGGCGTCCGGCCAGTGCCTGGCCCGGCTGCCGCCGGCCGCCGTGCCGCCTCCGGAGCCGCCGGAACCGCTCGGGCCTCCGGCCGGAGTCCCGCCGGTGCCGGCGCCATAGTCATCGGCGTCGCCTGACGATCCGTCCGGTCGCAGCCTGGACGTGGTGTGACCGTCCGACGGAGCCCCGCCGACCCGCCCCTGGGCGGCGGCCGCCGCGTCCTCGCCGGCTCCGCCCGCCATAGCCGCCGCTCCCGCGGCCCCGGCGGCACCCGCCGCGGCGGCCGCCGCCGCCGACGGGTTACGCCGCGCCCAGCGAGCCGACCGGTAGGCGCCCACTCCGGGCACGGCCACGCCCGCCGCGTTCGCGGACACCCGGCGGAAGCCGAAGCTGGCCTCGCGCCAGCTGTACTCGGCGCGTTCGGTCGAGCCGATCATGCCGTAGCCGACCGAGGAGAACAGGTGCTGGAACGGCTTGCGGTAGATGAACACCGCGACGGTCACCAGTGCGATCATCATGATCTTCAGCGCCCACGGCAGCGCCTGGTCGGTGGTGCTCATGATCAGCGAGTAGCAGTACAGCAGCACGCTCAGCACGAGCGAGATCGCTATCATTTTCAGCAGGACGCCGATGAGCATCTCGAACCAGCGGACCGCGATGACCCGGCCGAACCCGGGATGTGTCCCGACTATCAGGAAGAACGGCCCGGCGACGAGCAACAGCAGGAAGCCGATCTTCAAGATGATCAAGGTCAGCGCGATCAGCAGCACGAGTAGGCCAGCGGCGACCGCGGCGAACAGCGCGAGGAACCCCATCTCCAGCCGGCTGGTCCACTGATTGCCCTGGAACAGGGGATATATCGCCGGTTCGTTGTTCTGCAACTGCTGGGCGATGCCCATGTAGGTGGCTTGCTTGGCCGTGATCAGCGCCTGCGTCGGCTGCTCGTTGGCGGCGATCGCCTGGGACCACAGCAGCTGGCGGCCGTAGGTGTTCACCACGGTCGGGGTCTGTGTCGAGCCGGGGACCGCGTAGGCCGTGGTGCCGAGCTCGCCGGCCAGCCACGGCTTGCAGACCAGGACCGACCACAGCTCGTTGGCGTTCTGGTCGACCAGTCCGTTCGACGAGGTGAACGCGTAGCTGGTCGTCACGCTCTGCGGGTCGCCGTTCTGCACGGGCAGGCAGCTGCCGCCCGTGTTGTTCGGGAGCTTGGCGAACGCCACGTTGAGTACCTGGGTGACGCTGTTGGACACCGTGCTGCCGACGCTGGTGAAGTCGCCGGGGCGGCCGATCAGCCAGACCGCGGCGGCGCAGGCCAGCACCATCCAGATCGTGCCCTCGATGGTCCGGGTGGCCCGCTTGCGGATCAGGCCCTGCCAGGCCAGCCAGATCGCGCCGAGGATCACCACCGGCGCGAGGAACGGGAAGTAGACCGCGTTGCCGAGCGCGGTGATCAGCTGGTTGACCGCCTTCTGCAGCCAGGTCAGGATGCCGTTCCCGGCCGCGGACTGGTAGACGGTGATCGTCACCCGGTCCAGCGATTTGGCCATGTCGAAGACCATGCCGGCGACGTTATTGCCGATCAGCGACGTCATATCCGAGCACTTAAGGCCCGTCGCCGCCCAGTACTGCCCGGCGATGCCGTAGTTGTCATACAGCGTCTTGCCGCCGGTCGTGCTGCCGGGGGTGGCGATCATCGAGTCGACGCCCGTGGTGGCCTGCTCGGGCTGCGGCACCGACGGGGTGCAGATGTTGTTCAGGTCGCCGACCACGCCGGCGGATCCCGAGTTACACAGGCCGAGCAGCCCGCCGATGTCGCCGATCCCGGGGACCGAGCAGACCCCGCCGCTCGGCTGTGTCAGCGCGTCCAGCTTGGCTGGGGCCTGCGGCGCGGCGTGCGTGACGGAGGCCGCATGTGCGGCCGGCTTCGCGGGGGCGGCGGCGGCCGGGCGGGCGATGAACAGCCCGCCGAGCAGGACGGTGAGGATCGCACCGGTCAGCAGCGCGGCCCGGGTCAGGGCGCGCGCGGGCCGCGTTCGTCCAACGCGCTTACTTCGGCCGGCGCGTGAGTGGGCTTCAGCCATCGGAGGGGCTCCTGTGTACGGCGGTCTACTGGGGGGTCGTGGCCGCCGGCTCGGGTTGCCGGCGGGCTCGTGTCGGATTCGTGTCGATCCAGTCCCGTAGTTCTTCGGATACGAGATCGACGCCGATGCGGCCCGCACGGTCGTCGAGATCACGGAAAATGCATTCGCCGTTGCCGAGGGAGCGCAGCACGGCCTTGTGCTCCTCGGACGGCTCCACGCCGATCAGTGACAAGACGTTCGCCACCTCGGCACGTTCCGACGAGCGGAACGCGAAAACAGTCGACAGGCAGTTGGTCACCTGTTCATTCAGCAGGTCGCCCGCGTTCTGCGAGATCAGGACGAGCGCCGTGTTCCGGGAACGGCCCATCCTGGACACCTCGGGAACGAGCTTGGCGCCCTCCGGCGTGGACGTGATCGCCCACGCCTCGTCCAGGAAGATCGCCTTCGGCGCGGTCCGCTCCACGCCGTTCATCAGCCTGCGGGCGAACTGGGAGACCAGGTACAGCAGGGCGACCGACAGCCGCTGCTCGTAGGAGTAGTCGTCGCGGCCGGTCGTGGTGTCCGGCAGGGTGAGCCCGCCGAGCGTGAAGACGGTCGTCCAGCCCTCGGCGTCGATCTGCTGGCCACCCGACGGCGCGAACGCCAGCCTGGCCAGGCGCATCTCGGAGATCGAGCGCATCACCGCGCCCAGGTTCTTCCACGCCGGCTTGTCGGACTCCTCCAGGTGCCGGACGACCTTGCCCAGGCTCGGCCGCGGCCCGCTGGCCACGGCGCCCACCGCCTGGATCATCGCGCTCTCCCGCTCCTCGCTCATCCGCGGCAGCAGCAGGCGCAGGGTCTCCGTCGCCATCGTGCGCCGTTCCGCCAGGTCATCGCCGAACGAGAACGGGTCGAGCAGCCCCGCCGCCGCCGCCCCGAGCGACAGCACCCGGGCCTTGCGCCCGGACCGGGACAGGAACTCCACCAGCGGTTCGAGGTCGCCCTTGGGGTCGACCACCGCGATCGTCCCGCCGCGCAGCGCGAGCTGGTAGATGAGCAGCATCGCCAGCGTGGTCTTGCCGCCGCCCGGCTCGCCGGTGATCGCGACCGCGGTCGGCCGGTTGCGCGCCGCCGCCAGCATCGGGTCGAAGTGCACCACCGACCGGGCACGGCCCAGCGTCTCGCCGATGTACGGGCCGATCCAGCCGACCCCGCCCGCGATCCGGTCACCCAGCTCCACCGTCGCGGTCGGCATGCCGCCCGCGATCGTGTACAGCGGCTGGCGCTGCACGTACGACGACAGCCGCACCCGCTCGCCCGGCAGCGACTCGGTCAGCAGCGAGAACTGGTCGCCGGTCGAGTTGACGATGTCGATGCCGATGTCCCGGTAGTGCTCGGTGACCGCCTCAACCCGGCGCAGGCACAGTTCCCTGGTCGGAGCGGTCACGATGAGCCGGTGCCAGCCGTAAACGAACGGCAGCCGTTCTTTCGTGATCCCGTGCTCGAGCATCCGGGCGGCGGCGATCTGCTCGGCCAGCGCGATCGGCGCCTCCGCGCCCGCCTCCCTGATGTGCGCGTCCATGTCGCGGGCGTGCGCGAGCCGCCTGCTCACGTCCTTGCTGGCCTTGGCGGGCGGGATCAGGTGCATCCGGGAACTGACCTCGACCGGGAACGGCAGCGTGTCCGCGTAGTGCAGCCACGGCTCGCCGTCCGGGAACGACATCAAGTCGGGGAAGCGGGCGAACGACAAGAACGCCGCGAACGACTCCCCGCCGACGTGCTCGAGCTTGAGCAGCGTGCGGCCGTTGTGCACCTGGCCCTCGTACAGCTGCTCGACCTCCCCCGGGCCCCAGGTGCGGCGGCGCGCCGCGGACGGCGGCGGGTCGTTCAGCGAGCCCATGAGCGTGTGCCGCACCAGCCAGGCCACCTCGCGGGACGTGGCGTGCCGGGCGTGCAGCGCGCTGGAGGTGAGCGCGCGGCCGAGCCGTTCGGCCTGCTCGGTCCACTTGCCGATCTCCCCGGAGGGAACGGCCTCGTCGTCGATGCCCAGCGTGCGCTCGGCAGTCCGGTAGGTGTTGAGGAAGTGGCTGAAGACACCGCCGGTGAGCTGCGCGCGCATGCTGCGCTGGCCGAGGCGGACCCCGAGGTAGATCTCCTTGGACCAGAAGTCCTTCGCCCATACGTGCTGGTAGATCTGCTCTAGGTACTCACGCCACCCGGGGCCTCCGTCGGCCGTGGCGTCCAGGCCGGTCGCCCACTCCACCGCCGGGTACGGCCGGTGCGCGATCCGCAGGTGCACCTCGGCATCCTGCATCCGGATCGCGGCCAGCGCCACGGTGATGTTCGTGGCGAGCGCCTCGCGCTCCTCGGGCGTGGTGAACTCGTAGGAAACCGAAGGTACGCGGTAGTACGCCCACGCGTGCGTGTCCGTCAACAACACCCGGTCATCGAAGTATCGGATGGCCAGGCGGCTGCGGCCCTTCGACTTCGTGCTCACCAATTCTCCTGACTCAGCGGGCCTGGGGAGCCGGCCCGGTCCGTTCGGTAGATCATTGTTTGGTCCGCACTGGCGCGGCGGCCATGCCCGCGACCAGCACCCCGGCCAGTGCGGTGTAGGCAACGCGGGTCTGCGGGCGCAGCGTAGACGGCCCAGTGACACCGACCGGCAGCATGTCATCCCATGGTACTCGAACAATTGCTCGACAGCGGCCGCGTGCCACCGACTCGGCGTTTTCGACGTCGATCAGGCTGCGCCTGCTCACGCCGTTGATCAGCGTCACCGAGTGCGACGCCAGCTCCGCGAACCCGTGGGCGTCCAGCCATTCCCTCGTGTCGGCCAGCGCGCCCGCCGCTTCCACGCTGGCGGGCACCACGACGACGAGCTGGTCGGTGACCTTGAGCAGCTTCGTCAGGCCCGCCGCGCCCGGGTCGAGCATGGTCAGCGGGTAATGACGGCTCAGCTGCACGGCGACCCTGAGCTCGTCGCCGTCCCTGAGCGGGTCGTGGGAGGCGATGATGTCGAGCCGCGCCGGGTTCGGCTTGGGCTTCGGGTGCAGGCCGTCGGCACGGACCGGCGCAGGTTCCTGGGGCGCCTTGCCGCGGAGGATCTCGTCGAGCCACGCGGTGGGCGCGCCGTACCGGGCGAGCGTGCCGTCGTGCAGGTCCACCGCGGCGACGGGGTGCTCCCGCAGGCTGGCGAGGATGTGGCCGGTCATCATCGTGGTCACGGTCTGGCCGGCGCCGCTCGTGCAGCCGAGCACCAGGATGCGCTTCGGTTGCTTCAGCGGAAGGCGCGCCCGGGTCCGGTCCAGGGCTTCCTGGTCGCGCGCGCCCGGCCCCTGGGTCACACCCATGCCCGTGACGATCTTGACTTTGCCATGCCAGGTGAGATTGCGGTCCTTCGACGGGCCGCTCAGCGCCCGCTCGATCGACGGAACCGCCCGATCCGGGGTGTCCTCCACCGCCTTGACCACCGGCGAGTGCCCGTTCTGCTGCTGACCGTTCTGCGGGTGACCGTTCTGCCGCACGGGATGCGCTGGCGGCCTCGTAGCCATGGGGGGCGGCGTGGTCGCGGGCGCCTGGTGCTGCAGTTCCGACAGTTCCGGCAGTTCCGGTGGCTGTCCTTGATGCGGCTGCGCCTGCGGGGCCGGCTCGCCCGCCTCGGCAGGCCGAACCTCTTCCTCCGCTTCCGCCTCAGGGGCTTCGGGCGCCGGCGCTTTGTCCCCGTTTTCTGTCGCTATAGCAGCGGAAATCGGGGACGAATCCGCGGGCTCCGCTGTCTCCGGCGATGGCGACTCGACCGTGGCGGACTCGGAGGTCGCTGCTGTCACAGGGGCAACCTGTTCGGGCTGCGTGTCCGGGGTCGTTGACGATTTGATTGCGGTTTCCCGTGCTATAGCGCCGGAAACCGCAATCAAATCCGCGGAGTCCGCGGCTACCTCGCGGCGCGGCGCTTCGGCATCCTCGCCCGCTGGTGTCACCGACGATGGGCCGGCTTGCGTAGCCGACGGCCGCTCGGCGGCGGGCGTAACTGCCGTGTCAGCTGAGGCGGCCGTGTCGGCTGAGGCGGCCGTGTCGGCTGAGGCGGCCGTGTCGGCTGAGGCGGCCGTGTCAGCCAGCGGCCGCGCTGGCCAGGCAGGTCGCGCAGGGCCCGGCCACGGCCTTGCCGGGTCGGCTGGCGGCACCGCTGCCGGCGGCGACGGCCGCGGGTGCGGACGAGTGTGCGCGACCTCTATAGGCGGCACACCATTCCCGTTGCCGCGGACGCGTTGCGTCGTCGAAGCGAGACCGGCGGCGCCTGGCGCCGCGTCCTCTTCGCCAACCGCCGCGTCCGATGCCGCCGTGCTCGCCTGGTGAGCCGCGGGTTCCGGTGCCGGCGCGGGCGCTGCCGGATAGACGTCCGGCGTGGCGTGGACCGACATGTCGGATGGCACGGGCGCCGCGACCGAACCGAACGATGGCACGCCCCGCTGCACGTGTAGTGCCTGCGTCGGCCACACTGGCCCAGGCTGCGCTTGCGCTGGCTGAACCGGGCCCGGTTGAGCGAAGTCCGCGTGGTGGGCTGGCTGGCGCGGCTGCCCGTTGCCGCGCACGCGCGATTGTGACTGGCCCGGTTGCGCACCACTAGGCAGGCCTGGCCGTCCGCCGGCCGGCTGGCCGGGCCACACGCCGCTGGGATCGCCGAATTGGGTGTCGCCGACGTGGCTGGGGTACGCCTGGCCGACCGGGCGCGGCTGGCCAGGGCCCGCTGGCGGCTTAAGCGCGACACCGGGCGGCAGCGCGGGCGGTGGGCCAGCGGGCTTGGACCTGAGCGCGGCCAGCCGGAACCTGCTGTGCTTCGCCCCCGCGGCCCGCCGCGGTGCCGCGGCCTGCTGAGATCCTGTCGACTGCTGAGATCCTGTCGACTGCTGAGATCCTGTCGACTGCTGGGGTGCCGCGGCCTGCTGAGGTGCCGCCTGCTGCGGGGCGGCCGTGGCCGGTGCGGGGGGTGCGGGGTGCTGCTCGAGGGGTGCTGGCGGCTGCTGCGTGAACGGAGCTGGCACGGCGGGGGCGGCGGGCTTAGACTGCCGCGCGGGCGGCTGCTGGGGGCGCTGTGGCGATTGGGCCTGCTGAGAAGCCCGGTTTCGCTGGGTTAGCCTCGGTTGCTGGCCGGACGAGTGCTGGCCGGACGAGTGCTGGCCTGGCGAGTGCTTGCCGTTGGGCGGGCTCGGCACCGGTGCCTGCGGTCCCGTCCCCCGCACGCGGGCGCCGGTCCCCTTCACCCCGGAGTTCTCCCGGGAGTTCACCCGGGAGCGAGAGCGCGAGCGCGCAGACGCGGACGCGGACGCGGCAGCGGCGGATGCCGTGGCCGCGGCCGCGGCCGCGGCGGGGAGCGTCGATCCCTCGACCGAAGCCTCGACGGCCCTCCCGCGATTCCGGCGAGCCAGCGTTCCCCGATCGCGCAGGGCGACGGTGCCCGCCTTGCGCTGTTGCGGCGTCCGGCGGCTGTGCCACACCTTGGCGGTAACGACGACCTGATCTTTCTCACTGTGCGGCGCCAGCCGGACCCACACTCGCGGCTCGGTAAGGTAGCGGACCTGCGATTCAACCAGCTCTGGCAACCGTTTGTTTTCGATTACCGGTCTAGTGGTAAGCCAGGTAAGTACACCCGGGGGCAGCACATATAGCCATACCAGGGTGTGGTTGAAAGGCAGCCCAATCGCGACCAGGAGAACGATATAGGGTATCGTTATCCCGGCGAATACGGCGATCCAGTTGATCGGCAGCGGCGCCGGAAGCCGGAAGTCGTACAGCTTGTACAGCCGCTTTTCGATCCGCCAGATATTCGTATAAGTGGGCAGGTCCACTAGACTGTGCTCCTCAGCGAGAGTTAAATCAGTGGACGCCGAGCGCGTTTGCTATTCCGGTCGCCAGCGTCTGCACGATGCTTGGTGTGTAGAAAACCACCGCGATCGCGACGGCGAGGACGATGAATTGCACGAAACGGGTAATCTCGCGAGTAAACAGAAAAAAGAGAGCCACGATACCCACTATCCCGAGGAATAGCGGGCCGAAAAGGCTCTGTAGGTAGGTGACTAGGCCTTGGGTGCTGATCGCCGCTTGGGGGGCCGTTGTCGCGGCGATA
>Ga0306923_10005709_pt1 | contig 12164 bp, 9 predicted proteins | sample sta12Can44000108_FD_203841 | JGI IMG/M metagenome (GOLD analysis project Ga0306923, IMG submission 203841) | Lab enrichment of tropical soil microbial communities from Luquillo Experimental Forest, Puerto Rico - statanox.12C.anox.44.000.108 (v2)... | ecosystem: Environmental > Terrestrial > Soil...
CCTGATCTTCGTCGCGGCCTGGCGGTTCCGGCCGGACGGCCAGCGTCGGAGGGACCTGGTGTGGCTGGGAGCGGCGCAGCCGCTCGGCGTGGTGGCGCAGGCGGTGATCGGCGGGATCGTCGTGCTGGCCAAGCTCAACCCGGTCACGGTCTCGGTGCACTTCCTGGTCTCCGCGGCCGTCGTGGCCGCCGCCGTCGCCCTGCACATGCGGTGCGCCCAGCTAGCGTCCCCCCAGGAACTGGGGGGCCGAGGGGGTCTGGGGGGAACGGTTTCCCCCCAGGAGCAGGGGGGGTCTGGGGGGGATCGTTCCCCCCGGGACAACACGGTGCGGCGCGACCTGCGGTTCACCTCCGCGGCGCTGGTCGCGGTCACCTGCGTGATGCTGGCGGCAGGCACGGTGGTCACCGGGACCGGCCCGCTGGCCGGCGACGCGGGCGTGCCCAGGTACAACCTGCCCCTGGAAGGGATCACCCAGCTGCACGCGGACATCGGCTGGCTGCTGGCCGGGCTGTCCATCGCCCTGGTGCTCGGGCTGCGGCTCTCCGGCGCGCCGCCGCGGGCGGTCCGGGCCGGCTGGATCATGCTCGCGGCGCTGGGCGCGCAGGGCGTCGTCGGCTACATCCAGTACTTCACCCACCTCCCGGCCGGGCTGGTCTGGGTCCACGTAACCGGCTCCGTGCTGGTCTGGATCGCCGTGCTGCGCCTGTTCTTCACGGTGCGCGAGCACGGCCCGGTAAACACTCCGCGAACAGGGCCGGTGGCGACCGTACCCAGCAGGCAGTCCGTTGCGGGGGGCCCGGCCCGCCGCCAGGGACGGCAAGGCCAGCATGGTCGTCCCCCCCAGCCAACGCTGCCGCTTGACCGTTAAGCTCGTAGCGTGACCACTCAGGCCAATCTTGACTGGACGGCTACCGACGAGCGCGCTGTCGATCTGATTCGGGTCCTGGCGATGGATGCGGTGCAAAAGGCAGGCTCGGGACACCCGGGCACGGCGATGAGCCTGGCGCCCGCGGCCTACTTGCTCTTCCAGCGGTTGCTCCAGCACGATCCGGCCGATCCGCAGTGGGCGGGCCGCGACCGCTTCGTGCTGTCCTGCGGGCACTCCAGCCTGACCCTGTACATCCAGCTATACCTGTCCGGGTACGGGCTGTCCCTGGATGACCTGAAGGCGCTGCGCACCTGGGGCAGCCTCACGCCGGGGCACCCGGAGCACGGGCTCACCCCCGGCGTGGAGACCACCACCGGCCCGCTCGGCCAGGGCATCGGCAACGCGGTCGGCATGGCCATGGCCTCCCGCCGCGAGCGTGGCCTGCTCGACCCGGACGCCGCCCCGGGCACCAGCCCGTTCGACCACTTCATCTACTGCTTCGTCTCCGACGGCGACATCGAGGAGGGCATCAGCCACGAGGTGTCCTCGCTGGCGGGCCACCACCGGCTCGGCAACCTCGTCGTCCTGTACGACGACAACCAGATCTCCATCGAGGACAACACCAACATCGCCAAGTCCGAGGACGTGTGCGCGCGCTACGAGGCCTACGGCTGGCACGTGCAGAAGGTGGCCTGGCGGACTCCCGAGGGTTACCGGGAGGACGTGCCAGCGCTGTACCAGGCGTTCCTCAACGCCAAGGAGCACACCGAGGCGCCGTCCTTCATCGCGCTGAGCACGATCATCGGCTGGCCCGCCCCGAACAAGCAGAACACCGGCGCGGCGCACGGATCCGCGCTCGGCGTGCCCGAGGTGAAGGCGACCAAGGAGATCCTGCGCTTCGACCCCGAGGTCGACTTCCCGGTCGAGGACGACGTGCTGAACCGCGCCCGCCACGTCAGCGAGCGCGGGAAGAAGCTGCACGCGGAATGGGAGGGGCCGTTCGCCGCCTGGGCGAACGCCAGCCCGGAGCGCAAGGCACTGTTCGACCGGCTGGCCGCCCGGCGCCTGCCGGACGGATGGACCGGAAAGCTCCCCTCGTTCCCGGCCGACGCCAAGGGCATGGCCACCCGCAAGGCGTCGGGCGCGGTCCTCACCGCGATCGGCCCGGCGCTGCCCGAGCTGTGGGGCGGTTCGGCCGACCTGGCCGAGAGCAACCTCACCACGATGGAGGGCGAGCCCTCGTTCATCCCTTCCGACCACCAGACCGCGATGTGGCCGGGCAACCCGTACGGGCGGACGATGCACTTCGGCATCCGCGAGCACGGCATGGGCTCGATCCTGAACGGCATCGCGCTGCACGGCGGCACCCGCCCCTACGGCGGCACGTTCCTCGTGTTCAGTGACTACATGCGACCCTCGGTGCGGCTGGCGGCGCTGATGGAGCTGCCGGTCACCTTCGTCTGGACGCACGACTCCGTCGGGCTGGGCGAGGACGGCCCGACCCATCAGCCGATCGAGCACCTGTGGTCGCTGCGCAACATCCCGCATCTGGAAGTGGTCAGGCCGGGTGACGCGAACGAGACGGTGGTCGCCTGGCGGACCATCCTGGAGCGGGCCCGGCCCGCGGCCCTGTGCCTGACCAGGCAGAACCTGCCCGTCCTGGACCGGTCAGCCAGTAATGGGCAGGGTCTGGCCGGCGCGGAAGGGGTGGCCCGCGGCGGCTACGTGCTGGCCGGCGGCGACGATGTCATCCTGATCGCCACCGGCAGCGAGGTCCCGATCGCGCTGGAGGCCCGCGACCAGCTGGCCGCCGGCGGCGTCTCGGCCCGGGTGGTGTCCATGCCGTGCGTCGAATGGTTCGAGGCCCAGGACGAGTCCTACCGGCGCGAGGTCCTTCCCCCGGCCGTCCGGGCGCGGGTGTCGGTCGAGGCCGGCATTACCGCACCCTGGCGCTTGTTCACGGGGGAAACGGGCGCTTCAATCGGAGTAGACCACTTCGGCGCATCAGCCGCCTACCAGAAGATCTACCAGGAGTTTGGCATCACAGCGGAGCGGGTAGCCGCTGCCGCACGCGACAGTCTGGCCCGGGTCTAGGACCGGCCCGGGGCGCCCAGGGAAGGGAAAGAACGGTGTCAGTTGACGTTCTCGGACAGCTCTCCGAGGCCGGGGTGTCGGTATGGCTGGACGACATCAGCCGCGACCGGCTGCGTACCGGCAACCTGAAGGCGCTCATGGACGACTACCACGTGGTCGGTGTGACCTCCAACCCGACGATCTTCGCCAAGGCGCTGTCCGGTGGCTCGGCCTACGACGAGCAGGTCGCCGACCTGAAGGTCCGCGGCGTGAGCGTCGAGGAGGCCTCCCGCGCGCTCACCACCTATGACATCCGCTGGGCCTGCGACGTGATGCGTCCTGTCTACGACGCCACGAAGGGCCAGGACGGCCGGGTCTCGATCGAGGTCGACCCGCGGGTGGCCAGGGACACGGCCAAGACCATCGCCGAGGCCAAGAACCTGTGGTGGATGGTCGACCGCCCCAACGCCTACATCAAGATCCCGGCCACCCAGGAGGGCCTGGCGGCGATCACCGAGACGATCGCGCGGGGCATCAGCGTCAACGTCACGCTGATCTTCTCCCTGGAGCGGCACGGCGAGGTCATCGACGCCTACATGGCCGGCCTGGAGAAGGCCAAGGCGAACGGGCACGACCTGTCCAAGATCTTCTCGGTGGCCTCGTTCTTCGTCAGCCGGATGGACACCGAGGTCGACGCCAGGCTGGACAAGCTGGGTACTCCGGAGGCCGCGGCGCTGCGCGGCAAGACGGCCATCGCGAACGCCAGGCTGGCCTACGAGCTGTTCGAGAACAAGTGTGCCGAGGAGCGCTGGCAGGCCCTCGCGGCCAGCGGGGCGAACGTGCAGCGGCCGCTGTGGGCCTCCACCTCGACCAAGGACCCGTCGTTCCCCGACACGATGTACGTGGTCGACCTGGTCGTGTCGAACACGGTCAACACCATGCCCGAGGCCACCATCAAGGCCACCGCGGACCATGGCGAGCTCCGCGGCGACACGGTGCACGGGTCTTACGACCAGTCGCGGCAGGTCATCGCCGACATGGAGAAGCTCGGCATCAGCTACGACGACGTGGTGCAGGTGCTGGAGGACGAGGGAGTGGCGAAGTTCGAGGCGTCGTGGAACGAGCTGCTCGACACGATCAGAACCAACATGGAGCACTGAGTGACGGACGACGAGGGCCTGGCCCCGGGGAACCCGGGTGTCATCAAGGGACTGCACGAGATGGCCGGATCGCGCAATCCGCTCCGCGATCCCAGGGACCGGCGCATCCCCCGCGTGGCCGGGCCCTGCGTCCTCGTCATGTTCGGCGTCACGGGCGACCTGGCGCGCAAGAAGCTGATGCCGGCCGTTTACGACCTGGCCAACCGCGGCCTGCTGCCGCCGGGCTTCTCGTTCGTCGGCTTCGCCCGCCGGGACTGGGCGGACGAGGACTTCGCCCAGCTCACCTACCAGGCGGTGAAGGAGTACGCGCGGACGCCGTTCCGGGACGCGGTGTGGAACCAGCTCAGCGAGGGCGTCAGGTTCGTCTCCGGGTCGTTCAGCGACGACGTGGCGTTCGACCAGCTGGCCGCGACCGTCATGCAACTCGACGCGGAGCGGGGCACCGGCGGGAACTACGCGTTCTACCTGTCGATCCCGCCGGGCCAGTTCCCGACCGTGGTGCGGCAGCTCAAGCGCAGCGGCCTGTCCGACCCCTCGGGCGGTGGCTGGCGGCGGGTGGTGATCGAGAAGCCGTTCGGCCACAACCTGACCAGCGCGCGCGAGCTGAACGACATCCTGGAAGAGGTCTTCCCGCCGGACGCGGTGTTCCGCATCGACCACTACCTCGGCAAGGAGACGGTGCAGAACATCCTCGCGCTGCGCTTCGCCAACGAGATGTACGAGCCGATCTGGAACCGCGGCTACGTGGACCACGTCCAGATCACGATGGCCGAGGACATCGGCATCGGCGGCCGGGCCGGCTACTACGACGGCATCGGCGCCGCGCGCGACGTGATGCAGAACCACCTGCTGCAGCTGCTCGCGCTGATGGCGATGGAGGAGCCGGTCGCGTTCGACGCCGATTCGCTGCGGATGGAGAAGGTCAAGACGCTCTCCGCCGTCCGGCTGCCCGCCGACCTCGCCACGGGCACGGCGCGCGGCCAGTACTCGGCCGGCTGGCAGGGCGGCCGCCAGGTACACGGTTTCCTCGAGGAAGAGGGCATCCCGCCCGATTCCCGCACCGAGACCTACGCCGCGCTGCGGCTGGGGGTGGACACCAGGCGGTGGGCCGGGGTGCCGTTCTACCTGCGGGCCGGCAAGCGGCTACCGCGGCGGATGACGGAGATCGCGCTGATCTTCCAGCGCGCGCCCCACCTGCCGTTCTCCGCCACGGACACCGAAGAACTCGGCCAGAACGCGCTGGTGATCAGGATCCAGCCGGACGAGGGCATCACGGTCAGGTTCGGCTCGAAGGTGCCGGGCACCGCCATGGAGGTGCGGGACGTGAACATGGACTTCGCCTACGGCGAGTCCTTCACCGAATCCAGCCCCGAGGCCTACGAGCGGCTGCTGCTTGACGTGCTCATCGGCGATCCCCCGCTGTTCCCCCGGCAGGAGGAGGTCGAGCTCGGCTGGCGCATCCTCGATCCGATAGAGGAATTCTGGGCCTCCTACGACAAGCCCGAACAGTACGCGGCGGGCACGGCCGGACCCCCGACGGCTGACGCGCTGATGGCACGGGACGGGCGAGCGTGGCGGCGCCTGTGAGTCGAAAGGTAAGCGCTGTGAGCGGGAGGCTGCGGTGACCATCGATCTGACCGACACCACGACCGGCACGATCCACGAGGCGCTCACCCAGGCCCGCCGCCGGATGGGCGGCCCCGCGTCCGGCACGGTGCTGACCTTGATCATCGTCACCAGCGAGTCCGAGCAGTACGACGCGGTCCGGGCGGCCAGCCAGGCCGGCCGCGAACATCCGAGCCGGATCCTGGCCGTCATCACGCGTAAGCCCAAGGGCGGATCGCGGCTCGACGCCGAGATCCGGGTGGGCGAGACCGGGCCCGGCGAGACCATCCTGCTGCGCATGTACGGCCCGCTCGGCCAGCACGCGGACTCGGTGGTCGCGCCGCTGCTCGCGCCCGACGTGCCCGTGGTCACCTGGTGGCCGGACGAGGCACCGCCGTCGCCGAGCGGGGACCCGCTCGGCGTGGTGGCGCATCGGCGGGTGACCGACGCGGCGGCCAGCGAGACGCCCAAGGACATGCTGCTGACCCTGGCCAAGGCGTACAAGCCGGGCGACACCGACCTGAGCTGGACCCGGGCGACATCCTGGCGCTCGCTGCTCGCCGCGACCCTGGACCAGCCCTACCCCACGCTGCTGACCGGCGAGGTGCTGGCCGAGCCGGGTAACCCGAGCGCGGACCTGATCGCGGCCTGGCTGGCGCTGCGGCTCGGCATCGAGGTCCAGCGCGGCGAATCTGGCGGCCCCGGGATCACCGAGGTCAGCTTCGAGACGGCGGACGGGAAGGTTGCCCTGTCCAGGCCCGACGGCCGCAACGCCACCCTGTCCTGGCCCGGACGGCCAGAACGCCGGGTGGCCTTGCACCGGCGCGAGACCGCCGAACTGGTCGCCGAGGAGCTGCGCAGGCTCGAGCCGGACGAGGTCTACGCGGAGACCCTGCGCGCCCTCGCGGGAAGCCAGGGCTCGTGAGCCAGAACCGAGCGAGGCCGGGAAAATGAGCGTGCCCGAGGTCATCGTGCACCGCGACGCCAAGCTGCTCGCTCAGGCCGTCGCCGCGCGCCTGGTCACCAGGCTGGTCGACGCGGTCGCCGCCCGTGGTACCGCGTCGGTCGTGCTGACCGGAGGCGGTATCGGCACCGCGGTGCTCGCCGAGGTCGCCGCCACCCCGGCCAGGGACGCGATCGACTGGCGGCGCCTGGACATCTGGTGGGGGGACGAGCGGTTCGTCCCGGCTGGCCACCCGGACAGAAACGAGACCGGCGCCCGTTCGGCCCTGCTCGATCACGTGGACGCCGATCCTGCCCGGGTGCACCCGATGCCCGGCCCGGACGGACCCGACGGCGACGACCCTGAGGCGGCCGCCGCCCGGTACGCGTCCTGGCTGGCCGCCGCGACCACGCCGGAGGACCACGGGCCGGTGCCCGCGTTCGACGTGCTGATGCTCGGCATCGGCCCCGAAGGGCACGTCGCGTCGCTGTTCCCCGGCATGCCCGCGCTGTACGACGAGCGGCCGGTCGTGGCCGTGCGCGGCTCCCCCAAGCCCCCGCCGACCCGGCTGTCGCTGACCCTGCCGTCCATCCAGGCCGCCCGCGAGGTCTGGATCCTGGCCTCGGGTCCGGACAAGGCCAAGGCGATCGCGATGGCGCTGTCCGACGCCGGGCCGGTGCAGGTGCCCGCCGCAGGGGCCCGCGGCAGGCAGCGGACGCTATTCCTGATCGACGGCGACGCCGCGGCGAAGGTGCCGCCGCAGATCGGCCGCCAGGGCGCCCACTGACTTGTCCTCCGGCCTGCGGGCGAACGCCAGGCCCGCGGCCAGGCAGGCGACTGGCACCGCGGCGAGCACGTACCGGTAGCTGAACCCGGCCGTCATCGGCGGCAGCACGATCATCAGCACCCCCACCAGCCAGGGGAGCAGGCCGATGCCACCCCAGCGGCGCCAGCGGGCCAGCACGCCGGCCGCGCCGATGAGCACGATCAGGCCGAGCAGGGTGCCACGCAGGTAGAAGTACCGCTGGTACATCTGGAGCAGGTGCGACCAGGGCTGCACCGCGCTGGTCTTGCCGAGCCCGGGCCCGCCGAAGTCCTGCCGCGCCTGGTACATCTGCATGGCGGCGGCATCATCCTTATACGGGTTCGCCCACCAGGGGATCAGCGCGTCCAGGGTCTTGCCGGAGACGAACTGGAAGGCCGGGCCGTTCCCGTAGTAGTTGTACGGGTCGGGCTGCCGGTTCCAGCCGAACGTGTGCAGCGTGTCGTGGCCCACGACACGCAGGTAGTCCTTCGGCTGGGCCAGGATGGCCGCCCGGGCGAACTCCCCCGCGATCCCGTTGACGTACGGCGTGAACCGCAGCGAGATGTCGGCGTTGTTGTACAGCTTGTACAGCGGGGTGAGGACCTTGTTGGCCGGCCACTTCTCGGTGTCCGCCCACAGGTACTCCCCCGACACCGGGCGCAGGCGCGGCGGCGTCGGGTCACACAGGAACCGGATGTCGGCCGCGGGGTGGATCTTGCTGCACCTGGCGAACGTGCTGACCCGGCTGTACAGGAACGTGCCCGAGGATTCGGTCAGGGCGTACTTGCCGTAGGTGCCGTGGAAATAGATCATGTACGCCGCGATCGGCACCACGCCCGCCACGAGCAGGGTGAGCAGCCGCCGCCAGCCCACCCGCCTGAGCAGCATGGCCACCAGTACCACCACGAGCAGCGGCTGGCCCACCGACCTGACCACGGTGGCATAGCCGATGAGCAGGCCGGCCACCGCCATGACCGGGACCGACGGGCGATCGCTCCAGCACAGGATCACGACGGCGACGGTGCCGAGGAAGATGAACAGCGTGTCCGCGGTGACCATGTGCTCGAGGTGCAGTTCGTACGAATCGAACAGAACCGGCAGCGCGGGCAGCGTCGCGCCCCACCAGGGCAGCCCGCGGTGGCGCAGGAGAGCGTAGATGATGACGCCCATGACGACACCCATCGCCGCCTGCAGCAGGGCCAGCGGATAGGCGCTGTGCAGCGGCAGCAGCAGGTGGATGAAGAAGGGGTAGCCGTTCGGCCGGACCTGGTCCGGGATATTGGTCACGGCGTTGTTCACGTAGTTGTACGAGTCGCTGAACCACAGGATCGGCGGATAGCCGAGGATCACGATGATCCGGACCACGACGGCGGCCGCGAGCACGGCGGTGAACTGCCAGTGCGTCACCGCCGGGCGGGTGAACCGTGCCAGCCGCGAACCCTGTTCCTCCTGAGGCGGCTGCTGATCGGGGACGACCCGATCGCTGCCGGTGGTCGTATTCGACAACGACCGCCTCCTGACTCTCTCTGAGCCTGCCGGAAACACCGCTTCCCTTCGCTGATCCCGCAGGCCCCGGAAGATCAGGCACGCCTACGCGATTTCGCCACGTCGGCCGACTCATAGTAGCCGCCTGCCCAGCAGGAAGATGAGTAATACCGGTTAACCGGGCGAGCCTGCGAGTCGGTTATCAGCGTCTCCCGTACCCTACCCGGCACGCGAGCAAGCAGATGAACACGACGGAGAGCGCGGCCGCGGTGTCCGGCGATCCGGCCGCCGCCGCGATCATGATCCAGACGAAGATGACCGGCAGCAGCCTGCCCAGCGGCCGGTCGCGCCCGCCGTGCCGCGACCGCGGCACCGACGGGACCATCTGCGGCGCCGCGAGCGCCGGGTTCGGTTGCCGTTGTGGCAGGTCAACGCCGAGTAGCGGTTCTACGGGCAGATCCCCGGTCAGCTCGCGCAGGTCGGCCCAGGTCTTCGAGGCGTAGGCCGCCGAGGTCCGCTCCTCGAATTCGTCCAGCGTCAGCCGGCCATCCGTGTACGCGTCCCTGAGGACGTCGACAACGCTCTCCCGCTCCTTGTCGGACGCGCGGATCGGTCGGTCGGTCATCGGCGCGGACCCTTCCTCGTGCTCCCTATAGATCCTAACTCAGCGCCCAGCCGATCCCAGGCGGCCGGGAGGCCGGCTCCGGCCGATGGAAGGGTAGGGAGCATGACGAGGACCCACGCCGGTATTCACGCTGGCGCCCGGGCCGGCCGGGACGACTCCGGCCACGCGCGGGCGCGGCGGCGGACGTCGGCGCCGCCGTCGAGGCCGCGCTCGGCGAAGATCCCCTTTATGCATCGGGTTTACCCGAATTGCGGAGGGGCAGACGAACCCGGAACGGGAATCGCCACAGCACTGGCGGGACGACATCCGGGCGATGCGAAAGCGAGGCATTTAGGTCTCGCACGTTAACGCATGTGGCGTTACGCTGTTGGCGAATCTTTCATCTGGTCAATCTGTGCCGGATGTGGCCAGAAGAGGATTCTGGCCTGACGATTTTGGTGCGCAAGACAAGGTCTTCATGCCAGTCATGTAAAGACGGGCGCCCCGCCCTCTCGACCGCCGCATGGTACGCCGAGAGCCGGACGAGCCATTCCTTACCAGGAGGGATCGAATTTGAGCGTCAGCGAAGATCGCACTGTCCAGCCCAGCCCCACCACTCCTGCCCCCGGGGGCGGCATCGCCGACCCTGCCCCGCTCGGCCTCGCCGCCTTCGCCCTTACCACCTTCCTGCTGTCGGCCAAGAATGCCGGCTGGATGAGCAACTCCACCGGCAACGCATGGCTCGCCTATGCCTTCGCCTACGGCGGAATCGCCCAGCTGCTCGCCGGCATGTGGGAGTTCCGCAACAGGAATGTATTCGGCGCGACCGCGTTCGGCACGTACGGCAGCTTCTGGATCGGCCTGTTCCTGTGGGTCCGGTTCGTAGTGGATCCGGCCGTCGCGGCCGCCAGGACGCCGGTCGCGCTCGCAGCCACGGTCTCGGCTCTCAACCACGACCTGGCCTGGATACTACTCGCGTTCGCCATCTTCAACACGTACATGCTGATCCTGAGCGCCCAGGTGAACATGGCCGTGTTCGGCGTGTTCCTCACCTTGGAAATCACCGAGATCATCCTGTTCATCGGTAACTTCGCCGCTGGCGCGGCGGTGAACCCCACCGCGACGATCAAGATCGGCGGCTACGTCGGGATTCTCACCGCGCTCGTCGCCTGGTACACGTCGATGGCCGGCGTCTCGAACGGTATCGCCGGGAAGGTCCGCTTCCCGGTGGGCAGGCCCCTGATCAGCTAATCCGTAATCGCGCATAAGCGCTGGGGAGCATCCGCTCCCCAGCGCTTTGTCGTTCTCCGGGGTCATCGGCCGGGCTGGCCCGGAGCGGATAGCGTTAGGCGCACGAATCAGCCGCGAAAGGAGGAGCAGGGTGCAGAACGGAAGGCAGATCGACCTGCCGGCGCGGGTCGAGCGCGTCAGGCGCAAGACCAGGCCGTGGAAGTCGATCATCGCCCTGCTGCTCGCGATAGCATCCGCGGTCATCTCGCACCAGGCTCGCCACGGCCACTTCACCTCGAACCACGCGACCAACCAGTTCGTCGCCTACGGCACGGCCGTGCTGTTCCTCGCCTTCGCGTCCACGGCGACCTACGGCCTGGCGGGGAAAGCGAGGGACCTGCTCGAGCCGACGGCCGGCCCGGCACAATCCGCCATCGTCCGGTACGCCATCTTGATCGTCGGAGCGTTCACGACGCTGGTGATCACGCTCGTGCTGTTCGGCGTCGACGTCAGCCAGCTCGTCCTCGGCGGGGCGATCACCACCATCTTTCTCAGCATCGCGGCACAACAGGCGCTCGGCAACGTCTTCGCCGGCCTGGTGCTGGTCTTCGCCCGGCCGTTCAAGGTGGGCGACGCCGTCCGGTTGCGGGCCGGCGCGCTCGGCGGCGAGCTCGACGGCACCGTGACCGATATCGGGATCACCTACGTCCGCCTCAAAACCAACGGCAGCGTGATGTCCATCCCCAATTCGCAGGTGCTCAACGCCGTCGTCGGTCCCATCCCGCCCGAGGCCGAGGAGCCCGCGGCGGAGGAGCCCGAGGTGGTGGCGGACGGCAAATCGGGCACACCAGGCGGCCCGGAACAGCCGCACCCGAGCCCGCCCGGCCCCGCATAACCCCGCCCTGATGCTTAGCTCGTGGTCGAGCAGCGGCCCGCCGCGACCACGAGCGCGAGAGCGGGACTTCCGTCACTCCGGCACCGCCCGCACCAGATCCTAGCGATCCACACCAGGCTCTAACGACGTGGATGCCACATCCATGCTGCTGAGACGACGTGGATGTGGCATCCACGCCTTATGCACGGGCGGTGGCCACATACCATGCGTCACGTCAGTGAACCGGGAGCGCAGTGGCACCAGCAGCCAAGGCCAGGCCCAGGGCCAGGGCCAGGGGCAGGGGCCAGGGCCAGGGGCCAGGGCCAGGGCACGCTGGACGGCCCCCGGAACCGCCGCAGCGGAGCCCGCCCGGCCCCGCATGACCTCGCGTGACCCGGGCCCCGGCAGAACGAAGGGCCGGCTGGCAAGCCAGCCGGCCCTTCGTCACGCTGACCGGTGCGGAGGTCGCCTCTCGGCGAAAGGCGCAACGCGGCTCCAGCCGAACGGTAATCCGCGA
>Ga0306923_10005711_pt1 | contig 12163 bp, 11 predicted proteins | sample sta12Can44000108_FD_203841 | JGI IMG/M metagenome (GOLD analysis project Ga0306923, IMG submission 203841) | Lab enrichment of tropical soil microbial communities from Luquillo Experimental Forest, Puerto Rico - statanox.12C.anox.44.000.108 (v2)... | ecosystem: Environmental > Terrestrial >...
AGGGAGATCGTAGTCGGCCGCAGCCGAGGTGGTCAACGCCCGCGCCCGTCGAACAGATCGGGCTCGAGCTCGTCGAAGTGGGCGAGCTGCCTGAACTCTCCGTAACGGGCGCGGATCTCGTCGTGCTCGAGCGAGGCGAGCCGATCCAGCGAGAACTGCTCGACGGCGAAGCTGGCGAGCACGCTCCCCATCACGATGGCGCGCCGCAGGACGTCGGGCTCCTCCCGGCCGGCCCGCGCCAGGTACCCCATGAACCCGCCGGCGAAGCTGTCCCCGGCGCCGGTCGGGTCGAAGAGCGACGCGAGCGGATAGGCGGAGGCCGCGAAGACGTGGTCTCCGGAGAAGAAGAGGGCGCCGTACTCGCCGCGCTTGATGACGACCGCCCGCGGGCCGAAGCCGAGGATGCGCCGGGCCGCCTGCACCACGTTGTGCTCGCCCGCGAGCTGCCGCGCCTCGGCGTCGTTCACGAACAGCATGTCGACCCGGCGCAGCGTCTCGAGCAGGCTCTGGCGCTTCGAGCCGATCCAGAAGTTCATCGTGTCGCATGCGACGAAGCGCGGCGCCTCGACCTGGTCGAGTACCCGCCGCTGCAGGTCGGGATCGATGTTGCCCAGGAAGACATACTGTGAGTCACGGTAGGCGGCGGGCAGCGCGGGCTGGAAGTCGCCGAAGACGTTCAGCTGCGTCTCGAGCGTGTGGGCGGTGTTGAGATCGAACTCGTACCGCCCCTTCCAGCGGAAGGTCCTGCCGGCGCGCCGCTCCAGGCCGGCCAGGTCGACGCCGCGCTCGGCCAGGAAGCGCACGTGCTCCTCGGGGAAGTCCTCGCCCACCGTGGCGACCAGCCGCACCGGCCCGAAGAAGCTGGCCGCGGTCGAGAAGTAGGTCGCCGAGCCGCCCAGCACGTCCTCGCGACGCCCGAAGGGCGTCTCCACGGAGTCGAGCGCGACCGAACCGACGACGAGCAGGGACATGGGGGCTCCCAACAACCTCTCAGGTGGGGAGCGCGGGTTGTAGCAGGGGCACCCGCCCCGAGTCACCTCCCGGCGCTCGCCGCCGGGGACGATATCGGCGGCCGCCGCCGGCGCGGATCGCCCGGGCCGCCCTCGGCCGCGAGCTGCCCGCAGGCCGCGGCGATGTCCTGGCCCCGGTTCCTTCGCACCACCGCCGTCACGTGCCGCTGGAGGAGCAGGTCGCGGAAGGCCTCGACGCGGTGCGCGTCGGGCGCGACGAAGCCGAGCCCAGGGTTCGCGTTGTACGCGATGAGGTTCACCTTCGCGGGGATGCCGCGCAGGAGCCGCGCGAGCCGCTCGGCGTCCTCGTCGGTGTCGTTCACGCCCCCGAGCAGCACGTACTCGAAGGTGATCCGCCGCCCCTGCTTCATGGGGAAGGCGCGGCAGGCCGCCAGCAGCTCGGCGAGCGGATAGCGCCGGTTCACCGGCATGAGCGCGTCGCGCTGCGAGTCCGTGGTCGCGTTGAGGCTCACCGCCAGCTTCACCGACGTCTCCTCGCCGAGGCGGCGCAGCTGGGGTACGAGGCCGGAGGTCGAGACGGTGACATGGCGGTGCGAGAAGTTCGGTCCGTCCTCGCACAGCAGGAGCTCGAGCGCGAGCTTCAGGCTCTCGAAGTTGTGGAGCGGCTCGCCCATCCCCATGAACACAAGATTCGTGAGCGGCCTCGGCCCCTGCCCCTCGCCCAGCTCGACCAGGCGGCGGTTGGCGCGGTGGACCTGATCCGCGATCTCGCCCGGCCCGAGGTTGCGAGACAACCCCATCGTGCCGGTCATGCAGAACACGCAGCCGATGGCGCAGCCCACTTGCGTCGACACGCACAGCGTGCGGCGCTCGCGGTTTCTCTGTCCCTCCCCCTCGTCGTCTTCGTTGCCGACGTGAGGCATGTAGACCGACTCGATGAAGCGCCCGTCGACGGTGCGCCACTTCCACTTGATCGTCCCGTCGGCGGAGCGGTGCTCCTCGGCGCAGGTGAGCGTGCGGAGCGAGAAGCGCGCGGCCAGGCGCTCGCGCAGCTCGCGCGGGAGGTCCGTCATCTCGTCGAACGAGGCGGCCCCCTTCTGGTGCAGCCACCGGAAGAGCTGCCGGGCGCGGTACGGCTTCTCGCCCAGGTGCACGAGCTCCGCCTCGAGCCGCGGCAACGGATACGCGCGCAGGTCGGGGAGGCCCTCCATCACGCGCCCCGCCCCGCGATCGCCTCGCGCGCCTTGTCCGCTCGCGTCGGCTCACCCGCTCCCGGGTCGCGGCGCCGCGCGATCTCGACCCGCGTCACGCGCCGCTCGTCGCCGCCGCGCACGGTGAAGGTGAGCCCGTCCCACGCGACGAGCGCCCCGACCTGCGGCACGCGTCCGGCGGTGGCGGTGACGAACCCGCCCAGCGTCTCGTAGTCCCCCTCCTCGGGGAACTTCACCGCGCGATCGGGATCGTCGCCCTCGGCCTCGGCGCGCTCGTTGAGGAACTCCTCCAGCTCGCGCAGCGGAACGCCGGCGTCGGCCAGGTAGACGCCGGCCGAGATCTCCCGGACCGGGGCCGCCTCGACGTCGCCCTCGTCCTGGATCTCGCCGACGATCTCCTCGATGACGTCCTCCAGCGTGGCGAGCCCGCTCGTCCCGCCGAACTCGTCCACCACGATGGCGAGGTGCGTCTTGCGCTTCTGCATCTCCTTGAGCAGCCGCGAGATCTTCATCTGCTCCGGCACGAAGAAGGGAGGCTTGAGGAGCCGATCGATCGCCGCCACCGCGCTCTTCGGCCCGCGCGCCAGCTCGGGCACCATCTCGCGCACGAGGAGGACGCCCAGCACGTTGTCGATCGAGTCCCGGTAGACCGGCATCCGGCTGTACGGATTCTCGGTGACGATGCGCAGGATCTCCTCCGGCGGCGCGTCGCGGTCGATGGCCGCCATCCGCGTCCGCGGCACCATGATCTCCTTCACGACCCGGTCCGCGAACTCGAGCACGCTGTTGAGCAGCTCCTCCTTCACCTCGTCGAGCACGCCCTCGCGCGTGCCCATCTCGATGAGGTACTCGATCTCGGCGCTGGTCACGGCCGGCGTGGGTGGGCGCACGCCGCCGAAGGCCGAGACGATGACGTTCGTGGCTCGGACGAGGCCGGTCGTCAGGGGCCACATCAGCCAGTAGAGCAGGTGCACCGCCGGGATGGCCGAGAGTGCCCACCGGATGGGGTTCCGCTTCGCCAGCGTCTTGGGGATGATCTCGCCGGCGAAGAGGATGACGCAGGTGGTGATCGCCGTGGCGATGGCGAGGACGGACCCGTCCGGCCAGGCGTGAGCGGCGGCGAGCCGGTGCGCCAGGTCGCCGGCCATGGCGCCGGCTCCGATGTTGACGAGGGTGTTGCCGACGAGGAGCGTCGAGAGCACGCTCTCCGGGCGCTTCACCCACAGCCCGATCAGGCGACCGGGCCGGCCGGCCGAGTCGACGAGCTGGCGGGAGCGAGGCTCGCCGAGCGCGGTGAGCGCGGTCTCGGTGCCGGAGAAGAAGGCCGAGGCGAGGATGAGCAGGAGCCCGACCACCGGCTCCCATGTCGACATCCCTTCCAAGGTCTCCTTCCCTTCCGCTCGACGCAAAAGCCCGTCCGTGGACCGGGCGGGGCGAACGGGATCTTAACCCGCGGGCAGGGCGACAGCTTTCCAGACCTCGACGAGTCAGGAAAACAATAGCAACAACGGATATTTAGATGTGGTCACGGCCGGGCGGCGGGGCAGGCCCACCGGACCGCCCGGCCGTTCCGGCGCGAGGCTACCGCTTCCACTCGTAGGCGCAGATGGCCGTCTCGGGAAAGAAGTAGGCGATCTCGATCTTCGCATTCTCGGGGCTGTCGGAGCCGTGGACCGTGTTCTTCTCGATGTTCGAGGCGAAGAGCTTGCGGAGCGTGTTCGGCGCCGCCTTGGCGGGATCGGTCGCCCCCATCACGTCGCGGTTCTTCGCGACCGCGTCCTCGCCCTCGAGCACCATGAGCACCACCGGGCCGCTCGTCATGAAAGTGACGAGATCTCTGAAGAACGGCCGAGCCTTGTGCACCGCGTAGAACCCCTCGGCCTCCGCCTGCGACAGGCGCGCCATCCGCATGGCGACGGGCTTCAGCCCCTCCTCCTCGAAGCGGGCGACGACCTTGCCGATGAGGCCCTTCTCGACGCCGTCGGGCTTGATGATGGACAGCGTGCGTTCCTTCGCCATGGTACTTCCTTCCTCTGGCGCCGCCCGCTGGGCGCGCCTCTCGATGGATGAACCGCCGCCGCGCGCCTTCACAGGCGCGCCGCGCCGGGCTACTCGCGCTCGCCCTTGGCCGCCTTCTTGGCGGCCTTCCCACCACGCTGCGAGGGCGCTGCGTTGCGCGGTGCCGACCGCGACGGGGCAGGTGTCCGTGTCTTCGTCCGGACCGGCGCCCCACGCGCTCGCGCGCCGCGCCGGTCTAGCACATCCTTCATGGTCTTGCCGAGCAGGTGCGGGCCGTCGCAGACGGTGATCCCCGCCGCGCGCATGGCGCCGAGCTTCGCTTCGGCGGTACCGCTGCCCCCGGAGATGACGGCGCCGGCGTGTCCCATGCGCTTTCCGGGCGGGGCCGTCCGGCCGGCGATGAATCCCACCACCGGCTTCGACATGCTCGTCTTCACGAACTCGGCCCCGCGCTCCTCCTCGGTGCCGCCGATCTCGCCGATCATGATGACGCCGTCGGTCTCGGGATCCTGCTCGAAGCGCTCCAGGACGTCGACGAAGTCGGTCCCGTGCACCGGGTCACCGCCGATACCGACCGCGGTCGACTGGCCGAGGCCGAGCTGCGTGAGCTGGTGCACGGCCTCGTAGGTGAGGGTCCCGGAGCGCGACACGACGCCGATGCGGCCCGGCCGGTGGATGTGCCCGGGCATGATGCCGATCTTGCACTCCCCAGGGGTGATGAGGCCGGGGCAGTTCGGGCCGATGAGCCGCGCCCGCGGCCGGTCCCGGAGATCGCGCCGCACCTTCACCATGTCGAGCACGGGGATGCCCTCGGTGATGGCGACGATGAGATCGATGCCGGCGTCGGCCGCCTCGATGATGGCGTCGGCGGCGAACGGCGGCGGGACGAAGATGCAGGCGGCGTTGGCGCCCGTCTCCCTCACCGCCTGCTGCACGGTGTGGAAGATGGGCACCTCGCCCTGGAAGCGAGTGCCTCCGCGGCCGGGCGTGACGCCCGCCACCAGCTTCGTCCCGTAGGCCAGCATCTGCTCCGCGTGGAAGCTGCCGGCAGAGCCGGTGATGCCTTGCACGAGGACGCGCGTGTTCCTGTCGACGAGGATGCTCACTTTGGCGTCTCCTGCTAGGCCGCGCGCGACGCGGCGACCGCCTTGCGGGCGGCGTCGCCCAGGTCGTCGGCCGGGACGATCTTGAGATCGGAGTGGGCCAGGATCTCCTTGCCCAGCTCCACGTTGGTGCCCTCGAGCCGCACCACGAGCGGGATGGAGAGCCCGACCTGCTTCGCCGCCGCCACGATGCCGTTGGCGATGACGTCGCACTTCATGATGCCGCCGAAGATGTTGACCAGGACGGCCTTCACGTGCGGGTCGGAGAGCAGGATCTTGAAGGCGGCGGTGACGCGCTCCTCGTCGGCGCCGCCGCCCACGTCGAGGAAGTTGGCCGGGCGGCCGCCGGACAGCTTGATGATGTCCATGGTGGCCATGGCGAGGCCGGCGCCGTTCACCATGCACCCGATGTCACCGTCGAGCGCGATGTAGGAGAGATCGTACTCCTTGGCCTGGTTCTCCTTGGGATCCTCCTCGTCCGGATCCCGCATGGCCGCGATGTCCGGGTGCCGGTAGAGCGCGTTGTCGTCGAAGTTGATCTTGGCGTCGAGCGCCAGCACGTCGCCCTGCACGCTGATGACGAGCGGGTTGATCTCGGCGAGCGAGGCGTCGGTGGCGACGTAGGCGTTGTAGAGGCCGGTGGCGAACCGGACGAACGCGTGCACGGTGTCGCCGGTGAGCCCGAGCCCGAACGCGAGGCGGCGCGCCTGGAACGGCAGGAGCCCGGTGAGCGGGTCCACCGCCTCCTTCAGGATCTTCTCCGGCGTCCTCTGCGCCACCTCCTCGATGTCGACGCCCCCCTCCGTCGAGGCCATCACCGTCACGCGGCCGGTCTCACGGTCGAGCGTCATGCCGAGGTAGAGCTCGCGCGCGATGCGGCAGCCCTCCTCGATGTAGACCTTGCGGACCTCCTGCCCGTCCGGACCGGTCTGCGGGGTCCTGAGCTTCATGCCGAGCATGGCCTCGGCGTGCTGGCGCGCCTCGTCTGGCGAGCGGGCCAGCTTGACGCCGCCCCCCTTGCCACGGCCGCCCGCGTGGATCTGCGCCTTCACCGCCACGATCCCGCCGCCGAGCTGGCGCGCCGCGCCTTCTGCCTCGAGCGGCGTGACCGCGAGATAACCGCGCGGTACCGCCACCCCAAACTTCCGCAGGATCTCTTTCGCCTGGTACTCGTGGATCTTCAAGGCGCCGTATCCCCTCCCCCCCGCACAGACCGCCAGGGTCGATTCATTAACCCAAAACGAGAAGGCCGGCGAGTGTTGCGCTCGCCGGCCCCCCATGGCCCCTTCGGGGCTGCGGTGAGCTAAAGCTTGGTCTCCGCGACGCTCTTCCGGACCGATTCCACGCTCTTGGCGAGCATCGACTTCTCCGCGTCGTCGAGGTCGACCTCGAGCACGCGCTCGACGCCGCCCGCGCCGATCACGACCGGGACGCCGAGGAACAGGCCCTTCACTCCGTACTGACCGTCGAGGTAGGCGGAGCAGGGCAGGACGCGCTTCTTGTCGCGGAGGTAGCTCTCGGCCATGGCGATGGCGGACACGGCCGGCGCGTAGAAGGCCGAGCCCGTACCGAGGAGCTGGACGATCTCGCCGCCGCCCTTGCGCGTGCGCTCGACGATCGCGTCCAGCTTCGCCTTGTCGATGAGCTTCGTGAGCGGCACGCCGTTGACCGACGAGTAGCGGAGCAGCGGCACCATGTCGTCGCCGTGGCCCCCCAGCACCATGGCGTTCACGTCCTGCGGCGAGACGCCGGCGGCCTCGCCGACGAAGTACTGGAACCGCGCCGTGTCGAGGACCCCGGCCATGCCGACGACCCGGTTCTTCGCGAACCCGGTCACCCTGTACATGGCGTAGACCATCGAATCGAGCGGGTTCGTGACGACGATCACGAACGCGTTCGGCGCGTTGCGCTTGATGCCCTCGGCGACCTTGCTGATGGCTTCGAGGTTCACCTTCAGCAGATCGTCGCGGCTCATCCCCGGCTTGCGCGGCACGCCGGCGGTGACGATGCAGACGTCGGCGTCCTTGACGATCCCGTAGTCCGTGGTGCCGCCGCCGATGACGTTGACGTCGAACTTCGTGACGCCGCGCGTCTCCTGCAGATCGAGCGCCTTGCCCTTGGCGACGCCCTCCATGATGTCGACCAGCACCACGTCCCCGAGCTCCTTCTGCCCGGCGAGGAGCGCCAGCGTTCCGCCGATCTGGCCTGCGCCGACGAGCGCGATCTTCTTGCGAGAGGCCATGTCGTGATTCCTCGAGGAGTGAGGGATACGGATACCTACATGTGCTTGATGATCTCGTCCCCGAACTGCGAGCACTTCACCTCGACCGTGTCGCTCACGCCCTCCTGCTTCATGAGGCGCGCGAAGTCGTAGGTGACGTGGTGGGCGCCGATGGCGCCGTCCATCCCCTTGATGATGAGGTCCGCCGCCTCCGCCCAGCCCATGTGGCGGAACATCATCTCGCCGGACAGGATGACCGAGCCCGGATTCACCTTGTCCAGGTCGGCGTACTTGGGCGCCGTGCCGTGCGTCGCCTCGAAGATCGCGTGCCCGGTGACGTAGTTGGCGTTGCCGCCGGGAGCGATGCCGATCCCGCCGACCTGCGCCGCCAGCGCGTCGGACAGGTAGTCGCCGTTGAGGTTGAGCGTGGCGATGACGTCGAACTCGTCGGGGCGCGTCAGCACCTGCTGCAGCGTGATGTCGGCGATGGCGTCCTTCACGAGGAGCTTGCCGCTCTGGAGCGCCGCCTTCTGCTCGGCGTTGGCCGCCTCCTCGCCCCGCTGCGCCTTGGTCCGCTCCCACTGATCCCAGGTGTAGACCTTGTCGGCGAATTCACGCTCGGCGAGCGCGTACCCCCAGTTCCGGAACGCGCCCTCCGTGAACTTCATGATGTTGCCCTTGTGCACCAGCGTCACGCTCTTGCGCTTGTTCCGGAGCGCGAACTCGATCGCGGCGCGGACGAGGCGCTCGGTGCCCTCCCGCGACACCGCCTTGATGCCCACGCCGGCCGAGCCGGGGAAGCGGATCTTCTTGAACTCCTTCGGGAACTCCTTCTCCAGGAAGCCGAGGATCTTCTTCACCTGCTCGCTGCCGGCCTCCCACTCGATGCCGGCGTAGATGTCCTCCGTGTTCTCGCGGAAGATCACCATGTCGACCTTCTGCGGGTTCTTCACGGGCGAGGGCACGCCCTTGAACCAGCGCACCGGCCGCAGACAGACGTACAGGTCGAGCATCTGGCGGAGCGCCACGTTGAGCGACCGGATGCCGCCGCCGATGGGCGTGGTGAGCGGTCCCTTGATGCCGATGAGGTACTCGCGGAACGCCGCGATGGTCTCGTCGGGCAGCCAGTTGTTGAACTTGGTGAACGCCTTCTCGCCGGCGTACACCTCCATCCACTGGATCGTGCGCTTGCCGCCGTACGCCTTCTCGACGGCCGCGTCGAGCACGCGCACGCTCGCCCGCCAGATGTCGCGACCTGTCCCGTCCCCTTCGATGAAAGGCAGGATCGGCCGGTCGGGCACGTTGAGCTTGCCGTTCGTGACGGTGATCTTGGCGCCGTCCTTCGGAACAACGGGCTTCGCATCGGCCATCGCGCGCGCTCCTTCGTCTGTGGGGCTGAGAGGTGGTTTTTTTCAATACACCCCGGCCCCTGCGGTGTAAAGACGCCAAAGACGCATTGGGTGCAGCAGTTCTCCCAGCCGGCACGGGCACTTGCGCTATTTGGGCGACGTGGCCTGGAGGCCCCGAACGGCGCTCACTCCCAGTCGCTGAACGCCTTCGCGAACCCCCGCACGGTCGCCCCGGACGCCTCGAGCACGCCCCGCGCCGCGGGCGCGCACAGCGCCCGCAGCTCCACCTCGCGCTCGGCGCCGAAGCTGGTCCGCGCGTGGCTCGGCGCGTACCCGGGGTGGCACATGAGCTCCACCCTCCCCGCCGGCAGCGCCGCCAGCGCGGCGAGTAGTCGCTCCTCCGTCCAGCACGGGCGAAGGCTCGCGTCGCCCAGGAAGGCGTCGGCGGCGAGGACGCCGTCGCGGATGAGCGCGTCCCGCATCGCGGCATCGAGCGCGCGGAGCGGGATGCCCTCCCGCCGCGCCGCGGCGGCGAAGGCCGGCAGCGCCGCGGGCGCCGCGTGGGCGTGCTTGTGGCTGTCGAGGTGGGTGGGAGCCCGGCCGCGCAGCTCGCGGAACCGCGCGAGCTGCGCGGCTAGGAGATCCTCCACCTGGGCGCCGCCGGCGAGGGGAGGCACCAACGCGTGCAGCCCGAGGTCGAGCGACGCGGGCGCCTCCGCCAGCGCACGCTCCGCGAACGGCGTGTCGACCATCGCCGTGGCGGACACGACGATTCCGCGGGCGTGCGCCTCCAGGATACCCCGGTCGATCTCGGGGTCGTAGCCGAGGTCGTCGGCGTTGACGAGGAGCAGCGTGCGCACGGCCGCCAGTCTCGCATCCCCGCGCGTCCGATGCCGACGGGGCATCACCGAAAAAAAAACGGCCCGACGCGGGCTCGCCGCGCCGGGCCGCAGTGGCGGGGATCGCCTCGCTACCAGACGCCGGTCTGGAGGTACTCGTGCATGGAGCCGGCCGCCTGGCGGCCGGCCCCCATGGCGAGGATGACGGTCGCCGCGCCGAGGACGATGTCACCGCCGGCGAAGACGCCCTTCATCGACGTGCGCCCCGACGCGTCGCGGGCGACGATCTTGCCCTTCTTCGTCTCGAGCCCCGGCGTGGTCCGCGGCACGAGCGGGTTCGGGCCGTTGCCGATCGAGACCACCACCACGTCGGCCGGGTACTGGTGCTCGCTGCCGACGACCTCGACCGGCTTGCGCCGGCCGTCGGGCCCGGGCTCGCCGAGCTCCATCTTGCGGCACTCGACGGCGGTGACGCGCCCCTTCTCGTCGCCGATGTAGCGCACGGGCGTGGTGAGGAGCGTGAAGTCGATGCCCTCCTCCTCGGCGTGCTCGATCTCCTCCTCGCGCGCCGGCATCTCGTCGTGCGAGCGGCGGTAGACGAGGCGGACCTTCTCGGCCCCGAGGCGGAGCGCGGTGCGGGCCGCGTCCATGGCGACGTTGCCGCCGCCCACCACGACCACGTTCTTGCCCCGCACGACCGGCGTGTCGTTGTGCTCGGGATCGAACGCGCCCATGAGGTTCACGCGCGTCAGGTACTCGTTGGCGGAGTAGATGCCGCCCAGGTTCTCGCCCGGGAGGTCCATGAAGTACGGCAGGCCCGCGCCCGTCGCGACGAAGATGGCGTCGAACTGCTGCTGCAGGTCCTCGATGGTCGCGGTGAGGCCGACCGCGAAGTTGCAGACGATCTCGACGCCCATCTTCTCCAGGCTCGAGATCTCCTGGGCCACGATGGCCTTGGGGAGCCGGAACTCCGGGATGCCGTAGACCAGCACTCCACCCGGCTTGTGGAAGGCCTCCAACACCGTCACCTTGTGGCCGAACTTGGCGAGGTCGGCGGCGCAGGCGAGGCCAGCCGGGCCGGAGCCCACCACCGCCACCTTCTTGCCCGTCGGCGGCGCGATCTCGACCGGCTTGGCGATGCCGCCGGCGCGCTCCCAGTCGGCGAGGAACCGTTCGACGCGGCCGATGGCCACCGGGCGGTTACCCTTCGACTTGCCCGTCTTGCACAGCGACTCGCACTGCTCCTCCTGCGGGCAGACGCGGCCGCAGATGGCGGGGAGCAGGTTCGTCGACTTCAGGATGCCGAGCGCCTCGGAGAAGTTGCCCTTCTCCACCTCGTGCAGGAAGCCCGGGATGTCGATGCCGACCGGGCACCCCTGCACGCAGTCCGGCTCCTTGCAGTAGATGCAGCGGTAGGCCTCGAGCTGGGCTGCCTCCCCCTGCAGGCCGAGCGCGACCTCCTCGAAGTTCTTGCCGCGCGCGACGGGATCCTGCGCCGGCATCTCCTGGCGCGGGGTCTGGAAGCGCTTCTTCAGGTCCTTCGGGACCGGGGCGATCGTGGGCGCCATCACCGCACCTCCTTCACCAGCCGCTCCATGGCGCGGCGCTCGTCTTCCTTGTAGATGGCCTGCCGCCGCGAGAGCTCGTCGAAGTCGACCTGGTGTCCGTCGAACTCCGGGCCGTCGACGCAGACGAACTTGCTCTTGCCGCCCACCGTGACGCGGCAGCCGCCGCACATCCCGGTGCCGTCCACCATGACCGGGTTGAGCGATACCTGCGTCGGGATCCCCAGCTCGCCGGTGAGCTTCGAGACGAACTTCATCATCGGCACGGGGCCGATGGCGACGACCTCGTCGATCTTGCCGACCTCGGCCTGGATCTCCTTGATGGCGTCGGTGGCGAGGCCCTTCTTCCCCTCGCTGCCGTCGTCGGTCCACACCCGGACCTCGTCGCAGGCCTTCTTCATCTCGTCGCGGAAGAAGAGGAGGCCGGAGTGGCGGGCGGCGAGCACGCCGATGACGCGGTTGCCGGCGGCCTTCATCGCCTGCGCGATGGGGTGCACCGGCGCGATCCCGATGCCGCCGCCGACGCACACCACGGTGCCGATCTTCGAGACGTGCGTGGGGGCGCCGAGCGGGCCGAGCAGGTCGGCGAAGCACTCGCCCACCTTCACCTGCGCCATGCGGGCGGTGCTCGCGCCGACCTCCTGCACCACCAGCGTCACGGTGCCGGCGACCGGGTCGCCGTCGGCGATCGTGAGCGGGATGCGCTCGCTCCCCTCGCAGACGCGGACGATCACGAACTGACCGGCCTTGCGCGCGCGCGCCACCTGCGGCGCGCGCACCTTGTACAGGTTCACCTTCGGCGCGAGCTCCCGCTTCTCGAGCAGCTCGAAGGACTGCTTCAGGAATTCCATGCGGTGAGGACCTCGAGGGGACTGACGTGGGGAA
>Ga0306923_10005713_pt1 | contig 12162 bp, 10 predicted proteins | sample sta12Can44000108_FD_203841 | JGI IMG/M metagenome (GOLD analysis project Ga0306923, IMG submission 203841) | Lab enrichment of tropical soil microbial communities from Luquillo Experimental Forest, Puerto Rico - statanox.12C.anox.44.000.108 (v2)... | ecosystem: Environmental > Terrestrial >...
GCTGGTGCCGCTCACCATCGCCGATATCACGCGCGGCACGGGACGGTTCAATCTGGCGCAAGGGATTGTGGGCAGCGCGACGGGCATCGGAGCTTCGTTGAGCACGACGCTCGGGGGGTGGATGAGCGACCGGCTCGGCAGCAGCTTCGCGTTCCTGGGCTTTGCCTGCATCGGCGGCGCCGGGCTCCTGCTCGCCTGGCTTCTGATGCCCGAGACCATGCACAGGAAGACCGGTCCAAAATTGCTTGCGTCAAGTCGCAATTGACCGTGTTCGACGCGCTTCTCTTGCTACCGGTCGACGAGGGAGGACAGACCAGAGATATATTAACCTAGGATACGGCGGGGCATCGCGTGTCACGGTCGAGAGGTACTCGAATGATCATTCGTGAGTGGCGCGGACGCGCAAATTCAACGAAAGCAGAAGCGTATCCGAAGCATTTCCGCGAGAAAGTCATATCCGAGTTGCGCCATGTGCCGGGATTTGTGGGCGCGCAGCTTGGTCGTCGCCATCTCGATGACAAGATCGAATTTCTGGTCTTGACGCGATGGCGGTCCATGGACGCGATCCGCGCGTTTGCCGGGGTGGACGTCGAGAAGGCCGTCGTCGAGCCAGGTGCGGTCGCTGCGCTCATCGACTTCGACGGTCGCGTGCGGCATTACGAAGTCGTCGAAGAAGCGTGACCCGCCGTTCCGGGTGTCCCAAACGAGGTGGGGCCAGCACACGTCGAATGGAACAATCAGTTTGTGCCGTCATGCATCGCCGGGCACATGGTCCGGTTTTGGCCGCAACGCGAGCTGATAGAGCTTGGGCCCGAACAAAGCGAGCGCCGCGAGCGCCAGGATGGTGGCGGACAGCGGCCGCGTGAAGAAGACCGTCCAATCGCCCGCCGAGATGGTCATGGCCTGACGGAAATTTTGCTCCGCGAGGGGCCCCAAAATCATACCGATGATGACGGGGGCGACCGGGAAGTCGTACCGGCGCATGAGGTAACCCGCGCCGCCGATGAGATAGAGCAGGATGAGGTCGACCGGAGATTGGGTGATCCCATAGGTGCCGATGGTGGCGAACACGAGAATACCCGCATAGAGCAGCGGTGCGGGGATTTGCAGGAGCTTCACCCAGATCGCGATCATCGGCAGGTTGAGCACGAGCAGCATGATGTTGCCGATGAACAAAGAGGCGATCAGGCCCCAGACTAGCTGCGGCTGCGATTGCAGCAGCAGCGGCCCTGGATTGATGCCGTAGCTCTGGAATGCCGAAAGCATGATCGCCGCGGTCGCCGATGTCGGCAGACCGAGGGTGAGCATCGGCACCAGCACCCCGGCGGCGGAGGCGTTGTTGGCTGCTTCCGGGCCGGCCACGCCTTCGATCGCGCCTCTGCCGAACTCCTGCGGCTTCGAGGAGAGCTTCTTCTCAATGTAGTAGCTCAGAAAGGTCGGGATCTCGGCCCCGCCCGCGGGCATGGCGCCGATCGGAAAACCGATGGCGGCCCCGCGCAGCCACGGTTTCCATGAGCGCTTCCATTCTTCCGCCGTCATCCACAGCGAGCCCGACAGCGGAACGATCTCGTCCTTGCCCAGGCGGTAGCGCGAGGCGACGTACAGCGTCTCGCCGACCGCGAACAGACCGACCGCCACCACGATGACGTTGATGCCGTCGAGCAGTTCCGCAAGCCCGAAGGTGAAGCGGGCTTGGCCGGTCTGCAGATCGACGCCGATCAGACCCAGCCAAATGCCGAAGAACAGCGTGGCGAGTCCTCGCACCGCCGAGGACCCGAGCACGGCCGACACCGTCACGAAGGCAAACACCATCAGCGAGAAATAGTCGGCCGGCCCAAATTTCAGCGCCCAATCCACCACCACCGGCGCGAGAAAAGTAATGCCGAGCGTGCCGATTGTCCCGGCCACGAATGAGCCGATGGCCGCGGTCGCGAGCGCCGCGCCGGCACGGCCGTTGCGCGCCATCTTGTTACCCTCGAGTGCCGTGACGATGGTGGCGCTCTCGCCCGGCGTGTTGAGTAGAATCGAGGTCGTCGAGCCGCCATACATCGCGCCGTAATAGATGCCGGCGAAAAGAATGAAAGCCGCGGTCGGCTCGACTTTGAAGGTGATCGGCAACAGCAACGCGATGGTCAGCGCCGGGCCGAGTCCGGGGAGAACGCCGATCGCCGTGCCCAAGGTCGTGCCGACCAGGCACCACAGGAGATTCATCGGGGTGAGCGCGACCGCAAAGCCGTTGAGAAGCTGCGAGAAGGCATCCATCTCAGCCGCCCTCCACGCCGATCGCCCGCTCGATCGCGCTCTCGACCAAGCCGGAGCCGATATTGATGCCAAGCGTCGTAGCAAAGCCGAAATAGGCGATGAGCGCGAACGCGGCGCCGATCAGCGCATCACGGACGATGTTCTTGGATCCAAATCCGCGCGCGACGCAGACGAACAGAATGATTGAAGCGACGGTGAATCCGATCGGGCCGATCAAGACCACATTGAGCACGAGCCCGGCAACGATCCAGAGCAGAGCCGCGCGATCCAGCGTGACAGCCTTTTCCTCCTCGGGCTGCCAGCCGCCTTGCCACGCATCGATGAGCAGGAGCACGCCGAGCATTCCCAAGGCGGCGGCCGTCATCAAGGGAACGACAGTCGGTCCCACCTGGGCATAGAGCGGGGATACCGGGATCGACATGGCCTGCCAGAACATGACGATCGCCAGGACGACCACACCGGCGCCGATGATCGTTTCGCCGACGGCAGGGCGCGGGCGCGCGGCGGGTTCTTCCGGAGAGCCGCTGGTCATGCGAGCCCGAGCTCTTTGAGAATGCCTTCGATCCGCGCGGTCTCAACTTCGAGAAAAGATTTGTAGTCGTCGCCGAGCAGCGTGATCTGTGTCCAATCCCGCATCTTACAGGCCTCGGCCCATTGCGGCGTAGCCGTCATCTTCTCCATCAGCGCGATCATCGCCTTGCGTTGCGAGTCGTTGACCCCGGGCGGGGCGAACACGCCGCGCCAGTTGAACAGCTCCACGTCGATGCCTTCTTCTTTCAGCGTCGGTGCCGCGATGTCCGCCTGGCGTTTGTCCGCCGATATGGCGAGCACGCGTAGCTTTCCGGCCTTCACCTGCTCGGCGAATTCACCATAGCCCGAGATGCCGGCCGCCACCTGATTGCCGAGCAGTGCGGCCGTCGCCGGCCCGCCGCCGGCGAAGGCGACGTAGCTGACTTTGGTGGGCGTGACGCCCAGCGCCTTGGCGATCATGCCGATGAGGATGTGGTCTGAGCCGCCTGCCGACCCGCCAGCGACAGGCACCTTGGTGGGATCGGCTTTGAGCGCGGCGGCAAAATCCTTGGCGCTCTTGAAGGGCGATTGGGCGGGAACGACAAGCGCCAAAAACTCACCGGTGAGGCGCGCGATCGGCGTTGCCTGGGCGAGGCGAACCGGGCTCTTATTGGCAATGATCGCACCGACCATCACCATGCCCGCCACCATCAGCGCGTTACTCTGTCCCTTCCATTGGTTGAGGAATTGCGGAAGCCCGACCGCGCCGCCCGCCCCTCCCACATTCGTAATCTGCACCCCCTTCACGGCTCCGGTTGCGCGCAACACCTGTTCGATCGTACGAGCCGTCTGATCCCAACCGCCGCCCGGCGCGGCGGGGACGAACAGCTTAAGAAGATCGACCGCCTGCGCGAAGGCGGGCTCCAGGGCGGGAAGCGAAAGGGCGGCGGGCAGGAGCGCGGCACTACGCAGTAGATCGCGACGGGTCAGCATGGCGTTTCCTCTCCTCGGGGATGCGTGATGGCGCTTTTGACGCTCTTCTCCCGCTTATCCCGAAAGCGGGGAGAAGGAATGGAGGTTGAGCCGCGCTATGCGCCGGCAAGGCTCCGCGCCGGCGGACCAGTATAGGCCCAAATCAGCTGCCTCGGGATTGGGCCCTTGTTGCGTTTGCCCGACTGCATCTCTTCAAAAGCGTGAGCCAAAGCGCCGACCGAGCGCGACAGAACGAACAATCCGCGGCAGAGCGGCGGCGGAAAGCCGAGTTCCGCAAACACCACGCCGGTGGCGCCGTCGATGTTCATGGGCACGGCGCGTCCTTTATCCGCCGCAAGCGCCGCCTCGACCGCGCGGCCGATAGCAGCGAAGCGCCCGCTTACGGCGCCGGCGACAGCAGCGGCGTCCACTAGCTCGAGCAGGCGCGGCGCACGTGGATCGCGCGGGTGAAAGCGATGCCCAAAGCCAGGAATATGCCGGGTACCGGCGTCGAGAAGCGCCTTCATTTCAGCGCTTGCGGCTTCCGCAAGCCGCGGCGCGCTGATTGGCCCGCTGCCCATGCGCGCGGCGATGGCATTATAAAGCGCAACGCACTGCTCGCCGGCGCCGCCATGGACGTCGCCGAGCATATTGATGGCGGAGGCCATGGCATTGTTGATGCCGACCCCGCAGGTGATCGCCATTCTGGCCGCCGCGATCGACGGCGCCTGCGGGCCGTGGTCCACGGCCGCGACCAGCGCCGCTTCGAGCAGCTTGGCGCAAGCCGGATGGGGAAGCTCGCCGCGCGTGAGCAGATAGACCATTTCGGCGAAGCCGACGCGGCCGATCAACTCCTCGACCGCATAGCCGCGATAACGGATCATTCCCGGCTTCATTTCGATGACGGACGTCGACCACCATTGCTCCGGCGTATCCTTGGCTTCGGCTGTGCTGCCACTCATATCGCACCTTCCCGCGCAAGCGCGTCGATCTCGTCCCTGGAAAATCCAAGTTGGATCAGGAGATCATCGGTATCGGCACCGAGCGCCGGCGGCGGCGATGTCGGCTCGGGATCGCCGCTCGCCAGACGGAACCCTGATCGCACCACGCGAACAGGACGAGCGACCTCGGGGGCGGACTCGAATGTCCTGAGCAGCCCTCGCGCGAGGACCTGCGGATGCTCGAGCACGGCGGGCACGTCGAGAACTTCTCCGGCCGGCACGCCGTTCTTGTTGAGGAGCGCGGACCATTCCTGCGCCGACCGCGCGACAAGCGCTCGTTCTATTTCAGCGTTCAACTCGAAACGGCGATGCTTGCGGTCCTCGCGGCCGACAAAGCGCGGATCGACGACAAGCTCTTCTCGGTCGATCAATCGGCAGAGGGTCTCGAACTGTTCCTGCTTGTTGGCGGCGATGTTCAAGAGCCCCTTGCCGGTCCGGAACGTACCCGAGGGGCTCGCCGTCATATTTTCGTTGCCCATGGGCTGCGGCTTCACGCCGGCGATCAGCCAATTCGAGACTGCCCAGCCCATCGCCACGAGGGACGCCTCGAGCATCGACACATCGATGAATTCACCCTCCCCCGTGCGCTCGCGGCGAACAAGCGCCGCGGCAATCGCGAACGCGGCGGTCATCCCGCCCATCGTATCGGCGACCGGATAGCCAACCCGTAATGGCGCCGATTGCGCGTCTCCGGTGACGCTCATCACCCCGCACAGACCTTGGATGATCTGATCGTATGCCGGGTTGAACTTCAGCGGTCCGTCTTGGCCGAAGCCTGAGATCGCGCAGTAGACGATGTCGTGCTTGGCAGCTTTGAGGGCGGTATAGCCGAGCCCGAGCCGTTGCATAACGCCCGGACGAAAGTTTTCGACGACGACATCCGCCGTGCCGACCAGCCGGGAGAATGCATCACGGCCTTTGGCTGATTTCAGGTTGAGGGTGATGGAACGCTTTCCCGCATTTTGCGCCAGGAACGATGCCCCCATCCTGCGGCGATTGAGTTCGGGATCGGCGCCGAGTTGACGCGCCAGATCGCCGGAGCCTGGCACCTCGACTTTGATGACCTCGGCGCCAAGCTGGGCCAGCTGATAACAGCAGAAAGGCCCAGCGAGCACGTTGGTCAGATCGAGCACCCGCATGCCCGCCAGAAGATCGCCCATTCGTTCTGCTCTATAGAATGTCGTTCTTAATAACATAACGTTCTGTACAGCACAATACCGTTCTAGTATGCTGGGCATCGAATCAAACCCTGCGGCTCGCCGATCCCATGAGCAACGACAAGGTCGAGGCGGTGGAACGAGCCCTCGCGGTGCTCGATGCATTCCGTGCCGATCGGCCGACGATGACGCTCGGCGAAATCGCCGCGGCAACCGGTTTCTACAAAAGTACGATCCTTCGTCTTGCCGCCTCGCTCGAGCGGTGCGGCTATCTCGTTCGCGAGGAGAATGGCGTCTTCCGCCTCGGACCGACGCTGTGGCGGCTGGGATCGATCTATCGCGCCGGGTTCAATCTCGGCGGCACGATCAGGCCCGAGTTGCGCCGGCTGGTCGAGGCAAGCGGTGAGACCGCTTCGTTCTATGTCCGCGAGGGTCGCTCGCGCGTTTGCCTATTTCGACACAATTCACCGCAATCGGCCCGCCACCATCTCGATGAAGGCGCCGAGTTGCCGCTGAACGCGGGCGCCAGCGCCCATGTGCTCGTCGCATTCTCGGATGGCCAAGGCTCGCGATCGAAGGCGGTGCAGCAACGCGGCTATTGCATATCTCTCGGCGAACGCGACCCGCAGGTGGCGGCGGTCGCTGTCCCCGTATTCGATCTCGGCGGGCAGTTCAGGGGCGCGCTCGCGATCTCCGGCCTGATCGGACGTTTCAAGGAACAGGAGCGCCGGGCCGCGCTCGCGCAATTATCGGCGTCGGCCGATCGGCTGCGACGCGTTCTTCCTGGGACCGACTGACTTCTACCCAGCTGGAGATCAGCGAGACCAAAAGCGCCGGCGCCGGTCGGCGATGATCGCGTGAGCAGCATTGTGGCCAGGCGCTCCAGTGACTCCCCCGCCGGGGTGAGCGCCCGATCCGCAGTGGTAGAGTCCCTTGAGCGGTCCCCGGTAATCGGCATAGCCGAGCGCCGGGCGCGCCCAGAACAGCTGATCGAGGGTTAAGGCGCCGTGAAAAATATCCCCGCCGGTAAGCCCGAATACCTGCTCAAGATCGAAGGGACTCAAGGCCTGGCGGCCCACAACGCTCGCTTTGAATCCCGGCGCATAGCGATCGACCGTTTCGATCATCAGATCGGCTACCTCGTCCCGATGAGCGCTCCATGACCGTCCGTCCGGTAACTGCGGCGCGACGTGCTGGCAGAACAGGCTTGCGACGTGAGCTCCCGGCGGGGCCAGCGTGTCGTCCAAGGTCGAGGGGATGACCAACTCGATGATCGGCTCGCGGCTCCATCCGACCATCCGCGCGTCGCAGTAAGCGCGATCCATGTAGTCGAGACTCGGCGCGAGAATGATTCCCGCGGTATGATGATCGCTGCCATCGCGTCCCGGCAGCGCCGTGAAGCTCGGCAGCTCGGACAGCGCGACGTTGATGCGGAACGTTCCGGACGCGCAGCGCCAGCCGCGCATGCGGCGAAGAAAGGCGGGGTCGAGCGCGTCCCGCGGAACCATCTCGGTATAAAGGAGCTTGGGATTGACGTTGGCGGCAACGGCGCCGCCGCGAACCACCCGTCCGTCCTCGAGCACGACGCCGGCGGCCCTGCGCTTCTCGATCAAGAGCTCGCGAACCGGCGCCTCGGTCTCGATCTCGACGCCACAATTTGTGGCCGCCCGCGCCATGGCTTGCGTGATCGCGCCCATTCCGCCGATCGCGTGGCCCCAAAGGCGCTTCTTGCCGTTCACCTCGCCGAAGGCGTGATGCAAGAGAACATAGGCCGTACCGGGCGTGTAGGGGCTCGCGTAATTTCCGACGATGGCATCGAAGCCCAGCCAGGCTTTCACGAGCTCACCCTCGAACCAGCCGTCGAGGTAGTCCGCGGCCGATTTCGTCAGGAGATCGAGCAGCGTCCGCAAATTTTCCGTGGAGAGCCGACGAAGGCGGTTGCCAAGGCGCCCAGCTTTGAGCACCTCCCGAAGGCTCGCAAGTGTTGCTCCCCGCCTCAGGTTTGGCGGTGCCTGCAGCACGAGCGCGCGCAGCAGATCGGCAGTCGCGTCGAGCTCACGGATGAAGGCAGGATATTGCTCGGCATCGCGACGGCTGAATTTCGCAATGTTGCTTTCCGTGCGGCCCTCAGCGGCAAGCAGGTACCGGCCATCCAAGGTTGGAAGGAAGTTTTGTGCCCGACGCTCGACAATCCTCAGTCCGTGCTGCACGAGCCGAAGGTCGGCGATGATCTTTGGGTTCAGCAAGCTCACGGCGTAGGCGGCGACGGAATTTCGGAAACCCGGATGAAACTCTTCCGTGACCGCCGCGCCACCGACGAGTGGTCGCCGTTCGAGGACCTTGACTTTCAGCCCTGCCATGCCGAGGTAGGCTGCGCAGGTCAGCCCATTGTGACCTGCGCCGATGACGATGACGTCGTATGCCTGCATCGAGGAACGTTAGCTAAGGGGGCGAGTGCGCGGAGTGGAGTGGGTCATGGGCGCACCTTGCTGCACGAATCCTCGATATTTCGTGCGAATGAGGCCGTCCGAATCAACTGCAAGCATCGTGCGCTTGAAGCGTTAAGCATCGAGCGCTGGCCTGCCGATCAATCTAGCAACGGATCGGCATCGGGGGACATATCCTAATCTCATGCCTGCGAGAGTGTCACCGTCGCGTCATCTTCGGATCGGCCGATCCAAAGCTGGGCTGGGACTCTTCGCCCGCGTCCCTATCAGGAAGGGACAGTACATCGTCCGCTACAGCGGCCGGAAGCTAAGTACCGAACAAGCCGACGAAATCGATAATCGTTACCTTTTTGAGGTTAACAGCCGTTGGACGATCGACGGCTCGGGCCGTAGAAATCGGGCGCGCTATATCAATCATTCCTGCCGGCCCAATGCGGAAGTCTATTTCGTAAAACACGTCATCAAGATTCGCGCGATCAAGAACATCAAGCCCGGTGACGAGATCACTTATCACTATGGGCGCGATTATTTCGACTCATTCATTAAGGCGGTCGGTTGCAAGTGCAGGGCTTGCGCTAAAAAACGCGCCGAGCTTCGCAGATCGAGACGGCGGAGCAGGGCTCGGCGGCGAGCGCGATAAATGTCGCAGCGACGTCGCGACCTGAGTCGTAACATTTGATGGCTGCGTCGCTCCTTCCTCCCTGCGCTTTCCCTGGCCGGGCATAAGCCGTAGAACTGATTGCGCGAAGGAGCGTTCACGAAACCGTGAGCAGAGCGCCGGCACCCTTCTTGGCCGGAGCGGGTAGGCTGGCCATGCGCTGTGAATTGTCTTTTTCTAGTGCTGCAGCAAACCGAGCACCGCTTCGCGTACCGTGAGGCATGGGAGTGGTCATGCGCAGCGCCATTGTCGAGACCGGCAATGCCACAGTGCCGACCTGCGGGATCGCCGTGATGGCCAAGGCGTCGGTGCCAGGCCAAACCAAGACCCGGTTGGTCCCTCCGCTGACGTTCGAGCAAGCCGCTCTATGCAACACGGCATTTCTGCGCGACGCCGCCGAGAACATCCTCGCCGCTGCTGCTCAGGCGTCGATCGCCGGCTATGTCGCCTATGGCCCGGCTGATGCGCGGGTCTTCTTTCACGACAACCTACCGCGAAACATCGCACTAATCGAAGCTTGCTACCCGTCTCTGGGAGACTGCCTCGATCACGCAATTGCGCAGCTTCTCGCGCGGGGGCATCGCGCGGCGGTGGCTATCAATTCCGACAGCCCTACGCTGCCCACGTCGCTCCTGATCGAGACCGCCGAGGTGCTTGCCCGGCCCGGCGAGCGCGCGGTACTCGGCCCCGCCCTTGACGGCGGTTACTACCTGCTCGGCGTCAAAGCGCAACACCGTCGTCTGCTCGAGGACATTGCCTGGAGCACGCAACACGTTACGCCGCAGACGTTGGAGCGTGCCGCCGAATTGCGTCTGCCCGTGCACATTCTGCCCACTTGGTACGACGTAGACGATGTCGCAGGATTGAAGATGCTGGTGGCAGAGCTGTTCGAGGGCCGATCCTTCGCCCCGAATTTTTCTCCCGCACAGCCGCGGCATACGCGCGACTTATTTCAATCTCTGGTCGAGACCTCGGATCTCGGACACCGTCTCACCCGCAACACCTTCCGGAGGGCTGCGGAGTGAAACGGATCACGGGACTCGATTGGCCACTTCTGGCTTCGGCCGCCTGCCTGCTGGTGTTATCGGCCGCTGGCGCACTGGCAGTGACGCACTTCGATGACCCTAAAGTCGGCGTCTTTCTCCTGCTTCAAAGCGTACCTTATGCGATCGCAACATGGCTCGTCGTCCGCGGCGGAGAGGAGCGCGCTGCGAGCGGTCGAGCCCTTGCAACCATTCTCCTGGTCGGCGTTGCCATGCGTTGCCTGCTCCTGCCGGGCACGCCGGTCTCGACCGACCTCTTCCGCTATATCTGGGACGGTCGCGTTCAAGCCGCCGGCATCAACCCATTCCTTCACGTGCCGAGCGATGCGGCGCTATCGGGCCTGCGCGACGCCGCGATCTATCCGTACATCAACCGAGTCGATTACGCGCCCACGATTTATCCGCCGAGCTCGCAAATCGTCTTCTATCTCATCACGCGCATATCGGAGTCTCCGATTGCCATGAAGATTGCGATGATGGCCTTCGAAGCAATCGCAGTCTGGACGATGCTGCAATTGCTTGCGACGCGCGAGCTGCCGCGGGCGCGCATTTTGATCTACGCATGGCACCCCTTGCCGTTGTGGGAGTTCGCACGCAGCGGGCACGTGGACATCGTCGCCATCGCCTTTCTGCTGTTGGCCTTCCTCGCCATTGACCGCCGCTCCCCGATGCTTGCCGGCATCGCGCTCGGCGCCGGCGTACTGGTCAAGTATTTTCCGGTCGTCACCGCCCCGGCGCTTTACAAGCGTTGGGACTGGCGCCTTCCTGTTGGCTTTGTCGCTACGATCATCGCCCTATACCTGCCCTATATCGGCGCCGGCCCGAAGGTGTTCGGGTTCCTCGGCAGCTACATCAGCGAAGAGGGGCTGGACCGCGGCGCGGGAATTTTCTTGTGGCAGCTCCTCGGCGCAATCGTCGCGCCGCCGCAGCAAGCCTTTGTGTTCTACGTGGCGGGCGCTGCTGCGGTGATGGCGGCACTCGCTTTTTTCGTCGTCCTGCGCGCCCAGAAGTCGGGCGCGGATCTCGCCGGTGCCATGTTGCTCGCCGTCGCATTCACCCTCTTGGTTTCACCGCACTACGCCTGGTACTTCGCCTGGCTCGTGCCTTTCCTGTGTTTCTATCCTCTCGTCGGCGTGGTCTATCTCACCTGCGCCTGCAGTTATCTTTATTTCGCGCATTGGCCTCCGACCCTATTGAATGGTCTTCCGATCTACGGCCCCTGCATTGTCATTCTCATCGCGGAATTTGCACTGCGTCATCGACGCAAGGCGGAGGAGCCCGATGCCGACGCAGTCACCGCCTGAGGCCAAGGTAGATCCTCGGCGCTACTTCGAGAGCGTCGAAGGGCGGCGCAGCGACCATGCGGCCCGCCAACCGGTCTGCGTCTATCTGGAGACCACCAACCGCTGCAACCTTTTGTGCACGACCTGTCCGCGCACCTACGCTGAGCTCGAGCCCCCCGCCGACATGAGCTGGGAGCTTTTCACATCGATCGTCGATCAGATTCCAGATTTGCAACGTGCGGTCTTGCACGGGGTGGGCGAACCGATGTTGGTAAGAAATCTCGCCCGGATGGTGCACTATCTTAAGGAGCGAGGCACCTATGTTCTGTTCAATACCAACGGCACCCTTCTCAACGAACGGAACGGTCGCGCGCTGATCGCGGCGGGTCTCGACGAGCTGCGCGTCTCACTCGATGCATCCAATGCCAAATCCTTTCTGGCCATCCGTGGAAAGGATTATTTTGCTCGCATCCTGCGCAACGTCCGCGCGTTTCGCCATCTGCAGGAACGTGAAGGAGCGGATCGGCCGCGCGTCTCTCTTTGGTTGACGGGACTCAAGGAAACGATTGCCGAGTTGCCCGCTTTCGTCGAACTGGCGGCGGATATCGGCGTGCGCGAAGTCTATCTCCAGCGTCTGGTATTCTTCGAAAAAGATGCCATCGGCCTGGCCCGGCCCGACCAGGCTCTCTACGAGCAAATGACGCGGGAGGAAGGAGCTTATCTCGAGGCGGCAACCGAACTCGCGCGGTCTTACGGCATCGCCTTTGCCGCCTCCGGCGGCGCGTCGGAGCCTGGCATGAGCCTTAAGCGCGATGACAGCGGTTCGCCC
>Ga0306923_10005717_pt1 | contig 12159 bp, 11 predicted proteins | sample sta12Can44000108_FD_203841 | JGI IMG/M metagenome (GOLD analysis project Ga0306923, IMG submission 203841) | Lab enrichment of tropical soil microbial communities from Luquillo Experimental Forest, Puerto Rico - statanox.12C.anox.44.000.108 (v2)... | ecosystem: Environmental > Terrestrial >...
GGCGACATAGTGACACTAGACCCAAAATCTGGCGTCCATTATTAACCCGCTGTGCAGCGACATCAACGCGACCTTTACCAACCCCGAATCTCGCCCGAGTACATCGTCCCCAACTCGAGCCGTAACGGTTTCGCCTGGGTCTCGCGGCGAATCCCGAGGAAGACAATCCTGCGGCCGGGAAATGAACCCTCGCAGGGCGAACGCGAGGTGTATCGTGTTCCAGGTGACGCCACCATTCATGACGTCGCGGCGAATGGCGTGTTCGGCTGACCAGCGAACAGCCGGTTCCCTGCTGCGGCGTGGGCCATCGCATGTGAACAAACTTGGTGGTGCAGATAGGCCTCGCCCCCCGTCCACCTCACTGCGCCGCTTGCAGCCAGAGGGGTCCCTGATTCAACCGAACCGGCCAATCCCGGGAGTCGCGGCTGGAAGACCAACATCGTAAATCCGGTCGGAGTGGAATGACGACTTCATCTCGCCTGCGAGTTGGCGACTGACACGGCCAACCGAGCCCGATTGGAGGCAAGTTCCACGATTTGGGGGTTGCGCATCACTGCGCGGCAGATGGTGCGACTTTGTCCACCTTGAGCGAGCCGCTGTCGGTCATGGTTCCGGTTACTTTGACGTGCTGGCCTACGCTTCCCGACACTGCATCCGGGTTATCGATTGGAACCACCTTCTGTTCCTTGTCGGTCACCAGGACCGGCTTCTCGCCGTTCTCCACGCACTTCTTGGCACACTGCGCGTGCCCGGCGTTTGCGCCCTTGACGCCACACTTGGAGTCGCTGAGCCAGCCATCATAGGTATTGATCTTGGCATTGGCTATTGCCCAGGTGCAGAACAGCAGAGCGGTCATCAGCAATGCGCTTCGTTTCATCACGAATCTCCTATCATACTTATCCAAACTATCCTGCCGATTACCCTAACACGTTTCAGCAACCGACCTTCCGCGATTATGGATATCCGTTGACATCGCCGGGATGCGCTTTTTCTTGAGGTTCTGGCAGGCCGGCCAATGTTGGCCAGCCGGGTGCAAGGGGAAGGCCGGGTTCTAATTCTTGGGAGCGGCCGCCGGGCGGCTCTCGGCCACGGCCGCGTTGGTTCTGCCGTCAAACTTGGGCTGTGGCGGCACCAACACTACCTCGCCGGGCATCACGTATCCGAGTTTCTCCCGCGCCTCCCTGACAATCGTGTTGGGATCGCTCTGCAGCTTTCGTACCCGCTGTTCGAGATCTTGATGAGCCAGCGTTGCCTTGTCGATCTCCTGCTGCAAATGCCGGTATTCGGCACGCTTGGCGTGCCACTGGACCGTACCGTTTGCCCCGAATACGACTTTGTAGCCGATCAGAATTGCCAACATGCCAATCAAGAGCGTCGCCAGGATTCGACGCATGCGAAAAACCCATCCTCTTGCCGAGACAGCCACAGTCATAGTCACCCAACCCTAACAACAATTACATCCGTTATTCCGTTGAACCCGATTGCTAAAGTCTTACTCGAAGGATTCCGGTTAACCCTTCATGGGCCGCAATGCTAGTGAACGTCGGTTCCACTTCCCGGTCAAGCGAAGGAGAGGCGAAACCCGGACGGGAACCAACATCGCCAACCAGTGCTAGAGTCGGAGAAGAACTGACCGGCTCATAAGGGCAGGGGAGGAGACAGATGGCCGAAGCTCGTATCGTGCTCACGACGGTAGGTGTGATCGAGAAAGCAGAAGAGCTCGCCCATGCGCTGGTCGAGCGCCGGCTGGCAGCGTGCGTCAACATCATCGGTCCCGTTCGATCCATCTATCGATGGAGGGGCGCAATCGAGCACGAGCAAGAATATTTGCTAATCGTCAAGACCACAGCCGAGCGCGCGACCGAGCTGGCCGCCGTATTTGCAGAATTGCATCCTTACGAAGTGCCGGAGCGCGTCGAGGTGGCACTCGAGGGGGGAGCCGCAAGCTACCTCGACTGGCTGGGCGCGCAGGTCGAGCGCAACCCCGATCAGTAAGCGAGTAGAATGCGCAGGTCGCGCACATTGGTTCCCGTCGGTCCCGTCAGGATTGAATCACCGACCGAGTTGAGCAAAGGGAAGGCATCGAATTGCGAAAGCGCCCGCGACGGATCGAGACCCCTGCGTAGCGCCCGCTCCGCTGTCGTCCCGTCCACCACCGCTCCAGCGGACTGGCTGTTGCCGTCGATGCCGTCGGTTCCGGCACTCAACACGGTTATGTTTTCGCCGGCGATGGGTTGCGCGCAATACAAGGCGAATTGCTGATTGCGACCGCCCGTTCCGGCCTTTTCTCCAACCGCGACTGTGACTTCCCCGCCGGAAATCACGCAGGCCCGGGGAACACGCCGGCGGAGGCTGCGCACCCGACTCAGCAGATGGTCCGCCGCCCTGGCGTAATCCCAGTCGTCGCAGGAGTTGTCAACCTCAACTTCGAAACCATAAGAACGCGCACGCTCTACCGCCGCCTCGACCGCACTCTGGTTCGACAGCAGGGTTAGGTAGCGACTCTTGCGAAAGGCCGCGTCGCCCGCCTTAGGCGTCTCCGCTAGTCGACGCTGCTCGAACATCCGCCGCACCTCCCGAGGGAATCGCGGCAACATCGAATACTTTGCCGCAATGGCGTAACAGTCTGCCACCGTGCTGCTGTCGGGCATCGTGGGACCGGAAGCAAGCGCGTCGGGCGAGTGGTCAGGGACATCGGAGATAAGCAGTGATACCTGCTCGGCTGGTGCGGCGGCCTGGGCCATGCGCCCGCCCTTGATGGCGGAGAGATGTTTGCGGATGGCATTGATTTCCGCAATCGGGGCGCCCGAGTGTAGCAACGTACGGTTGGTCTCGATGATGTCCCATAATGTCAGGCTACTGCCCACCGGCTTCTCCGCCATGGCCGAGGCGCCGCCGCTGATGAGAAAAAATACCAGCGATGGCTGGGGCAGCTCCGGCAGGAATTCGGCAATGACAGCGCCGGCGCGCAGGGAATCCTCATTGGGCAAGGGATGGCCGCCGCGGAAGTATCGGAAGCCCGGCACTGTTGAAACGGACCCAGGAGGACAGGCAACGACCCCCACTGTTCCGGCTGGCAGTAGCTTCGCCAGCGCACACGCCATGCCGTGACCGGCCTTGCCGATGGAAACGACCGCCACGCGCGCGTACAAGGCAAGCGTATAGCGGTTCGCGCCGACCGTGAGGGCGCCATCGTCATTCCGCAAATTACGGGCGAAGGACTTCTCGATGCTGCACTGGGTGAGGGCGTAGTCGAAGATATCGCGCGCCGTCTGGCGCGCCGCCCCCAAGTCATTACTCCCAGGTGAAAGCGGATCTCGCACTGCTGGCTCCCGGCGGCATTGGGCACGATTATATGCACGGGCTCTCACTGTGAACCCTGTCGGGTAATACCTAGCCGGGCGGGTCGAGCAACTCGTGCAGCCAGCTCTCCACGGTCATGCGCATCTCGCCCAGGTGACCCTCAAAGAAGTGGTCGCCAGGAATAAAAACCAGCTCCTTGGGTTCGGCCGCCGCGCCGACCACAGCTTCCAGTACTTGGTGCGGACCGAATTGGTCGCGATCACCACTGAGAAAAAGCTTGGGCTTGCGACAGTCGCGCAGGAATTCGTAGCTGTAGAGGCGTCCTTCGGCTTCGACCGGCGTACCCAGGGAAATCAACAGAGGAACCTCGGGGTCCGGACAGCAGGCCTTCAGGCCCATGGCCGCTCCAAACGAGAAGCCGGCGAAAATAATGGGAAGCCTAAACTCCCGTTTCAGCCAAGCAAGAGCCACGCTTACGTCGTCGACCTCTTCGGTCCCGTGGTGTTGGCCGCCGCTCAGTCCAGTGCCGCGAAAGTTAAAGCGCAGCACCGGGAAGCCGAAGGAATGCAGCGCCTTCATGGCGTGGAATACGACCTTGTTATACATCGTTCCGCCAAACATGGGATGAGGATGGCACACGAGTCCGGCGTGGGTGGCGTCCGCCACCCCAAGGTTGAGCAAAGCCTCGAGCCGTCCCACCTGGCCTGGCAGGAAGAGAGTGCGGATTGCGGCGTGCCGGGTCGACAATCGGGGATCCCCGAAAGTGCGGAGGATGATCATTATACCTAAGCCAAATTTTTAGGTCCCGCGGATGCGCCTCTCGTGGTTCACCATCTTGGCCGGGACGTAGGCGCGGTTGCCCGGCAATGCGGCTTTAACGATGCCGGTCGGCACCGCCTATCGAAGCGCGGCCCCTGAGAAGAGCGCCTTGGAAATTCTCGTTGTTGGCTATTCGATCCTGAGTGCGCGCATCGGATCGACGGAAGCTGCGCGGCGGGCGGGCACGATCGCGGCCGCTGCCGCCGCTGGCAAAAGCAGCACCACGCTGCCACCTATGGCGAGTGGGTCTATAACGGGCGTCTGGTAAAGCAGACTGCGCACCCACTGTAGAACAAGGCCTGCCATGGCCAGGCCAGCGCCTGTACCTAAAAGAACGGGATACGCGGCCTGGCGCACCACCAACCGAACCAGCGCGCCTTTACCGGAGCCGAGCGCGATGCGGATACCGAACTCGTGTCGGCGCAGCGAGACTGAATAGGCGAGAACACCGTATATACCCAGCAAGGCTAACAGCAATGCCGCCGCGCCAAAGCTCGTCAATACGATAGCCTGAAAGCGATCAGCAGCCACGGAGTCGCTGACTGGTCATCCATCGATTTGAGCGTGGGGATGGCAACCTGTGGATCGATCTGCCAGATGGCGCGCCGCATCTCGGGAATGAGGGCATCGCTGGGCTGGGAGCTGCGGACCAGGAACGACAGGGTCAGCGGCGCATATGCCCAGTAAGGCATATAGACCATGGCGGCATCGTCCTTCAGGCCGTTGATGTGCGCATCCGCCACCACTCCAATCACCGCGACCGTATGTTGATCGTCCGGAACAACGTTGGTGATCGTTTGCCCGATGGGGTTCTCCCCGGGGAACCCCTCGCGCGCGGTTCTCTCCGAGATGAGCGCCACGTAGGGGTTGGCACGATCGGCGGCGGTGAAGTTGCGACCAGCAACGAGCGGACTCTGCATGGTCGGAAGATATTCAGGATTAATCCAACGTACGTTGATCATGGGCTCCTTCCCCGCGGGGACGGGATGATCCGGACGGAAAAGGTTATCCACCCACGTTTCACCCGTCAGGGGTGCCACGCTGGTAACGGCGACCGATTGCACGCCAGGCAACTGACGGAGAGCATTGAGCGCGCTGTCTGTTAGGGCGAGCCGGACCGCATTCCCCTTCGCACTGTTCGTGGCATATTGCGGCGTGAACAGATCGACTTGCGCGAGCGTGACGTGGCTTGTATCGAAGCCGCGGTTTTGGCGCATCAGACGCGAAAAGCTGCGCAGCGCCAGAGCAGTGACGATGAGCAGAACCACTGTGCAAGCCACCTGCATAGCGACCAGCACGCTTCGCGTGCGGTTGCCTTCCCGTGTATTGGCCGCACGTGCGGAGCTGTTCTGCAACGCGGCCTGAGGATGAACGCGAAGGGACCGCAGCGCCGGCAGGATTCCGAAGGTGATTGCCGCAACAATCGAAATTCCCGCGGCAAAGAATAGCACGGGTATACTTACGCGCACCTCGTCCAGGCGCGGAACGCTGGCCGGCCCGTGTGCGATGAACAGCCGTACACCGGCCAAGGCAAGCCCAGCTCCGGCTGCGCCGCCGAGAAACGCCAGCAGCAAGCTTTCGGTGAGTCGCGCCCTGACCAACTGGCTCTTGCTCGCGCCCAGTGCGGCGCGCACCGCAGTCTCGCGTTCCCCATTGACCGCGCGCGCCAGCTGCAGGCTGGCAAGATTGACACACGCCATCAATAGCACTGCGCCGACGGCGGCAAGCAATAAGCAGAGCGCGCCGCTGATCCCCGATGCCACATCCTTCGTCAGAGGCGTCAGAGCAATTCCAAAGGGAAAGGGCAGATGTGCCGAGAGGGTATAGGCCTTTTGCAAGGCATCCAATTCTGCACTTGCTCGCGCGATAGTCACACCCGGCTTGAGCCGGGCAATCGCCTTGTAATCGAAGGTGCCCATGTCAGCCTTCAGGTCGCGATCGCTGGGCACCAGCGGTTCAAAAAGCAGGGCATTGCGCGCAGTCTCCTGGAACGCGATTTTCGGTGACAATGCAATCTGCGGAAACTGCATCCCCGGAGGCAGCACGCCAATTACGGGGACCGGCCGGCCGTCAATCCGCAGCGTCTGTCCAATTGCCTTTCGTTCGCCGCCAAACAAGGTCTGCCACCCCGCGTAGCTCAACACAACTACGGCGTTTGCGCCTTTCTGGGCATCGGATTCCACGAAGTCTCGGCCCAGCATAGGCTGCACGCGGAGAACTTGAAACAGGTTCGGCGAAGCCACAACCGTACCCACAATATGGGGATGTTCGCCATTTCGCGAAACGCTGGAACCTCGCTGACCAAAGATGGCGGCATCTTCGATAGTGGTGGCGCTGTTCTGGAGCCGCAGGAAATGGCGGTAATTGTCAGGGACTGCAGTTCGCCCGGTTTGCGCGTCGTCTATCGCCTCGCGCATCACCACCAGGCGATCCGGATCGCCAAAGGCAAATGGCTTGAGCAGAACCGCATCGACCACGGTGAATACCGACGTGACCGCACCGATTCCCAGCGCGAGCGTGAGAACGGCAGTGAGCAGGAAGCCTGGAGATTTGCGCAACCCTCGAAAGGCGAAGCGGATGTCACGCACTATCTGCTCAAGCCACGGCAAATCGCGCTGAGCCCGGTAAGCCTCGCGCGCCTGCACGAAGCCGCCAAATGCCCGCAGTGCGGCAGTTCTCGCGTCTTCAGGTGACATCCCGCCTTTCAGGTTTTCCGCAATGGCGAAATCGATGTGCCCATGCAGTTCCTCGTCGAGATCGGCATCCAGTTTCCGGCGGCGGAAGAGCGCTGCGAAGCGACTCAGCAGGACGCGAATCCAGTCCATGGCCAGCTCCTAATTCGACGGTGCGAGGAATCGAGCCATGGTCGACGCGACACGCTCCCAGTTCTCCGTCTCTTCCGCGATCTTTTTCCGTCCGATGCGGCTAAGCGAATAAAATTTGGCGCGCCGGTTTGTCTCGGAAGTGCCCCATTCCGACTTGATCCATCCGCGTTGCTCCAGCCTCAATAGCGCCGGGTAAATGGTGCCCTGGTTCATGCTGAGGGAGTTGCCACTAACCTGTTCGATACGGCGCGCAATACCGTAGCCGTGCAGCGGGCCCATGGCTTCGAGCGTTTTCAGTACCATCAGGTCTAAGGTGCCCTGAAGTACCTCGGACCGGTTCTCGCCCATCCTCACTCCTGTAGAGCTTCTGACTATACGATGACGTGCCAATAGTCAGAATGTCAACAGGTACACGCCAAAAAGTTGTTTGCCTTCGGGAAAGGGGTAGCCTGCTTTTGCCGTTGGCATGATCCGACACTTCGATCCTCCCCACTAAGGCCAAAAGACCGGCTCAATTGGCTGCAAGTCGCCAGATCGGTCGTCGATATCAGGGTTCTTGGGAGGAGTCGCCAAGGGATAAAAACGCTGCCGGGTTCTATTGAGTTTTGACAATTGGCAGGATCCGCGAAATACCGGTTGGGCAACGAATGTAATCCTGTTCATTGTGCGGGCCCTCCCCGGGCGGCCTGCAGGATCAGTTCATCGCCCCCGGGCTTGATCATTTCGCTTCCTCCACGATTTCCCGCGGGGTCGAGCGGGCAGCAGGGCGACCGGATTCTGCAGACCTCCGGCCGGTAGAACTGTATGCCCCGCGCCCTAGTGCAACTGCGCAACCAAGGCTCTTGCGGCACTTCTGCGCTATAGACTTGTTGCGAGAGATTGCAGCGCAAGCGCTCCAGTCCACAAACCGTCGCCATCACGGGAAGTTGGCTCCCGATCCGCTGTTTCGCCTTTTCGCCTGCTGCTTGTAGACTCTGCCCTTGCCGCAGCCGGGGCTGATGCAGACTTAATCCAGGCTTCCACTGCTGATATCTTGGCGAAGGATGGAAATCGCCTCCCAAGCCTTTTAAGACCGATCCCGCAAAGCACTGAGGAGCTCAGATGATTCGATTTGGTATCGCCGGTTTCGGCCTGCATGCGGTGAAACGCCTCATGCCCGGCTTCGCTGATGCCCGCAATTGCCGGGTGACCGCCTTGTCGCGTCGAGATTTGCGCAGCGCTCAAGCCTCGGCGCAGGAATTCGGCATCGCGCACGCTTTCACTTCAACCGCCGAATTGTGCGCCTCTCCCGAGGTTGATGCAGTGTTCATTGCAACCCCGGATGCCATCCATCTGCCCGATGTGCTCGAAGCGGTGAAGTACGGAAAGCCGGCGTTGGTCGAAAAGCCAATGGCCATGAATGCCGATGAAGCACGCCAGATGGTCATGGCCGCGCGTTCTGCCGGGGTACCCCTCGGTGTGGCGCACGTAATGCGGTTTGAAGAGAGCATACGCTGGTTCAAGGAGAAAGTGTCTTCCGGAGCCATCGGCACCCCGGTGCTTGCCCGCGCCTCCTTTGTTGCTCCACTGTTGAGCAGTCTCCGCACCTGGATCGATGATCCCCGGCTCGCCACCGGCGGACCCCTGGCCGACGTGGGCGTACATTGCTTGGATACGCTGCGCTATGTGCTCGGGGATGAAGTCGAGAGCGTCATGGCGCAGGCACACCACATCGCGCAATGGCAGGTTGAGGCCACGGGCACAACCCTGTTTCAGTTTGCGCGCGGAACTTTGGCGACAATGTCCGTCTCAGCTCGTGCACCTTACCAGACGCTGGTAGAAATCACCGGCGAAAAAGCGGTGGTCTCCGCCCTGCACGCCCTCAACGTCGAACACCCGGTCAACCTCGAGTTACGGAGCGGATTCGAAATCCTCGAAACCCGGAAAGTCTCGAATAACAACTCCTATACCGCTCAGGTCGAAGCCTTTGCCGATGCGGTCGAATCCGGTAGGCCTTTCGAGATTCCCGGGGAAGAGGGGTTGCGGAATCAGCTCATCCTAGATGCCATTTTTCGCAGCGTGAAGAGTGGCAAGACAGAAAGGGTCTGAGCCGGCTACTCCGATTCCCCGTTCACCGCGTGGTGCGGCAGCGTCTGCGGCATCTCCGACACATTCCACGCCCACGCCGCCAGGAACGCCGCGCCTTCATTGATCTGGTCGGGAATGACCTTGTCGAAGGTGTCGGTCTGGCTGTGGTGCGCCTCGCGATAGTGCGCAGGCAGCTGCATGCAGAAGTACGCGGGCACACCCTTGTTGAGAAACTCGACGTGGTCCGAGGATCCGAAGGACCGCGTACTCAGCGGCTCGAGATCGAACACTTCCTGCAGCGGACGGTAAATTTCCGACATCAGCGGCGCCGTCTCCCACAGATTGTCCAAGGCGATACTAAAAACTTTTCCCGTACCCGTATCGAGCACCAGAACGGCATCCGTCTTGGCTAACTCGGCAGCATGATTCTTGACATAGGTGGAGGCTCCGAGGCCACCTTGCTCTTCGCCGGTGAAGAGAACAAAAGTCAGGGTGCGCTTCGGCTTCCATCCCAGCGCCTTCAATGTGCGGGCGGCTTCCAGGACCGCCATTGCGCCCGTGCCGTTGTCGAGGGCGCCCTGTCCGAGGTCCCACGAATCAAGGTGGCCGCCCACAATCACCCGTTCGTCGGGCAATTCCGAGCCCTTGATTTCGGCCACCGTGATAGCGGTCGCTGCCGGCTTCTCGCTGAAGGTGTTTTGCAGGTTTGCTCGTAGGCTTACTGGACCGGCCGCGAGCAACCGCCAGATCAGGTCGTAGTCTTCGTGCGCCAGGAAGGCGATGGGTGCCACGCTGGGCTGATAGGACGGATAGCTGCTGGTCATCGTGAACAGGTCGTCAGTCTTGCCGCTGTCCAGCAATAGCAGAGCCGGTTGTTCCTCGCCGATCTGCCGGACCAGTTGCGCCCTCTCGCGATAGGAAAGGCCGCCCGGCCTGACACCGCGCGAGGGCGGAATCACTGCGTCGTAAGCATTTTGCGGGTTGGCTTCCGCCGTGGAGAGGTCCGCCGGCCGGCCTGCGAGGACGATCGTTCCCTTCAGTTTGCCTTTGTGCCTCTCGAAATCTGCCAGTTGTCGTACATCGATGCCGACCACATTGCCCGATACGTCCCCCCTGGTAGCCCTACTCCAGCCTTCGGCGTGAATAGCGATGCGCCGCTCGATCGGGCTGGTAATCTCCGCCGTTTCCGTGCCCCGAGTCCAGGAGTGAGCGATTTCGGACGACTCCAGGTGCGCTTCGATGCCATAGTCCTGAAATCGCTTCAGGCTCCAGTCGCTGGCCTGCTGCATTTGCTTCGAGCCGGTGAGGCGCGGGCCAATCTGCGTGGTCAGGTACTCCAGGTTTTTGATCAGCTCGGAGTGCGCCTTCACCTGATCAGCGATCTGCTGATCGGCTGTCTCCATGGCAGTGCGGTAACTTTGCTGTTCTTCGCTTGTACGCTGCTGATTCGGCGGCGAGGCTTGCGCGGTTAGCAGTCCGCCCAGGGCAGCTGCAAGCACCACGGCCTGCAGTGGGCTCGGGGTTCGAATCATTGCACCATCCTTTTCGAGATTGCAGAATTTCCATGATATCGGCAGCGGCGGAAACCGCGCTACCGAGGCAGGAGCTGCACTCCTCTGGCTCCGGAAACCAGGAGCCACTTAGCCTTTGAGTCCAGGCTAGTCTCTATGCCGATCTGTTTCCGTAACGTCGAGTTCGGGTCGGCCGGTGAGAAAGGAGGGGTCCTTCCGAGGTGATAAACTCACTGTTGCTGCAGATGGAATTGCTGCTTAACCTTGTTTGGCTCAGCCTCGCGCTCTTCGGATTGTTGACGTTTGTCCGCGAGAGCCGCGGTTCGAGGCCGGCCGAACGAGCTGCGTCGTACGCCAAGGCCTTGTTTGCTTTGGGCTGTGTGCTGGTTTTGTTGTTTCCCGTAGTTTCTGCCAGCGACGATCTCCACCCGACGCAAGCGGTGCTGGAAGACGCAACCAAGCGGCTTCAACAGTCGGTTGCTCCCTGGCATCACCTTCGGGGTGTTTCCAGGGACAGGTTTCCGGAGCTGCTGGACGCCTCTCTTTCTTGCCCACTCGTCGTGCTGCTAAGGTGGCAGCCGGTCGCGCGGACGGAAGCGGTAGCTTATCGCGCACGCCTCCCGCGCGAAAGCCGTTCTCCTCCCTCGCTTTCGATCCGGCCGTAGCTGCCGGAGCCGGATTGCACGCTTCCAGGGGACTCAAGTCAATCGTCATTTTGTAACTCGCAGCGGCCCTTCGCCCGACGTTAGTGAAGAGGCCAGTAGCTCACGCAGGCCAGTGCCATGAAGATGAACCCAGATCAGCGGATGAGCCGCTGCCGGCGGCGCGTCCGAGCCATCCTGATTATCGGGTCTGCAATTGCGGCCTGGTCGGGATGCTCACGAAACAAGGGCGAATTGTCAGGCGAAACGAAGGTCGCAAGCAATGCCGACCCCAACATCGTTCGCATCGCCAGCGCCGCACGGTTTCCCTTGGCCGAGGTGCAGGCGCGCAAGGTCACCGACAGGGTGCGCGTCAACGGGGTCATCGCGCCCGACGTCAACCGCTCTGTGCCGGTGGTCTCGCTGGCCGGCGGGCGGGTGGTCGACATCAAGGTCAAACTCGGCGATTACGTCACCAAGGGCCAGCCGCTTTTGCTGATCAACAGTCCTGACTTGTCGCAGGCTTTTTCCGACTACCAGAAAGCCAAGGCCGATGAGCAACTGGTGGCGAAACAACTAGCACGTGCACAACTGCTTTACGACAAGGGTGCCATCGCCCTTGCCGAACTGGAGACCGCGCAAGACGCCGAGGCTAAAGCCAAGATCGACCTGCAGACCGCAGCCCAGCACATAAAGGTGCTTGGGGGCAACATCAATAATCCCACGCCCCTGCTTCCCGTGGTTGCGCCTATTTCCGGAGTCATCGTTGACCAGCTGATCACCGGCGGGACTGGCGTGAGGTCGTTGGACAACTCCCCCAATCTGTTCACCATCGCCGACCTGTCGACGGTCTGGGTGCTGTGCGATGTGTACGAAAACATGCTCTCGCGAGTACACGTGGGCGACACAGCGCAAATCACGCTCAACGCCTTTCCCGATCGCGAGTTTTCTGGCAGGGTGGTCAACATTAGTGCTGTGCTCGATCCCGCGACC
>Ga0306923_10005720_pt1 | contig 12154 bp, 9 predicted proteins | sample sta12Can44000108_FD_203841 | JGI IMG/M metagenome (GOLD analysis project Ga0306923, IMG submission 203841) | Lab enrichment of tropical soil microbial communities from Luquillo Experimental Forest, Puerto Rico - statanox.12C.anox.44.000.108 (v2)... | ecosystem: Environmental > Terrestrial > Soil...
GAGGGAGCCGCTCCTGCCGCTCGACCTCTTCCGCGCGCGCGTCCTCGCCGCGTCGTCGGCGGCGGGCGCGCTCGTGGGCGCCGCGATGTTCGCGACCACGAGCTTCCTGCCGCTCTACGCCCAGGCGATCCTCGGCGCCACGCCCACCGGCGCGGGCTCCGTGATCGCGCCGATGGCGATCGGCTGGCCGGTCGCGAGCGCGATCTCGGGCAGGCTGATCCCGCGCCTCGGCTTCCGGCCCATGGTCCGCTTCGGCCTCCTCATCGCCGCGGGCGCGTCCTTCGCGCTCTTCCTGGCCCTGCGCTCCGCAGACGGCCTCGGGCTCCCGCGCGTCCTCGCCGGCCTCTACGGCGTGGGGCTGGGGTTCGCGAACACGGCGCTCCTCATCGCGGTGCAGTCGAGCGTGCCGTGGGAGCGGCGGGGCGTCGCCACCGCGTCCACGCTCTTCTTCCGGACCATCGGCGGGACGATCGCGGTGGGTGTGCTGGGCGGCGTCCTCGCGGCGACGCTCGCGGGGAGCGGCGTGCCCACCGACGTGGCGGACCGGCTGCTCGGGCCGGAGCGCGCGGGCGTGGATCCCGTGGCGGTGGCGGGCGCGGCGGGGGCGCTCGCGCAAGGGATGTCCCGCATCTTCGGCGCGATCGCGGGGCTGTCCGCGGCGGCGTTCGTGGTGAGCCTCGCGTTCCCGCGGCTGCACATGAAGCGGGGCGAGGCGGCGCCGGCGGCGCGGTGAGGTCGCGCGCCGCTCGACGCGCCACCGGTCAGAAGTCGAAGCCGACGCGAGCCGTCACGCCCACCGTGGTGCCGCCGAGCTTCAGCTCTCCCGGTGCCGTCCCGCTCGCGCTGGAGACGGTCACGGGGACGTGCTTGTCCGTGACGTCCCAGCGAGCGTACCCCCAGAGGCCGAGGATCACTCCGCTCGACGGTCCGAAGCGGTAGGCGATGCCCGGGCGCAGTCCGACGTAGGCGAGCCACTCCGAGCCGGAGCTGGAGGTGACGATGTTCGGGTTCTCGGTGATGTTCCCGATCCGGTGGCCTCCGGCCTCGCCCAGCGCCTCGAGCCGGAGCTGGCCCAGCTCGAAGCCGACGCCCGCGAGCGCGCCGATGGCGGTCTGGCTCGCGGAGTTGCTCTTGAAGGTGACGTCGCCGATCGCCCCGAGCTCGAGGAGCCCAAGGTGAAGGATCACGTCCGCGCCAGCGATGTTCAGAGAGTCATGGAACAGGTGCGAGTTCACCGTGCCCACCGCGGACTCGAAGTCGACCGAGGACGGCCGGGCGAGACCGTAGTAGCCCTCCACGGTGAGGGCCGCCGCGCGCGCCGCGCGCGGCGCTGCGAATAGCGCGATCGAGACGACTGCGAGAGCGATGTGTCGTCGCACGAGAACCCCTCCTCGTACGAACCTATTCAGCGCGCATGGGCGCCGAACAGCCCCCGCCGGGTTCGACGGCGCTCCGCGCGAGCTAGCGCCTCGCCGCCGCCGCGAACCCGCGCTCGAGATCGGCGATCAGATCGTCGACGTGCTCGATCCCGCACGACACGCGGATGAAGCCGTCGGCGATCCCGAGCCGGGCGCGCGTCTCCGCCGGCACCGACGCGTGGGTCATGATCGCCGGGTGCTCGATGAGGCTCTCCACGCCGCCGAGCGACTCCGCGCAGGCGAACACCTTCAGGTTCTTCAGGAACGCGCGCGCCGCCTCGAGCCCGCCCGACAGGACGAAGGTGAGCATCCCGCCGCCCCCCTTCATCTGCCGCATCGCGAGCGCGTGCTGCGGGTGGCTCTCGATCCCCGGGTACGTGACCTTCTCCACCTGCGCGTGCCCCTCGAGGAACCGCGCCACCCGCAGCGCGTTCTCGCCGTGCCGCTCCATCCGCACGTGCAGCGTCTTCAGGCCGCGCAGCACGAGGAAGGAGTCGAACGGGGAGGAGACGCCGCCCACCGCGTTCTGCAGGAACTTCAGCCGCTCGTGGAGGCCCGCGTCGGAGGTCATCACCGCGCCGCCGACCACGTCGGAGTGGCCGTTCAGGTACTTCGTCATCGAGTGGGCGACCACGTCGATGCCGAGCTCGATCGGCCGCTGGAAGAAGGGCGTCGCGAAGGTGTTGTCCACCACCGAGATCGCGCCGCGCTTCCGCGCCGCCTCGGCGAGGCGCGCGAGGTCCACGATCTTCAGCATCGGGTTGGTGGGCGACTCGGCCCACACGAGCTTCGTGTTCGGCCGGAACCCGGCGTCGATCTGCGCCGGGTCGCTCATGTCCACGTAGCTGAACTCGATGCCGAGGCGGCGGAACACCTTGTCGAAGATCCGGAAGGTGCCGCCGTACACGTCGTCGGAGACGAGGACGTGGTCGCCCGCCGAGAGCAGGTGGAGGATGCAGTCGGTGGCCGCGAGCCCGGACGCGAAGCAGAGCCCGTGCTTCGCCCCCTCGAGCGCCGCGAGGCAGCCCTGCAGCGCATCGCGCGTGGGGTTCTGCGTGCGCGAGTACTCGAACCCCTTGTGCTCGCCCGGCCCCGCCTGCACGTAGGTCGAGGTGAGGTACACCGGCGTCATGATGGCGCCGGTGGTGGGATCCGGCGACTGGCCGGCGTGGATCGCGAGGGTCTCGAAACGGAACTTCGGATCGCTGGCCATGTCGTCTCCGTCCGCGGCCTACTTCAGCCGCTCGCCCAGGAACTCGATGAGGTCGATCTTGGTCACGATGCCCGTGATCCGGTCGCCGTCCTTCACGACCGCCACGTTGTCGTCGTTGAAGATGTGGCGGAGGTGGCCCACCGGCGTGTCGGCCTGGACGACGCCCTGGAGCGGCTGCACGAGCGGCTCCACCACCTCGCTGAGCCGGTGCTTCCCCTCGATGAGGAACTGCAGCAGGTCGTACTCGTGGATCATCCCGATCGCGCGGCCGTCGGCGTCGACCACCGGCATCTGCGAGATGTCGTGGTCCTTCATCTTCTTCACCACCGCCTCGACCTTGTCGCCCTTGCGCGCGGTGATCACCTCGCCGCGCCTGCCGCCGAGCACGTCCTGCACCGTCGATCCCGCGATCCGGTCGCTCGAGCCCACCGGGAAGCCGTTGTCGCGCATCCACTCATCGGAGAAGAACTTGGAGATGTAGGCGCGGCCGCCGTCGGGGAGGGGCACCACCACCACCTTGCCCTTCCCGAGCTCGCGCGCGACCTGGAGCGCCACGAACACCGCCGCGCCCGAGGAGCCGCCGGCGAGGATCCCTTCCTCGCGCGCGAGCCGCCGCGCGCTCGTGAACGCCTGGGCGTCGGTGACCTGGCGGACGTCGTCCATCACCGAGAGGTCCATCGCCCCGCACATCATGTCCTCGCCGATCCCCTCCACCTTGTACACGTGGGGCTCGGAGAGCTTCCCGGTCTTGAACATCGAGTAGTAGACCGAGCCCACCGGGTCGGCGCCGACGTTCAGGATCTTCGGGTCCTTCTCCTTGAAGAACCGGCCGCAGCCGCTCATCGTCCCGCCGGTGCCGATGCCCGCGACGAAGGCGTCGAGCCTCCCGCCGGTCTGCTCCCAGATCTCGGGGGCGGTGAGCTGGTAGTGCGCCTCGACGTTGTCCGGGTTGTGGTACTGGTTCAGGTAGAAGCTGTTCGGCGTCTCCGCGGCGAGCCGCTTCGCCACCGAGTAGTAGCTCTCCGGCGAGTCGGCGGGCACGTTCGTGGGCGTCACCACCACCTGAGCCCCGAACGCCTTCAGCGTGTCCTGCTTCTCCTTCGACATCTTGTCGGGCATCGTGAAGATGCAGCGGTACCCCTTCACCGCCGCCGCCATCGCCACGCCCACGCCGGTGTTTCCGCTCGTGTTCTCGACGATGGTGCCCCCGCGCTTCAGCAGGCCCGCGCGCTCGGCCTTCTCGATGATGTGGAGCGCCATGCGGTCCTTGATGGAGCCGCCCGGGTTCATGTACTCGGGCTTCACGAGCACCGTGGCATCGTCGGGGCCGGCGAGCTTGTTCAGCTTCACGAGCGGCGTGCCGCCGATCGCGGAGAGGACGGTCTCGTGGAAGGGCATCGAGGGCTCCAGAAGCGCGGGAAAAATCGCGAAAACTCGCAGTTTATAGGGTCCGCGTGAACGGGGTGTCAACGTGAGGAGACGGGACGGATGAGCACAGACACGATCGAGCGCCGCGTGCGGGACGCGGTCGCCCGCGCGACCGGCAGGGACGTCTCGGCCGAGCCGGTGAAGCGGCTCGCTGGCCACGCCTCGATGCGGAGCTACTGGCGGGTCGGCGCGTTCCCCGATTCACTGGTGGTGATGGTCATGCCGCCGGACGCGAAGCCGGAGGAGATCACGAACGGCAGCGCTCCGGCCGTCGATCCGTTCCTCGACGTCCAGGCCTATCTCGAGCGCCTCGGCGTGCGGGTCCCGGCGGTGCGCGCCGTCCTCGAGGACCGCGCGCAGGGGAACCTCCTCGTGCTCGAGGACCTCGGCGACGACATGCTCGAGACGCGGCTCCTCGCCGGCGCCGACCCGCGGCCGCTCTACGAGCGCGCGATCGACGCCCTCGCGCGCCTCCGCGCCGCGGCCGAGCGCGAGCCCGCGGGGTGCGTCGCCTTCGGGCGCGCCTTCGAGGAGGAGCTGTACCGCTGGGAGCTCGATCACTTCCGGGAGTGGCTGCTCGAGGCCTGGAAGGGCGCGGCGCTCTCACCCGCCGAGCGCGCGGTGGCCGATCGGGAGTTCGACCGGATCGCGCGCGCCCTCGCCGCCGAGCCGCGGGGCTTCACGCACCGGGACTACCAGTCGCGGAACCTCATGGTGCTCCCCGGCGGCGAGCAGGCCGTGATCGACTTCCAGGACGCGCTGCTCGGCCCCCGCCAGTACGACCTCGTCGCGCTCCTCCGCGACTCCTACGTGGAGCTGCCGCCCGAGCTCGTGACCGCGATGCTGCACCGCTACCTCGACCAGCTCGCGCTCGCCGGCGGGCCGCGCCTCGAGTATGGGCCGTTCCGCGAGACGTTCGACCTCCTCACCGTGCAGCGGAAGCTGAAGGACGCCGGCCGCTTCGTGTTCATCGACCGCGTGCGGAAGAACCCCGGCTTCCTCGTCTCGATCCCGGCGTCGCTCCGCTACGTGCGGGAGGCGTTCGGCCGGCGCCCCGACCTCGCGGAGCTGCAGACGGTCCTCGCGCGCCACGTCCCCGAGCTCGCGCCCTGAGCGCCTGACCGTTCACCCCGTCGCTTTCGGCCACATCTCGAACGATAGGGGCCGTCTCGACGGGCCGGCGGGGAGTGCGCGGCCGGGCGTGTCGCCGTCGCCGGCGCTCCGCGGCGACGGCCGCACGCTCGGGGCTGAAGCGAGCTGAATCTCGGCGCGCGAAAACTCGCTCGCTCCCGGCGCAACGATGATCCGTACCGCGCTCGCTCAGACAGTTCGCGCGCGCTCGGGACGGCCGCCCTTCACGTGCTGGAGTCCTCCTGTGTGAGCCGCCGCTCCGCGATGGCTCCGGCGAACGCCCGGCCGCGCCTGCGCCGGCCCTCGAACATCCGGGTGCTCTTCGGGTCGATCGGTGCGCGGCCAGAGTCTCCGCGCCCGCGAGGCGGCCTCCGCAGGCCGCCCCGAAGGCGCCAGTCGAAGCACAGCGCGAGCCGCGCGCGGACGACGCAGGCCGCGCCGGAGGGACGGGGAAAAAAGCGAAGGGCCGGGCGTGCAGCCCGGCCCTCCTGAAGCCTGCTTGGGCGGACCGCTCCCCCCGCCGACCGAGGGGAGCGGTACGTTCCGCGACTACTCCGCCCCGACGCCGAGGTACGTGCGGAGCTTCTCGTCCTCGAACATCTCCTGCGCGCGCTGATCCGGCACGAGGAGCGAGGCGACGATGCCGACCGCGAACGCCGCGGACATCGACACGATGCACGGGTTCTTCAGCCCCACGATCGCGTGGGCGTTCCCGAAGATCTCCACCCACACCGTCGGCGAGAGGATGATCATGCCGATGGAGAGGAACGCGCCGGTGATGATCGAGGCCACCGCGCCGGCGGTGGAGAACTTCTTCCACACCACCGACATGAGCAGCGACGGGAAGTTCGCCGAGGCCGCGATCGAGAAGGCGAGGCCGACCATGAAGGCGACGTTCTGACCCTTGAACGCGATGCCGAGGGCGACGGCGAGGATGCCGAACACCACGGTCGTGCGCTTCGCCACCTTCACCTGCTCCTCCTCGGTGGCCTTGCCGCCCTTGAGCACCGACGCGTAGATGTCGTGCGAGTAGGCGGAGGCGCCGGCGAGGGTGAGGCCGGCGACGACGGCGAGGATCGTCGCGAACGCGACGGCGGCGATGAAGCCGAGGAACGGCGTGCCGGCGACGAACTCGGCGAGGAGCGGCGCGGCCATGTTGCCGCCCTTGTCGATCTTCGTGATCATCTCGCGGCCGACGAGCGCGGCGGCGCCGAAGCCGACGATCGGGATGATGACGTAGAAGTAGCCGATGAGGCCGGTCGCGTAGAGCACGCTCTTCCGGGCCGCCTTGGCGTCCGGCACCGTGTAGAAGCGCATCAGGATGTGCGGCAGGCCGAGGAGGCCGAACATGAGCGCGGCGCCGAGCGACACCGCCTCCACCGGGCTCGTGACGAGCGCGCCGGGCTCGAGGGCCGCCTGGCCGTACTTGGTCGCCACCGCGGCGTAGAGGTCGCCGGGCGAGAAGCCGAAATTGCCGAGGACGAGGACGGTGAGGACCGTGACGCCGATGAGCAGCAGGCCGGCCTTGATGATCTGCACCCAGGTCGTCGCGATCATGCCGCCGAAGAGCACGTACATGAGCATCACGACGCCGACGATGATCTCGGCGAGCTCGTACGGGATCCCGAACATGAGCTTGATGAGGGCGCCGGAGCCCACCATCTGGGCGATCGTGTAGAAGAGCACCGTGAGGATGCCGCCGACCGCAGACGCGATGCGGACCGGCCCCTGGCGCAGGCGGAACGCGACCACGTCGGCGAAGGTGTACTTGCCGATGTTTCGCAGGGGCTCGGCGACGAGGAACATGAGCGCGGGCCAGCCGACGAGCCAGCCGGTCGCGTAGATCATGCCGTCATAGCCCTTGAGGGCGACCATGCCGGAGATGCCGAGGAAGCTCGCGGCCGACATGTAGTCGCCGGCGAGGGCGAAGCCGTTCTGGAGTGCGGAGACGCTGCGGCCGGCGGCGTAGAACTCGGACGAGCTCTTCGTCTTCTTGGCGGCCCAGTAGGTGATCACGAGCGTGACGAGCACGATCAGGAAGAAGAAGCCGATGGAAGCCGCGCTCGGGGAGCCGAGCGAAGTCTGCATGGCCTGGGTGGCGGCGGGGGGCATTCGTTGTCCTCTCGTCGATCAGGTGGCGACGCTCGGGTTCACTGCTTGAGCTGCTTCTTCAGGCGGTCGACCTCGGGGTCGTAGCTCGAGTTCGCCCAGGCGACGTAGACCGCCGTGAGCACGAACGCGACCAGGATGACCGCCACGCCGACCGGGATCGCCAGCGTGGTGACGGCGCCGATCTTCGTCGCCATGAGCGCCTTGTTCCCCGCGATGAGCAGGATGTAGCCGTAGTAGGTGATGAAGAGCGCCGCGAGCAGCAGCGCGCTCACCGTCCAGCGCTTCCGCACGAGAGCCTTGAAGTCCTCCGACTCGATGACCTCGTGCGCGGATTTGTGCGCGCGCGACTCGCTCTTCGCGACGGTCGTTCCGATCCTCGTCATCATCTCTCCTTCGTTTGGGCCGGCCGACCCGGCCCGAGGAGGTGTGTGCTGCTGGGGGCGACGCTCCGACAACTGCTCATGCTGCGCGTCGTGTGGGGAATGGTGAGAGCATCATAGCAGATAAACTTGCGCGAATGGAACTCGTAACATGCGTGAATTGCGCGTGTTTCTTGATCGTAGTCAACAAATGCGACGCAATCGTGCGCGATCGCAGCGGGTCCGCACGACGTGCGCGCAAGTGCTGCACTGCGTCGTGGCGCCGCAGTCCGGTGTGGTAGCTTGTTCCCCGGCACCGCCGGAGCGGAATGGGGCCGGGCGCCACGACGATGCTCCTCGCGCTGCTCGCCGATCTGCACGCGAACCTGGAGGCGGTCACCGCCTGCCTGGATCACGCGCGCGCAAACGGCGCCGATTCCTACGCCTTCCTGGGTGACCTCGTCGGCTACGGCGCCGATCCGGAGCCGGTGCTCGAGCTCGTCCGGGCCCACGCCGATCGCGGCGCCCCGGTGGTGCTCGGGAACCACGACGCCGCGGTCGCGCACGCCGCCACCGAGAACATGGATCCGGCGGCGCGCACGGCGGCGGAGTGGACGCGCGCGCGCCTCCCGCCGGATCAGCTGGCGTTCCTTTCGCAGCTGCCGCTCACCGCCCGGATCGGGAACGCGCTCCTCGTGCACGCGAGCGCGGACGCGCCCGCGGCGTGGACCTACGTGACCGACGCGGCCGCCGCGGCGCGGAGCCTCGACGCGGCCGGCGCGACGTGGGTCTTCTGCGGCCACGTGCACGAGCCCACGCTCTACTTCACCGGCGCCGGCGGGAGGCCGATGCCATTCGCCCCGGTGCCGGGCGTGCCGATCCCGGTCCCCGCCCACCGCCGCTGGCTCGCGATCGTCGGCTCGGCGGGCCAGCCCCGAGACGGGAACACCGCGGCGTGCTACGCGCTCGCCGATCTCGATGCCGCCCGCCTCACCTTCCATCGGGTGCCCTACGACTGGCGTACCGCGGCGGCGAAGATCCGCGCCGCGGGGCTGCCGGCGCGGCTCGCCGATCGGCTCGAGCACGGGGTGTGACGATGGCGACGACCCACCTGCTCGATGACGGCGAGGTGGTCGACGGCTGGGCCGTGGGTGAGCGGATCCACTCCGGAGGGATGGGGGCGATCTACCGCGTGAGCGGTCCCGCGCCGTTCCCGGTGGTGATGAAGGTGCCGCGGCTCGGGCCCGGCGAGCCGGCGTCGACGGTGGTCTCCTACGAGGTGGAGGAGCTCGTGCTCGGCGCGCTGCGCGGGCCGCACGCGCCGCGGCTCGTCGCGGCGGGCGACCTCGCGCGGCGGCCGTTCCTCGTGATCGAGGAGATCGAGGGCCGGTCCCTCTCCGAATGGGTGGGCGACCCGGTGGCGCCGGAGGAGGTGGCGCGCCTCGGCGCCGCGCTCGCCACGTCGGTCCACGCCCTGCATGCGCAGGACGCGATCCACCTCGACCTGAAGCCGTCCAACGTGATGATCCGGCCCTCGGGCGAGGCGGTGCTCGTCGACTTCGGCCTCGCCCGCCACGCGCACTTCCCCGACCTGCTCGCCGAGGAGTTCCGCCGCCCGGTGGGCTCGGCCCCGTACATCTCGCCGGAGCAGGTGCTCGGGATGCGCGACGACCCGCGGAGCGACGTCTTCGCGCTCGGCGTGATCCTCTACGAGCTCGCCACCGGCGAGTTGCCGTTCGGATCGCCCAGGGGGATGGCCGGGCTGCGGCGCCGCCTCTGGCGCGATCCGGTGCCGCCGCGCGCGCTCGTGCCCGCGATCCCGCCGGCGCTTCAGGAGGTGATCCTCCACTGCCTCGAGCCGCGCGCATCGGGCCGCACGCCCACCGCGGCGCAGGTCGCGTTCGAGCTCACGCACCTCGAGCAGGTGGCCGTGGGCGAGCGAGGTGAGCGGCGCCGCCGCGCGGGCCTCGCCACCGCCGTGCGCCGCTGGATCGCCGCGGCGGGCGCCGAGGCGTCGGAGCCGATCCGGCCGAGCGCGCACCTCGCGGGCGCGCGGATCGTGATGGCGGCGGTGGCCACCGCGCATGGCAACGAGGCGCAGTTCGAGGCGCTCCGGCGCGCGGTGATGCGCCTCTTGCCTGCGGAGGGGCCCACGCGCGTCGCGTGCGTCACCGTGATCCCGCCCTCGCCCGAGCTCGGCGGATCGAGCGACGACGACAACGCGACGAGCCATCGCATCCAGCAGCTCGTGCGGCTCCGCCACTGGGCGGAGCCGATGCAGCTCGCGGCGAGCCGGCTGAGCTTCCACGTGCTCGAGTCGGCCGATCCGGCGGGCGCGCTCCTCGAGTACGCGCGGGCGAACCAGGTGGATCACCTGGTGATCGGGGCGCCGCCGCCGGACATGCCGCTGAAGGCGCTCCTCGGCACCGTGGCGACGAAGGTCGCCATCGAGGCGCCGTGCACCGTGACGGTGGTGAGGGCGGCGGGCTCCGCGCCGCGGCGGCCGCGCGTCCCCGGAAACGAATGACGCCGCTGGATCGGGGTCGGCCCGATCCAGCGGCGTCGCGCGCACGCCCGCGAGCGAGTGCGGGCGTTCCGCGCCCCGGCCTACTTGCCGGCGAACTTCGCGACGAGCCACACCACCACGCCCAGGCCGGCCATGCCGCCGAGGATCATGAGGAAGTGGCCGCCGCTGAGCTGCATCTCGCCCATCGCGCCGGTGCCGGAGTCACCGCTGGCGCGGGCGAGGGTCGCGGTGAGGACGAGGGCCGTGGCCGCTGCCGAGCGGGCCACGCGAGGCGTCGTCATCTGGAGCTCCTCTGTCGGGAAGGAAAGGGCCCGCCGCGCCCGGAGAGCGCGGCGGGAGTGGCGGGCCGCTAGTCGTGCTCCAGCTTCCGCTCGTGCGTCTCGGGCATGAAGAACGTCCCGATGACGGCGGTCGCGATGGCGACGACGATCGGGTACCAGAGGCCGTAGTAGATGTCGCCGGTGGCGGCCACCATCGCGAAGGCGATGGTCGGCAGGAAGCCGCCGAACCAGCCGTTGCCGATGTGGTACGGCAGCGACATCGAGGTGTAGCGGATGCGGGCCGGGAAGAGCTCCACGAGCCAGGCGGCGATCGGCGCGTAGACCATCGTCACGTAGAGCGCGAGCAGGAAGAGCAGGAACACCATCATCGGGTAGTTCACCTTGCTCATGTCGGCCTTCAGCGGGTAGCCGGCGGCCTTCAGCGCTTCGCTCATCTGCTTGTCGAAGTCGGCGTTCTTCGCCTTGAACTCCGCCGAGGGCATGCCGGTGCCCTTGAAGCTCGCGATCGTCGCCGCCGCGCCGAACTTCACCGACGCGAGGGTGCCCGGCGCCGCGGTCTCGCTCGTGTACGGGATCGCCTTCTTCGCGAGCCAGCTCTTCGCGATGTCGCACGAGCTCGTGAACTGCGCCTTGCCGATCGGGTCGAACTGGAACGAGCAGTCGTCGCCGGACGAGACGACCGTGATCGGGTTCTTCACCGCGGCCTCGCTGAGCGCCGGGTTGCCGTACGCCATGAGGCCCTTGAAGATCGGGAAGTAGGTGAGCGCGCCGATCACGCAGCCGGCCATGATGATCTTCTTGCGGCCGATCTTGTCGGAGAGCGAGCCGAACACGATGAAGAACGGCGTCGCGATCATGAGCGAGACGGCCACGAGCAGGTTCGCGATCTGCGGGTCGAGCTTCACCGTCTGCAGCAGGAAGAACAGCTCGTAGAACATGCCCGTGTACCAGACCACCGCCTGGCCGGCGACGCCGCCGAAGAGGACGAGGAGCACGATCTTGAGGTTGCCCCACCGCAGGAACGACTCGGTGATCGGCGCCTTCGACGCCTTGCCCTCCGCCTTCATCCGCTTGAACACCGGCGACTCGTTGAGCTGGAGCCGGATGTAGACGGAGATCGCGAGCAGCACGAGGGAGAGCAGGAACGGGACGCGCCAGCCCCAGACGTCGAACTGCGGGCCGAGCGCGAGGCGGCAGCCGAGGATCACGAGCAGGGAGAGGAACAGACCGACCGTCGCCGTGGTCTGGATCCAGCTCGTGAAGTAGCCGCGCTTGCCGGCCGGAGCGTGCTCGGCGACGTAGGTCGCCGCGCCGCCGTACTCACCGCCGAGCGCGAGGCCCTGCAGCAGGCGCATGCAGAGGAGGATGATCGGGGCCGCGACGCCGATGCTCGCGTACGAGGGCAGCATGCCGACGACCGCCGTCGAGCCGCCCATGATGAGGATGGTGAGGAGGAAGGTGTGCTTCCGGCCGATCATGTCGCCGAGCCGGCCGAACACGAGCGCGCCGAACGGGCGGACCGCGAAGCCGGCCGAGAAGGCGAGCAGCGCGAAGATGAACGCCGTCGTCTCGTTCACCCCCGAGAAGAACTGCTTGGAGATGATCGCGGCGAGCGAGCCGTACAGGTAGAAGTCGTACCACTCGAAGACCGTACCCAGGGACGACGCGAAGATGACCTTCTTCTC
>Ga0306923_10005721_pt1 | contig 12152 bp, 10 predicted proteins | sample sta12Can44000108_FD_203841 | JGI IMG/M metagenome (GOLD analysis project Ga0306923, IMG submission 203841) | Lab enrichment of tropical soil microbial communities from Luquillo Experimental Forest, Puerto Rico - statanox.12C.anox.44.000.108 (v2)... | ecosystem: Environmental > Terrestrial >...
TGTTTTCGTTCGCTCCGGCGCGCCAGGTTTTTCCATACGGAACGACCTTGCCCCAGATCTCTCGGCCTCCGACGGTGGGCCGGTAATAGATAATGGTGATGTCTGTCAACCCGATCCGTTGCGTCACGCTGGCCCGCTGGCTGACTCGCGGAATGTTCAATTCCGTTGGCTGGCCGCCGTTCTTGAACTGCGCTTCCGCGGTACTTACAAACAACCCCAATCCGGCCAACCCAACAAGCAGTCCCAAAACACACTTCGGCACATCGCGCATGACCGTAACCATCCTCTCTCGTAATTGCAAACTAGTGGGCGCCCCCCCGAGACTGTGCTCCTGGTATAGAAGACGTCTGCTATGCGGAAAAGTTTCTCTCGGCAAATGCGAGATTTTCAATTTCACGTAGGCTCGTACCTATGTATGAGCACAGCCAGGAGTGGCTGTGTGGCGGCTAGAGACCGCCCAAGCCGCACCCAGCGAAACAGCAGCTTCCGCCGTCATCCAAACGAGCGTTAGAACCTGAATCCGAATGATCCGGCCTCGACTTCGGACGGGAGAGTTTCCGGCAAAACGGTCATTGACTAACTCCTGGTCGGATCACGCCTATCTCAATCGCCTTGCGCTCTTTTTTCTGGATACTTCAGCCGTTCTTTTTCTGCTCGTTCCTTGGTCTTCAGCTTCGACAGGGCTGTGAACTCTCCGCCGACGTATTTGAAGAGGAGCCACTGCTCGGTGATTTTGGGCATGAGAAATTTATAGCACGGGCTCGCCCGAACTGAGAGAGCGCCCCGGCCAGACACTTTGTCACTCAGCCACCGTTGGAGAAAGGCACCCGGACTCGTCACTGGCGGAAGCGTGTTTTGTGTTTTCCATTTTCCATTATTTTCCAATTAAGGCATTCCGAGAATTACAAAAATGCCGCCAATCCAGCGTTTTTTGAGTTATATTGCAAGCTTCCCAAGCTTTTGACGTGGGTTCGATTCCCATCGCCCGCTCCAGAAAAAAGATTTACGCAACGGCTTCATTTTCCATTTTTTCCAAATCCACGCAGATCCGCACCTTTTTTTTTCGAGAACCGTGGGTCGTGCTTCTCCGGTCGAATTTCGTACACGTTGCAAACAAGCAAGTTAAGCAGTCTCTTCGAAGATCTGATCCCTGGTCACGGTCAAGATCAGAAGCCCGCGAGGCTTCAGACGTCCGGACAACGGTCTGCGAAACCGTTGGAGTTCCTCTGAGCACGCCTTCTTTCGTGCGACAACTAAAAGGGAGAATACAACTTCCTTGAGTGATTCCAGAAACTTGAGCGGCAAAGCTCAGCTCGCACTTTCTGACGAGGGGCAACCAGGGCAGAGATTCTCTCTGCCCCTGATTCCGGTCCCAGCTTCCTGAATTTGCGATTAGTCCGACTCGGTTGTTTGCGGGATGGCCTTGTAGGCGTGGAATTCGGTGGTGGCTGGGTCGAAGGCGATGCCAACGATTTCGCCGCGAGCGTTGATGGAGCAGGCGGTTTGCAGAAATAAAGGCGTGGTGCCGGCAACAAGTCCATTGAGTTCTTTCATGTTTCCGTTTTGCCAGATAAAGGCGCGCGGGTTGAAATTCAAGTCAACCGAAACGCCCAAGACGACGCCTCGGTCGCTGATCGCTGTGGCAAGGCTGTAAGAATCACCGGTGAGAGGCTGCAAGTCGGTCATGTGGCCGTCCTCCCATACAAAGCCGTGAAAGGATGCGTCGTTCGTAGTGTCCGAAAGTCCCACGACCTGACCAACGTTGTTGAGGCCCGAAGCGTAGATTCCGCCGAACAGGCCGTCACCGCCCAGGTTGCCGAGGTCAATGGCCTTGCCGTCCCGCCAGAGAATCGCGTGGCGCGGCACAAGGTTCACAAGACTGATGACATTGAAAGGCCCGCAAGAACCCGATCCGCCGGCCGCTTCGCCTCTTTCGTTGACTGCCAGGGCGACGCCGTCCGGATCGCCGGAAACGGTGGGCAGTTCATGAATGCGCGGTTCGGACCATGGGAGAAGCCGGAACCAAACGACTGGTTTGAACTGAAACTGCTGGCGAGAAGCAGGGAGGCCCGGGCAACTAGTGTCGCTCGTCGTATTTTCCGACGAGCCAACAGCCACGCCGAAGGTGTTGATTTGCCACGCCTGACCGTTGACACCACTCTTGCCGCTCTCATCGTGTAGCCTGGGGAGCGCGGTCATCGCGCCATCCTGAAAAATATACGGCAAGCACGAATCCGCTTGGCTGGTAAACCCCAGCGCTTCAAACCCGCAAAAGTCCTCGCCATTTGGGTCCGGCGTCGCGCTCTCCGCCTCGCCCACAACCTTTCCCCGCAGGTTGACCCCAAAGGCCGCACTGTTCGTCCCGCCCAGTCCTGGGGAGCTTATGTCGTGCATCGAGGTTCCGTGCCAGTAGACCGCGCGCGAAACGTTGCGCGCGCCGCTTGGCACAACCACCAAGCCGGCGACATACCCATTCGCCGTTATGACGAAGGGTTGGCCCTCCAACGGGCCGACGACACCGAGATCCTGAATGATGTAGCGCACCGACAGTGCGTTACTTGGCTGCGGACTCGCGTGCTCCTGTCCCAAAGCCAAGCAGGCAAATAGCGCCAGCAAGCTGCTTGCGGCCATCGCCTTTTTGAGTGTTTTGGTGTTCATGACTTCCTCCTGACTCTATAGGCGCAGACCGGGCGCAAAACCTATCATCAGAAGGAGCCACCTGAGCCGCCTGCGGCGTTATAATCCACCCAATTGGCATGCAGAAAACCGTACAGAGCGAGCCACCAGCCCCCGGTGACATTACCGGGCTGCTGCGCGCTTGGAGGGAAGGGGATCAAAGCGCTCTGGAAAGACTGACGCCCATCGTCTACGCGGAACTCCACCGTATGGCGCGCCGGTACATGCAACGCGAGCGCCCCGGGCACAGCCTCCAAACAACCGCCCTTGTCAATGAGGCTTACATGCGCCTTGTAGATTACAAACGCATGCAGTGGCAGAATCGAGCTCACTTCTTTGCGGTGTCGGCCCAGCTTATCCGGCGCATCCTCATCGAGCATGCGCGGCGGCGGAACCTGAAACGCGGAGGGGGCGTTCGGCACGTCTCCCTTGAGGACGCGGCTGTCGTGGGTGGTAAGCGGACCGCAGACTTGGTGGCTCTCGACGATGCGATGAAGGCCTTGGCTGAGCTCGATCCGCGAAAGGAGCGAGTCGTCGAAATGCGTTTCTTTGGCGGGTTGAGTGTCGAAGAAACCGCAGAAGTGCTCAATGTGTCGCCCGTGACCGTGATGCGAGATTGGAGCACGGCCAAGGCTTGGCTCTACCGGGAGCTCGGCGGCAAGAAATCTGATGGACTCCGACCGCTGGAAACAAATCGATAGCCTCCTGCAGGCGGCCCTGCAGTGCCCGCTGAACGAGCGCGACAAATTCCTGCGACACGCTTGCCTCGGGGACGCGGATCTGGAGCGCGAAGTGCGCGCCTTGCTGGCCTCCAGCGAGGAGGCGGGCAGCTTCCTCGAAAGACCCGCCATGGAAGTCGCTGCTCAGGCCATCGCACAAGGGCAAAAGCATTGTGCTGCGGACGACGCCGGCTCTCTCGTTGGCCGCCTCATTTCCCACTACCGTATCATCGAAAAACTCGGCAGCGGTGGCATGGGCGTGATCTACAAAGCCGAAGACATCCGCCTGCAGCGGTTCGTGGCGCTCAAGTTTCTTCCGGACGAGATGGCCGATCACCCGGACGCCCTTAGCCGTTTCCAACGCGAAGCGCGCGCCGCTTCCGCTTTGAACCACCCCAACATCTGCACGATCTACGAGGTGGAAGAACACGATCGCAAGCCCGTCATCGTCATGGAACTGCTCGACGGCCAAAGCTTGAAGCAGTTTATCCGCGAGAAACCCCTCGACATTGACGAACTCTTGAAAATTGGCATTGAGACTGCCGATGCCTTAGACGCCGCGCACTCCGCTGGCATCATCCATCGCGACATCAAGCCTGCCAACATGTTCGTCACCACGCGGGGCAGGGCCAAGATTCTCGATTTTGGCTTGGCCAAACTTGGTCCCGCCGCCGACAGCGTCGCCGCCCGAACAGCGGGGCCGACACTTTCCGTAAACGACTCCCTGACCGGAGCGGGCAGCGTCGTCGGTACCGTGTCTTACATGTCGCCCGAGCAGATCCGCGCGAAAACGTTGGACTCGCGCACGGATTTGTTCTCCTTCGGCGTCGTGCTTTACGAAATGGCCACGGGAAAACTTCCGTTTCGCGGGGAGAGCTCCGGGGTGATTTTTGACTCAATTCTGAATCGTGAGCCAGCACCTGTCACGCGCCTGAACCCCGATCTGCCAGGGGAATTAGAGCACATCATCAAGAAGTGCTTGGAGAAAGACCGCAATCTGCGCTACCAGCACGCCTCGGAGATTCGCGCCGACCTTCAGCGCCTCCAGCGGGACACGGGCTCGCAAAAGACGCTATCGGGATCGAAGTTTGAAGACGCGACGGGCATCGCCAGGCGCTGGAAATGGGTTGCGGCGCTGGCCGCTGCTGTGGTGACACTCTCCATCGCCGGGGTCTACTACGCTCGTAACGCTCCGAAACTTACCGGCAAGGACACCATTGTCCTCGCCGACTTCACCAATACGACCGGCGATACGGTCTTCGACGGCACGCTCCGCCAAGGACTCACCGTACAGCTAGAGCAGTCACCCTTCCTGAGCATTGTCTCGGACCAGCAAATCCAGCAGACCCTGCAGATGATGGGGCAGAAGCCAGACGCGAAACTGACCCCGGAAATTGCGCGGGAACTCTGCCAGCGCACCGCCAGTGCCGCCGTATTGCAAGGTTCAATCGCAACTCTGGGGAACCAATATGTCCTGGGACTACGAGCGGAAAACTGCCGGACTGGAAAAGTCCTCGATGACGACCTGGTCCAAGCCGCTAGGAAAGAAGATGTGTTGAATGTCCTGAGTCAAATGGCCAGCAAGTTCAGAACGCGCGTCGGCGAATCGCTCGCCACCGTTCAGCAGCATAACGTCCCCCTCGAGGAAGCCACCACGTCTTCGCTCCAGGCTTTGCAAACCTACAGCATGGGCTGGGAGCGTGACGCCACAGCGGGTGCTGATGCCGCTCTGCCTTTCTTCAAACGCGCCGTGGAGATCGACCCGAAATTTGCGATGGGCTATGCTACGCTCGCACTCTATTACGGCGCGACTGGTGAGTCCACCCTTGCAACAGAAAGCATCCGCAAAGCTTACGAATTACGCGATCGTGCGAGTGACAGAGAGAAGTTTTTCATCACTGCCTACTATGATGGCCGCGGAACAGGAAACCAGGAAAAGGCGCAGCAGACTTGCGAGCAGTGGGCGCAAATTTATCCCCGTGACTGGTCGCCTCACTCTTTCCTGTCCGGTTTCATTGATCTAGTGCTCGGCAGATATGAAAAGGCAGCAGAAGCAGGTCGTAGGGCTATGGAGCTTGCTCCAGAGACTTACACTGGATACTACCTCCTTGCCTACAACCTTGTTTACCTCGACCGCTTGGCAGAAGCTGAAGACGTGCTTCGGAGGACCTCCGAGCGAAAAATGGAGGCTCCTTTCCTGTCGTATCTGCGATTCGATCTGGCCTTTTTGAAAGGCGACAGCGCAGGCATGCAGCGAGAAGTGGCCGCGGCTCAAGGAAAGCCCGGCGCTGAGGACTGGATCTCGGACCGCCAAGCTTTTGCTCTGGCTTATACCGGTCACCTGCAAGAGGCCCGAAGGTGGTCACAGCGGGCGAGCGATTTGGCACGGCAGGCAGGACATCGCGAAAGAGCAGCTCTATTTGAAACCAGAGCTGCACTGTGGGAAGCCTTTTTCGGGAATGCATCTATGGCAAAGCGGACGGCCAGAGATGCACTTGGTCTTGCCAAAAACCGGGAAGTCAAATTTGGCGCGGCCCTCGCTCTGGCTATGACGGGCGATGTTACCCAAGCTAGGTTTCTAGCAAATGATTTGGAAAGAGATTTCCCCGAGGACACTTCGGTCCGATTCTACTACCTTCCTGCAGTTCGAGCGTCCCTCGCGCTGAACCATGACGATCCCTCCAAGGCGATCGACTCCCTCCAAGCCGCAGTTCCCTATGATTTAGGTATGCCGCGCAGCGCCACATTTGCGTATTTTGGTGCCCTCTATGCTGACTATATGCGTGGCCAAGCATACTTGGCCACGCGCCAAGGTGCCGAGGCCGCCGCGGAATTTCAAAAAATTGTGGATCACCGCGTAATCGTGATTGGCGACGCGTTCGGTGTGCTTGCGCACCTCGCACTTGCCCGCGCATACGCTGTGCAAGCCGCCGACGAAAAACTGTCATCCGACGCCCGGCAAACCTTTCGCGCCAAGGCCCGCGCCGCCTATCAAGACTTCCTCACTCTCTGGAAAGACGCCGACCCCGACATCCCGGTCTTGAAGCAAGCGAATGCAGAGTACGCGAAGCTGATGTAGATCTGTTTCTCTGCACGAATCACTACGCCCGGCGCGAGCGCGTCACGTCTGAGTAGGGAGTCCACGGTTTCGTCGGGTTCGCCGCAGACTGTTTTCCATTTTCCATTATTTTCCAATTAAGGCGTTCCGAAGATTGCGAAAATGCCGCCAATCCAGCGCGTTTTTGAGTTATATCGTAAGCTTCCCAAGCTTCGGACGTGGGTTCGATCCCCATCGCCCGCTCCAACCAAAAAGAGTTCTAAACAGTTCGAACTTCAATCAGTTAGCGCGATAGCTTGGAGTGCCTTTTGGAGTGTGTAGTTTTTGTGCAGTTTCGAGGACCATCGGGTCCTGGCTCCATGCGCGAATCAGATCGGCCTCGAGCTGCTCTTGGCGTTTCTTTACCCACGGGCTGTAGTGCTTCTCGGTCACCTTGATGCTCGAATGCCCGAGCAGGACCGACACGCGCTCGATCGGCACGCCAGCGAGCAGCAGTTCGACCGCGAAGGTGTCGCGGAATCGATGCGCGTGGCCGTTGGCGATCGTTGCGAGCTTGAACAATCTTTGGAGTCGGCGCTGCCACTGTCCGACCAGGCAGTGGAGGTTCGACTGACCGGTCCAAAAGTAGAAACGCTCGGAGGTCCGCGGAGTCGCCTCCAGTGCCTCAATGACGAAATCGGGCAGCACGCACCACACCGGCGTGCCTGTCTTTGCCGTGTACAGAACCAAGCGGTTCCTATCGATGCGATCGACAGAGAGACGTGCAACGTCGCCGATCCGCAAGCCCGAGTATCTCAATAGAAGGATAAATGAGCCGATCTACGGGAATGCAACGCTACCGACATTTTGATGCAACTGCCCAGGGCGGTCTAGGAGACTAGCCGCAACGATCACGACGTTCTCGGCTTTGGCGTTATAGAACACCGAAGCGCTGGTCACCACCAGCAGCGCGGCAAGAATGAAGAAAAAGCGCCACCGCGATTCGCGCCAGACCTTACGAATTGGCATGGTCTCCTTTCACCTTCTCCCGGAACAGCTCTTTCAGACCGACGGACTGCACGTCAACGGCCTTAGCGGCAAGTAGCGGTCCAAGCGCGGCAATCTCGTCGACATTGCCGCTCGCGAGAATGCTTATAGTTCTTCCTTGCACGACGACCCGGTCCACACCGTCCCTTCTGAACGCTTCAGGTGGAGGAGGGTCATCGAATACGAGATTGACGCGCCGAAACTTGTTCATGAGATGGTCCAGCGAGCCTTCGAGAATGACTCGCCCTTTCTCGATGGCGATGATGTGATCGGCGATTTGCTCAACCTCCGCAACCTGATGAGACGAGAAGAATATGGTGGTGCCGTCAGCCGTCTGCCGAACCAGACTCTGCAGCATCTGCTCGGCGATTACCGGATCGAGACCTTCGCTTGGCTCATCGAGTATAAGGAATTCCGAATGGCGGCTGAGGTTGAACAGAAGGCCCAATTTCGTCCGCATGCCCTTTGGGAGAGCGCTGACCCTGCAATTGAGGGGAAGTTCAAAATCCGTGAGCAGGCGGTTTTCGGTCTCGACGCGCCACGTCGGGAAAAAACGGACGCGTGAATGCAATGATCTCCCGCACTGTCATGTACGAGTAGAGCCGCTTATCCTCCCCGAGAAAACCGATGCGGCGGTGAACCGCGACCGATCCCGTGGGCTCGCCAAGCACCGTCGCCTCACCGGAGGTTCGACGGATCATGTCGAGAAGAATTCTGATTGTGGTGGTTTTGCCCGAGCCGTTTCGACCCAGGAAACCCACGATATGCCCCCGGGGCACGGTCATGGTCAGTCCTGCCAGCGCATGGGGGGTAGTCAAGACACTTCGCTTGTGCTCCAATAATTCGGACTGTGATGTTCGCGAAGCTGATGCCTCGGGGGTCAGGTCAAAAGCGGTTAGTGTTCGCCACACTCCTTCTCGGTACGTCGGGAAAAGCGTCGCCCCTTTTCCTCACCCACGCAGCCCGGAGAGCACGGCTTGGCACCTGACAGAATTAACAGCGCCACTAGTTCCTGGTAAACGATATCTTGCACGAGGAGATTGGCGGCGGCTAGAGTGCTGGTTAAGGAGAAAGATTATCGGAGGTAAGCTGAGTCTATATGACGATGATCAATCGAAACTGGTGGTTCACCATAATGCAAGAAGGCTCGTGAAGGAATGCCGCTCGAAGGGAAAGAGTCATCGAGATTCTCAAAATCATCGCCTTCGGGACCGGTGTGCGAACCCAGAGGAGCTGTCGACGATGAGATATCGGTGATGGTGCGGGTCGCCCCGTTAACGGGTCGCGATACTGAGGTCAATCTTCTAAAGGATCGTTGGGAGCAGGCAAACGAAGGCATGGGCCAGGTTGTGTTGCTCATCGGCGAGGCGGGCCTGGGTAAATCGCGTCTGGTGCACACGCTGAAGGGGCATGTCCTGGGGCAGATGGTCGAAGGGGAGGTGGACTCTCCTGTCATCGAGTGGAGGTGCTCGCCGCACTTCCAAAATACGGGGATGTACCCGGCCATTGACTTTTACGAGCGCGCCCTTGACTTCGGCCTGGAGAAATCGGCTCAGGCCCAATTCGACCGCCTGCTCAGTCGCCTGGAGGCCTACGAACTTGCCCGGCCGGAAACCTTACCTCTGTGGGCGTCGCTGCTGGGATTGCCAACACCAGACCGCTTTCCGCCGCTTTCTTTGTCTCCGACCCGGCTTAGGGAAGAAACGTTCCGGGTCATGAGGGAATGGCTGCACACACGCGCGGCTCGGAGGCCGGTCCTTTTCGTCGTTGAGGATCTGCACTGGGTGGATCCGTCTACTCTGGAATTCCTGGGTCAGTTCCTCGCCGAAGGTCTGCACGACCGGATCCTCACGGTGCTCACATTCCGTCCCGAGTTCAAGACACCTTGGCCTGCCGTCGCACACCAGACCACTCTCGCATTGAGCCGCCTTACACGGCGCCAGGTCGCGGAGCTGTTGGGGAAGAGCGCCGCGGCCTCGTTTCCGCAGCAACTGATTGATCAGATCCACGAACGGACCGGTGGTGTGCCCCTTTTCGTTGAAGAGCTCGCGAGGCTAGTGCGAGAATCGAGGGGGCTTGATGGGGGGGAGAAGACGCGAAGCGACCTGCTCAACCATGGGCTCCCCGGCACGCTCCGAGATCTGGTGGTGACTCGGCTGGACGGCATGACGAGGAATCCTGAGATTGCGCAGCTCGCCGCGACACTCGGGCGCGAGTTTGCATACGAGGTGCTCGCCGCCGTCACGACGGTGAGTGAGGCGACGCTCAAGGTCGAGCTGGCGACTTTGGTACGTTCGGAGATCCTATATCAGAAGGGCAGCCCGCCCCGTTCCACTTACATGTTCAAACACGCCCTCCTCGAAGGCGCGTTGCACGATGCGCTGGCTACGGAGAAACGACAGCAATTCCACCGGCAGATCGCGAATACGCTTGAATCGCGGTTCCCGGAGACCGCCCAGACGCTGCCGGAATTGCTCGCTCACCACTTCACCGAAGCGGGCATGTTGGAGGAAGGAGTCAGCTATTGGTTGAAGGCGGGGTTGCGTTGTATCGAGCGGTCGGCGAACGTCGAGGCTATCGGCCACCTGACAAAAGGGCTTACGTTTGTTCGTGCCTTACCACAATCCGCAGAACGTGATGTCCAAGAGTTGCAGTTCCTTAATCCGTTGGGCACCACCTATATAGCCGCGCGCGGTTATGCAGCACCAGAGGTCGGCCCCATCTTCAGCCGGGCGCGCGAACTGGCTGACCGGATCGGGCAGCCGGCCCAGTGGTTTGCGGTCATGTGGGGCAACTTTGCGTGGCACGTAGTGCGCGGCGACTTCAAGTTGTGCACGGACCTGGCAGCCGAAGCGATCCAGTTTGTTGGGGCGCTCAACGACCCAGGCATGATGATGGAAGCGCTGTTCCTGCAGGGTCTGACAATGCTCTACCGTGGGGATTTCGCCGGCGCCCGTGATCGCTGCTCACTAGCAGTGGCTGACTTCGATGACCGCAAGCGCACAAAGTTCTGGGCCGCCCACACCGGCCAAGATTCCGGTGCCACGCACCGTTGCTATCTGGCGCTGGCTCTATGGCATCTGGGCTACCCGGACCAGGCGCTACAACTCAGTCGAGAGACCATCGCGTTGGCTCGCACCCTCGGCCACCCGTTTAGCCTAGAGTACGTATTGCACCATGCAAGTTGGCTTCGACAACACTGCCAGCTCGGCAACGAGGCGCAAGGAGCAGCCGATGAACAGATCGAGATTGCGACCGAACAGAGTTTTACCTTCTGGCATGCCACGGGCACGCTCTACCGAGCCGGCGGGTTGCTCCTGCAAGGAAACCTTGGGGAAGGGCTTCCTCTGCTCGTCGCAGGCCTTGAGTCCTATCGGGCGACCGGCGCTGAACTTGCACTTCCTTATTACCTCAGTCTTCTTGGCGATGGCTACACGCGGGCGGGCCGGTTCGAGGATGCGCACCGCACCCTGGGCGAGGCGCTGAACCTCACGGATAAGCACGAGGACCGATTCCAGGAGGCCGAGTTACACCGCCTCTTGGGCCAGTTGCACTTGGCTGAAACGGACGACCAGGCCAGGGCTGAAGAGTGCTTCCACACCGCCATCGAAACCGCACGCCGCCAGCAGAGCAGGGCCTGGGAACTTCGCGCCACAGTGAGCCTCGCCCGGCTCTGGCAGCGCCAAGGCTGCCGCAGCGAAGCCCGCGACGCGCTGGCCGCTGTCTACCGTACGTACACGGAAGGGTTCACGACGCCGGACCTCGTGGACGCCAAAACACTGCTGGAGACGCTCGGAAACGAGCGCATGCGTGACGATTTTGCGGCGGGAGTAAAATATGTCTTGGGCTGCATCCCGCCGCCAATGGATGGACCCGTCTCGATCGACTGGCGCTACGTCCCCTCGTCAGATCTCGGCGGCGACAGTATCGGCTATCATTGGATCGACGACGACCATTTGGCACTCTACCTGATCGACGTGATGGGGCACGGTTTGGACGCCGCACTCCTGTCCGTCACCATCACAAACATCTTGCGATCCGGCTCTCTGATGGGCACCGATATGAGGCAGCCGGATCAGGTGCTAGCCAAACTAAACAACGCGTTCCCAAGCGCGCGGCACGGCAATAAGTTCTTCACCGCTTGGTATGGCGTATATAAACGCTCCACTGGATTGCTGACGTGGTCGGGCGGCGGCCATCATCCTTCGATTCTCCTCGCACCAGGTGCGCGTGATCCAATCCTCTTGCCGTCCTCCGGCATGATCATCGGGTTCATGAGCGGAGAGGAATACCCAGCCGAATCGTGCGAAGTAGCGGCCGGCGCACGCCTGTTAATTTTCAGTGACGGGGTTTTCGAGATTCGCCGCGATGATCAGTCTGTCTGGGACATGGACGCATGTATCGAATACCTGGCAAGGCGGAATTCGCGCGGAGGAGCCCTCATGGATGAACTACTTGCTCATGTGCGCACACTCCACGGATCGCACGAGCTCGAGGACGACTTCTCCATCCTAGAGGTTTGCTTCCCTCAGGAAAAATAAGCACTAGGTCCTGGGAAACGTTAGCGCTTTACCGGATGCGCGTGGTCCCTGAGGAGTGAACGGGGCAGAGAGTTCCGCGCGCATTCGGTAAAGCCGTTTGCACGTGGCCGCTGCGATTGCGGTGGACGCGGG
>Ga0306923_10005722_pt1 | contig 12152 bp, 12 predicted proteins | sample sta12Can44000108_FD_203841 | JGI IMG/M metagenome (GOLD analysis project Ga0306923, IMG submission 203841) | Lab enrichment of tropical soil microbial communities from Luquillo Experimental Forest, Puerto Rico - statanox.12C.anox.44.000.108 (v2)... | ecosystem: Environmental > Terrestrial >...
GACCGCACATAATGACCGCACATGCAGAGGATGCACCTCTGCGATCCCGAAGGCCCAAGCGACTTTCTGGATTCCCGCGCAAAGCAGCGATAGGAACAAGGGGTCCGAGGTCGCGAATGCCCAGTCCGCGAGTGCGAGCGCAAATTTTCGAGGCAAACGACCCTGCGTGGGGATGGCAGGGCTCCCTCCTGCTCGCCATCGTAGTCGGCTGCGTCTATATGCTCGCAGCAAGGATGAGCCTTGCCCTGCTCACGCCCGACGGGGTGGCCGTGTTCTGGCCCGCTGCAGGGGTTGCCGCCGGCACGCTGATCGCTTTTGGTCCCAATGCACGCTGGGGAGTGGCTGCGGGGACCGTGGTCGCGACGATTGTCGCCAATCTGCTCGGCGATCGAAATCTTGCCAGCTCCATCGTGTTTGCGCTGTGCAATGCCGGGGAGGCCTTGCTCGCGGCGACCCTGATCGAGCGCTCCTTCGGCTCGCCGTTTGGTCTCGACCGACTGCGGCACGTGCTCGGGTTTGCCGGCGCGGCGGTCGTCGCGACTGCCGTCTCCGGCATCGGAGGCGCCATCGGCTTTGCCCTCTTCCACGATGCCACGGCGCCCATCTTCGGCTTCTGGCAGAACTGGTTCGCATCCGACGCGCTGGGCATTGTCACCATTGCCCCCATGCTGATCGGGCTTGGCTCGGCCGCCCGCAACCCGCCCGGGCGCGGCGAGACCATCGAAGGGCTCGTTGCATTGGCGTCGCTCATCGTCATGAGCATCATCGTGATCGCGCTGCCGCAGGAATCCTGGACCACGGTGGTGCCGATCGCGCTCTTGTTTCCGCTCCTGCTGTGGATCGCGGCCCGATGCCCACCGGTATTCGCAGCGGCCGCCGCATTCATTGTCACGCTCGCCATCGTCGGCACGATCACCATCGGCGTCGGTCATTTCGGCGCGCCCGGCCTGCCGATGGCGGATCGCGTGCTCGCGGCGCGCGCCGGTATCCTTGCGGTGGCGCTGTGCGCCTATGTTCTCGCCGCACTGTTCGCCGAGCGCAGGCAGCACGAAGCGGCGCTTGCACAGAGCGAGGCGCGCGTGCAGGAGGCGCTCACTGCGGGGGCCGTGACGACGTTCGTGTGGGATGTGGCCAAGCGTGCGTCGCAGCGCAGCGCCAATGCCGCACAAATCCTGGGATTTGAGCCCGGGCAGACCTTCGGCGCGCGTGAATTCCTCGCGCGTGTGCATCCGGACGACCGCACGCGTTTCCAGGGGGTCCTGCGCGGCGTGTCGCCGGAACGCCCTGGCTATACAGCGAGCTTCCGTTTCCGCCATGCCGATGGGCGAGAGGTCTGGCTGGAGGAGACAGCGAAGGGTGAGTTCGACTCCATCGGGCGCCTTCATCGCGTCCAGGGGCTCACGCTGGATATCACCGCGCGCAAGCGCTCCGAGGACGAGCAGAGGCTTCTCGTCGCTGCCCTTGATCAGCGCGTCAAGAGCCTGCTGGCGCGCATCGCTATGGTCGCCAAGGACATGCGGCATGGCAGCAGCTCGGTGGATGCCTACGTCGAGGCACTTGACCGCCGCATTCAATCCCTGGCCGATGCGCACGCGCTGCTGAGCCAGCATCATTGGGAGGGCGTTGACCTCGCCGAGCTCGTCCGGCGGCAGCTCGCGCCCGCGGCGACGGAAGCCAACGCGATCATCAGCGGTCCACCCGTCCGCCTTCCGGCGGCAGCGACCCAGGCGCTCGCAATGGTGCTGCATGAGCTGGTGACGAACGCGGCAAGGTACGGCGCGCTCTCGACCCCGCATGGGCGGGTGGAGGTGGGCTGGAGCGTTGCTGGTGGCGATGGCGCGGCGACCCTGCTGATGCAATGGCGGGAGATCGGCGGGCCGGCCGTCGCTGTCTCTCCCCCGGCTCGATACGGCGTACACGTCATTCGCGACGTCGTGGCACAGGAGCTCGCGGGCTCGGTCGATCTCGTATTTGCTGTCGCGGGCGTAGTCTGCGAGATCAGGATTCCGCTTGCAGCCGAGCGCGGCGTGCGGGCCGGCAAGGTTCTCGAGAGCGCGCAGGCAAGCGTCTAATCTTTATAGCTGTTACCGGTCACTTTGAATCGGTCGTCATTGCCGGGCTCGACCCGCAAGCCCGGTCTACCGGACTTGCGGCACTTAAAGGTGCGGACCTCGGGCAAGCCCGAGGTCCGATGCAATCCATCATTTTACGCAAGAAGATGGATGCGCGGGTCGAGCCCGCGCCTGACGTTGGAGGAGCGGTTCAGTTTGAGCGGGAGCGGCTTTAGTTCGCGGGCGCGTGGTCCGTCGGCGTCAGGCCGGGGAGGCCAGCGGCTTTCCTTTCTCCACCACGTAGGTGATGAGAATTCTCGAGTTGGTATCGCCCGGCTTGCCGCCGGCATGAGGCGTTTCCGGAGGTATTTGGAAGCCATCGCCCGCTTTGATCATTCGCGTCGGTTGACCCTGGACGGGAAGCTCGAAGCCGCCCTCCAGGACATAGGCGGATTCGACGCCGGGATGGGTATGGCGTGCGACAGGCGTTCCTTTCTCTATCGTCGCTTCCACAAGGAGCGTGACGTAGCCCGGCACCGGACCGTCGGTCTGGGACAGGATTTTTCGCGTGACGCCGGGCGTCGGCGCAGGCGGCGTACCTTCGGCCGATGCCGCGGTTGCGACGAACTCGGTGATTCCGCAGAGTGCGCACGACGCAAACCCCGCAAATCCTCGGCGTGTAAGCATGAGAGATCCTCCTTGCTTCCGGGTGGTTGGCCCCCGATTTCCCGCTTCAAATCGTAAGTCCTTCGCGAGAAAGGGATGACCCGGCGCGCCACGCCCTTTGTCGAAGTGAGCGCGCAATCGGGTGGGCCTATGTACTCTAGGCTTACCCGTTCACTTACCTTGATTATCGGCATTCGCCCAAAACTCTGTGTGGCCGTAGGGAACTTTGTCCCTGTCCCGGGCTTTATTGGGCCATGCGCGACTATCCGATTGATCCGGAGCTGCGCATACGCGCGATCCCGCCGCGCGTACTGCGCTGCATAACGGAGGCTATCGCGTTCGTTCGAGAGATGGCTCTCGGCCGCTCCGGGCATGTGTGGCGAGATGTGCAGCAGAGCTTTGACAAGGCCTGGGACGAATGGAGTGCGATGGAGGCCGTTGTCGAGCTTGAACTGCTGCTTGAGGCCGAAGGCTTGCTGATTAATGACAAGCCGGTGCTCGCTTCTTCTCCTTCCCTGGAAGAACGATCACAGACTCGTAATCCGGTCGTGCGTTGACCATGCCGTTCCATTCAACCCGGATCTGAGCAGAATTCCGGGGTCGCGAGAATCCTGTGCGAATCGCGCAAATAGCCCCATTGACTGAAGCCATACCTCCCAAGCTCTACGGAGGTACTGAGCGGGTCATTTCATGGTTGACCGATGAGCTGGTGGCGTTGGGACATGAAGTGGTCTTGTTTGCAAGCGGGGATTCGCAAACTTCGGCCAAGCTGCAAGCGTGTTGGCCGAGGTCACTGCGCCTAGACAGCTCGGTCCACGACCCCAATGCGCTGCATATCGCTATGCTGGAGCTGGTTCGCCGACAGTGTCACGATTTCGATCTGTTGCACTTCCACCTCGACTATTATCCATTCTCGCTGTTTTCACGGCAGCAGACACCGTTTGTTACCACCCTTCATGGCAGATTGGACCTTCCTGAACATCAGGTGGTCTTCGCCACATTTCCATCCATTCCTGTGATCTCGATTTCCGATGCCCAGCGGGCTCCGGTGCCCGCCGCCGGTTGGATCCGCACCATCCATCACGGGCTGCCGGAGCGCCTTTTGATGCCGCAGCCGGTTGGGCAATCCTACTTTGCTTTTCTTGGACGCATTTCGCCGGAAAAGGGTGTTGATCGCGCTATCTCGATAGCCAGACGTTGCGGGATACCCCTGAAAATTGCTGCCAAGATCGACGCGGTTGACCGTGATTATTTCGAAGAAGAAATCCGCAAATTACTCGTGCCTCCTGACATCGAATATATTGGGGAGATCAACGACGATGCGAAAGCGAGATTTCTCAGTGGTGCGACCGCGCTGTTGGCACCCATTGCCTGGCCCGAGCCATTCGGACTGGTGCTGATCGAAGCAATGGCGTGCGGAACTCCTGTCATCGCGTTCAACAGAGGCTCTGTTTCGGAAGTCGTCGAAGATGGTGTAACTGGGTTTGTCGTGCAGGACGAGCACGAGGCTATTGCAGCCGCCAGCCGAATATCACGGCTCTCTCGCAGCACCATTCGGCGGTGCTTTGAGGAGCGGTTCACCTCGCGGCGCATGGCGCGCGAATATCTGGCCGTGTACCGCAGCCTGATTGAATCGCAAGCGTTGCGCGCGCGACGCCCCGTTGCGCAGAGATCATTGGCTTAACTTCCTGGAGGGGGAGCAGTCTTATAGCGCGCGCACTGCTCAATCGCGAGAAAGCGGCGAGGGAGTGTCCAGCCTTTTACGCCCCTGCGGCGGGCGGCCTTCCGCAGCCGCATGCCATGTGATTGAATGGGCGGGCAAGCTTGCCGACCCGGGAGCAGCCCCATGCATACGGTGATGTGGACCTTCAAGGTGCCCAAGGACACCTCCAAGGCGCAGCTGATCGAGACCATCAATGCGAGCGCCCACACCTATGAGGGTGTCCCCGGGCTGATCCGCAAATATTACGGGATCGCGCCTGACGGCACCTCGCTGGTCGGCATCTATCTCTGGGAGAGCAAGGCAGCGGCCGGCGCGTTCTACACCCCCGAGTGGGTGGCGATGGTGACGAAACGGTGGGCGGCCGCGCCGCAGCGCCAGGATTGGGAGACTCCGATGGTCGTGGAGAGCGCCGAGCGAAGGCTGGTTGCCGCGGCATAGCAGCCCCGCGATCCGCAGCTTCGGCGGGCTCGCGCGTGCAACCAAGCGACGGGAAGCGAAGCAACTCATGTTCAGCGATGCGGGCTTCCTCGAAGGGCGACCCTCGATCACCGTTCCGGAGCTGGCGGCCGAGGCGCTCGGCTCCTTCCTTGCCAGGCACATGGGCAGCCGCTTTGGGTCGACGCATGCGGAGCTGACCGAAGCCATCCCCTCGGCTGCCCGTCTTGCGCTTGAGTGCATCGGCAACAGCGACGCGCTCTATCATAACGTCGAGCATACAATGCTCGTGACGCTCGCCGGCTTCGACATCATGAAGGGGCGGGCGCTGCTGAAGCCCACCGATGCCGATGATTTCGCGCATCTGATCGTCGCCTGCCTGTTTCACGACATCGGCTATGTCCGCGGCATTCTCGCCGGCGACGCCGCTGACGGCTACGCGACCGACGGCAAGGGCGGCAAGATCGTGCTGCCGCGCGGTTCGTCCGATGCCGCTCTGCTGCCCTATCACGTCGACCGGTCCAAGATGTTTGCCATGGATCGGCTGGGCAAGAGCAAGCTCCTCGATGCGGGCAGGATCGTGCGCGCCATCGAGTACACGCGGTTTCCCCTGCCGCCGGAAGCGGACGAGATGGACGATGAGGAAGGGTTGCTCACGCGCGCGGCCGATCTCATCGGGCAGCTCGGCGATCCGCATTATCTGCGCAAGGCCAATGCACTGTACTACGAGTTCGAAGAGGTCGGCATGAACCGGCAGCTCGGCTATACCTCGCCCGCCGATCTCACCGACCTCTACCCGCAGTTCTATTGGAACAGCATTTCCACCCACATCCAGACCGCGATCCGCTACCTCAATGTGACCTCGCGCGGACGGCAATGGATTGCGACCCTTTACAGCAATGTCTTTCGTGCCGAGCGCGAGCTCCATCTCTCCGGGCCCACCCGGTGATCACGCCAGACATGAACGTCGGCAGTGACGGGATAGAGTAGCGGCCGGCCTCGGGAGGTGACGATGAAGAGGCCCGCTGCCGTCGGAATCGCTGCCGTGCTGGCGTCCGCGTGCGCATTGGCTGCACAAGCCGAGGAAAAGATTTCCGATGGTGTTGTGAAAATCGGCATGCTTGAGGACATGTCGAGCATCTACGCCGACATTACCGGCATAGGCGCGGTCACGGCGGCCAGGATGGCGGTGGAGGATTTCGGCGGGAGCGTGCTGGGCAAGCCGATCGAAGTTGTCGCTGCCGACCATCAGAACAAACCGGATATTGCCTCGGCCACCGCGCGCGAATGGTTCAACGTCCAGCATGTCGACGCGCTCATGGATGTCGCCGCCTCGGCTACCGCGCTTGCCGTGATCGAGCTGGCCAAGACCAACGGCAAAATCGTGGTCCTCAACGGCCCGGGTGCAACGCGCATCACCAACGAAGCATGCACACCGGTCTCGATCCATTACACCTATGACAATTACGCGATTTCGCACGGCGCCGGCGCCGCAGTAGTCAAAGCGGGCTATGACACCTGGTTCTTTCTTACCGCCGATTATGCGTTCGGCCACGATCTTGAGCAGGTCACGACCGCCGTGGTCCGCGCCGGCGGCGGCCAGGTGCTCGGCAGCGTGCGGGTGCCGCCCAACACTCTCGATTTCTCCTCGGCGCTGCTGCAGGCGCAAGCCTCCAAAGCCAAGGTGATCGGGTTGGCCAATGCCGGCGCCGATACCACCAACGCGATCAAGCAGGCGGCCGAGTTCGGCATTGTGCGCGGCGGGCAGAAGCTGGCGGGATTGCTGGTCTTCATCAACGACGTCAACACCCTTGGTCTGGAAGCGGCGCAAGGCATGCTGTTGACCACCGCGTTCTACTGGGACCGCAACGAGGCGTCGCGGACCTGGGCCCAGCGCTATTTCCAGCGCATGGGCAAGATGCCGAACATGACACAGGCCGGAATCTATTCGGCCATAGCAGCCGCCGGCACCGACGAGACGAGAGCGGTGATGCAGAAGATGCGCTCGACATCGGTCAACGACTTCTTCGTCGAGAATGGAAGGATTCGCGAGGATGGCCGCGTGATTCACGAGATGTACTTGTATGAAGTAAAGAAACCGGCGGATTCGAAGAGAGCATGGGATTATTACAATCTTGTCGCCACGATCCCTGCGGATCAGGCATTCCAGCCGTTGTCGGAATCGAGATGCCCGTTGGTCAAGAAGCCGCAGTAGGCGTCAAACGAGTCAACTCCATCACAAAACCCAGCGCACGGGCGACAACGGCCTCAGCCTCGGGCCAAAATCATCACGCTCCGGTTGCGATGTGGGCGTCACACGCCCGCTGTTAACGGCTTCAGATTTGTTGCGTTACTCCGGGGCAAACGAGCACCATTACTGCAGCGGAACAAGGATCAGATTTGCGAGCTGCTCGCTCGTGAGCGGGGCAGAAATGTATTTGAAGGCGATCGCATCGCCCATCGCCAGGTCGAGCCCCTCGATGCGGTCCGGCAAAACATTTTTCTTCGGATAGTATTCGTCCCGTACCAGCTTGCCGAACGCCTCGGGCACATGTGCCCAGTGCGCAAACGCCTTGTAGCCCTGCTCGTCTGCGTACATCCAGTCGATCACCTCGCGATAGGCTTGCAGGTAACGAATGAAAACTGGCTTGTGCGCCTGTAAAGTCATGAGATTGGCCGTCATGAAGCGCACCGTCTGGTTGCGCATTTCGGGCACGTCGCTCGCCCGCGCCACGAGCCGGATCCTGCCTTCATTCAGCAGGTCGAGCGCAAACGGCGGAGAGGTCCACCCCACGTCGACCTGCCCGCTCATCACCTGCGTGAGCGTCGAAGCCGGGCTTCCCGTCGCGACTGGCGTGAACCTCACACCGAACACGCGCTGGAACGCCAGGACTGTCGCATAGGTGGATGAGCCGGTCGTGGAATAGGCAACGGTTCGGCCGGCGAGATCCTTTGTGTCATGGATTGGGGAATCTGCGCGCGCATACCAGGTGAGATCATTCGCCCCGGTGTGCGTTGCTCCAATCACCCGGATGGGCGCGCCTTTGGCAAAGGCTCCGAACGTGTTGAAGGCGCCGATTCCGGTGCCGATATCGGCGCTGCCTGAGATGACTGCCTGCTGCGTCTCCCCCGCCCCCTGCGTATAAAATATGTCGAGGGTCATCCCGTGTTTCTTGAAAAATCCGGCATTCTGGCCGAGCTCGGAAAACGAGTTTTCCCAGGTGCCTGCAAGTCCGGCGGCAATACGCAGGCTGTCCTCGGCGAGCGCTGGTCGGATGGGTACCATCGAGATCAGCAATGCAGCTGCGGCCCAGGCAAGCTTTGCGCGAAACATGTCTCTTGCCTCCAGGAGCTCTCGTCAATGCGAGCATAGCACATGCTGCGCTTTAACCAGCCCTGCTCTGTGTGCTAGCTTGCGCGCAACGGACAAACCCGTTGCGAGGAGCGCCTCATATGGCAGCGAAAAGCAACCTTTCGAGCGCGGCACGTCGCTTTCCCGAGCGCGGGGCCGCTCTCGACGATCTCTATAGCGAAATCTCGTCCAGGCATATGTTCCCGTTCTGGGCGACGTCGACAGACGTCGCCCATGACGAGATCAAACAGCTCATGGGCACGCAACGGGCCATCCCGCATCTGTGGAGCTACAAGCGCGATATCGAGCCCATCCTGTTCCGCGCCGCCGAGCTGGTCACCATGGATGATTCCGAGCGGCGTTCGCTCATTCTGGTCAATCCCGGACTGTCGCCGCGCCGGGCGACGGTGAGCACCATGTACACCGCATATCGGCTGAATGATCCACGGGAAGTGATGCCGCCGCACCGGCATTCGCCCAATGCGATCAGATTCGGCTTGATCGGACACGGCAATTTCACGGGCGTCGGCGGAGAGGACATCACCTTCGGCCCCGGCGATATGGTGCTGACCCCGATCGACACCTGGCACAATCATGGCAATGTCGGGGACGATCCCGCCATCAACCTGTCGATCCTCGATCTGCCGCTCGTCGAGACGCTCAACGCCGTCTATTTCGAGCACGACTACACGGAGATGATCGACGGCAAAGCGATAAAGCAAAAGCAGCAGACTGCAACGGTGCCGTCCGATTACTCCGCGCGCGCTTACGATCATGGCGGCCTGCGACCCCGGTTCCTGCAGCACCAACGCGGAGCAGGATCCTCCTCGCCCATGTATGTCTATCGCTGGGAGCACATGCAGGAGCTGATTGAGCGATTCAAGGATTGGGATGGCGACCCCTATGAAGCGATATCGATCGAGTACACCGACCCGTTGACCGGCGGGCCGGTGTTCAAGACCATGACGTTCTTCGTTCAGCTCTTGCGCCCGGGCGAGCGAACCCGTCCGCTGCGGCAGACCGCAAGCCTGCTGGTTGCACCCTTCCAGGGGAGCGGACACAGCATCATTGATGGCAAGCGGTTCGATTGGCAGCAGTTCGACAATCTTGCGGTGCCGGGCGGCTCGTGGTTCGAGCATGCCAACACCAGCGCCACGCAATCAGCAGTCCTGTTCGTCGCCAGCGACGAGCCCGCACTAAAGTGCTTCCATCTGTTCAAGCGGTGGGGCCGTGATGCCGCGGGCGACATCGTAAAGCTCGCGTGAGCACAGTGACGCCCCCGGTGTGAATGCCCAAGCTCTCGAATACCAGGCTGGTGTCGCATCTCGACTGCCCCGGCGGCGGGCAGGTCTGGGTTGAGGGCACCACGCTCTATATCGGGCACATGCACTGGCCCAGTGGCACCAGCATCGTGGATGTCGCCGATCCTCGCCATCCGCGCCTGCTCGCGCATGTCGAGATACCGGAGGGCTGGCATTCGCATAAGGTGCGCGCGCGCGACGGCATCATGATCGTCAACCACGAGAAGCTCGGCGAGGCGGGTACGACGGATTTCGGGGGCGGCATCGGGATCTATGACGTGTCGCGCCCGAGCGCGCCGAAACTGATCAGCAAGTGGGCCACCGCCGGTCGCGGCGTGCATCGCTACGATTTCGACGGCCGCTATGCCTATCTCTCGCCGACGGCAGACGGCTATGTCGGCAACATCACCATGATTGTCGACCTTGCCGATCCGGCCCGGCCGGTTGAGGTCTCGCGCTGGTGGATTAAGGGTCAATGGAAAGCGGGCGGAGAACCTTATCCGTGGGTTGGCGGGGTGCCGCCACGTTGCCATCACCCGCTGCGCCTCGGCGATCGTCTCTACGTGAGCTACTGGCACCACGGTCTATTCATTCTCGACATTTCGGACATGTCGCGGCCCAAGCCCGTTGCCCACGCCAGCACCAGCCCGTCATTTTGTCATCCCACTCATACCTGTCTGCCGATCCCGCAGCCGCTCAAGGGGCGGCGCATCATGGTGGTCGCCGATGAGGATGTGGCGAAGCTGCGCCCCTCGCCTCCCTCATTCGCGTGGGTCTACGACATCACCGTCGAGCCATTGCCGGTCCCGATCGCCACCTTCCAGGTGCCCGGCCTTGATCGTGACGGCAGCCCGCAGCCTGCCATGAGCGGCTGTCATCAGCCCTCCGAGCGCCTGTCCGGGAGCGTCATCCCGTTCGCATGGTTTGCCCAGGGAATGCGCCTCGTCAGCATCGCCGACCCCTTCGCCCCGCGCGAGCTTGGCTATTTCGTTCCCGATCCGGCGCCGGGAGAGAAGCGGCCTTCGTCGAATGACGTGACCATTGACGGGCGTGGACTGATTTATCTGATAGATCGTGTCCGCGGGCTCGATATCATCGAGACGTCGGCGCTTGACGCAGCGCCTCTGCAATGAACAAGCCTGGAGGCAAACGACGTGATCAGACTGTTGGGACGACAAACTTCCGGAAATGTGCAGAAGGTCATCTTTTGTCTTGAGGAGTTGGGCACCGCTTATGCGCGCGAGGACTATGGCAGGCAGTTCGGCAACACGACGACCGACGCCTATCGCAAGCTCAACCCGAACGCGAAGGTGCCGACCTTGATTGACGGCGATGTCGTCATTTGGGAATCGCATACCATCCTGCGCTATCTCGCCGCTCTGCATGCGCCGGTCCTGCACGGCGCGACCCCGGCTGAGCGCTCGTTGGTCGAGCGATGGATGGACTGGCTGCTCGGCGCGCTTAACACCCCTTATGTGGCTGTATTCAGGGATGCCAGGAAGGCTCCGGGCGAGCGGGCGCCCGAATTTGCCGCGCAAAGCGCCGATCTGATTGCACAGCTCAGGATCCTTGATGGCCATCTCGGCGAACGCAAGTGGTTTGCCCTTGACCGGCTGACGCTCGCGGACATTGCCCTTGCCCCGATCGTCAAGCGCTGCCTGGAATTTCCGATCGAGCGCCCGTCCTGCCCTGGGCTCGAGCGCTGGCAAGCCAGCATCGATGCTCGGCCTGCCTTCGCGGTGACGCTCGGCAACAAGCAATCCATGCTCGCCCGGGCACCGGCTGTCTCAGGCGCCTGACTCCGGGCCGTCGCGGGTTGGTTCAATTTCAGCCGTGCCTTACGGCTCGGCGACAAAGACCGGGATTTGACGTTCTGTGCGCGCCTGATATTCCGCGTACGGGGGATATGCCGCGACAGCCAGCGTCCACAGACGAGTCCTTTCAGCGGGATCCTTGACCTCACGTACGCGCATCGGGCGTACCACGGTCTCGTCGCGAAGCTCGATCTGCGGGTTGACGCGCAGATTGTGTGCCCAGGCGGGATCCTTCGGCGCTCCGCCCTGCGAGGCGATGAGAATATATTTGTCGCCGTCTTTGACGCGCATCACAGGGCTCTTCCGAATGGCACCCGTCTTGTTGCCGGAGTGAGTCACGATGACCACAGGCAACCCGGTATCCCGCAGAGTGGTGCCCTTGGTGCCGCCGCTCGATTCGTAGAGCTCTACCTGCTCACGCACCCAGTCTCGAGGGCTCGGAATATAGTTGGCCATGGGCACCCTCCTGTGACGCCGGCGATCTATATGACGCCATAGCAAACATCTCGCGGGCCGTCACCGCCTTGTTCGCGAAGCAGTAGCGCTCTCGGTTCCCATGCCGCTCCACGCGCGCCGTGCGATCGGCTCCAACCCTGGATTATCGGGCAGCAGCCTCGCGGATCAGGCATCGGCAGCGTTCAACGCCGGCTGTCGGTTCCCGGTCTCCGTCGGCGCAGGCACATCGATCACGATCAGTTCAACTCACGGAATACGGCATGACCAGTGCGAGTCTTCGGTGGGTACGCGATGACCCGCGGTTTTTTGGTTGTCGCGCATCGGCAATGTGAAGGAGAAATAAAATGACCTGGT
>Ga0306923_10005724_pt1 | contig 12151 bp, 8 predicted proteins | sample sta12Can44000108_FD_203841 | JGI IMG/M metagenome (GOLD analysis project Ga0306923, IMG submission 203841) | Lab enrichment of tropical soil microbial communities from Luquillo Experimental Forest, Puerto Rico - statanox.12C.anox.44.000.108 (v2)... | ecosystem: Environmental > Terrestrial > Soil...
TATTAGCATTGGCGCAAGCTTATCGCGGCGGCGGCGGCCGCGCGATGTCGTGACCAGTCAAAGCCACTGACGGATTTTTCCGCTCGGGCTACAAAAAAGCCCCCACCGCCGGGCGGAGGGGGCTTTTCGCAAGCGCTTCACTCAATACTTCTTGTCGTCGCCCCACATGGAGGGGGCGAAGCGGATGACGCGGTTGCGGCCGGTTTCCTTGGCCTGGTAGAGGGCGACGTCGGCGAACTTAACGGTCTGCCAGAAGGTGTCGCTGTCGCGCGGGAAGTCGGCGATGCCGATGGAGATGGTCTTCTTCAGCACCACGTGGCCGGCCTGGACTTCCAGTTGCTCGACGCCGGCGCGGATCTTTTCCGCCACCTGATCGGCGTTCTCGGGCGGCGTGTCCACCAGCACCACCAGGAACTCCTCGCCGCCGAAGCGGATGACCAGGTCCGAGGCGCGGACGCTCTGGCGCAGCAGCTTGGCCAGGGCCTTGATCACCGCGTCGCCGGCATCGTGGCCGTAGGTGTCGTTGACCATCTTGAAGTAATCGAGGTCCAGCATCATCACCGCCACCTCGGTTTTGCGGCGCTGGACGTTGGCCACCAGGGTCTCGACGTACTCCTCCAGGAAGCGGCGGTTGTTGAGGCCGGTCATGGGGTCGCGCAGGGACGATTCGCGCAAGGTCTCCATCAGGCGCTTGGTCTCAAGCACCGGCGCGGCCTCGCGCAGGTAGACGTTGACGTAGGGGACCAGCGACTGCACCCGTGTTTCGTCACCGGGCTTGGCCACCAGTTGCAGCACGTTGGCCACCGAACCCGACTGGATGATGGGCAGGCAGATGTGGCTGCGGCTGGGCGCTTCCTCCGGCGGTTGGAAGGCATAGCAGATGCCGGGATTGCCGACGCCGTCGACGATGTGGCCGGTACGGCGCGCCCGGCAGCCCTCGCTGCGGACCAGGATCTGCGGGTCGCACCAGCGGCACGAGGCCTCCAGGTTTCCGTCCACGAACAAGGGAACCATCTGGTTCTTGTTGGGCACCATTTCGTACAGCGAGTATTCGCGGATACCGAATTCCTGCTGCAGCGTGCCGGCCAGGCGCTGGTGGATTTCGGACTTGGTCTCGTCCTCCTCGATGGCCTGTTTGAAGTGGGCGGCACGGGTCAGGCCGTCCACCATGGCGATGGTGGCCTCCAGCTGGTTCTCGTCGGCGCCGGTGGTCTTGTTGGTCAGGCGCGCCACGTTGTCGCCGATGCGGGTCAGGCCCTGGTCCAGGAAGCCCAGCAGGCGGTTCATGTCGCCGGCGATCTGGCCGATCTCGTCCGAGGTCAGCTGTTCCACCTTGGCCTTGAAGTCGCCGCGCAAGGCCCGCTGCACCGCGACCTCGACGTTGTGGGCGGTCAGCGCCATGGGCTGGATGGTGCGGCGGATCAGCAAGAAGGCGGCGCCGGCGAAGATGGCGACGATGCCGACGACCCCCGCCACGGTCAGCATGGCCTTTTGCTTCAGGGCGGCGATGGACACCTTCATGGTGACCGCGCCCAGCACCATGCCTTCCTGCACGTTGTGGCACTGAAGGCAGTTGGGCGAGCCATGGTTGGTGGCGATGAAAGGGATGGTGCCGCGGATCAGGGTGTCGTCGTCGGTTTCGACGATCTCATACTGGGGCTTGCCCTCGCGCAGCACCTGCTGCTCCAGGTCGTCCGAGGGCTTTTCCTCGGTGAAGCCCTGGCCGAATTGCTGCACCACCAGGGGCGAGCGCACCACGCGGGCCGACGCCAGACCCTGCACCTCCATGAGGCGCTTGAGGAAGCTCTCGCGGCGGTCGATGACGCCGTTGATCATGGATTCGGTCAGGTGTACGCGCACGATCTCGGCAGCAGTGCGGATGTGTTCCGTCGAAGAGGCGATGGAGAAGCTGCGGAACGCGTAAAGGCTGGTGGCGACCAACATGACGATCAGGCCGGTCGCCATAGCGACGAAAAAGACACTGATCTTGTGATTTAAATTCATTCATCCCCCCTCTCTCTCCCGGCTCACAGCATAAGGGGGGTACGATCATTTCACAACCATGACAGGTCATAGCCGTCTGTTTGTGGTCCATGCGGTCGGCACGCCAGCGTCCCAACAATGACACGCGCGGTTGCCATGGTTCCGGCGCAATTTGCCGTCATCTTAATTCCATCGAACGGCTGATCCGCCAGCCCCCTCGGGCAGGCGGAAGACCCTTCAAGGAGGAGGGCCGCCATGAATATCCGCACTGTCGTGCAGGCTGTGATCGTTTCCACTATCGCCCTGGGCGCCGCCGCCCCCGCCATGGCCGATGATTGGGGGCGTGGCTGGGGACATGAGCACGGGCATCATCGCGGCTGGGACCGCTGGGACGATGAGCCGCGGGTGGTCTATGCCCCGCCGCCCCGCGTGATCGTCGCGCCGCCTCCGCGCGTGGTCTACGCGCCGCCGCCGGTGGTCTACGCCGCCCCGCCGGTGGTCTACGCGCCGGCTCCGTCGCCGTTGCTGAACATCGTCATTCCGATCCACTAGGCCATCAACCGCTCGGCCGGCAGCGTCACCGTGAAGGTGGTGCCCCGGCCGGGCTGGCTGTCGACCTCGATGTGGCCGCCATGGGCGTGGACATAGTGGCGGACGATGGGCAGCCCCAGGCCGGCCCCCTCGAACCGGCGGGCCAGCGAGGTGTCCACCTGGTAGAAGGGCGTCCAGATGTTGTCCAGGTCCTCGGGCAGGATGCCGATGCCGGTGTCGCTCACCGCCAGTTCCAGACCGTCCGGGCCGGTGGCGGCGCGCACCGCCACCTTGCCGCCGGCAGGCGTGAACTTCACCGCGTTGGACAGCAGGTTCAGCAGGACCTGACGGATGCGTAACGGGTCGGCCTTGAGGCGCGGCAGCGGACGCTCGGCTTCCAATTCCAGGCCGACCCGGCGCTGGTCGGCGCGCTGGCCGATCATGCGCAACGTGCCGTCCAGGCACTCGCCCAGGTCCATGACCTCTTCATGCAGCATCATCTCGCCCACCTCGATGCGGGCCACGTCCAGGATGTCCTCGATGACGTCGCGCAGATGGCAGCCGGCGTCGCGGATCAGCTTGACGTACTCGGCGTAGCGGTCATTGCCCAACGGCCCGAACACCTGCTCCTGCATGGTCTCGGAAAAGCCGATGACCGCATTAAGCGGCGTGCGCAGTTCGTGGCTGACCGAGGCCAGGAACGAGGACTTGGCCCGGCTGGCTGCCTCGGCCTCCAGCTTGGCGGCGCGCAAGGCCTCCTCGGTCCGCTTGATGTGGGTGATCTCGCGCCCTTCGGGGATGATGTAGTGCACCCGGCCATTGGAGCCGTATACCGGCTTCAGCGAGAAATCGATGGTCAGCGCGCTGCCGTCGGGCGCCGGATGGGTGGCTTCGAAGCGGACGAATTCCCCGGCGGCGGCCCGCCGGATGCCGTCGCTCAGGCGTTCCCGCTCGGCCGCGGAGTGAGCCCACCACGGGGTTTCGGCGAAGGGCAGGCCGGCGATCTCGTCCAGGCCTTTGTCGATGAAGGCCAGCGCCGTGGCGTTGGCCTCCAGCAGATGGCCTTCAACGTCCAACAGACCGATGAATTCGTGGGTCTGGTCGAAGATGGCGCGGAAGCGGAATTCGGTGTCGGCCAGCCGCCGCTGGGCCTCCTTCAGAGGATCGGCCTCCGAATAGCTGGACACCACGACCCGGCCGGCACGGGGATGGACGATCGGCACCGAATGCACGTGCAGCCATTTCACCCTGTCGTCTGGTTGGCGCACGCCCACCACCGCCGCCACCGGGTTCCCGCTTTCCAGTGCCATGGTATCGGGGGCGTCGGCCGTCTCCAGCGGCGCCCCGTCCCAGCGTACGAATTCCGGCGTGCCCCCATCTCCCAGCAGGGCGCGGGCGGCGCGATTGTTGCAAAGTATGCCGCCGTCGGCGGTGCGGATGGTGATGCCTTCATGGATCACCTCGATGATGGAATCGTGGGGGCAACCCTGCGGCATCTGGGACAGCGTCAGCACGGCGCCGCCGCTGGGCAATGGGGCGACCGAGCACATCAGCGGTGAGGCTGTTTTTCTTGTCCTTCGAACATGGACCAGCGCCTCGGCGGACTTATCCAGCGAGACAGGCAAGCCTTCCAGCACCTCAATGGCGGCCTGGCCCGGTAAGGCGTCCGTCGCTTGGCCGACAAGGCAGGCGAAGGCCGAATTGGCCTCGGCCAGCCGCCCCGTCGCGTCGACGATGGCGCTTGGAGCCGCCATGGCGGCAAATGCCTCGTGGAAAGGGCTCGTCATTGCCCACCCCCAATGGTCAACGCAACCATCATCCGGCGCGTTTGGGAATGGTGCACGTGCTAATAAGAATAAACTCGGTAACTTTAAGTATCGCCTTGTAATGCAAGCGGTTTACGTCCTTTGGACGGTGCAGCCATAGGACATTCCAAGACAGGCCCAGGTTCTAGGAGGTCGGTAGGGTCTTCGAGGGGTGAAGCGGAATGTCCACGTAGAACACCGACCCCTTTCCCACCCATGAGCGCACGCCAATACGCAGGCCCAGCAGCTTGGCGGTGCGGGCAACGATGGCAAGGCCAAGCCCCATGCCCTTCGAACGGTCGCGCTCCCCATTGTCCAATTGGGTGAATTCCTCCCAGATTTCCACCTGACGCTCCGGCGGAATGCCGGGGCCGGTGTCCCAGACTTCCAACCGCACGTGGTCGGCGAAGCGTCGGCAGCCGATCAGCACCTTGCCCGAAGAGGTGTAGCGCAATGCGTTGGTCAGCAGGTTGCGCACCATGCGCGACATCAGCACGCTGTCGGTAGTGATGGTGACTTCGCAGGGGACCAAGCGGAATTCCAGCCCCTGGGCCTCCGCCTGCCGGCGGAACTCCTCGGCCATGCCGGCCAGCAGGTCGTTCAAGTTCACGGCGTCGGCCTTGGGCACGGTGACGCCGGCCTCCAGGGCGGAGATGTGCAGCAAGGCGTTCAGCAAGTCGCGGCCAGAATCCATGGCATTGCTGAGCGCACTCAGCACATGGCGGTCGTCCTCGGCGGTCAGGCGGGCCTCCAGCACATCGCGGAACAGCTGCATGGCCTGGAAAGGCTGGCGCAGGTCGTGGCTGGCCGAAGCGAGGAAGCGGCTCTTGGCCTCGTTGGCCTGCTCGGCCATGGCCTTGGCCTCCTCGAGTTCAATGGTGCGTTCGCGCACGCGTGCTTCCAGGTGGGCGTTCAGTTCGCGCAACTGGGCCTCGGCCTCGCGGCGCTCAGCCACCTGGGCTTCCAGCTCCTTGTGGGTGGGCGCCCGCAACGCCACCGGCAGCAGCGGCCACAGCAGGATCGCGGTACTCAGGGATATCAGCGCGGTGATGGCCTTGATCATCCCCTGTTCCACGTAGATCGGCCACCACAACGTGACGACACTGCTGAAGTGGGTGGTGCCGCAGGCCAGCACGAATGCGGCGAACAGTATCAGAACCCAGCGCGACCGTCCCTCGGCGCGGCGCCGCGCATAGACCAGCAAGACCATGGGAATTGAGTAGTAGCTGATGGCGATGAGGGCGTCCGACACAGCGTGCAGCCAGACAAGTGCCGGTGACAGGGCCAGACAAACGGAATGGGGCAGGAAATTGGCTGCGTCGGGCCACATGAATGCGGATACTCCGGTGCGGCGTGCCCTTGGGAAGCCCCGGTGGGCAGCCGTGTAGATGTGTCGATATAGAGGGGTTTGCCACCCGGAGCAGCCGGAATCCGGAGCTTTGAAACTTAAGGTATAAGGCGCAGTTTTCCTGCTCGCATCCGAATGCGTACGCAGGATAGAAAACGGTGCCAGGAACACCTATCCAGGGCGCGCTGGGGCGCGCGCTCAGCCGCCCGACAGGCCGTACTTGCGCAGCTTGTCGTGCAGCGTCGTCTTGGGCACCTGCAGGTCCTCGGCGGCACGGGCCAGGCTGTTGCCGTTGCGGCGCAGCGCCTCGGTGATCAGCGAGCGTTCGAAGGCCTCCACGGTCTCGGCCAGGGGGCGGGGACCGGGCGCGGCCGGTTCGCCGAACGGGGGGAAACCGCCCTCGATGCCCAGCACGCAGCGGTCGGCCACGTTGCGCAGTTCACGGACGTTGCCCGGCCAGGAATAGGCCATTAGCCGGCGCATGCGTTCCCCGTCGGATGGCGGCACCGGGCGGTCGTGGCGGGCGGCGGCCTGGAGGGCGAAGTGCTCGAACAGCAGGCCGATATCCTCGCGCCGCTCGCGCAGGGGCGGCAGCGGCAGGGTGACCACGTTGAGGCGGTAATAGAGATCGGCGCGGAACTGGCCCCGGTCGGCCAGCTCGCGCAGGTCCACCTTGGTGGCGGCCACCACCCGCACGTCCACCGGAACGGGGGTGTTGGAGCCCAGCCGTTCCAGGGTGCGCTCCTGCAGCACGCGCAGGAACTTGATCTGCATGGCCATGGGCATGCTTTCGATCTCGTCCAGGAACAAGGTGCCGCCGTTGGCGTGCTCGACCTTGCCGATGCGGCGCTTGGCGGCGCCGGTGAAGGCGCCCGCCTCGTGGCCGAAGATCTCGCTGTCGAACAGGCTTTCCGGCAGGCCGCCACAATTCAGCGCGACGAAATTGCCGCTGCGGCGGGGGCTGGCGTCGTGCAGACAGCGCGCCACCAGTTCCTTGCCGGTGCCGGTCTCGCCGTGGATCAGCACATCGGCCGAGGTGTTGCCCAGATCGGCCACCAGCCGGCGCACCCGCTCCATGACGGCCGAGTTGCCGATGATGCGCGCCTCGATGCTGTCGCGTTTCTGCAATCGGGTGCGCAACGAGCGCACCTCCAGCGTCAGCGCCCGCTTGTCCAGCGCGCGGCGCACCACCTCGACCAGGTAATCGGGCGAGAACGGCTTCTCGATGAAGTCGTGGGCGCCCATCTTCATGGCCTGCACCGCCAATGAGACGTCGCCGTGGCCGGTCATCAGCACCACCGGCAGGTCGGCATCCAGCGCCAGCAGGTGGCCCAGCAGATCCATGCCGTCGGCGCCGGGCAGGCGGATGTCGGTCACCACCACGCCGGGAAAGCCGGCAGACACCAGGCGGCGCGCCTTCTCGGCGCTGTCCACCGCTTCGACCGCGATGTCTTCCAATTGCAGGGCCTGCTGGCAGCCCAGGCGGACATTGGCGTCATCCTCGACGATGAGGACCTTCAGGGGCAGGGTGTCGCTCATGGGGCTTCTCCGGCCGGGGCGGCGGGGATGTCGAAGGCGAAGACGGCACCGCCGTCGGCGTGGTTCTCGCCCGACAGGCCGCCGCCGAAGTCACGCACGATGCCGGCCGAGATGGCAAGGCCCAGGCCCAGCCCGCTGCCGGAATCCTTGGTGGTAAAGAAGGGTTCGAACAGGCGCGGCTGCACGTCCTCGGGCAGGCCGGGGCCGGTGTCGCGCACCTCGACGTGAATGCGCTCGCCATCGCGCCGACCGGACAGCACAAGCGCGGCGTCGGCCTGTCCCTCCATGGCGTCCAGCGCGTTGCCCACCAGGTTGACCAGGACCTGTTCCAGACGGTTGGCATCGCACAGGGCGACCGGATCGTCGCCTTCCATGTCGACCCGCACCGCGACGTTCTGCTGGCGCAGGCGGCGGTCCAGCAGGAACAGGGCGTTGTCGACGGCGTGCCGCAGCGACACCGGTCGGGGTGCTCCCGACGACTTGCGGGCGAAGGATTTCAGCTGGCTGGTAAGCTGGCCCATGCCGTCCACCAACTGGCCGATGCGTTCCAGGTTGCCCTGGGCAGAGCCCAAATCGCCCCGCTGCATGAACTTCACCGCATTGCCCGACAAAGTGCGCAGCGCCGCCAGCGGCTGGTTGAGTTCATGGGCTAGTCCGGCGGACAGTTGGCCGATGACCGCCAGCTTGCCCGCATGCATCAGTTCGTCCTGGGCTTCGCGCAGGGTGCGGGTGCGCTCCTCCACCTTGCGCTCAAGCTCGTCATGGGCACGCTGCAACGCCTCGCGCGCCCGCAGGCGGTCGCGCAGGTGGCGGCGGCGCAGGTTCCAGGTCACCAGCAGGATGCAGACGAAGGCGCTGCCGATGGCGGCCAGCGCCGCCCGGGTCCACGCCATGCTGTTCACCTGTTTGACCGGCGACAGCACGGTCAGGGTCCACGGGGTGCCGCGCAACGGCGCGCTTTGGGCCAGGAACCAGCCGGTGAGGGGGAAAATGGCCGAATTCTCGGGGGTCGGCCGCACCAGCCGCACCATCTGGGTGTCGGGGCCGACAGGGCGCATGGGGACGATGCCCAGCGTCGGCAGGGTGCGGGCGTTGTACTGCAAGGTGGTCTCGAAGTGCCGGCGCACCTGTTCGTCCAGCGGCTTCATGGTAGCGAACTTCCACGACGGCACCGAGGCCAGGATGATCACGCCGTTCTCGTCGGCCACCAGTACCGGCGCCTCCACCGTGGCCCAGGATTGCTCCAACTGCTCCAGGCTCACCTTGACCACGGCGACGCCGACGAGGTCGCGGCCCTCCATCAGCGGCGCCGATAAGAAGTAGCCGGGTTCGCCTTGGGTGCCGATACCGAAGAAGCGGCCCTCGCGGCCCGCCACGGCGTCCTTGAAATAGGGGCGGTAGGACAGGTTTTCGCCGACGAAGCTGTCGGGGCGGTTCCAGTTGCTGGCCGCCACCACCTTGCCCTCCAGGTCCAGCACGTAGACGGCCAGGGTGCCGGCGCGCTGGTTGAGCTGCTCCAGATACAGGTTCACCGCGTGGCTGGTGAAGTCGCCCCCTTGCGTCAGCAGGCGGATGACGTCGCGCTCCAGCCCCACGGTGGCGGGGAAATAGGCGTACTTGTCGATCTCGCGTTCCAGGCTGGCGGCGTAGAGGTCCAGCCGATGGCGGCCGGTGGCCTGCAACTCGGCCAGGCCCATGCCCTCGCTGATGCGGTAGCCGGCGATGCCGGCCACCAGGGCCAGCAGCGCCACCCCCGGCAGCAGCAGGCCGAATTTGCGGGCGAGGCGGGCGAGCGACGACATGGCCCTCATCATAGCAGAGCGGGGGCCCAACTCCGTACCGTATCCCATGCCAATTTGCCGATCAGCACCACAACCACCACCAGGAACACCTTGCGGATGAAGCCCGAGCCGTGGCGCAGCGCCAGTGCCGTGCCCACCTGCGCGCCCACCAGGTTGCACACCGCCATGGCGATGCCGATGCCCCACATCAGCGGGCCCGAAGTGGAGAAGAAGGCGATGGCCGACAGATTGGTGGCCACGTTGACCACCTTGGCGCTGGCGGTGGCACGCAGGAAGTCCATGCCGAACAGGCGGATGAAGGCGAAGATCAGGAAGCTGCCGGTGCCCGGCCCGAAGAAGCCGTCATAGGTGCCGATGACCAGCCCCACCAGCCCGCCCAGCCACAAATCCGAGGGCCGCGGCTTGTGGGTGGCGATGTGGCCGAAATCCTTGTTGTGAAAGGTGTAGATGGCGGCGCCGATCATCAGCACCAGCACCAGCGGGCGCATCCAGTCGCGTGGCAGCCAAGCCACCAGGGCCGCGCCACCCCAAGCGCCCACCAAAGCGGCGATGGTGGCGGGCAGCACGATGCGCCAGGGGATCGAGACGCTGCGGCCGTATTTCCACATGGCCGAGGAGGTGCCGGCGATGCTGGACACCTTGTTGGTGCCGAACAGGGTGGGGATGGCGGTTTGAGGAAACTGGGCCAGCAGCACGGGGATCTGGATCAATCCGCCGCCGCCCACCACCGCGTCCACCATGCCGGCGAAGAAGGCGGCGGCGCCCAGGATCAGCCACTCGGGCCCGAAAGCAAGCACGTCCGAAGCAAGCCAGTCGAAGGTCATTTAACATCCAAACGCGAAGGCCCGCCCGTGCCCCCGAGGGCGCACGGGCGGGCTGGTGATACCATTCTTACTCGGCGGGGACGGTGGCGGGAAGCTCCGCTTGGCCCTCGGCGACTTCCTCGGTGCCGATGGCGTTTTCCCACTTGGCCACCACCGCGGTGGCGATGGCGTTGCCCAGCACGTTGGTGGCGGTACGGCCCATGTCGAGGAAGTGATCGATGCCCATGATCAGCAGCACGCCGGCCTCGGGCAGGTGGAACATGGGCAGCACGGCGGCCACCACCACCAGCGAGGCGCGCGGCACGCCGGCGATGCCCTTGGACGACACCATCAGTACCAGCAGCATCATGATCTGCTGCTCCAGGCTCAGCGGCAGGTTATAGGCCTGCGAGATGAACAGCGACGCAAAGGTCGTGTAGATCATCGAGCCGTCGAGGTTGAACGAATAGCCCAGCGGCAGCACGAAGCCGATGACCCGCTCCTTGATGCCGAACTGCTCGAGCTGTTCCATGACGCGCGGATAGGCGGATTCGCTCGTGGCGGTGGAGAAGCCCAACAGCATGGGCTGGCGCATCAGCTTGACCAGGCGGAACACGTCGCCCCGGAGCACCACGAAACCGGCGCCGACCAGCGCCAGCCACAGCACGCCCAGGGTCAGGTAGAAGCTGCCCATGAACTTGCCGTAGACCAGCAGCACGCCGAGGCCCTGGGTGGTGACCACGTTGGCGACGGCGGCGAAGACGCCGACCGGGGCGAAGCGCATGACGTAGTCGGTGACCTTCAGCATCACCGGCACCACCTCCTCGATGGACTGCGCCAGCGAGGCGGCCTTGGTTTGGCGCAGCTGGCCCAGGGCGATGCCGAGGAAAAGCGAGAACACCAGGATCTGCAGGATCTCGTTGTTGCCCATGGCCTCGAAGAAGTTACGCGGGAAGACGTGGGTGACGAAGTCCTTGAGGTTCAGCGACGCGGTCTTGAGGCCGGCGGCGGCGGTGACCTCGGGCAGCGGCACGCCCACGTCGGTGCCGGGGTGCAGCAGGTTGGCGAACACCAAGCCGATGGACAGCGAGCCCAGCGAGGCCATCAGGAACCAGCCCAACGCCTTGCCGCCGATGCGGCCGACGGTGCGGGCGTCACCCATGCCGGCGAGGCCGGCCACCAGGGTGGCGAAGATCAGCGGCGCGATGATCATCTTGATCAGGCGCAGGAAGACGTCGGTCACCATGGCGAAATAGCTGGCGATCTCCTTCGCCTCGGCCGGGCCGGCGGCCAGATTGTTGCAGGCGTAGCCAACGGCGATGCCCAGCAGCATGGCGATGACGATCAGGGTCGTCTGCTTGTTTGTGTTCATCTTCGGTCCTCCTCCCGGGGCAGGCCGCCCCCTGGTCTAACTCTATGATTCGCCCTCGTCGGGCGCGCGCCTCCGCGCGCTTGGCCGCCGCCTCAATGGCGGCTGATCGCGACGAGCGCCAGATTTGGCGCTCGTCGCTCTAAGGGATCAGCTGGCCGCCTTGAGCGGGCGGGGCTGGGTCAGCACTTCGGGGCGCAGCGCCTCGGCCAGGGCCTCGGCGGTCATCAGGCCGCGCGCCTGCACCAGTTCGGCCACGCTCTTGCCGGTGCGGTGGGCCTCGGCGGCCACCTCGGTGGCGTTGGCGTAGCCGATGACGGGGTTGAGCGCGGTGACGATGCCGATGGAGTTGCGCACGCTGTCCGCCAGCCGTTCGCGGTTGGCGGTGATGCCGTCGACGCAACGCTCGGCCAGGATCAGGCAGCCCTGGCGCAGGTGGTTGACGCTCTTGAACAGGCTGTGGGCGATGATCGGCTCGAAGGCGTTGAGCTGAAGCTGGCCCGCCTCGGCGGCAAAGGTCACCGTCATGTCGTTGCCGATGACCTCGAAGGCGATCTGGTTGATCACTTCCGGGATTACCGGGTTGACCTTGCCCGGCATGATGGACGAGCCCGCCTGGCGGGCCGGCAGGTTGATCTCGCCCAGGCCGGCGCGGGGGCCGGAAGACAGCAGGCGCAGGTCGTTGCACACCTTGGACAGCTTGACGGCGACGCGCTTCAGCACGCCCGACAGCTGGACGAAGCTGCCGCAATCCTGGGTTGCCTCGACCAGGTTGGGGGCGGTGACCACCGGCACGCCGCTGATCTCGGCCAGCAGGCGGCACACCAGAGGCGCGTAGTCGGGGTGGGCGTTGATGCCGGTGCCGATGGCGGTGGCGCCCAGGTTGATCTCGCGGATCAACAGGGCGGCTTCCTTCAGGCGCTCTTGGTCCTCGCCCAGCATGACGGCATAGGTGGAGAATTCCTGGCCCA
>Ga0306923_10005725_pt1 | contig 12150 bp, 18 predicted proteins | sample sta12Can44000108_FD_203841 | JGI IMG/M metagenome (GOLD analysis project Ga0306923, IMG submission 203841) | Lab enrichment of tropical soil microbial communities from Luquillo Experimental Forest, Puerto Rico - statanox.12C.anox.44.000.108 (v2)... | ecosystem: Environmental > Terrestrial >...
TCGAGGATATGGTGGAACGTGGGAACATGCCGTGGCGCCCACAACTGCCGGAGGTCCCCGCCAGGGTGGCATGAGAGTGCTGCAATTCGCAAGTCCTGGTGATCGTTTGTCGGTGCTCTGTTTGGGTGCACATTCGGATGACATCGAGATCGGGACTGGCGCGACCCTCTTGAGCATGATGGATCGCGGCATTCATCTCGAAGTTCACTGGTGTGTGCTAAGCGGTGTAGGCGAGCGGGAAAGAGAAGCGAAGGCCTCAGCGGCAGATTTTTTGTCAAAGGCGGCGAGTGCGCAGATCGAAGTGATGCCCTTTAAGGACGGGTTTTTCCCGGAGCAGGGCGATGCAATCAAGTCGTGGTTCGAGATGCTAAAGGCCCGAACCAATCCCGATCTCATTCTCACGCATTGCCGCGACGACGCGCACCAGGACCATCGCCAAGTCTGCCGTCTGACTTGGAATACATTCCGAGATCACTGCGTTCTTGAATACGAGATCCCGAAGTGGGACGGAGACCTGGGCCAACCCAATCTCTACATGCCGGTTTCTACTGAGGTACTACGGCGCAAGATTGATTTGTTGAACGCGCATTTTGGATCTCAGCGTTCCAAGCAGTGGTTCGATTCTGAAATTTTTCTCGGATTAGCTCGACTAAGGGGTATGGAATGTCGGGCACCGGAACGCTATGCGGAAGCCTTCTTTGCGCGCAAGCTGACGGTGGTTTAATAGGAGCGAAGGAGGTGGCCGAAGACCCGAACTCCCCATCGTCCTCAGGCGCCCGCAGGTTGCGAGGGGACCTAGGCGTCCCGCTTCGCGATCTCCCGGCCGTCGAATGAGCACTTGGGGCTCGACCAGCATGCGTATTTTGGGCACGATCGGTGTGTGTTCTGCGGCCCGCTGGTCGGTTGCGAATTTCGTCAACGGAGCCGACTTTGGATGAGCAATTCAAGTTTATTTTCAACGACAGTTGACCTGGGCATGCTCAGAGGTTGCGCCGAAGCCGATTAACCGGGACTTCGAGCGGCATCGCCATTTGCAGCGAGCAGCTACGAATTGTTCAGCGACAATTGGAGTTCGTGGGGATCGACGCTGCCCTAGGATTAACGAAAACCGAGGTCTATGGAGAGGGTCAAACAGAGACTGCGTCCGCGGCGACGTCGCGCTGGACGTTTGGTGCAATAGGCTGGGAAAGTCGCACCTTCTATGGAAGGAGAGACATGGATCTGCTGCGAAAGTGTGTCAGAGTGAAGCCTCCCCGCGCGAGCCAAGAGTAGGCGAATTTATGAGGGAACCTTCGTCGCAGTACCGTGCCTTTGCGCACCCCGCTGTCGATGAGCTGAAGCGGAAGTCCGTGCGAGGTGGTGTCGTCGCCGTGTGCGCGCAAGGCGCGAAATTCGTGCTACGGACGGCGACAATGATGCTGCTGGCACGGCTGCTATCCGCGGAGGATTTTGGGCTGCAGGGAATGGCCGTGGTTTTGACGGGTTTTCTCGGGCTGTTCAAAGATGCGGGCTTAAGCGCGGCGACCATCCAACGCCTTGAGGTGACTGAGGAGCAAATTTCGACCCTTTTCTGGATCAACGTAGCGGTAGGAGCCGCTCTGGCGACGTTCACCGCAGTTCTGGCTCCGGTCCTGGTCGCGTTTTACGGTGAGCCCCGATTATACTGGATCACCGTTGTCTTGGGAGTGGCGTTTGTGTTCAGCGGTCTGGCGGCCCAGCACCAAGCGCTGATCCTGCGGGAAATGCGCTTTGTGACTCTGGCAAAAATCGAAGTGCTGTCTCTCACTATAAGCTCAGCAACGGGCGTAGTCATGGCGTTGCTCGGTTGGCGTTACTGGGCACTGGTGAGCATGGCGGTCGTCGGTTCCATCGTCAGCGCGGCCGGTGCTTGGCTGGCCAATCCCTGGGTTCCAGGACTCCCACGCCGCAAGTGCGGTGTCCGGTCGATGCTTCATTTTGGGTGGATGGCCACCTGTAGCAATTTCGTCGTGTTCCTGGCGTGGAACTCTGATAACATCCTCCTAGGTCGTTTTTGGGGAGCGGACGCACTCGGACTCTATGGGCGGGCGTATCAGCTCGCCACTTTGCCGGTACACCAATTGAATGGGGCGATCGCCGGTGTGGCTTTTCCTGCCCTCTCCAGCATTCAGGATGATCCCCACCGTCTTGCCAGGTCTTTCCTCAGAGGCTACTCGTTGCTCGTATCCTTGACTATCCCGATCACAATCAGTTGTGTTCTGTTTGCGGAAGAGATAGTCCGCGTTGTGCTTGGCGCCAAATGGATGGAGGCGGCCCCGATTTTCAGGTTGCTTGCCCCGACGGGTTTGGTGTTCGCGTTGGCCAATCCACTCTCCTTGTTGGTCATGTCGACGGGCCGGGTTCGGCGCGCCTTGAGCATGACCGCGGCAACAACACCGCTGGTGATCGTGGGGATCGTACTAGGTCTCAGCAATGGGCCCAAAGGAGTCGCCTTGGGTTACTCTTTGGCTATGGCACTCGTGCTCATCCCAATCATCGCTTGGTCTATACACGGCACGGGGATTACCTGGGCGGGTCTTTGGAGGGCGATCAAACAACCCCTTTTGTCAGGTCTGCTGGCGAGCGCGATCGGGTTGATCGTGAAGATCACGCTCGGTGGCATGTTGGCACCAATCCCGCTGTTGTTAGTGGGGGTTGGTCTTGTTTTAGGTGGTTACGCTTGGATTCTTCTGATTGCAATGGGCCAGAAACATCTATACGTGGACCTGTTGACGCCAGTGTTCTACGGAGCTCGCCGCGACGGGTGACGATCGCAGGTGAGCCAAGAGACGATTGTGTTGCCACGCAGCTGGAGCCATCGAGCTCGAGCTTGATTAGGAGAGCAACCCCCGTGTTCGTGCCGCCGTCTGCCCATTTGCCCCAAAGCACTCTTGCGAGAATGTCTCAGTCGAGGTTTCTTCGAAAGTATCTGGGACGTCCATATCTTCTTATGAACATTTGGATTTGGAACCATCTGCCCGCCTCCTTGGCCTCTTGGCGTCTCGTAATTGGGTACGGCCGTCATTTGCACAGTCTGATTCAACTGCGGGCGACAAGGAGGCAATGCGTAGGCACTTTCTTTTTTCGGAACCGCCCCGAACTGGAGTTGATGTTTCGGCTGCTAGATCAAGACCGCCAGAGCTCTACCCTCAACGTGGCAGTTCTTGCGTGTAGCAAAGGGACCGAGGTATATTCTATTTTGTACGCGGTTCGATGTGCGCGGACGGATCTGAAAGTCCGCCTATGTGCGGTGGACATCTCGAAAGATATTCTGGAATTCGCGGAAGCAGGAGTGTACTCCCTCGGTCACGACGGCTCGGGAGCTCCGAGTCCTGGCTCTCTCGCTCTAGGTGGGGATGTAGCCACGAGCACCTCCAAAGATCAACCCTCATCGATCTTCGAGCGCATGTCCTGCGGGGAGATGAAGGCCATGTTCGACAGGGAGGGGGACCAAGTGAGGGTCAAACCACGGTTCCGGGAGGGGATCACCTGGCACCTTCGGGACGCTGGAGATCCTGGCTTAGTCGGCGCTTTGGGTCTTCAGGATATCGTGGTGGCGAACCGGTTCCTGTGCCACATGCATCCAGAGGAGGCAGAAGAGTGCTTGCGCAATCTCGCGCGGTTGGTCAAGCCCGGCGGGTACCTCTTCGTCTCAGGTGTCGACCTAGGCGTGCGGAGCAAAGTCGCTCGGGAGCTCGGCTGGAGACCGGTGACGGAGCTGATCAGCGAAATCCACGAGGGCGATCCATCTTTGCGACGTGACTGGCCTTTGCAATACTGGGGCTTGGAGCCATTCGACCAAGGCCGGATCGATTGGAAGATTCGGTACGCTTCGGTTTTCCAGTGCAGCGGAGCGCTTTGAGGTGATCCAGATCACGAACGTCCTCGCCGCTGACCCCGCCCGTGGCGGCGAGGAAGCTCATGGCCTCGCGATCACAGCAATCGAGCGCGAAGGCGACCCGCACGAGTTGGTCGTCTAGCAGCGCCGGCCAGCACGACCTCTTCGCCGCTGCCGGCGGACGTCAGCGCCCCCTGGGCCACCAGCCGGCGCCACGTGAAGAACTCGTTCGGGGCAACCCCATGGCGGCGAGCCCCGGCTCGAACGTCTCCTCGACGATACGAACCTTCTTATACCAGCCTGCGGAGACATTGACTCATGCGCGCATGCTTGCACGGCAACGACTTTCAGTCATGGCAAAATGTGACCGACGACGCATTGGTGCAGACCGTTGCGACAATGAGCCGCGCTGTCATCCTGCCGATTTTCCGCTTATTCCGAGCTGTCCTCCACTCTAGTAGAGCATGGTGGAGACCATGACAAAAGCGCTGGTGACTGGAGCAGGCGGCTTCGTAGGCTCTGCCCTGTGTAGGAGGCTGATCGCATCTGGCGTTGAGGTGCATGCAGTTTCACGTAACCCGCCGGCCGGCGCACAGCATTGGTGGCGTTCCGTTGCGGCAGATATGAGCGACGCCGCGCGAGCCACGATGATTCAGGGATGCGCCCAGACCCCTGGTATCGACGGTCGTACGGTGGAACTCGGATCAGGGGAGATGCTTTCGATCCGAGAGGTTGTGCAGAGTTGAGTGACCTTGTGGCTTGCACGGTTGACCCGCAGTTCGGAGCCCTGCCCGACCGGCCGCTTGAACGAGTCAAGAAAGTCGATATTGCGGAGTCGTGCAAACTCATCGGCTGGCAGCCATCTACGTCCCTGCGAGTGGGGCTAACCCGCACGGTTGAATGGTATAAAAACGAGCTGATGGTCCGGCCGTGCTCCTGACCCGCCAGCAAGCGAAGCTGGCAAGGGGCTCAAAGACAAGGAGCGCTCCATGTCTCAGAAACGCAATGCTATCGCCGTGATCGGCATTGATATTGGCAAGAACTCGCTCCACGTCGTGGGTCTCGATCGGCGTGGCGCGATCATGTCGCGCCAGAAGGTCTCGTGGCCAAGTAGCAACACGGCTTACCACCATGCTGCGCTGGCTGATCGGCATGGAGGCCTGCGTCGGCGCACATCACCTAAACCGCAAACTCACATCGCTTGGCCACGACGCTCGGCTGATGCCAGCCAAGATGGTCCCTACTCGAGGGGGCAGAAGATGACTTCCTCGAAGCGGAGGCGATCGCCGAGGCGGTGCAGGGCCCGACGATGAAGTTCGTCGCGACAAAGACCGCCAAGCAGCTCGACTTGCAGGCGCTCTACCGCGTGCGTGAGCGGTTGGTCAGTCAGCGCACCGGCATCAAATCTGAGAAAACCAGCACTGGATCTGTCGGACGTTGTCAAACAGTCGTGTAGCATCATAATCGCATTGGCGGCATGGTCGTCGGGTTTGCTCGGCCGCGCCGAGCGGTCAAGCCCCAATGCCGCATAGCGGCGCGCCTAAGGCGCGGGGCTTGACGGCGACGTCGCCGACCGAGCGATCGCGATGCGCGTCGTATTCGGACACTGTCCGAGAGATCAAGTACCAGGTTTTACACATCATCAAACAGATCCGCGCCTTCTTGTTGAGCGTGGCGTTGCCGTGCGGCAAGGCTTGCGCTTCTTGCGCGCTGAGTTACCAGGCATTCTCGCCACGCCCTCCGATGGGCTGTTGCCACGCATGCTGCGCATCATCGAAGATTTGGCTGGGGACTGGCGCCGACTACGGCATCGTCCCCGAGGTGCGAGCACCGATCGGCACTCGAGCCTTGACGGCACCGCATTACTTCACCCCTCCACTCCTCCGCATGCCAGCCTACCCCGGCAGACGCTTCACTTATCGACGCGCGAAAAGCTGTTCAGACAACCACGCGACGAGACGGACACACACCGAGATGATGGCCCGACATTCTCGCTACCTTGGGGCAGCGTTAGATGAGAGGGGTCAGGACTAACCATTGAGCGCTCGGCCTCTCCTAGCGTTCCGGCCGTCTGGTTAACCGCCTGGAAAGTGACTAGACTTGTACTCCGGGGTACGACCTTTCCTTTCTTGGCGGCGTTGCGAGCGACGAGTTCCGACGTTTGGCACTTTGCGATGGTGTAAGAAAAATGGAAACTTGAGACGGCAACTTTGAGGCTGGATGGACGTCTGTTTCTAACCGCCTTGCCGGGTATGGCCTATTGACTGTAGTGAGCTATGGCGACCGCTATTGCGAACCGCCTTCGCGGCAAGCGTTGCGCATGTGCGCCACAACGCTGCTCCTATTATCAGTGCTTATCAACCGCTACTGTTCATTCGCTGCAGCCGGCAATGCTCTGCCGCAATCCGCGTTAGCTGCTGCGACGATGCTCATACCTCATGAACAGGTCCAGAACACACCTACGAACCTTATTGCCATTGGATCATCAGCAAGTCCTGCCTATCCGCTCAAAGCGAGCGACAACAACCGCTATCTCGTCGATCAAAACGATGTTCCGTTTCTGATGATTGGCGATTCTCCGCAAGCCTTGATCGGCAACGTGTCTCCAATGGAAGCGGCGTTTTTCATGGAGAATCGCCGACGCTACGGCATCAATGCGTTGTGGATCAATCTCTTGTGCAATGATGGCACCGCTTGCAACGCAGATGGAACTACGTTTGACGGGATCGCGCCGTTCGCCACTGCTAATGATCTTTCGACGCCAAATCCTGCCTATTTCGAGCGTGCGGACGGCATAATTAACCTCGCCGCTGCAAATGAAATGGTCGTCATTTTGGATCCTATCGAAACAATCGGTTGGCTGCGGACGTTGCGAGCCAATGGCGTCGACAAAGCGTTTGTTTTCGGACAGTACCTTGGAAATCGCTACAAGAATTTTCCCAATATCATCTGGATGCACGGCAACGACTTTCAGTCATGGCAAATTGCAACCGACGACGCATTGGTGCAGGCAGTTGCGCGTGGGATCAGAAGTGTGGATTCAAACCACATCCATACAGTGGAGCTCAACTACTCCACGAGCGGTTCTTTGGAGGACCAATCATGGGCACCGCTTATCGAACTCAATGCGGCGTACACCTACTTTCCGACCTACGCCCAGGTTCTGACAGAATACAATCGCTCGAACTTCAAGCCAGTCTTCATGGTAGAGGCAAACTACGAGTTCGAGCATAATTCTGGCACCGACGGTGGCTCAACGCAAAACCTACGACGACAAGAATATTGGACTATGCTTAGCGGTGCCACGGGACAGCTTTATAGCAGTGCTCACAGTTGGCAGCTTCAGAAGGGATGGAAATCGAATTTGGATACGCCGGGTGTGATCCAGCTTGGCTACATGAAAAATCTCTTCGCATCGAAAAAATGGTATGATCTCATCCCTGACCAAACTCATACGGTGGTGACCGCCGGGTATGGTCGTTTTTCGTGTCTAGCTGGAATGGCCCTAGCCTATTATGGAAAAGACCCTTCGTTGTTTAAAGACCTTTCGTTTATAGCAGGAGTGCTTGGTCGTTTGCGGAAGCATTTCGCCATTGGGTCGATAACAACCAGTACCTGCGTGACGGCTGCCCGAACTTCCGATGGATCCTTGGTGATGGCCTACCTGCCAACCATCCTCACGATCACAGTCGACATGTCGAAACTCGCGTCCATGGCCACAGCTCGCTGGTACGACCCGACAAATGGCGAATACACGAACATAGACGGCTCACCGTTTGTCAACACGGGGAGCAGAAAGTTTACTCCTCCCGGAAACAATAGTTCTGGAGACGGCGACTGGGTCTTGATGCTTGAGGTGTCAGCCGCTCGCTGACAATGCGGGCCCCTTATTCCGCAAACTCGATTGCGAGTCGAACGGTGGGTTCGCCATGTCGCAAAAGGACCGCGCAGTTCCAAAACTCCAGAGCGGGCAACATCCGGAATTTGGCCGAAAACCGTGACCGACATCGTCTTGATTCGCCGGGTTCGATCGATGAGGCCGCCGGCTAATACCAGCCTGCGAAGACATTGACTCATGCGCGTATGCTCCGTGTCGGAGCAAGACTTCCATATCCCATTGGATCGTCGGACGTTTTTGCAATGGCTGTCTCGGTGGGACGCGGGCAGCATGAGTCAGGGTCTTCGAGTTTTAGTATAAGTAGGTGATGAGCGCCTGCGCTTCGATATCGACCAAGGTCGATCCGTGTTCGTTTTCGTAAATGCCTTCCTGATACATGAAAGGGCACGCGCTACAATACGCCATTCGCGTTAACGCGGCGGGATCGCCAGCGTAGATCAAGTTGATGTCAACGAGGTCCTGGTACGAATCGATCCCGCCGACGGTCCCGCGTATTGGTTCGACGGAAAAGAGGGCCTCGGCGCGCGTCCAGTAAGCTTCGTTCCGAACCGACCAATCGTTTGACCCGTTTTTGAAGGGCGGTTCGTTGTAGAAGTTATTTGGAGCATTCGCTTGGAACTTGTGCCCGATGACGCGGATCTCAACTGCATTGAAGCCTTTCGTCCTACGGTCATCAAGATATGCGATGGCTTCGTCCTCGTTCAGCTGAGTCATGAATTCCCATCCCGCATCGGCGACTAAGAGAAACGGCTTGCCATCCTGCTGCTCGAGATATTTTCCTTGGGCGTTCAGACGGAGCGGCCACGCGATGCTCCGGTCGACCGCATTTGCATCAGACACAGCTGTAACCGTTCCGGGGGCGAGGGTCCGAGTTGGTCTTACTATCTGTACCGCTGTACCAAGCCCAAGCAATATCAAGAAAACGAGTGCCCGCGGGTGACTTAGCATGACGGTAAGAAAGGCTCGCCAGTGTGGACGCCCTCTCAAGAGCAAAAAGCCTCTATAACCGAGAATCGCTCGCGCCATGTCCCTCTGCTATGAAGAGAGACTATTGGGAACCTCGAACGATATCCGCTTCTGGCGATTTGTGTTGGCTGACCGATCGGGTGCGGCGCTCGTGCCAAGGTGAGCCCCCGATCGGAGGCTGTTTTGATCCTTGGCCGGCGACTGCGCGGTTCTTTGCACGATGCCACACAGACGCCAGCCGTGAGCGCACTCAAGCGGACGCAGCTGCTATCCGCTCCAGCTGGACCAGCCGGCGGATGTTGTAACCGAGGTTCATCATTCCGATCTTGAATCTCGCCCGCACGATACCGATGGTGCGCACGATCTTGCCGCCCATCGAGTTTTGCTGCTGGCCGAATACATGCTCGACACGGGCGCGCACCTTCGAGCGCGTCGTGTTGGCCGACTTCTGACGCTCTGACAGCTGGCGGTTGCGTGCGGCGCGCCGGTGGATTCGGCTCTGAAAGCCCTTCGCCTTCAGGTCCGCCTCAATCTGCGCAGAACGGTAAGCGCTGTCCGCCCAGACCCGTTGCCGGTGTTGGAGAGATCGAGCACAGCGTCCAGCTTCTGACTGTCGTGCGCGGATGCGTCCGTCGCATCCCATTTGCGGATCAGCTTGTGCACCTTGTCCACGCCGAGGTGGCGGCTACAAGATCATTCGCATTGCTGTGAAGGATGGCGTGCCCACTGGCGAATACGAAGATTTCGTGACCGGCTTCGCGACTGACGATGCGCGCGTCTGGGGTCGGCCGGTCGGCGTCGCCGAGGCCGCGGATGGCTCGCTACTCTTTTCCGAGGACGGAAACGGCACGATCTGGCGCGTCACAAGCAAAGGCCGCACTTCCGTTCAATGATGACGGTGAATCGCGCTTCCGTGCAACGGGGTCATGGCCATCGGTAATTTCGGCAGTTTGACCTTTGGCTCGCTGGACCCTCTCGTAATCAAATTGGTATTGGGTGCAGAACGACCTCGAGCACAAGCTTCTGGAGCTCGACTATTTCTGTCCGGACGCCGCTGCGAGTCTCCCACCATCGGTCCGGGTCAAAAGTTGAGTAGCGCTCGGGTCGAACCGTGACACGTGTCGGATGGCCTTTCATGACTCTGTCGAGCAGTCGCCGCAATCGTCGCGAGTGGTCCCTAGAGGCCACGAACACAATGGATTGGAACCGATGCTGGTCGCACCATGGCGGAAGCACCTGGGCTTCACCTTCGGTTCCAACGTCGGTTCTGGGGATTTGCACGACATCCGTCACGCCAAGCCACCTCAGTTGGCGAATCTGCCTTGCACCCGCATCCTCGTAAGGGAGCCCCCGGCGGATGAACTCGTGGTCTTCTCCACTCGGAGGGTCGGTAAAAACCGCAACTCGCGTCGCGATGCCGCTTTGCACGAGATCCGCCGCTTCGAGCGCCCCTGAGCCGCCGGAATCAAGCGATACGACGATGATGTCGGCGGGCGCGACCGGTTCGTTGACGACGAGCGCCCATCCTGCGGCTCGCAGAACCGGCTCCCGAACCGAGGGAACAGCAACGATGGTAGCCGCGGCCAATGCAACCACCAGTAGGATCGGGGTCCACCTCGGCCGCCGGGAGCTCATGCTGGGGACCAGTCGCGCGACAATGGCGAGTCCCATCATACCCGGCCGCCACACCCTTTCGAATCGGAAAAAAGTCGCGGGCGGTCGAAAAAAAGTCGCGGGCGGTCGCGGCGCGGCGGGCTGGTGGCATCAGGATTGTGGATTGCGAATCCCGATCCGACAGGGTGGTCAAACTTGGCCGTGTCCGTGTCGATCGGCAACCGCAATCCGATCGCAAGTGACGACGAATTCCTGACTGCATCCGACGCACGCTTTCCGACTTACGCCAAGCCCGCGACTGTTGGATTCTCTTTAGCGCCCGGCGCGTTCACGACTCAGTCGTTTCAGGTTACGATTCCAACAGGTGTCGAAAAGACCGGCTACTTCGGCAACTCCGTTTTGCTGCAGATTTCGTTTCACGACATCGGCCAGTATCTCGACCGCGGGTGTTTCTTCTTTGATGTGGTCTAGCAGTTTGCTGAAAAACTCGAAATCGGACGTGCGATGCGCAATATTCGAATTCAAAGCCTGATGGTTGTGAATCTTTCGTGCGTCTTTGTTTTTTCAACTCGATCAGTGAATTGGGCCCGTTGCTAACGCGCGCTCTCGCCTTCGTTCCGGTCGAACGAAGCTTGCGGCCGCGCGTTTGGCTCTTTGCGCCTTTGAGAGACAAGGTCACCTCGTCGGCACAGCCACTGGTCCCCCTTCCGGTCGGCCCGGCCAAGGATCGAGCCTATCAATTCTAACAGAGCCGCACGATGAACTCGCGTCGCTTCATTCGATCACCTCGTCGGCGCGAGTTAGGAAGGATTCGGGGATCGTCAACCCGAGCGCCTTGGCAGTGGTTAGATTGATGACGAGATCGAACTTCGTCGGCTGCTGGACCGGCAAGTCGCCCGGCTTCGCTCCGCGCAGAATCTTGTCGACATACTCGGCCGCGCGTCGGTTCAGGTCCGGGAAGCTTGTGCCGTAGGACATCAGACCGGCCGCTTCGACGTACTCCCGTTGTGGGAACATTGTGGGCAGGCGCGCGGCGAGCGCAAAGGTGTTGATACGGAGCCGGTGCGTGTTCACGAGAGGGTCGCCGGTAGTATAAAGCGCCTCCGCGCGGCTCTTGAGCCCCTCGAAAGCGGACGCGATGTCCTCAACGCGCCGGATGGGCAATGGGATGATCTCGAGGCCGAGCGTGCCAGCTGCAACGTCAATCTCTTTCCTCTCCGTCAGCCCGGCGGAAAAGTCAGCATTGGCCATGACGGCCAACCGACGCAGATTTGGGAAAACCTCGCGCACGAGTTCGAGGCGTTTGGCAGCGAGGCCAGTGTTCAGGTTTGACAATCCGCTGACGTTGCCGCCCGGTCGCGCCAGTGAAGCGACCAAGCCGCTGCCGACCGGGTCTGCCGCCGTCGGGAAGACGATCGGGATGACTAATGTCGCGTGCTTTGCCGCGACCGCTGGTTCCGTTCCGCCCGCGAGAATGACATCCACCTTGAGCCGCACGAACTCGGCTGCAATTTCGGCATAGCGCTCGGCGCGTCCCTCCCCCCAGCGGTACTCGATCGCGACGGTGCGACCCTCGATCCAGCCGAGTTCGCGCAGCCGCTGCACAAATGCGTCGACCTGTGCGCGCTGGCTTATTAGGTCGCCCCCACTGAGGTACCCGATGGTCGGCAGCTTCCCCGGCTGCTGCGCTTGCGCCGCGAGCGGCCACGCCGCTGCGCCGCCGAGCGCGACCAACAATTTCCGCCGTCCGATGGTGACCGTCATACGCCCCTCCCGTGCGAGGTGCGTAAAGGGAACGATACCACGCCAGGAGCGT
>Ga0306923_10005726_pt1 | contig 12148 bp, 8 predicted proteins | sample sta12Can44000108_FD_203841 | JGI IMG/M metagenome (GOLD analysis project Ga0306923, IMG submission 203841) | Lab enrichment of tropical soil microbial communities from Luquillo Experimental Forest, Puerto Rico - statanox.12C.anox.44.000.108 (v2)... | ecosystem: Environmental > Terrestrial > Soil...
CGGGATCGGCGCCGATGCGCTACCGGCGTTCCTCCGGCTGTTCCAGTCGACCATGTGGGACGGCGCCTCGCCGCCGGCCGAGCCGCTGCTCGCCGCCATTCGCGACCGGACGCTGCTGAAGACCGAAAGTGAAGTTCTTCGAAGGACCGCCGTTTGTCGGCCTCGCCGCCTTCCGTACGGATCAGGCGCACCTGTTCTTTGGCCGGCAGCAGGAAACCTTGGCGGCGCTTTCCTGCTTCGACACGCGCCCCGGTCACACGGCCATCCGTTGGCTCGAGATCAACGGCACGTCCGGCTCCGGCAAGTCGTCCTTGATGCAGGCGGGGTTGTTACCACTGATCGACCAGGGCTGGCTGTGGCCGCGCACCGGCATCGCGCACTGGCAGCGGATCGGGCTGCTCCTGCCGGGGGCGCGGCCGGTGGAGATGCTGGCCGAGAGCCTGGCGCACGCGTTCGATGACACGCGGATGGCCGATCTGGTCGACGAGCTCAAGCGCGGCGACGACCGGCTGCGCTTCTGGCTGCGCGAGCGCAAGGCGGATGACACCGCCTTCCTCCTCGCCATCGACCAGTTCGAGGAGCTGTTCACCTTCGCCGAGGCAGAAGAGCGGCGACGGTTCGATCGGCTGCTGGCGGCGGCACTCGCTGACCCCGTCTGCCCACTGTTCGTGCTGTCTACCGTCCGCGCCGACTTCCTCGACCGCTTTGGCGAGGATACACCTGACCTGACCCGCGTCCTCAACTGCGCCGGCAAGCGCTGGACATTGGCGCCGATCGGCGATGCGGGCTTGCGCGAGGTGATCGACGGCCCGGCTAGGCTCGCCGGCCTCGATGTGGCCGAGGTGCGCGAGGCGATCATCGACCAGGCGCGCGACGAGCCCGGGGCGCTGCCATTGGTGGAGAACGCGCTCGACTGGCTGTGGCAGCGGCGGGAGAACAGCCGGCTAAGTGGCCGGCTTTTCACCGAACAGGGCGGCCTTGCCGGCCTCCTCAGCCGCTCCGCCGACGATCTGCTCGATGGCCTGGAGCCGCAGCGGAGCCGGGCGCTGGAGCTGCTGTTCCGGCTGGTCAAGGTGGACACGGAGGGCGTGCGGCACGCCCGGCTGCGGATCGGCCGCGACGAGGCGGTGGCGATCGCCGGCGGCGGCGAGGCGGGGCTCGCAGTGGTCAACCGGCTCTCGGGCCAGCGACAGCCGGACGACAGCAGGCAGGCGGGGCCGCTCCGGCTGATCACCGTCGGTGACAACGGCGCCGTCAACCTGATCCACGAAACGCTGGTCCGCAGCAAAGGGCTCGACGACGACGCCAAGCCGCGGCCCTATTGGCCGACCCTGTGGAACTACATCGAGCAACACAAGGAACAGGCCGCATGGCGCGAACGACTCCGGTTGGACATGCGGATGTGGTTGGAGAATGGAAAGGCGTCCGGTTTTCAGTGGCCGCACGAGCGGGTGCGGGAACTGCACAAGATGACGCAAAAACCCGGTCCGAAATTTAATCTCGATGCCGACGAATCCGATTTTCTTGGCCCGATTGATGCGGATGCAATGCTGGCGGAGCTGGAGAAACATGAGACGCCGCACAAGCGCCGGCTATTGATCGGCGAGCGGCTGGATGTGCTGGTCGAGCACCCGTCCCGCTGGGGTGTTGGCGTCGACGAACGGGGCACGCCGCGGATCGACTGGCAGCCGGTAAAGGGCGGGGAGGTGACGATCTCGATCCTGTCCGATCCGGACAATTCGTATTCCGAGGTCAAGCGGAGGACGCGCAAGAGAGGCGAACCGTTCCAGATTGCTCGCTACCCGGTCACCCTCGCCCAGTACCGTGCCTTCGTCGACGCTGAGGACGGTTGGTGCGATCCCGCGTGGTGGGGCAATGATCTTAACCGCGACCATGACGGCGCGACATACGAGTTCGGCCGTTTCGGCAACCATCCGGCGGTGTATGTCAGCTGGTTCGATGCAGTGGCGTTCTGTCGCTGGCTGAGCCGGCGGCTCGGCTTCGATGTACGCCTGCCGGACGAGTGGCAGTGGCACCAGGCGGCGACCGGCGGTGATGACGGCAACGTGTTTCCGTGGGGACCCGACTGGGACGCCAGGGCCGAGCCGTGGCGGGGGAATACGTTCGAGAGCCGGCTGGGGCAGCCAACGGCGGTCGGGATGTACCCGGCCGGCGCCGCGCCGACCGGCGCCCTCGACATGGCCGGCACGCTTTGGGAGTGGTGCCTCAACAAGTTCGATAGTCCTGAAGAACTCCGCTCGCGTGCCGACGATTTCAACACCCGTGTGCTGCGCGGCGGGTCGTGGGTCGGCTACCAGGAGTACGCGCGCTCAGCCAGCCGCGCCGGGCGCAACCCGCACTACCGGGACTACTTCATCGGATTTCGGGTGGTGTGTGTCGCCCATCCCTGAGCGCTGACCACTGACAAGCGTTGCGCCAGCGCTACTTCCATTTTTTAGCCATACCGCGCCTGCCGTGCCGCGATCGCGCGCCGATGTTCAGCGGGGTGGATGACGAGACGGTCGAGGACATGGCGGCGCAACCCCAGCTGTCGGCGTGACCGACATGGGCGATCCAGCCCTGGACGCAGGCATCCAACTCGGCGAAGCTGATTTCGCCCGCATGTTAGGCCGCGAGCCGCGCCCCGCTAGCGTGGATGACAAGCCAACCCGGCGAGCCGCTTGAACCGGCGCTTCAGCGCCGGTTGGCACCGCGGGGCGCGGCGCTTTCAGTGGTCGACGCTCACGGATGGGCCACACACCACCCGAAAGCCGACGGAGTCGACCCGGAGGTCCGGGTAGTACCTGCTGCGCGCGGCTGAACGCGCGTCGTCCTGGCTGAGGTACCACGACCCGCCGCGGTGCACACCGGTATACGGGAAATCCTTTGTCTTCGGGTCGTAAAGACTTGCGCACCATTCCCAGACGTTGCCGGCCAGATCGTCGATGGCACGGTCGGCCTGCCGTGCGCGGGGAAACAAGCCCACCGGCGAGGTGACGCTGAGCCCGGCCTCACGTGTGTTGCAGATGCCGTCCTGCCACACGTCGCCCCAGGGATAGACGCGGCCCTGCGGACCGCGGGCGGCGGCTTCCCATTCCTCTTCCGTCGGCAGACGCCCACCCGCCCAGGCGCAGAACGCCTCCGCCTCCCAAAAGCTCACCCCCACCACCGGCTGGTTCGGCGCGTTCCACCGTCGGTCGAGCCAATACCCGGGCTCGGCGGCTTTTTCCCGCTCCAGCCACGCCCGGCCCTCATTCGACCACCACTGGCGATCGCGATAGCCGCCGGTTGCGATAAAAGCGGCGAATTGTTGGTTGGTCACCGGATAGCGGCCGATCCAAACGGCTGCCTGATCTCGACCGTTCGGCCCTCATCGCCGTAGGGGTAGGTCCCCGCCGGCACCTCGACATAAGCCCGCAAATCGACATTGCCTTGCGCATCGCGGAGATCGGTGATCCGCGGGTCACCCACCCGGCCGAGGGTGAGCCCCAGCGCCTGGCGCGCCTGCAGCTCAACCTCGTCTTCGATCGCATTGAGCGCCACGCCGCGGAACGCCTCCTTCAGCTCCTCCGGCACCGCGTAATTCTTGGCGAGACAGAGGTCGAGCGCTTCGGCGATGAACACCGCCGGTGCCGGGCTGGCCCTCACCGCCCCCCGATCCAGCTCGCGGATCAGCCGGACAAGCAGATCGGTGCCCCAACGCGGCGTCTTAGCGCCGATCCTGCCGGCGAAAAGGAATATTAGCGTCGGGCGCCATCCTGCGACGGCGCCACGGGTGCGGATCACCGGGAGCAAATCATCCTCGGTGCGCAGGATCCGCTCGGCGGCCAGAAACTCCTGCACGCTCAGGTGATAAAAGGCGGCACGATCGCCCGGCCGCGGCAACAACAGCCCGGAGCGGGTCAGCAATTCCTCGCGCCGCACCACCGGGCCGACGGCACCACGCTCGTTGTACGAATCTTCGGCGGCGAAGGCCCGCAGGATATGGTCGATCTCGCGATAACTGATCTCGGCCGCCGGGCTCTCGCGCGGCGACTCTCGGTCGCCCACATGCATGCCGTGGGCGATAACTTCGAGCCGGGCCCGCGCCGGCTCCCGCTGCCGCACTTCGTCGCGGAAGCGGTGAAACAGCACGTTGCCCACGATGCGCCGGTAGAGCTCGTAGCGGTCCTCCGGCAGCCGGCCCCCGCTGTCCCAGAGGACACACAGTGCCGTCAACATCATCGGGTTCTCGGCGAGCGGCCCGAGGTCGTCGCGCTCGTGGAGGGTCGCCATCAGGCCGTCGGTCTGTTCCGCTTTGCCGAGCGTATGAAACCAGCGGGCGACGAACAGGTACTGCAGCGGCTCCGGCAGCAGTTCGAGCGGCGCCTGCGGCAGGTCGAGCTTGCGCAGACCGCCTTCGTCGAGGCCGTAGGGGCGGCTGGTCAACAGCACCCGGTTGCCGGCCTTCAGCCATGTCGGCAGCGCATTGGCGAGGGCGGTCAGCAACAGGTCGCGGGGATAGACCTCGGCACCGTCGCGATTGTCGGAGACCGGCACCTCGTCGAGGCCGTCGAGCAGCAGGAAGGCAGTCCCGGCCCGCAGATGGGCAAGGAGGTTCTCGCCGGTCAGTTGGTCTGCCAGCGACCTGTCCACCCACGCTGCCAGCGTCTGCTCCAACTCCCCTCGATGACCGGTGCGCCGGCCACGGCCGCCGTCGATGCCCTCGTGGAAGTCGCGCAATGGCACCAGCAGCGGCAGCCGGCCGCGCAGGTTTTCGGGCGCCGTCTCAGCGAACTCCGGCTGCGTCGGGACGGCGTGCGCGAGATCGGCGGCAGCGATGCTGTGCAGCACCGCCCAACGGCAGAAGGTCGATTTGCCGGCGCCGGCGGGGGCCGGAACGTACAGCGACTCCGCATCGAGCCGCTGCAGCAACGGGACCGGTCTTCGCTCCGCCATTTTTTCCGGTTGCGTCTTGCGCTCGCGGCGCCGCCTTCCGGCCTTCAGCACGACAGGATCTGCCGTCGGCGCCGTCAATGCCGGCACATAGACGTGGTTGAGCGTCAGCGCCTGCCCCTGTTGCAGCTCCTGGCCGAGCAGATTGACGTCGGCATATTCGACGCGCAGCCAGTCGAGATATGCGCCGGGGATGGTCGCCTCAATCTGCAGAGGTTTCCCGTTCGCAGGAGCGGGTGGGCGGCGCGGATGCAACAGGTCGTCAAGATGCTGTCGCAACAGTGCTCTGAACTTGTCCGGTGCGGCATACTCATTTATCCCGCCGACCAGCGAACCATCGCTGTTGCGGAACCGGGCTAAGAACGCTTCGACACGTTCAAACTGCTCTTCCTTCTCTTTCCTGTTGGGATCGCGAATACTGATGATCGGCTCTTCGGTTCGCCGATAGACCAGCACCTCAGGCTTGGGCTCTCGCGTTGAATTGACCGCGTCGAGATATTCCCACTCCGTGCCCGACAGGTATGGCTCGCCGCCCGGCTTGCAGATCGTCTCCGGCAGAAGTGTGCCCATCCGCGCCCAGAGGATGACGACGACGATGTCGCAGGTGGAGGGCCGCGGCCGTGCGTTGTTCACCGATTGCTGCGGCGTCTCGCTCGCCAGCATCGGGATGCGCGCGTCGGGATCGTCCCAGGTGATCACCTCCAGCTTCAGGCCGCGATAGGAGGGGTGCTTCTGCAGCTCCCCTTCGATCAGCTCGCGGGCAATCTTCCTCTCATCCGCCACGTCCCCCGGCGACGAGAGAAAAATCCGCACTACCGGCGCCTGCTCGCCGCTCGTCTCCCGCGCGGCCTCTCCTCCCCGTTTCTTTGCCATCCCCTGAACCACGTCCCTGCACTCGGGACGAAACTTACCCGACCGGTGCGCAGAGGTGCAATTGCAGCCAGCCGCATCCTCGACGCAAGCGAAGGCAACGCAACGGGCGTCGTTGCCTGGCTTACGGTCGCGACGTTAACCTCCTCAGATGACCCTTCTGGAGCTGCGCGGCATCGGCATGGAATACGGCGCCATTCGCGCGCTCGCCCAGGTCGACTACACGGTTTCGCCGGGCGAGATCGTCGGCCTCATTGGTGACAACGGCGCCGGCAAGTCGACCTTGGTCAAGATCATCGCCGGGAATTTTCCGCCGACCCACGGGACCATCCACTTAGACGGGCATCCGGTGCGCTTTCGCGGGCCGGAGGATGCGCGCAGCGCTGGCATCGAGGTGGTCTACCAGGATTTGGCGCTCGCCGACAATCTGACGGGCGCCGCCAACGTCTTTCTCGGCCGTGAGCTGCGGCGGCGGGTCGCCGGCTTCAGCATCATGGACCACGCCGCAATGACACGCCGAGCCGCGCAGCTCTTCGCCGAGCTCAAATCGGAGACGCGGCCCGAGGCACTCGTGCGCACCCTCTCGGGCGGCCAGCGCCAAGCCGTGGCCATCGCGCGCACGCGGCTCGCCGCGGCCAAGCTCGTGCTGCTCGACGAGCCGACAGCGTCGATCTCGGTGCGTCAAGTGGCCGAGGTCCTCGACCTGATGCGCCGCATGCGCGACCACGGCCAGTCGGTGATCTTCATCAGCCACGCGATGCCGCACATCTTCGCCGTCGCCGACCGGATAACGGTCTTACGCCGAGGCCAGAAGGTGGCTGACAAGCCGATGGGTACCACCTCGCCCGAGGAAGTGACGGCGCTGATAACCGGTGCCGTCGAGCGCGCCTGATGGCGGGCACCTCGGAACCCGCGGCGCTCCCCGCCCGTCCTCGCTCCGCATGGTGGCGCCGCGGCGTGCCGCAGACCCAGACCGCCTATGTCGCCATCGCTTTCGCGGTCCTGATCGTCGTCATCTCGATCCTGGCACCGGTCTTCATGACGCCGCGCAACCTGCTCAACATTTCGAAGAACTTCAGCTTCATTGCGCTGATGTCGTTGGGCGAGACCTTGGTCATCATCAGCGGCGGCATCGATCTGTCGGTCGGCTCGATCTGCGCGCTGAGTGCGGTCGTGACTCTGATGCTGATGCGCTTCTTGTCGGCGACAGCAGCGGCACAGGTGCCGGGTGCAACGATCGCGCTCGCGACACTGCTGGCACTGGCGCTCGCGGCGCTAATCGGCCTGGTCAACGGCCTGCTTATCGCCCGAATACGGCTCTCGCCCTTCGTCACCACGCTCGGCATGCTCTCGGTCGCGCGCGGCATGACCTACGTCCTGACCCAAGGGCGCGCGCAATATCCGACAGGGCCCGACGTCGCGGGCTTCACCCGCTTCGCCAACGGCACCGTGCTCGGCCTGCCCACACAGCTCGTCTATCTCCTCGTGCTCGCCGTCCTGATGGCGCTGGCATTGCGCCACCTTGTCTGGGGCCGGCATCTCTATGCCGTCGGCGGCAATGCGCAGGCGGCGGCCTTAACCGGTGTGCGCGTCCCGCGCGTTGTCGTCTCGGTCTATGTGCTGAGCGGCATTGCCGCCGGCTTCAGCGGCGTGCTGATCGCCGGCTGGCTGGGTGCAGCTCCCGCCAATCTCGCGACAGGATACGAGCTGCGGGTGATCGCCGCCGCGGTTATCGGCGGCGCCAATCTCGCCGGCGGCGTCGGCGGTGCCGCGGGTGCGGTCATCGGCGCGGCGCTGATCGAGGTGATCCGCAACGGCTTTGTGCTGATCGGCGCCAACACCTATTGGGAAGAGGTGTTCGTCGGCGTAATCATCATCATCGCCGTGCTGGTCGATCAGCTTCGCACTCGACGCGTCTTCTGAGCGACGCCAGGCCGGCTGGAGCAGAGCGGAGGAGGAAAGCCATGAAGCGTGTGATTCTCGCGGTGCTCGCCATGACGGTGTTGGCCGACCCGGCCGGGGCGGCCGACAAGCTCAAATTCGCGGTCGTGCCGAAGGCGATGAACAACCCGTTCTTTGACTTGGCGCGCGACGGGTGCATCAAGCGCGCCAAGGAGCTCGGCACTGTCGAATGCGTCTATCGCGGGCCGATCGAGCACGAGCCTGCGACGGAGGTGCAGATCATCCAGGATCTGATCACGCAACGGGTCGACGGTCTGGCGATCTCTGTCTCCGACGTCGGTGCCCTGACCGGCGTCATCAAGGCGGCGCGCGACGCCGGCATCCATGTCGTCACCTTCGACGCGGACGCGCCGAGCTCGGCGCGCCAGGCCTATATCGGCACCAACAATAAGGATCTGGGCCGGGCCTTGGGCGAGATGCTGGTCAAGGCCCAGCCCCGCGCCGGGGCTTACGGCATGGTTTCGGGCGGCCCCGCCGCGGCCAATCTCAATGAGCGCCTCGAAGGCGTCCGCGAGGTGGCGGGGAAGGCAGGTTGGAAGGAGGTGTCGGGCTCACCCACCTATTGCAACGACGATGCGGCGCTGGCCGTCCAGCAACTCAACGACCTGACGACGGCGCACCCCGATCTCAACGCGGTCGTCGCGGTTGGCGGCTGGCCGCTCTTCGTGCCGGAGGGCTATCGTAATTTCTTTAACAGCAATGCCGACCGCTTCAAGAGCGGCAAGCTGGTGGCGGTCTCCGCCGACACGCTACCCTCCGAGCTGCAGCTCCTCAAAGGGGGCTATGTCGCCGCACTCGTTGGACAGCGACCCTTCGAGATGGGCGAGAAGGCGATGGATGCGCTGCTGGCGCTCCACGACGGTAAGCCGGTGCAGCAGATCATCTATACCGGCGTCGATCGGGTCACCAAAGACAATGTCGGCGAGTTCCTAAAGTAGCGCCGCATCACCACAATCGCGACCGACCAAACGACTATAGAGGATCAGATATTCTTTGGGCGGAAGCGCGCAGCGCAGTGTCAATGCGCCCCCGGGCGGGCGCCGCCGCGCGGCGGCTTCCGCAACAGCAGCACCAGCGGCATGATTGCCAGCAGCACCGCACCCATCACCCAGAATGCATCGATATAGGACAACACGGCCGCCTGCGTCTGGACCATCGCGTAAAGCTGAGCCTGCGCGTGGTGCAGGGCATCGGCGGCGCCGGCATGGGCGCCGTGATAGACCTGCTGCAAGTGCTGCAACATCCGGCTGGTCTGCGTGCTGTATGGAGTGACGTGCTCGACCAGCATGTTCTGATGGTATTGCTCGCGGCGAGCGAGAAAGGTTGTCATCAGCGCGATGCCGACGCTGCCCCCGATATTGCGCATCATGTTGATGAGGGCCGAGGCGTTGGCGTTTTTTGCCGCCGGCACTCCCTGATAGGCGGCGGTATTGATCGGAATAAACAACAGCGCCAATCCCAATGATTGGTACACCCGCGCCCAGGCGACGGTCGCGTAGTCGATGCCGGCGTCGAAGCCGGACATGTGGAACATCGCCATACCGGTCCAGGCGAGCCCAAAGGTTATCATCCAACGCGCGTCGATCTTGCCCGACAGTGCCCCGACCACCGGCATCATCAGCATCGTCGCAAACCCGCCGGGCGAGAGTACGAGCCCGGCGTCTGTCGCGGTGTAGCCGAGCAGAGTCTGCACGAAGAGCGGCAGCAGCACCGTCGTGCCCATCAACGCGAAACCGAGCACGAACATCAGCAGATTGCCGATCGCGAAGCTGCGGTCGGCGAGCAGCCGCAGATCGACGATCGGGTCGGCGCGGCGCCACTCCCAGACGACAAACGCAGCGAGGGCGACGACCGCGGTGATACTCAAATCGGTGATCAGCGAGGAGGAAAACCAGTCGTCCTCCTGCCCTTTGTCGAGCACGATTTGCAGCGCGCACATGCCGATGACGAGCAGCGCGAAACCGATATAATCGAGACTGAAGCCCCATCGAGCCGGGGTGCCCCGGGCAACGGCTTCCTGCGGGCGCTCGGCGAGCACCCGCGTCGCCAGTATCGTCAGAACGATGCCGACGGGCACGTTGACCAGGAATACCCAGCGCCAGTCGAAATTGTCGGTGATCCAGCCGCCGATGGTCGGTCCGATCGCCGGCGCGAACACGACAGCTAGCCCGTAGGCGGCAATGGCTTGGCCACGCTTTTCGGGTGGAAACGCGTCGGCAAGAAACGCCTGCGAAGTCGGCTGCAGCCCGCCGCCGGTCGCGCCCTGAAAGGCGCGTGCGACGATCAGCAAGCCGAGGGTCGGCGCCAAGCCGCACACCAGCGAGGTGAGCGTGAAGCCGATGATGCAGCCGAGGAAATAGCGCTTGCGCCCGAATGTCTGAGAGAGCCAGCCGCTGATCGGCAATACGATCGCGTTGGTGACGAGAGAGGAGGTCAGCACCCAGGTTGCCTCGTCGGGGGTGGCGGCGAGACTGCCTGCGACATGCTGGAGCGAGACGTTGACGATCGAGACGTCGAGCACCTCCATGAACGCCGCCAGCCCGACGATCGGCGCAATGACCCAGGGGGAGAGGGCGAGCGCGGCCGTCGCCGGGCGCGAAGCGCGGCCCGGCGTCTCGGCAAAGATGCTCATCGGATCTTGACGTAGGGCTCGACCGACATGCCGGGACCGAGCAGCCAATGGCCACCGGGTGGTGACGCGAAAACAATCTTGACCGGCACGCGCTGCACGACCTTGACGTAGTTGCCGGTCGCGTTCTGCGGCGGCAGCAGCGAGAAAGCGACACCGCTGCCGGCCTGAAAGCTGTCGACATGGCCGTGAAAGACCTTCTCGGGATAGGCGTCGACATAGATGTCGACCGGCTGGCCGACCCGCATGTGGTCGAGGTCCGTTTCCTTGAAATTGGCCGTCACCCAGACATGGTCGGGGACCAGCGCCATCAGGTTCTGGCCGACCTGAACGTAGTCGCCGACAGCCACACTCTTGCTGGCGATACGCCCGGAGAGGGAGGCACGGATCCCGGTGTAGGACAGGTTGAGGCGCGCCTGCTCGACCTGCGCCTTCGCCGCGCGCACGCCGGCTTCGGCAGTCGTGACCTGGGTCTTGTTCAAGGCCAGCTGGGCCGCGGCCACGGCGACCTTGTGTTGCGCGGCGGCGAGGCTGGCGGCAGTACTACGCGCCGAGGCGGTGTCGTTGTCGAGCTGCTGCCGCGACAATGCCATCGATCCGACCCGCGCCAGCTCCTGGGATCGCTTCAGGTTCGTCGCCGCGTTCGTCGCGTTCGCCTCGGCCACTCCGACCTCGGCCTGCGCTGCCTCAAGATTGGCCTGCGCCACTGTGAGCTGCGCCTGGGCTTGTGCCAGCTGTCCGCCGGCGCCCTCGCGGTTGGCGACGGCCTGGTCGAGCTTCGCCTGAAAATCAGCCGGGTCGAGCTCGACGAGCGGCTGGCCAGCCAGGACCTCCTGGTTATCGTTGACCTGAACGGCGTTGACGCGGCCGGCGACCTGCGGGCTGACCTGTACCATATGCACGTCAATGAACGCGTCGTCGGTGCTGACCCAGTTGCGTGCCTGCAACCACCAACCGGCGCCGCCGGCGATGGCCGCCATCGCGAGCAGCGCGACGAGGCCGATCAGCAGTCGTCGCCGCCACTGCGGCCGGCGTGCCGCCAGATCGGCAGACTGCGGCGGTGCCGAGCGGTCCGGCGCAAAGGCTTCGGCTAGGCGCTGCACCGAGGCCTGCCGTTCGGCGCTCGGTCTCGGTTTTTCGTCCGCGAGGCTCATGTCGCGTCCTTCTCGATACCGCGGTCGGCGACCGGCCGACGAACCTTCAGCCCGTTCAACAGCAGCTGAAGGTGGGTCTCACAAAGGGAGTCCGGGTCGAATCCGGTCGGTTCGTGACGGCCGAGCGAATGGCGCCACAGCATCGCCAGCAGCAAAGGTGCGAAAATGCAACGGACCGTGTCGTCGAGCTCCACCGCACGAAACTCGCCGCGCCCGATGCCGAACTGCAGCACGCGGCTCAACAAGGACATGCCGCGATCGACAACCTGCTCGCGATAAAAGCGGGCGAGGTCCGGAAAATTGCCGGCTTCCGAGACGACGATCTTCGGGATGGCGCCGGCCGGCAAGCGGGCGAGCTCGGCCCACCCGTGCATCAGCTGCGCGAGCAGCGCGGCGGCGGACGGGGGCTCGGCGACGCGCTTGTTGGCTTCGCTGAGCAGCGCCTCGCCACGTTCGAGGTTCGGCACCAGCGCTTGCGCGACGACCGCCTTGAACAATTCTTCCTTGTTCGGGAAGTAGAGATAAAGCGTGCCTTTGGTGATGCCGGCGCGATGCGCCACGTCGTCGAGCCGGGTCGCGGCAAAGCCGTGTTCGGCAA
>Ga0306923_10005727_pt1 | contig 12148 bp, 13 predicted proteins | sample sta12Can44000108_FD_203841 | JGI IMG/M metagenome (GOLD analysis project Ga0306923, IMG submission 203841) | Lab enrichment of tropical soil microbial communities from Luquillo Experimental Forest, Puerto Rico - statanox.12C.anox.44.000.108 (v2)... | ecosystem: Environmental > Terrestrial >...
TCACCGGCAACCTGCGGACCTTCAGCTCCTCCATGTGACGCACCGCCTTAGCAAGGTCGTCATCCTCACGACAGCAATGGATTTCTGCCGTCATCACATCGCGCGCCGTCGTGCTGCGGGCATCGAAGGTGTCTTGCGCCAATCCCTTGCAGACGATGTCGCGGTCGGTCACCATACCGACTAAACGATCGTTTTCACCAATTGGGATGGCGCCTACGTCGTGGTCTCGCATCAATTTCGCGAGCTCAGCCACAGGGGTATCCGGGCTAACCCAATCGACGCCTTTGTGCATCGCGTCTTTGACTTTCATGGCGGATCTCCGTTGCTTGAGTTCGAGTTAACTCGACAGCTTCGGCCCCTCCATCCTCAGATCGATTATACAGGGACCCGGGTTAGAAAGAACCGCCTCTGTCATGGAGTAGTGGATATGGCGAATGGTCAAGTTGTCCTCGTAAAAACGAAAGGCTGAGTGGCGGCTCGCCGATGCGCACAGTCTATTACGTCGCTGAAGAGGACCCGACCAAAGCAAAAGCGATAATTGCGAAGATCATGGCCCCCAATGAAAAAGTTGAGGCGCATGGGCTGCTCCCAGAGGCCGCCGTTAAGGCCCTTGGATTAAAGCCAGGTGAGTTTAGAAGCGTGTGATCGCCGGGCGGCTACGTAGACGTTCCTGATGCGCGCCGATTAGGTGATCAAATATCACGTGGTGGTGCGGCAGATGAAGCTCGCCAGGGAGACGAGCGGATCGACCAACTCACCGCCCAAGTCGATCAACTCAGGGAGCACGGCAGACACACGCATGAGGAGGCGCAGCACATGGCCATGTTTGTCGGCATGATGCTCGACCTCAATGATGCTGTTGCCGCCAAGCAGTCTGTGGCGTGTGTTATAAGCTGAATGGCCATGGCCCCGAAGCGAGAACCCACCAGTGCCGAATACCAGCAGGTGCTGGACGAGAACGACGCACTAAGAGCCGAGATCGTCAAGCTCAAGTGGAAGCTCGAGAACTGCGAGATGATCCGCCAAGAGCAAGCCAGCTATATCCGCGGGCTGTGGGAGGACAACCGAAGAGTCCATGCCGAACTGCGGTCATCGGCAGGAAGAGAGGAGCGCTGAGCCTTAGGCCAGCACAGGTGTCACAGCGCGGGACGAAGCCCGCCTGAGCCGGTTTGGAAATCTGCAAAAATTTCGCGAGGGGATTCCGCGCCCGCGCTGCGAACCGAGTTTTGGGCCCGGCACCCGGCACCCTGCCTGATCCGCGGTGATCGCGCCACGCGCCGCCAGTTCGCGCCGGCAAAAGCGACGCCGCGCGGGATGGTCACCATGGCTGGATGGTCAGAGGCGAAATCCAGAAGCCATCCTTAAAGCGCGCTAAAGCGGCATTACAGCAGAGACCACTTCCGTCTAAGTCGACTGATACTGCTAGCGTTTTAGGTTTCGCATTCCCATACCCACAACCCTACCCACGAGCGTGGTATGCTACGCCCATGCAAATGCAGGAAGCTCTCGACCGCTGCGAATTCGCAATCCGGCATCAACAGGAAGAGATTGCCAGGCTGCGGGCCGAGCTCGAGCGCAAAGACGAAGAGCTCACACAGCTGCTGGCCTGGATCGATGGCGATAGCGATGCGCTTGTCGTCCTGCAGCGCACGTACATGGATCCCAGGATATCCACTAGCGATCGCATCAAAGCGTGTGCAGCCGCCGTGGCCTACGAGCGGTACAAGCTGACGCTGGCGGTCTCAGCGCGCAGTTCGGATGTTTTAGGTGATTGTCTGGATGCAGCCAGAGCGCTCAAGACCGTCAATCCCAAGGTTATTGAGCACGATCCGCCCCCTGGGCCTTAACCTTCATTTCTTCTGATCGACATACCGAATCGCGTCGCTGGCCAAGGCGACAATGCTATCGATCTTGCTATCTGGGTCTAAGGTCCGGATCAGGTCCACGTCAGGTTCGCCAGCCCTAAGCTCGGGATGAGAATCGGATTTAGCAGCAGCGTCGGCGGACCTACGCGCTGGAACTGGACCCAATGCCGCTCTCCAGCAGCCATCGGGATTGAGGTAGTAGAGCTCACCGCGTTTCCCGCCGCCAACAAACCATTTCCGTTCCATAGCGAAGTTGAATGCCCGCTTATATGAGGTCGGCTTACTTCCGCTCTTATGCATCAACTCAGCCCACGTGGCGCCGTACGGCTGGAACTCCTTGGCCATCAACACCACTAGCTCTCGGGCTCGTCGCAATCCCATTGTCATCTCCTTCCTAACGAGGCCGGTCCGTGAGTCCGTGATGTCCGTGATTTTCAACGCGTAAAATAAACTTAACTATTTGATCTAATATCGTAAAATACGCGCGCGCGAGGGAAAAATCGTTTTTAGACGCGTGTAGGATCACGGACTTCACGGACTTCACGGACTCGCGCCTGATGCGCTCCACTTGCCCAAGCCACGGCTCGCCTCCTGCGCTAAGGGCCCGCGAACGATGATCTGCAGGCTGCCGTTCTGGATCGTCTCGACGGTTGCGCCTGTCGCGCCTGTCGCCGCGAGCCACCGGATCATCGGCACTATTTCGGGATGTTTGGGCGACCAGGAGTAGGACTTGTCCGCAAAAACTTCTTTCGCTTCGTCGTGCAGCTTCCTGATCTCCGCTATGTGCTTCTGCTTCTGCGACTCTGTCATGGCATGCTTCTTCTTCAGAAGTTCATTGCACATGCGTGACATCCTGGCCCATATTTTGCTCTGCTCCTCGCAGTCCCGCACAAACTCGTTGAAGCCGTTGTTCATGCTGCGCTCCTGAAGTTCAGTGTGTTTGCCCACTTGGGCAGTGATGTGAGGTTTCATGTCGTCAGACTCCCCGCTGCTGTTATCTGCTCGCGCGAGCTCAAACTGGTTTTGGCGTATACGACCTGGTTTTTGCCTTGCACTTTCCAGCGTCCGTCGCCGCTATTCGGATTGCGCACCGAAGTATAACCGCAGCGTTCGAGCCGATGCGGCAAGGCGCGGCGATTGCGGCGATCCAATAACCAGTCGGCTGTTTCGGGATTGGCCTTCTCGATCAAGCTGGCGCTGGTGACGGCGTCAGGATTGCCAAGGAGCTCAAGGACGTCGGCGAGTTCAGCATCTTCGGGTGCAGAATTCGCGTAGACGGTATCCCAGAATGCGGCGGTCTTCGGGGGCGGCGCTTTTGGGTCAAAACCAGACAGATCGAGCTCGCTGAGATATGCGGCAACATGTTCAAAGCCGCCGGCCTCGTACCAACGCCAAAGCTCGTTCCAGTAATTGTCGCCGAATTCCTCCTTTTTGCGTTTCGACCAGGCAACGTAATGCCGCCGATCATTTAAAGGCAGATAGATGCCGTCGGTTTTATGATTGGTTGTGATCAGGAAGCCGAGCACATTGAACACGTAGTGCTCGCGCAAATGTTTCTCGTCGACGCGCAGCACATCCGGCGGCGCCGCCGTATAAATCTTGGTGTGATCGTAGAACTTGAAGCGATCGACCTCGCCAAGATCGCGTCCCTCGCTCACGCGCAGGATCACCGACTTGACGAAGTTGTTGAACCGCCCGAGCAGGTGCGTCGGCGACACCTCGTGGAAGTTCCACGGACCGACGGCGCGCTTGACTGGCTCGAGCATCGAATCCTTGCCGATGCCCTGGTCGCCGCCCAGCACTAAGGCGTGGTTGATCTTCTCGCCAGGATGCTGCACCCGATGCGCTAGCCACTTGATGATGTGCTCGGCGTCCGCTTGCTCAAATACCTTGTGGGAGTGATCGAGCCATGGCTGCGCCTCTGTTGCATCGCCAAGCTTGAGGCGCGGCGGTCGGTACAGATTGAAGGTGGTCACGCCTCTGCGTTCAATCCAACCGCCGTGTACGACCAGTCGGTCTGGGATCAGCATGGGTTGTCCCGGACACCAGGTCATGCATTCGACGCGTTGGTTCTGATCAAGCCAACGGGTGGCGCGTATGACGACAGGCTTGCCCTTCTTGCCGCGCTTTGGTTTGCCGGCCTTGGTCAATACCGGAACGGGAGGCACGCAGGCGTCGACGCCGGTGGCGATCCAAACCTCGCGGCAAGGCTTGAATAGGTAAACATGGCTCGGCGGATAGGCGATGAAGTCTTCAAGATTCACGCCGCTGCCCTCGGCGTCGGGCTCGACGATCTCTTCAGAAAAGCCGGCATCGTCGTCGTCATTCATGCAGCCGACTCCTTGACCAGGTCGTTGAAGTCGGCGCCGGCGCGTTTTGGCTTGAGGCGAATAACGCCCCGCCCGGCGCGGATCCAGCGGTCCATGCAAGTGCCCGAAGCCGTCAGTCCGGCCTCATCGTGATCGACCAGAATGATCAAGCGCTCGACGCCGGGAATGATCGGCAGTCGGCCAAGCGCATAGCTGGATACCATCGACCAGGCCGGCCGTAGCGGGGCGCCGCGATATTGAATGCAAGTGGCGGCGGCGAGCACGGTCTCGATGCCTTCGCCCACCACCAACTGAGCTCCGGTCGGCCATAGCTTGACTGCGCCGGTGCGCCCCAGCATGCGTCGCTCGATCTTGCGAGCGTCGGGCGTCAGCGCGACGCGGTGAATGCCGGTAATCGCATCGGTCGCAACATCGCGCAGCAAAGCCAGCAAACAAGGATGCCGAGTGCCGGGCCCGAATGGACAACGGGCGTGAAAACGCAACACCGTGTTGATCTCTGCCGGCAGAGCAGTGAGATCGATGCCGCGGGTCTCGCTCAGATAGCGCGCCGCCAAAGTGCCGGCGATCGGCCGAGCTGATTCCCATAAGCGCAGCGCATTGGCGCGGGCGATTTCCGGATTGTTGGATGCGATCGGCGTCATTGGACCGTCCCAGGTTTCCAGCACGCGCAGCGCTTCGTCGCGGTCTAGGCCTTCGACCTGGACCAACCAATCGACCGGATCGCCGTGCGCACCGCAGACATAGCAATGAAAATGATCGGCGTAGATCTGCAGGCTGGGCGTGGTGTCGTCATGGAACGGGCAACAGGTCTTGCCGCCTTTGATTGGCTCGCCGATCAGATCGGCAAGCGGGACCTTGATCTCGGCTTCGGCTTCGGCTTTGTCCTCGTCCTCGTCGACGAGAGCTGGTGATGCGCTATCGAGCTCGATCGGCGGCGGTTGCAGCGCCGCGATCGGCTGCGCTGTCGGTTTGTCTTTCGATTTGGCGTAGCGCTGGCGCGTCCAGACCTTGGCCGCGATCGGAAGTCCGGTTGCCCATTCCGGAAGCTCGGTCATCAACCGATGGAATTCGTCGGTGGCGCCGAATCCCTCCGACACTTCACACACGATTTCGTCGTGGACGGTGAGCACGATCGGATAGCGGGCCGCTTCAAGACGCAGCATGGCAGCGGCCAGCAAGTCGCGCGCAGTTGCTTGCACCGCATTCTCGACCAGCGTGCCGTACCAAGCGCCGTAATCAGTCCAGCCGCCTCGGGCATTGTCCTTGTAACGAAGTTCGCGAGTGAACTCGAATTTGCCCGGCACCGAACAGGCCTCGGGATAACCCAGCCGCCGCCCGCTTGGCAGCGTCATGAACAACGTGCCGTTTTCCATGGTGAAGGAGAACCGATTGCCGAGATTGATTTGCGCGCCGGTGCGCACGCAGCGGTGCGCGGCGCGTTCGAGCGCATGCCAGAACTTGACGGTGGCCCGGTGGCTGTTGCGAAAGGAGATCTTGAAGCGTTCAATTTCGGCGTCGGAATAGGCGTCACTCGGATCGAACTTGCGCCAGGCGCCGATGCCACCACCAAAGCCGAAGGCCAAGTCATAGACCTTGCCGAAGGCGCGGCCGACTTCGTCGTTGGGTGTGACTGTGCGTTTGAGCGCTTGCGAGGCCATGACGCAGTACGGTTCGAATTCCGGATTCCCGGTCGCGTCGTATTGGCGATAGGTGTCGAGCTTCCACTCTTCGCTGGCCAACCAAGCCAGCACGCGTGATTCGATCGCGGAGAAATCGGCGCCGACCAACACGTAACCCGGCGCTGCGCAGATGATGCCGCGCGCAATGTCGCCCGCCACCGTCAGCGGTGCACCGAGCTCGCGAATCCGCGCCATGTCGCCGGCCATGATGGCGTTCACCGCGGCGTCGAGATCTTTGGTCTCGGGCTTTTTCAGGTTTTGCGGCTGGAAGCGGCTGCCAGCCCAGCGTCCGGTCGAGCTCGCGTGAAATCGCAAAGTGCCGCGTAAACGCTGGTCGGAATCAACGCTCTTGAGTAAGGCATCAAACTTGCGAGTCGAAGCGCGCGCGCCGGTGCGGCGGAGCTCCAACAACTGCCGGATTTGATCTGAGGGATTATGCGCCAGCGCGGCACTAACCGAGCGCTTGGTCAGGCCTGCAAGCGCATGGCCGTGCTTGCACACAAACGTCTTGATCTTTTCGACCTGATGCAGGCTAACGATTTCGCCATTGGTGAGCGTGCAGATCTCGGCGTTGATGTTGGCCTGTTCGATGCGCGCGATCTCACACGCGGCTTTGGCCAGGGCGATATCAGTGTAGAAACCGCGCGCGTTAATGACTGCGTCGAGCTCCCACAGGCGCTGCTCGATCGGCGACAATGGCGGCAGCCGGCGATAGAGCGCGCGCTCGGTCTCGACGTCGCGCTTGCAATACAGATGCAGGCGCTCGCGCGATTCCGGACTGTCGACCCAATAGATGCCGGCCGGATCTTCGTTTTTGCGTGCACGTCGCGGCCGCGCCATACGCCGCATTAACAGATAACCCTCCTGGTCTTTCTGATAGTCGAGCTTTAAAGCGCGCGCGGCATTGTCGAGCGCTCCAGGCAAAGCATTGGCCAGTGCCGCGCTCATGGAGCAGCGCTGTTGCGCGAGCGGGATCTCTGGCCAATCGAAGCGTGGTTGTAGAATGCGAGTCGCGATCGCGCGCTCGAACGCAAAGTTATGCGCGACGACACACCAGCTCGGATCGCTCGCGGCGGCGATGAATTCCTGCGGTATTGCTTGGCCCGGCGTCCAGATCTGTACATCGGAATCGTCGACCGCATAACCGACGCAGAGCACTTCGGTGGTCGGATCGGCGGCATAGCGCCAGGCGCCGGCGTCCTCTAGTGGCACGGTCGATCGAGTTTCGATGTCCCAAAACAACGTCGGCATCTGTTCGCTTTCGGACCAATAGAAGCGGGCACATGGGGCGCGCCCGCTTCCGTGGTTTGATCGTCATTGAGTTCAGCCGGCGTCGAGAATGTTTGACGGCGACCGCTCGGGCGGCGGCTTTTTCGCGCCGGTTTGCGCCGGGGGTTTCTTGAGATTGCGCCGGGGATTTGGAAGCGGCGGCGCGGCTGCCTTAGGGCTTTCCGCGTTCTCGTTTCCGAAGTCAGGAATTTCGTCGTTCATCTCTTCGGCGAACGACGGTTCTTGGACCAACGGCAACTCGGACTGTGCCGTTGTTTGCTGCGCGGGCTGCTCCTTCGACGTCATCGGCGGCAGTGGCGTCGGCGATGTCGGCAATGCTCCGACTTCACCACCTTCACCGCCAAGTCGCACCCAACGTGCTGGATCGATCTGGAAATGCGGCCGATAGCGCCCGCCAAAGCGCGTATTCATCCATATTTTGGCGAACTTGATCGTCGGGTACACGTTCGAACCGCGCCACCGTCGCATCCAGACAAGCTTGTCACGCAGCTCGCGGATGGCGATTCTGCCGCCGCCGGTGCCGGTCGGGTACGTGTACTTGTCCATGGTTTTCAGATCGAGCAAATAAAGCACGTGTTGTGCTTGCCATGGTCCGCGCGGCTTACCGTCCGGTCCTTCGACCCATTCCTCCTTCGGCACCTTCTCGTTCATCTCTTCGACGTCGGGGAATTTTTGGTGTGGCTGAAGGATGATGGTGTCGACCGGCTGCTGATCTTGCCACTTCTGCACCACTCGACCGACGTCGACGGCGACGAGTTCAAGATCGGCCGACAATTCGTCGCCGTCTCGCGTTACCCACATTGCCTCATTGCTGAATTTAACGAGGCTGCCTTGGATGATGCCGGCACCTTGCGGCTGGTCGTCGCCTTCGATGCCGTCTTCCCAACCGGCAAAATTATCGATGCTGGCCAGGTCTTTCTTCACAATGTTACTCATGACTGATCCTTTCTGATCATGTCGTTACTGACCGGAGACCGTCCGGCGGCGGATCCTGCTTCGCAGGAATTCGATTGAATTGGTGCAGACCGGAAAGCGCGATCAGTGCGGCTTCGGCACGGGCATGGTCTTTCTTGCGGGCAAGCAGCTCATGCGCCGTCGGAAATAGTTGCAGCGCGCGCTGGCGTCCGGCTTCCTTATCCCCGCCGCGCAGCGCGTGAAATTTTTTCCAGATAGACGGCTCAACGATCGTCAGCGGAATCGCGCAGCAGGCGATCACGCCTTCGATCGCGCCAACAGCGCGGCCGTACTTGAAGCCGCTCGACGCACCCTGCTTTGGCATCGCCTGGGCGCGTTCGATCAACGCATGCACGGGCGCATGTCGCGCGATCCAGTCGCGAATAGCGAGCACGTCGACACGTTCTTTGGCGCCGACACCGGCAACCGGAATGTCGATCGCGTCGACGAGGCGGGGAGCGGCACCGTTCGCGTCAATGGCTACGATTGCCAAGCCGCCACGAATGCCGGGATCGACGCCGAGAATATTCATGGCGCGATCCTCACTAGGCGATAGCGAGCACCGCGGCCGAGCCACGCCGGCGCGATATGCCAGCCTTGCGCCGCCAACTCTTCGTTGGCGTGCTTGATCAGGACGCAAATCGTGTTGGGATTGTCGGGGCCGCCGTTGGGATCGTCGGCGTAAACGGTTGCGATAATCTCACTGCGCGTGATGCCATCCGGCCGGTTCGCAATCAGGTCGACGATGCGCTGGCGCACCGGCCCATGCACCGCAAGCCGCGGTGGAAACGGCCGATGGCATGCTGGGCAAAGGTACGGGCGTCGGCTCATCGTGCCGACCTCCGCAATCGCGCAACCTGCGCAATCACGCCGTCAGGGCTGACGACCGGAGTCCAATCGCGACCGCCAAACAGCTCCCGCTCGATGACCTGGCGCGGGCCGAAAATGCGGGGGGTCGACCTCGATTTCGCTCCGTGCAAGCCATTGAAACCGTTCGATTTTTTAAAGGGGTTCGTGGGTTTTCCGGTATCTTGACCCACAACCGGATTTTTAAACGCTGTACGGGCGTTATTTTCCCGGCGGGCAAAATCGCGACAGCGGTCTGAGCAATATTTCTGCTGACGTGAGCGGCGGGCTACAGTGCGGCCGCAGGCCTCACAGCGAACCGGCGCGTCCCGGCGCGCGGCTTGTGGAACGCTTAGTTTTCCGTTATCTGGTCCCTTCAACACGACACGTTCCTTCGTGTCCGCGATTGCCGTCGCGGGTTGAGTTTGGTGCGGGCCACGGTTCTCAAAGCCGTGGCCCGCTGCTTGCCGCCCTTGGTGGCACCACGGCGCGGAGCGGCGCGCGCCGGGCGATCCAGAAAATGATTACGGCGAGGCGGATTCCTCCAACCTCGCCGTTTCCTTTTCGCGCTTCGCGCGCGGTGCTTCGCCGCAAAGCCTTAGCAAACTCTGAACTTCTACGATGTGCCGACCGGCGATGACTCGGCCGTCAAGATCTCCGGCAGCGAGCAATGCGTAGATGGACGACCGGCTGATGCCGGCGTACTGCGCGGCGAATTGGACGGTGACGCCGAAACGCTGATCGAGCGGAATGTCGCCGATTTTCTTGCCAGTGACTTCCGGACGCTTGCCTCCCACGCAAGGTGTGGACAACGTGAGAGGCTATTATTTGAATGTTAGTGGTGCCTAGAAGGACATTTGCTGCATTCACGGCATTGGCGCGCAATGCCCTAAATGCCGCGAAGTTTCACCTTCCTACGCGTGACGCGCTTGATGTGCTCGTCGCTAAATCCGCGCTTATACTTTTCATCCTTGGGATCGCCGTCAAAGCCGTCGGCACGGCGGCGAACGTCGTGGCAGAAATTGTCCCATTGCACAGTGCCGCCGGCGCCGGGATGCGCGCCCTCGTCTAACAGATCATCAATTGCTGAGTTGCGGGCAATTGCGGATGAAGATATCCGACTGGGTTTAGCGCCGCTCTCTGGTCTCGATGCTTTGGGGCCGGCCTCGTCCTCCAGCTGTTGAGGTGGCGCAGTTTGAGATGCAGGCGGACGGGGTTTAAGAGCCGATATGTCTTGTTCAACTACAGTGAAGCAAAAATCGTCCATCCGCTCCGGAAGCCCTCCTATTTGGTTGACAACCGACCAGGCGGGATCGGACGTATCGAATTTTATGCTGCCGAACATAGACCTAAATGTTCGCGGAACGACTCGCAGCCGGTCGGACGTATCAAATTTCAAGTTGTGATTGGTGCTGAAAGTGCGGGGGTTGACTGCAAATGCCTTGCCTTTGGGATTGCCGCCGGCGTCATACTCTTGGCATATCAGCAGCAAGCGCCCGGTTGCTATGCGTCGCTCCATCTCACGGACTGCGGCGTTTATCCCGCAGCCCAACGTTTTTTGGACGTGGTGAAGGTATCCGTCGAGGCTAAACTCGTTATGATGACTGACAGTCAGGGCCATGGCTCATATCCGTGGCTTTGATTAGGGCCGGCTCGGTGTTATCGCACCGGGCCGGTCCGTTTGATTATATCAGGCGCGCTGCGCGCGCTTTCTCAGAATATCACGCGGCGGTCGCGCGTCCTCGCCGAACTTCCTCGATATTCACGATCTCTGTTGGCGCCGGCGGCAATATGTAGTCGCACCACGCCTGCATGACCTTGCGGCGCCGCTCCACAGCCGTCTTGCGGCGATAGGCCCGTTCGGTAGCATCTCGGACGACGTGGGCCAGGGAGGCCTCGGCAAGTTCGCGAGGTATGTCGGCCTCATCGCCGCACCAATCCCGAAAGGTTGAACGGAAGCCGTGTGCAGTAACTGCCCGGTTCATTCGGCGCTGAAGCAAAAAAAGCAAGGTCATGGGCCAAAGACCGCCGCCCTTACTGCCTGGAAAAACGAAATCACCGCTCACACCACGCAGCGGCTCGACTTCGCGGAGCGCGGCAAGTGCTCCTGTGGAAAGCGGAATGATGTGGTCACGGTTGGACTTTGTCCGAACGGCGGGCACCGTCCACGTGTTTTCCATCCAATCGATTTCGGGCCACTGGGCACCTAACACTTCGCCGGTACGCGCGGCGGTGAGGATCAAAAACCGCAGGGCTATCGCGCCGACGGTGTCAATCTGGCAGAGCTCCGCCATAAAGGCCGGCAGGTCGTGGAATTCCATGGCGCGAAAATGCTGCACCGGCTGCACCTCCGATCGAGCCGGCAGTGCTTCCTGTAAGTGCCCGCGCCAGGTAGCGGGGTTGGCGCCGCTGCGAAGCCCCTCGACTGTCGCGCGGGCGAGGATGCGTTCAATCCGTCCGCGCAGCCGCGCCGCGGTCTCGCACTTACTCTCCCAGATCGGCTTGAGCACGGCCAGCACGTCGTTGGTTTCGATCTCGTTGACCGGCATTTTACCGATGATGGGGTAAGCGTAGCCCACAAGCGTCTGCCGCCATTGATCACGGTGTCTCTCATTTCGCAAACGCTTGAGCCGATCGGCCATATAGCTTTCCGCCACTTCCTCGAAAGTGGGCGAAGCATTCCGCTTCGGCGCCGCAGGGATAATTGCCTGCGCGCGGGTGTGCTCGATCGGGTCAATTCCGTCATTCACCAACGTACGCGCTGCGCTGGCCTTGTCTCGAGCTTTGACGAGACTCACGTCGGCAAGCGCACCGAGCCCCATGTCGCGCGTGCGACCGTTCAGCGTAAATCGGTAAATCCAGGATCGCGCCCCGCCTGGCTTGATTTGCAAGTAAAGGCCGGCGCCGTCGGGATGCAGTTTGATGTCGGTGAGCGTGCGGATCTTTGCTTCGGTGAGTTGTTGGATGAGGCGTGCCATGAAAAATCCCCCTGTGGGCCGTACCCACGTTCCACTGTGTCCATACGCTTCACGCTAAGATTTGCTACGCTGTTTCGTGCGATATGGACGCTATGGAAAGTATTTTTATAGGCACCCTTTCCGCACCGCAGCCGGCTTGTTAGAAGGCGCAAAGCGACGCCAGAAGCTTAAAGCAATGACCGAATCCGAAGCGCGCGATTACAGCG
>Ga0306923_10005728_pt1 | contig 12148 bp, 10 predicted proteins | sample sta12Can44000108_FD_203841 | JGI IMG/M metagenome (GOLD analysis project Ga0306923, IMG submission 203841) | Lab enrichment of tropical soil microbial communities from Luquillo Experimental Forest, Puerto Rico - statanox.12C.anox.44.000.108 (v2)... | ecosystem: Environmental > Terrestrial >...
CGTCCCGCCCTGCCTCGCGATAGAAGATGTTGAACCCGTCGACATCGACTTTCCGGAAGCTGACCTTGCGCATTGTGAGCCTCTTCGAAGTGGTTTGGTTCGGTTACGCTGCCGAGCTTGCCACCGCCTCGAGGATCACCTCGATGACGGGCTCGGGCGCGGTGACCAATGGCGTATGATCGACCTTCTCCGACCGGATTCGTGCGCCCATGCGTTGCGCCATAAAGCGCTGCGTGAGCGGATTGATCATCCGGTCCTCTTCGGCGACGAGGTACCAAGACGGCTTTATCTTCCAAGCGGGTCTCACAGCCTTCTCCTGAATGCAGGAGACAGCGATCGGTCGTTGGGTTGCGGCAAAAAGTGCAGCCCGTTCAGGGGACGCGTGTTGGGCGAAGGCGGCGCCAAATGCCTCCTGCGGCATCCAAATGAACCCATGCGCGTCAGGTGCCAGTTGCGGCGCCTGTGGGTGCGGCTTATCGCGATAGAACATTTGCGCAACCGTTTCGCCTTCATCAGGCGCCAAGCCCGCTATGAAGACTAACGATTGGACTCGCTCGCTGACGGTCCTCGCTATCACCGCGCCGGCATAAGCGTGCGCCACCAGGACCACGGGTCCATTGGTTCGTTCCAGGGCGCGGTCGAGCGCGGCGACGTCATCAGACAACGAGATCAGTGGGATCGGCGCTGCCATGACATTCAGTCCTTTGGACAGCAACGGCCCGATGATGTCGTTCCAGCTCGAGCCGTCAGCCCACGCACCGTGAACCAAGACCACACTGGATCCTTGGTTGGGCTCGCTCATATTCCATCCCTTCACGCCCGATCGTAGTGGTCTGCGTGCCCGGATTTGGGGACTTCGCGCTACCGCTATAACGAGGTAGTTTTACAAATGACCCTCTCGATTTTTGGAAGGTTCGCATGGACCGGCTTGAAGCCATGGCGATACTCGTCGAGGCGGTTGACGTCGGTAGTTTGTCGGCCGCCAGCCGCAAAATGAACGTGCCGCTCCCGACCGTAAGTCGGAAGATCGCGGATCTGGAGTCGCATCTCGGGGCTCGGTTGTTGACCCGCTCAACCCGCAAATTGACACTGACAGACGCCGGCGCTGAGTACGTCAGTGTTGCGAAGCGGATCCTTGAACAAGTGGCTGACGCCGAACGAACGGCTGCGGGCGAGTATAGTGCGCCGAGAGGAGATCTTGCCGTTACAGCGCCGCTCGTTTTTGGACGCCTGCACGTGCTGCCGCTAGTGACGGAGTTCCTGATCCGTTATCCTGAGATCAACATCCGCCTGATGCTTTCGGATCGCAATGCGGATCTGATCGATGAGCACCTGGATATGGCGATCCGGATCGGTGCGCTTCCCGACAGCAGCATGGTGACGACGCGCGTCGGGGCGGTTCGCCACGTGATTTGCGCGAGCCCCTCGTTCCTTGCGTCTCACGGCGTCCCAGAAACGCCGACTGCGCTCGCGACACTTCCGTCCATCTCTCATGAGTTCCTGACTGCGCTGGGCACGGCATGGCCGTTTCGCGAACCGGAAGCCAAGGCCGACATCATGGCGCCGGTTCGCGTGCGGCTGGCGGTGACAACAGCGGAGGCTGCCATCGATGCTGCGGTCGCCGGCATCGGCGTGACACGCCTACTTTCCTACCAGGTGGCCGAAGCGGTCGCGCGCGGGGCGTTGCGAATTATTCTGGAGCAATATGAGCGCGAGCCAATCCCCGTCAGCATCCTCCATGCAGGGCTAGGAATGCTGCCGCTCAAGGTACGGAACTTCCGCGACTTTGTGGCACCCCGATTGCGTGCGGCGATGGACTCGGCGAAGCTCAACCCGCCCGGTAGGGCGAGCTAGCAGAGAATGCCTGCTCCCCACTCCGCATTCGCTTGCCCGCTTGAACAAACGGCTCAATCGCAAAGCCACCATTGTCGGGGCTTGGGCATCCGAATTCGGCTAAAGCTCACCCCGAGCGAAAGGTCAGCGGTATGATCTCGGCGGCGCTGCGGCCGGCCCAATCGAGGCGAGGCACCTTCTCGATCGCGCGTTGCTGCGCCGTTGCGAGACGGGCGCTCGCGTCGGCATAGTCGAAGGTGAGCGCCTTGCCATCGCGCACGACCGGCTGCCCGCCGACAAAGACATGTCGCACGGCGCGCTCTGCGGCGGCATAGACCATGCTGCGCACCGGATCGTAAAGCGGCTGCATCGCCGGATGGGCAATGTCGACCATCACGAAGTCGGCCTTGGCGCCCGGCGCGAGCCGCCCCAGATCGTCGCGGCCCAGCGCGCAGGCGCCGCCGATTGTCGCGGCCGTAAAGACGTCCGCCGCGGTCACCGCATGGGCATTGCCCGCGGCGATGCGCGCGAGGATCGCCGCGGTGCGCAACTCCTCGACGAAATTGTGCGGAAAGGTGTCTGTGCCGATGCCGAGCTTGACCCCGGCGGCTCGATAGCGGCCGAAATCCTCGAGCAATATGCCGCGCCGCGAAAACACCGTCGGGCAGTGCGCCACGGTGGTGCCGGTGTCGGCAAGATCGGCTAGATCGTTGCGGGTGGGCCAGTGCAGCCAGGAATGATGGTCGAGAAAAATCGAGTGGCCGATGATCGCGTTGTCGCCGAGCACCCCGATCTGGCGCAACCATCCGATCGGCGTCCTGCCGTGCCGCCGCATAATCTCTTGAAACTCGACCACACTCTGCGCTGCATGAATCTGCAACGGCAGCCGGCGCTCACGGGCGGCCGCGGCGCTGTCGCGCAATAGCTCCTCGGTGCAGGTGTCGACTTGGGCGGGATAGAGCGCGCCGTCGAGCCGTCCCGAGGGATGCTGGCGGGCCCGGTCGATCAGTCTGAGAGCGCCGTCGAGCCCGTCCCGCCCGGCCTGCTCGTCCCAGGCATAACGCACCTCATGGCCATTTGGCGTGTACCAGCGGCCGGAGCGAAACATCGGCATGGCATAGACCCGCATCCCGCTGGCGCCCAGAGTATCGAGCCAGTCGTCGCGGGCGGCGGACAGGTCGCATAGCGTGGTGACGCCGCTTTGCATGAGTTCACACAGTGCCACCTCGGTCGCGGCCTTGCGGCCCTCCGCGTCGGCCTCGACCAACGGCAAATATTCGTAGAGCGAGCTCATATAGAGCTGATGGCTGCCGACCTCGTCGGTCAGACCCTTCAGCATCGGCTCGGAAGACGGATGGGCGTGGATATTGACAAAGCCCGGCAGGATCGCAAAGCCGCGCCCGTCGATCTCGATTGCATCACCGTGATCGGCCGGCCGAGCCAGGCTGATCGCGGCGATCGTGTCGCCTTCGATCGCCAGGTCGACATCTCGGCGGTAGCAATGGGATTGTGCCGCCTCGTCCCAGACGACGAGCCAGGCGGCGTTGCAAATAATTTTCCGGTGCGGGGCCGGTTCGACAGGGTCAGGCATGGCATTCCATCGAAGCAGACTCCGCGGTCCAGCGCAAATTCCGCACCGCGCAGCAGAGCCGAGCCTTAAACTTGGCTGGGACGCAGGTCCGGGTCTGATCGAACCTAGGCCAGGGACAAGGAGGACGCGATGAGAGTTGGGATCTCGCTGACGAGCAATCACCCGGACGCGACAGATCCGCGCCAGGGAGCGCGATGGATGATCGAGCGCGCCGCGGCGGCACACCGGGCCGGGCTCGATTCCCTGTTTGTCGGCGATCAGCACGTCTCGCCGACACCCTATTATCAGAATACCCCGATGCTCGGGCGGCTGCTCGCCGAATGGGGCGACGAGCCGGCGGGGTGCCTGTTCCTGCTCCCCTTGTGGCACCCGGTGTTGGTGGCCGAGCAGATCGGGACGCTGGCCGCCATCGCTCGAGGCCCCTTTATCATGCAATGCGGGCTCGGCTGGGGCGAAGCCCGGTTCGCCGCGATGGGCGCCAATATCCGGACGCGTCCTTCGGCGTTCGAGGAAGCTCTCGACATTGTCCGGCGCCTATTAGCGGGTGAGACCGTGAGCGCCTCCCGGCGGTTCCGGGTCGCGCAGGCGAGCCTGGCACTGCGTCCAGCCGAACCCGTCGAGGTCTGGATCGGCGCCAGCGCGCCGCCGGCCATCGACCGCGCAGCACGACTGGCGCAGGGCTGGATCGCCAGCCCCGGCCTCACCCGCGCAGAGGCGCGGGCGCAGGCCTCACTCTATCGCGAGCGCTGCGCCGCCTATGGCAGACAACCGGGTGCCGTCGCCTTGCGCCGCGACGTCTATGTTGGCGCGTCGTCGTCGGAGGCACAAGCAATGCTGCAGCAGGCGCTGAGCCGAGGCTATCGCAGCATTCCGGCGGAGGCGCTTATCGTTGGATCGGTGGACGAAGTCGCCGAACAGTTTCGAGCTTTCGAAGAGCTCGGCTACACCGACATCCTGGTGCGTCATCTCAGCAACGATCAGCCAAAGGTCCTGGGCTCCCTGGAGCGGCTGGCGGCGGTGCGGGCGGCGCTGGCCTAGGTGTCGTTTCCAAGGGCGTTGTCGACGGGATCGAGCATCGTGGCTCGCCTCAGGAATCCTCTCGCATCAAAGGTACACGGGGAGAGCGGGATGTCATCTCGGGGTCGAGCCGAACAGGCCGAAAAAATTATCGAAAAGCCCACCACCGGAAGCGGGCGGCGTTGCGACCACCACTCGTGCTGGAGGCGTTGGCACTGCCGGTAACGGCCGCACCGGCATCGACTGAGTCGCGGCGAGCATGAATCGCCGCCAGGTTTGCGCCGGCAACGAACCGCCGGTGACTTTGTTGGTCGGGGAATGGTCGTCGTTGCCGAGCCACACCCCGGTCACGAGGTCGGCGGTGTAGCCGATGAACCACGCGTCCCGATAATCTTGCGTCGTTCCGGTTTTGCCCGCGGCGGGGCGGGAGAGTGCGGCACTCCGGCCGGTGCCGTGGCTGATGACCCCGCTCAGCATCTCGTTCATCGTGCCGGCGAATTCAGCACTCATGACCCGGCCGACACCGGTGCCGGTACGCCGGAAAACCACGTTGCCTTCACTGTCGCGGATCTCGGCTATGCCGTGCGGCCATACCCCCATGCCGCCATTGGCAAAGGGTGCATAAGCCGAGACCAGCTCGAGCAGGTTCACCTCGCCGGTGCCCAGCGCCAGGCTCAGCTCCGGCGCGAGATCGGAGGAAATGCCGAGCCTGTGCGCCACCGCGATGACTTTACGGATACCGGCGCGCTGGCCGACCTGTACCGCGATGGTGTTGATCGACTGCGCGAGCCCTTCGGCCAGCGTCATCTCGCCCTGGTAATGGCCGGTGTAATCGCGCGGCTGCCAATTGCCGATGCGGATCGGCGCGTCGACAAACTGGTCCGCGGGGCGCAAGCCCGCTTCGAGCCCCGCGAGATAGACGAACGGTTTGAAGGCAGAACCCGGCTGGCGTTGCGCCTGAGTGGCCCGATTGAACTGGCTTTCCCTGTAGTCGCGGCCACCGACCATGGCGCGGACAGCACCATCGGGCGACATTGCCACCAGCGCTCCCTGGCTGACCGCCGCCCTCGGACCGTCGCGCGCCAAGGTCTCGGCAACGGCCGCCTCGGCTTCGGCCTGGAGAGTGGGATCGAGTGTCGTTGTGACGGTGAGGTCGCGGTCGCCGCTGCCGGCAAAATCGCTGAGCTGCTCGGCAATCCAGTCGGCGAAATAGCGGGTCCCCGGTCGGGCGCCGGCGATGGCGGGGCGCGAGGCCCCCTGTTTGGTGGCGCTCGCCGCCTGGCTTTCGGTGATGACACCTGCTTCGACCATGTTGGCAAGGACCCGAGCGGTGCGCGCGGCAGCCTTCTCACGATCGTGGGTCGGGTTGAACCTTGCGGGCGCCTTCAACAGCCCGGCGATGGCGGCACTCTCGTAGAGCGTGGTGTGACGCGCCGACTTGCTGAAATAGCGGTGCGCCGCAGCGTCGACGCCATAGGTGCCGGCGCCGAGATAGACGCGATTGAGATAGATTTCGAGAATCTGGTCCTTCGTGAAGCGGTGCTCGAGCCACAATGCCAGTAGAGTCTCCCGGATCTTGCGGGGGAGGCTGCGCTCAGGAGTCAGAAACAGATTCTTGGCAAGCTGCTGGGTGATCGTGCTGCCGCCTTGGACTATATGGCCGGCCGTGAGGTCGGTGACAGCGGCACGCATAAGCCCAAATGGATCGATGCCGAAATGGCTGTAGAACCGGCGATCCTCGGTCGCGATAACCGCTTTCGGCAAATAGGGCGACATCTCATGCAAGGTCAGCGGCTGGCCGAAGAGATCGCCGAACGTCGTCAACAGGCTTCCATCAGCTGCCAGAATCGTAGCGCTTGGGCGACGCTCGGCGGTGGTGAGCTGGCTCGTGTCGGGAAGGGTCAGGGCAAAATATCCGAGCACCCCGCCGCCGATGATCACCGCCCACAGCAGCAACAGGACGGCGATCCTAGTCAATCCCTGGAGGATGCCTCGGCCCGCGCGGCGGTGTCGCGGCGCGGCATAGGGCACCGGCCGAAGACGATCCGCCGGGTCGGCACGCTGCCTCGGTTCAGCCATGGGCGGCTACGCTTCCCGGTCAATGATCGAGCAGCAGCGAGCCGAAGCCGTCGATTTTGTCGGCAATGCCGTTACGCCGAAGCGCCCACCAGTAGGTCGCCGTGTTGATCGCCAACACCGGCTTGTCGAGCCAGAACTCGGCAGTCGCGGCGAGCCGGGCCATTGCCAGATTCGTGCCGACCTGAACGACGGCTTCGACCTGGGGACTGTCGACTTTGCGGATCGCGTCGCCCAGCTCCCGCTCGCTGACATGCGCGATCAGCACCGGGCTCGCGCATTTCAGTCCCTCCAGCCGGACGACCTCGAAACCGCAATCGGCAAAGAAGCGCCGCACCTGTGTATCGGCGACCGGCATGTAGGGTGTGACGACGCCGATGCGCCTGATGTCGCCGTATTGCCGCAAGGCCTGACGGGACGCGTCCGAGCCCATCGTGACGTTGATCCCGGCACGCGCTTCGACGCGCTCGCGCAGCCTCTCGCTTCCTTCGAGGCCGTCCCAGAAGGTCTCGGATGACATCCCCATGATCAGATGATCGGGCTCGCAGGTCATGACCCGGTCGATCGCGGCCATCAGCTCGTTGCGGACGGTTTCGATCAGCTTGGTGAAATCGTCGTCTCCGCGCAGCGGGTCGTTTGGGATGTGGATGCGCGCGAAGTGATTGGTCACGCCGCGTGGGCGCATCGCGTCGAACTCGGGCTGCACCGCAGTATTGGTGCTCGGCGCGATGACACCGAATTTCATGCGCCAGCCGAGCGCGTCGACCATTGCGGCAGCTCCCAGTCAGACGATCCGCGCGCGGCACTCGCCAAAGCCAATCGTCGCGCAACTGGATTTTTGGCAATGGGCGCGGAAGATCACCTCGTCGCCGTTCTCGACAAAAGTGCGGGTTTCCCCCGAGGCCAGAGTGATCGTGCGGGTGCCGTCATTGCTCAACTCCATCATGCTGCCATAGCCCTCCGTAGTCGGGCCCGAGATCGTGCCGCTGCCGAAGAGATCGCCGGCCGCGAGGTTGCAGCCATTGCTCGCATGATGCGCGATCATCTGCGCCACGGTCCAATAGAGGTCGGTGGTATTGCTGGCCGACATCCGGTGCGGCGGCATCCCTTTCGCTCTGAGCCCCTCGGTCATCAGCCAGGCTTCGAGCGCGATGTCGAAGGCGCCTTCGCGCTGATCGGCCTCGTCCCAGAGATGCGGCAGCGGGGGCGGATCGCCGGCCGGCCGCACCGGCTGCGCGACGCGAAATGGCGCCAACGCCTCGGGAGTAACGATCCAAGGCGAAACCGTGCTGCCAAAGCTCTTGCCGAGGAAGGGTCCCAGTGGCTGCGACTCCCACTGCTGGATGTCGCGCGCCGACCAGTCGTTGAAGAGGCCGAGCCCGAAGAGGTGGTCACCCGCTCGCGCGATCGGGATCGGCTCGCCGAGTGCATTGCCGGGCCCGATCCAAATGGCGAGCTCGAGCTCGTAATCGAGCTTGCGGCACGAGCCATAGCTCGGCGCCTCCTCGTTCGGCAATTTGCGCTGGCCATTCGGGCGGCGAATCGGGACACCCGAAGGCCGCACTGAAGTTGCGCGGCTGTGGTAGGCGACCGGCACGTATTTGTAATTCGGGCTCAGCGGATTGTTGGGGTCGCGCCGCATGCCGCCATTGCGCGCGTGATGGATGCCGGCGAAGAAATCGGTGTAGCTGCCGATTGACGCCGGCAATTGCATTGTACAGTCGGCGGCCTTGTGCAGCAGCCGCGCCGACAGCGCCTCGATCCTCGCACGGTCGGGATCGTCGGCCGAGAGCAGCGCCGAGAGGCGCTTACGCAACGCCAAGCGCGGCGCCGGCCCCAATGCCATCAATGGGTTGAGAGTTGCGCCGGCGGCCGCTTCGGCGGCTCGGGCGGCCTCGCCGCTAAACAGCCTGGCTTCGAGCCCCGCCTTGAGCTCGAAGATCATGTCGCCGATCGCCACACCGCCGAGCGGCGCCCCGCCGCTCGGGCTGAAGACCCCGAACGGCAAGTTCTGGATCGGAAACTCGGTATGGCCGCGCGCCGAGGCCACCCAGCTCTCGCGCCTCGGATCGTGGGTTTCGTCGATCATCGCCATTGCTCGTCACCCCCCTCGGTGAACCCGATACGACGATCATCCTCCATTCTCGCCGCGCTGTCAGGCTCGCTTCGTCCTGACGGGGACTTCCATCCCGACGGCTTGAACCGGTAGACCGCAAGGTTATTTGGCACATGCTAAGACCTATGCCAGTCATGAGGTGATCGTGATTTCTGAGCGACAAGTCGGGCTCTTCAAAAACGGCCGAAACCAGGCGATGAGAATTCCTCGCGAGTTCGAGCTTCCGGGCAAGGAGGTCATCATGCGCAAGGAGGGAGAAAGTTTGATCATCGAACCCGCTCCGATAAGCTCCCTGCTCGCCATGCTGGCCACGCTGTCACCAGTCGAGGAAGAGTTTCCCCCTCTTCCTTGACGCGCCTCCCGATCCGGTCGCGTTTTGATTCGCTGCTCGCTCGACACCAACATCGTCTCCGATCTCGTTCGCAATCCCCAGGGCCAAGCGGCCGAACAAGTCCGGAGTGTCGGTGAGGCGCAGGTCTGCGCCAGCATCATCGTCGCAGCAGAGTTGCGAAACGCGGCGGCAAAGAGAGGTTCGCCGAGGCTGGCAAGACAGCTGGAGGCGGTGCTCGACGTGATCGAAGTGCCGCCTCTCGGTCCACCCGCCGACACGGCGTATGGCGAGATCCGCACTCGGCTCGAAGAGACCGGTAGACCGATAGGCGGAAACGATCTGCTGATTGCCTCTCAGGCCGTGGTACTCGGGTACACGATCGTCACGGATGATGAGACAGAGTTCGCCCGGATCGAAGGGCTTCGCTACGAGAACTGGCTGCGCCGACTATGCCAAATCGCGACCCGCACGGCGACCATTTCGATCGCCCAGCTCTCGGCGCAGTGCGTTGCGCCCTTCGCGCCTGCCGTTCTTGGTTCACCACTATAGGGCCGCAGATACACACCCAGCGCCGGGAACGACGGTACGACGTCATTCTCACACGTTCCGAAAGCTCGCCGTTCCGCGTTGGCTGACCGAGTGAACCGGCGTAGTTTGCAAGCAACGGATTATGCGATCCTTGCTGCCGGTCAGGAGCAGGCTAATGGCCGAAGCTGAGGCGATTTCGTTTGTGGATGCGCTGCATGAGCGGGTCGATGACATCCTCGATTCGTGCACCCGCTGCGGCAAATGTGTCATCGCTTGTCCGATGGTCGAGCCGGCCAGGATCGACACTGGACCCAAGGGTGCCGCCGCACCCGCGATCGTCGGCGGCATTCTCGATCTGCTCGCCGGCGGCGAGGGAACCGCTGATGCTAGGCGCTGGGCCGAGGTCTGCACCAATAGCGGCAGGTGCATTCCGGCCTGCGACTACGGGGTCAACCCGCGCTTCATGGTCAACATGGCGCGCATCGCAGCGAAGGAGAAGCTCGGTCCAGCGGAAGTCCGGCGCGCTGCCCATCGCTATTTCACGACGATGAGCCGCAGCACCCGGGTGATTTCCCGGCTGCAGCTGGCTCCCGAGGTGTTGGCCAGGATCAATCCTCCGCTGCGCGACGCCGCTGAGTACTCTGCGGCACCCGACATCGTGTTCTACACCGGGTGCAATGTCATCAAGACGCCGCATATCGCGCTGCTAGTGCTCGAAGTCCTCGATGCGCTCGGCGTCTCCTACGAGGTGATGGGCGGCGCTTCTACGTGCTGCGGCATCCAGCACTTCAAGCAGGGCGATGCCCGGACAGCCGGCCGCGCCGCCTACAACACGATCGAGCGGCTGGCGCGCCCCGGTGCACCCCGGGTCGTTTCATGGTGCCCGAGCTGCCAGATCCAGATCGGCGAGGTCGCGCTGCCGGCCTATCAACGATCGTTCGGCAATATGCCGTTCGATCTCGATCCTATCGCCGAGTTCTTTGCCGAGCGTCTCGACGATCTGAAGCCGCTCTTCATACACGCGGTGCCGAAGCGGGTTGCGCTGCAGGAACGCGCGGCACTCCCGGGCGTCATGGTCGCGGTCAAACAGGTCCTCGGGGCCATTCCCGGGCTGGAGGTGGTCGAGCTCGATGTGCCGGTGGTCAGCACCCAGGCGAGCCACTTGTCGGTATTGCCGAAATTCAAGGCCGAGTTGCGCGAGCGCGAGTTCCGCGCTGCCGCCGAGGCCGGGGTAACCACTTTTGCCTCGATCTTTCACGGGTGTCATCGCGAGCTCGTGAAATTTCAGCCCGAAGTTTCGTTCGAGCTGTTGAATTTTATGGAGCTGATCGGTGAGGCCATGGGCATCCACATCCCGGATCTCTACAAGCGCCTGAGCCTGATCGGCGACATCGACGCCATCATTGCCGACACCGCCGATTTGATCGCCGTCCACCGGCTCGACCTGGAGACGGTTCGCGATGTTCTCGCTCAAGACATCTATGGCGGCGGCGCTTCAGTGCCGCGGCGTACGGCCGCCTCCGGTCGGTAGTCCTTGCGGCTTCTCACTCACGCGGCGATGCAACGCCGGCGATATCGCGATCGTGTCCGGAGGGACCATGGAGCTTGACCCAGCGCAATTCGCCGACCGGCTCGTTTCCGGGGTGCCGGATGCGATTGTCTATGCCGACGCGGAGGGCGTGATCCGCCGCTGGAACCGCGGATCCACGCGAATCTTTGGGTTTGCCGAGGCGGAAGCGCTCGGCCGTTCGCTCGATATCATCATTCCGGAAAACTTGCGGGAGCGGCATTGGCAGGGATATCGCGCCATGATGCGCACTGGGCAGACGCGCTACGGGGACGGCCAGATCCTCTCCGTCCCGGCGATGCGGAAGGATGGCACACGGATCTCCGTCGAGTTCACGATCGTACCCTTTACCAATGATGCCGGGCAAATGGTCGGCATCGCCGCGATCATGCGCGACACCACCGCACGGCTCGAGGAACTGCGCGCCCTGCGCCGTCAGCTCGCCGCCCACCAGGCCGCGAACCGCCCGGAGAGCGGCAATCCCGGGCCGTGATTTCGAGCTCCGCTCGACAGCCCCTGACCTCGTAGGGTCGCACATGCCGAGGATAGAAACCGCGCTCACGCGCCTGCTGGCGATCGAACATCCGATCCTGCTTGCGCCGATGGGATCGGCGGCGGGTGGCAAGCTTGCCGCCGCCGTCACGACTGCCGGCGGTCTCGGCATGATCGGCTCGGGCCAGGCCAGTGGGGCGACGATCCGTCAGGAGCTTGGCGAGGCGGGCAACATCCGCGTCGGCATTGGTTTTATTACCTGGGCGCTCGAACGCAATCCCGCGGCTCTTGATGTGGCGCTCGACGCCAGACCTGCAGCCGTGATGCTGTCTTTTGGCGATCCCACCCCGTTTACCGGGCGGATCAAGGCGGCCGGATGCAAGATCATCTGCCAAGTGCAAACCCTGGCGCAGGCCAAAGAGGCGGCGTCTGCAGGCGCCGACATCATCATCGCCCAGGGTCGCGACGCCGGCGGTCACTCGGGGACAGCGCGCGGCACGATGGGTCTGGTGCCGGCGGTGGTCGATGCCGTCGCCCCGATCCCGGTGGTCGCGGTCGGCGGCATCGCCGATGGCCGCGGGCTAGCGGCGGCACTCG
>Ga0306923_10005729_pt1 | contig 12147 bp, 12 predicted proteins | sample sta12Can44000108_FD_203841 | JGI IMG/M metagenome (GOLD analysis project Ga0306923, IMG submission 203841) | Lab enrichment of tropical soil microbial communities from Luquillo Experimental Forest, Puerto Rico - statanox.12C.anox.44.000.108 (v2)... | ecosystem: Environmental > Terrestrial >...
GGGCCTCCTGCTAAGATGCCGACGGTCACAATTCACAAGCCCGGCGAGCGGACGATGCGGCTCTCGCAGTACCCCATCAACACCATGAAGGAGACCCCCGCCGAAGCGGAGGTCATCAGTCACCAGCTCATGCTGCGCGCGGGGCTCATCCGGCGCCTGGCGGCAGGCCTCTACAGCTGGCTGCCGATGGGGATACGCGTGCTGCACAAGGTCGAGCGCATCGTGCGGGAGGAAATGGATCGCGCGGGCGCGCTCGAGCTCGTGATGCCGGTGGTGCAGCCGGGCGAGCTGTGGCAGGAGTCGGGCCGCTGGAGCGAGTATGGACCCGAGCTGCTGCGCTTCAAGGATCGCCACGAGCGCGATTTCGTGCTGGGACCCACGCACGAGGAAGTGATCACCGACATCGTGCGGCGCGAGCTGCAGAGCTACCGGCAGCTGCCGGTGAATTTCTACCAGATCCAGACCAAGTTCCGTGACGAGGTCCGCCCGCGCTTCGGCGTGATGCGGGCGCGCGAGTTCATCATGAAGGATGCCTACTCATTTCATCTCGATGAAGCCTCGCTCCAGGCCGGCTATCGCGCGATGTACGACGCCTACACGCGCATCTTTACCCGCACCGGCCTCACCTTCCGCGCGGTGCGCGCCGATTCGGGCGCCATCGGCGGCGATGTGTCGCAGGAGTTTCACGTGCTCGCGGCCTCGGGCGAGGATGCCATCGTGTTCTCCGACGGCGATGGCTATGCGGCGAATCTCGAGGCGGCCGCGGCGCTCCCGCCGCAACAGCCAAGGCCTGCCCCGGGTGAGCCCTTGCGGAAAGTGAGCACCCCGGGCGCGCGCACCATCGCCGATGTGGCCCGCCTGCTGAAGGTCGAGCCCTCACGCTGCGTGAAGACGCTCATCGTGGAGGGCACCGGCGGGGAAGTGGTGGCGCTCGTCCTGCGCGGCGATCACGAGCTGAATGCGGTCAAAGCACAGAAGCTTGCGGGCGTCGCCAGCCCGCTGCGCCTGGCAAGCGCGGAGAGCGTGCTCGCCGCGACCGGCACCGAGCCCGGCTATGTCGGGGCCGTGGGCCTCGAGTGCCGCGTCTACGCGGATCACAGCGCGCTGGTGCTCGCCGATTTCGTGTGCGGCGCCAACGAAAAGGACATGCACCTCACGGGCGTGAACTGGGAGCGCGACCTGCGTGGCGCGCTCGCCGCCGACCTGCGCAACGTGATCGAGGGTGACCCGAGCCCCTCAGGCCGTGGCCGCCTGAAGGTCGCGCGCGGAATCGAGGTGGGCCATATCTTCCAGCTCGGCTGCAAGTACAGTACCCCGATGAAGGCGGTGGTGCTCGATGAGGCCGGCAAGGAGGTGACGCTCCTCATGGGCTGTTACGGCATCGGTGTGACGCGTATCGTTGCGGCGGCTATCGAGCAGAACCACGATGAGCGCGGCATCATCTGGCCCGACCCGATCGCACCTTTTCAGGTGGTGCTGGTTCCGCTCAATCTGCAGAAGTCTGCACGTGTACGCGAAGTCAGCGACCGCCTGTATGCCGAGCTCAGCGCCGCCGGCGTGGAGGTCCTCTACGATGACCGCGATGCGCGGCCCGGGCACAAGTTCACCGACGCGGAGCTGCTCGGCATCCCGCACCGCCTGGTGGTATCGGAGCGCGGCCTCGAATCGGGACGGCTCGAGTACCGCCACCGGCGCGACAGCAGCAGCACCGAATTTCCGGCCGAGGATGTGCTCAGCTTCCTGCGAGCGCGGCTGCCGGCCTGAGGCGGCGTCAGCGCGTACCGGCCGGGCGCGGCCGCGCCTGCTTGCGCTGCTCGCCTGCGTCGGCGGTCTCTTCGCCGCCCTGCCCGTCTCCGCCGATCAGCAGCGCGACCCCGAGCTGCAGCAGGTACTGGAGCGGGCCATCGCCCAGGCACAGTGCTTCACCGACCACTACGACTCCGCAGTCTGGTACACGCTGATGGAGCCGCGTTTGCGTGTGATCGTGAAGGAAAAGAACGAGCGCATGGACATCCTCCAGCAGGTCTACTGTGAGACGCATCGCCCGGGAGAGGCGCGGCTGCCGCCGGGACTGGTGATGGCGCTCATCGCGGTCGAGAGCCGCTTCGACCGCTGGGCGGTTTCATCGGCGGGTGCGGTCGGCCTGATGCAGGTGATGCCCTTCTGGCCCGAGAAGCTCGGCATGCAGCGCTCCGAGCTGGTGCACGTCGCACCCAACATTCACATGGGCTGCGCGATTCTGCGCTTCTACCTTGGATCCGAGCACAACGATGTGCGCAAGGCGCTCGCCCGCTACAACGGCAGCCCCGGCAAGCGTGAGTACCCCGATCTGGTGATCACGCAGTGGACGCATTGGCGCGGAGCCGATGATCTGGGGTTCCCGGTGGCCGCCGGCAACTCAGCCACTTCAGCCGCCGCTGCGCATTAGTGGTGGGTCCCGGTGGGCAGCGCTGCCGCGCCCTTCACCGGCGCGATATCGCGCGCCACACCCTCACGGCGTGAGTCGGCGGCTCCCACGTAGCTGCCGTCGGCCAGGCGCACCACGCCGTGCAGACCCGAATTCTCCGCATGTCCGCTCTTGAGCTCGATGCCGCGCTCGCGCAGCCCGGCAAGCACTGCGGGAGAGAACTTGGTGACCTCGCCCGTGTAAGTGTCGCCGTGCGCGATCAGGTTCGGCAGCTCGATGGCCTGCTTGAGCGGCAACTTCCAGGCAAGCAGCGCGACGAGTGTCTTGGCGTTGTACTCGAGGATGGCCGAGCCACCGGGTGAGCCGAGCGCGGCGACGAAATCCCCGGTGCGATCGAGAACGATGACCGGTGCCATCGATGAGCGCGGCCGCTTACCACCCTGCACCGCGTTGGCCACCAGCTGGCCGCCCTCGGTGGGCACGAAGGAGAAGTCGGTGAGCTGGTTGTTGAGCACGAAGCCGCCCACCGTGCGGCCTGAGCCGAAGATCGATTCGACCGTCGTGGTCATGGAAACGACATCGCCATCGGCATCCACCACCACGAAGTGGCTGGTCCCCGCCGCCTCGCTGGTGGCATCGCGCCCGCGCGGGAGCGGAATATCCCCTGGGGGCGGCGCCGGACCTGCGTGCTCGCCGATCAGCTGCGCGCGCAGCCCCACGTAAGCGGGATCCAGCAGCCGCTCCACGGGAACCGACACGAAGTGCGGATCGCCAATGTAGCGGTCGCGATCGGCATAAATCAGGCGGCTGGCCTGCGCAAACAGGAACCAAGCCTGCGGATCCGACGGCCGGCGGGTGGCGATGTCGGTGCGTTCGAGAATGGCCAGCATCTCGAGCAGCGACACGCCACTGGAAGGCGGCGGCGGTACGCATACCGAATAGCCGCGGTAGGGCCGGCATAGCGGTGGTGTGGCGTCCGCGTGATACGAGCTCAGATCCTCCAGCGTCATCGTGCCGGGCAGCGGCGGCTGGTGCGTCGAGTGCACGATGGCGGTTGCGATCTCGCCCTCGTACAGTGCGCGCGGCCCCTCGCGTGCGAGCGCCTCGAGCGTGTGAGCGTACTGCGGGTTCTGAAAGAGATCGCCCTCTTCGATGATGTCGCCGTCGGGTCGGGAGAAAAGATTGCGTACTTCGTTGGTCGGGGGAAAAGGCGAGCCCTCACCGAGAAACAAGGCAAGGCGCGCTGGCACCTTGAAGCCCTGCGAGGCGCTGCGGATCGCCGGCTGAAAAAGATCCTTCCACGGCAACGCGCCGAGCTTGTGGTGAGCGCTCCACAGCATGGCCATCACGCCCGGCACTCCGGTCGAGCGACCGCTGCGGACGGCCTCGACGTAAGACAGCGGTTTGCCGTGCTCATCGAGGAACATGTCGGGCCGTGCGCCTGCGGGGGCCTTCTCGCGTCCGTCGAAGGCGGTGAGCTTGCCGCTGTGCGCGTCGTAGTACATGAGGAACGCGCCGCCGGCCACTCCGGAGCTCTGTGGCTCGACCAGGCCGAGCATCGTCTGCACGGCAACCGCGGCATCCACCGCCCGGCCACCGTGGCTGAGAATCTCCAGCCCTGCATCGACCGCCATGGGATTCGCAGCCGCGACCCAAGGCTGCTGGCCGCGGTGCCGGTGAAGGCGAAACCACGAGGGTTTCGAGGCGGGTGTTGCCGCAGCGGCGGGGAGCGCCTCACGCACCGCGGGCGGGGGCGTCTCACCTTTCCCGGACGGCGCTGAAGATGGCGCGCCTGGGACGGGCGGGGTCGCCGTTGGGGCAGCCGGCGGAGCTGGAGGCGGCGCGGGCTCACCTGGGGAGGGCGGTGGCGGAACTAGTGGGGCCGGCGCCTCGGGCGTCGGCTGAGGGCTCGCAGAAGGCGCGGATTGCAACGCCACGCCCGGCGTCCCCGAGGCCGCCAGCAGCGCCAGCAGGATGAGCGAATGCAAGCGATTCAACATCTCTCGACCGTCACGCAGTACGAAACCCCGGCCGGACACTCCGCGCATCGGCGTCGGTCACCTCCACGGTGGTGACCCTGGACGCCGAGGATCCGGTCCACAGCCACTCCACGAAGACGCTCACCGAGGCTTCATCACCGCGCGCGAGTACCTCCACACGACCATCGGGCAGGTTACGTGCATGGCCATCGATCCCGAGCTCGCGGGCGCGGCGCGCGGCTGTAGCGCGATAGAAAACCCCCTGTACCCGGCCACCCACCAGACACTTCTTGCACACCATGCTCGGGTCTTGCTCGCCGGGAAAGGCGGGATAGTACTAGAGAACAGCGCAGCCGTGCCCGGTCGAAGATGATGGTGCGGACGTTTTGTGGCAACGTACATCATGGCGGAAATCCTGGTGCTGTATTACTCGCGCAGCGGGGCCACCGCGGAACTGGCACGCCAGGTGTGCCGCGGAGTCGAGAGCGCTGCCTCGGCGACCGCGCGGCTGCGGACTGTTCCGGCGGTGAGCGCGGAGAGTGAGGCAACGGCGACGCCGGTCCCGGCCAGCGGCCCACCCTATGCGACGCTCGATGACCTGCGTGAGACGCAGGGATTGGTGCTCGGCAGTCCCACCCGCTTCGGCAATATGGCCGCGCCGCTCAAGCATTTTCTCGATGGCACCGGGAGCCTCTGGCTCTCAGGCGTGCTCGCCGGGAAGCCGGCGGGCGTCTTTACCTCCACGCAGACGCTCCACGGCGGTCAGGAGACCACGCTCATCTCCATGATGCTGCCGCTGCTGCATCATGGGATGTACCTGGTGGGTCTGCCCTACACCGAGCGCGCGCTGAATGAGACCCGCAGCGGTGGCACCCCTTACGGCGCCTCCCACGTGGGTTCGGGCAACGGCGCGCCGGTGCTCACCGAAGCGGAGAAATGGCTGGCGCAGGCGCTCGGTCGGCGCGTCGCAGCTCTCGCGGTGCGCTTGTCCGGCTGACGGACTGCGCGCCGCGGCCCGCCGCAGCGCGCTCAGTCCGCGCGCACCCGAGCTGAGCGCAGCACCTCGCGAATGAATGGGACGGTGAGGCGCCGCTGCGCGCTGAGCGCCGCCTCATCGAGCGTGTCGAGCAGCTCGTAAAGTGTGCGCATGTCGCGCGGGAAGCGCTTGCGCAGCCAGTGCCAGGTCTCATCGGGAAGCTCGAGCCCCCGCAGCCGCGCACGCAGCTGCAGCGCCGCCTGCTGTTCGTGCTCCTCGAGCAGGCGCAGCTGGAACACCGCGCCTGCCGCACAGCGCGAGGCGAGATCCGCGAGCGAGAAGTCGATCAGCGCCGGTGGCGCCTGGGCTGCGAGCACGAGTCGCGCCCCGCTCTCCTCGATCTCGCGCAGCAGCCCGAAGATGCCACGCTCCCACTCGTGCTGCCCCGCTACGCGATCGACATCGTCCAGGCACAGGCACTGCATCTGGGGCAGCCCATCGAGCAGACCGACCCCGAGCGCGGCCACCTCGGCGAGCGGCACGTAGCCCGCGCGCATGTGCTCGCTCGCGGCGGCGCACACCGCCTGCAGCAGGTGCGTCTTGCCCGAGCCTCGCGGCCCGCACAGCCAGGTGAGGCCGCCGGCGGCACCGCTCGCGAGCCGCTGCAGGTGGGCGAGCGCTTCCGCGTTGTGCGCGGGCAGGAAGCTGCCGAATACCGCCCGGTCTGCCAGGCGCACGCTGAGCGGAATCTGCCGCACCGCTGCGCCTCAGGCGGTGCGCGGCGGCTGCGTCCAGGCACGCCGCGTGAATATCTGCAGATAATGCAGACCGGAAAATACGGTGGTGAGGAGAGTGACCCACGCGAGTGCGTCGAGTACCTCCTGGGGTGGCACATGAAACGCGGCGTTGAGCATCACCAGCACCACGTAGAGCAGCTGCGCTGCGGTGTTGACCTTGCTGAAGCGCGTCGGCCGGCCGTGCAGCGGACCGAACCAGAGCCGGAAAATCAGCGCGCCAAGGCCGATCATGACATCGCGCGCCACGACTGCCGCTGTCAGCCACCACGGCACGAGGCCGAGCCATGCGGCTTCGACGAACACCGCCATGATCAGCAGCTTGTCGGCGGTCGGGTCGAGGAACTTGCCGAGCTCGGAGGTCCAGTCGAAGCGCTTGGCGAGATAACCATCGAGCCCGTCCGAGGCGGCCGCGATGATGAAGAGTGTGAGCGCCCGGCCGTATTCGCCGGCGTGCAATGCCGTGACGGTCGGCCAGATCAGCGCCAGGCGGATCAGGCATATGAGGTTGGGCAGATGGCGCACGATCTCGGGAACCGCCGGGGCTTCAGCCCTGCGGTTGGTAGCGGTACACGATCGAATCGCCCGCGCCGCCGCTGCGTACCAGGTGTGTCGAACCTGCGAGCGCCTGGCTGAGCCCCGCTGCGCCGCCGCGTGCGGTGACATCGAAGGTGACGCTACCCGCGTCCGCCGCCGCGATGTTGGTGCGGCGCACTCCCGGGGTGCTCTGCAGCAACCGCTCGACGCTGGCGTAACCGAGCAGCGAGTTGACGCCCTCGACCTGTATGCGCGCGGCGGCGTCCGCGTCCGCGAGCGAGGTTGCCGGCTGCGGCACGAGTACGTCCACGGTGTGATCGATACCGGCCGCGAGCGGCCCGCTCCAGCTGGTGCTGAGCGCGCGCGTGTACAGTGTCCACTGCAGCGGGCTGTCAGGGCCTGCATCCGCACCGCGGCCGATGAGGATCTGATCGCCGCCGTAGCGTTGCGCAGCCTGCAGCAGCGCATCCGCGCCGAGCGGGTTGCCGGTGCCATCCGTGAGCGGCAGCGGAATCAGGCTGATCGGCAGCCCGCGAACTGCGGCCACGCGCTCGAGCTCCGCGCGTGCCGCATCGTCGCCGAGACGTGCGCGCGGCGGATCGAGCACCACCAGCGTGAACGGACGCTCGCGCTCCCACACGCTGCGGCCGGCGGCGCTGATGGCATGCTCCATAGCCGCGCCATCGAACACCACCTGCGGCTTACCGCGCGGGCCCGTGGCGTAGCTCTTCACGTAGCGGGGCGCATCGCTCACCAGGCTCGCGAGTGCCGGATCGTCGGCGGACTCGCGCCGGCCGGTGGCGCGCACCAGCGCCTGCCGCATTGCCTCCTGCAGCGCGGCAGGTGTTTGCCCGTCGATGTCGACCTCGTAGACGCGCACCAGCCTCCCGGCCTCGCATGGCAGCGAGCAGCACAGCAGGCACGCCAGCGCAAGCAGTCCGCGCAGGTACGCCTTCGCGGTTTTTGCTGTTGAGGTGGGTGAGGACATGTTCCGCCGCACGCGCAACGGCGCGAAGCGGCAGGTACAATACCACACGCGCCTGCGCCCGACGGCGACCGCTCCTCACAGGCCACACATGACAGAAGGTCCCGCCATCACCTATCGCGATGCCGGCGTTGACATCGACGCCGGCGATGAGCTCGTCGAGCGCATCAAGCCGCTTGTGCGCCGCACGCAGCGGCGAGAGGTGCTCGCCGGGATCGGCGGTTTCGGCGCACTGGTCGAGTTGCCGGTCGGCTATCGGCAGCCGGTGCTGGTTTCGGGGACCGACGGTGTCGGCACCAAGCTGCGCCTGGCGATCGACACCGGCCGCCACGACACCATCGGCATCGACCTGGTCGCGATGTGCGCCAACGACGTGGTGGTACAGGGTGCGGAGCCGCTGTTCTTTCTCGATTACTACGCGACCGGCAAGTTGCAGGTGGCGGTCGCGGAGGCCGTGGTGCGCGGCATCGCCGAGGGCTGTGTGCAGGCCGGTGCTGCGCTGGTCGGCGGGGAGACCGCCGAGATGCCCGGCATGTATCACGGCGCGGACTACGACCTGGCGGGCTTTTGCGTCGGTGTGGTGGAGAAGGAGGCAATCATCGATGGCAGCGCCATCGCCGCCGGCGACACCATCATCGGTCTCGCTTCCTCGGGGCCGCATTCCAACGGTTATGCGCTCATCCGCAAGCTGATCGCGGTGAGCGGAGCGACGCCCGCCACCATGCTGGCCGGCCGCAACCTTTTCGAGCGGCTGCTGGCGCCGACCCGCATCTACGTAAAGCCGTTGCTTGCGCTGCTGCGTGCGCTTCCGGTGCACGGACTCGCGCATATCACCGGCGGGGGTCTCACCGAGAACGTTCCGCGTGTGCTGCCTGCCGGGCTCGAGGCGTTACTCGAGCGGCGCCGCTGGAGCCTCGACCCGGTGTTCGAGTGGTTGCAGAGCGTAGCGCGCATCGACGCGGCGGAGATGTACCGCACTTTCAACTGCGGCGTCGGCATGGTCGTCATCTTGCCTGCAGCGCATGCCGCGGCCGCGGTTGAGCTGCTGGCGGCACACGGCGAGAGCGCACAGGTCATCGGCGAAGTGCGCAGCGGCAGCCGCGGCGTAGTCATCCAGGAATGAGTGCGCGCGCGCCGCTGAAGCTCGCCCTGCTCATCTCCGGCCGCGGCTCCAACATGGCCGCGATCGTGCGTGCCGCGCGCGCCGGCGAGATCGCCGTAGAGCCGGCGATCGTGATCTCCGATCGGCCCAACGCCGCCGGCCTGGCGAGCGCGCGCGAACAGGGCGTCGCAACGGCGGTCTGGACCGGGGAAGCACAGAGTGGGCCGTTCGAGCAGATGCTGCTCACGACTCTCGAGACCGTGCAGCCCGATGCGATTGCGCTCGCGGGCTTCATGCGCATTCTCTCGCCAACACTGGTGGGACGTTACCTCGGGCGCATGCTCAACATCCATCCTTCGCTCCTGCCCGCCTACCGCGGCCTCAACACGCACCGCCGGGTGCTCGCCGCCGGGGACACCGAGCACGGGGCCAGCGTACACTTCGTGACACCCGAGCTCGATGCGGGACCTATCGTGCTGCAGTCGAGGGTCGCAGTGCGCGCCGGTGACACCGAGGCTGCACTGGCGGCACGCGTGCTGGCGACCGAGCACATCATCTACCCGCGCGTCATCGGCTGGCTCGGTGACGGCCGACTCACGTGGCGTGCCGGCGCGCCCTGGCTCGATGGCCAGCGACTCGCTGCGCCGATTTTGGAGGATTTTCGTGCGTCAGTTGCCTGATGAGGCGAGCTCTGCCCGCCGGCTGGTTGCCCTGATCGCCACGCTGCTGCTCGCGAGCAATGCCGCTGCGGCGGGTGAGCTCAAGCCCTACACCGCCACCTACGCCGGCATCTGGCGCGGCATGACGGTCGCAGTGTCGACCTTGAAGCTCGAACAGACCGGCGACACCTGGACCTTCAGCTCCCGCAGCGAGCCGCGCGGCATCGGGAAAGTGGCGTCCGGTGTTTTTCCGCCGCTGCAGGTGAGCGTGGTACGCGTCACTGACCAGGGCGTCCTGCCGCAGAGCTTCAAGTCGAGCGGCGGCAATGCGGACAAGAGCATCGAGCTCACCTACAACTGGCAGACGCACAAGGTCGCAGGCACATACGAGGGAACCAAGGTCGACCTGCCGCTCACTCCGCGGGTGCAGGATGATGGCTCGGTGCAGCTCGGTCTCATGGTCGAGCTGCTCGCGGGACGCACCCCGCCGAACGTACAACTCATCGACAAGAACAGCGTGCGCGAGTACGAGTTCAGTCGCGACGGTGAGGCCACCATCAAGACCGCCATGGGGGATGTGCACACGCTAGTCTTCAAGTCGCAGAAGAAGAATTCGCCGCGCATAACGCGCTTCTGGTGCGCTCCCGATCACGGCTACATTCCGATGCGGGTGCAGCAGAAAAAGGACGACGACGTGCAGTGGACCCTGGAGATCCAGAGCCTGCAGCGTCAGTGAGCCCGCAGTGACATCGCCCTCAGGGCACACCTGGAGGAGCTGCGCATGCGCCGGCGGCGGCCTTGCCGCACGGCCTCAGGTCTTCGGCAGCGTCACGCCGCGTTGCCCCTGGTACTTGCCGCCGCGATCCTTGTAAGAGGTCGCACACACCTCGTCCGACTCGAAGAACAGCATCTGCGCCACGCCCTCGTTGGCGTAAATCTTCGCGGGCAGCGGCGTGGTGTTGGAGAATTCCAGCGTGACGTGCCCTTCCCACTCGGGTTCCAAGGGCGTCACATTCACGATGACACCGCAACGCGCGAAGGTGCTTTTTCCGACAGTTATGATCAGCACGTTCCGCGGCACACGAAAATATTCCACCGTGCGCGCCAGCGCAAACGAGTTGGGCGGAATGATGCAGACATCGCCGCTGAAGTCGACGAAGCTCTTCTCGTCGAATGCTTTGGGATCGACTATCGTGGAGTTGATGTTGGTGAAGATCTTGAATTCACTCGCGCAGCGCACGTCGTAGCCGTAGCTGGAGGTGCCGTAGGAGACGATCTTGTGGCCGTCGCTGCCGAGGCGCACCTGCCCGGGCTCGAAGGGCTCGATCATGCGCTGCTCGCGCGCCATACGCCTGATCCAGTTATCGGACTTGATGCTCACGGAAATTGCCCCCGGCGCGCACCGCGCAGGTCCTGAGGAAAAATAAAGCGCGCAAGAATAGCCTGCGGCGCAGCAAGGGTCCACGGCCGGATGCGGCGCCGATTGCACCGGCTCTGCAGCGCGCCTACGCTCCCCGCCCATGCATTTCCTCACCAGCCGGCCGGTATGGGTCCTGCTCCTGCTGATGCTGCTGTTCACCGTGCTCGCCATGACGGGCCCGATCCTCGTGCGCCAGCGTATCCCGCTCGCACGGCTGCGCACCAACAACGAGGTGGCCGGCTTCAAGTTCGCTGTGATCGGGGTGCTGTACGCCGTGCTGCTCGGCTTCGTCGTGATCATCGCCTGGGAGCGCTGGTACGACGCAGAGAAGGCGCTCGCGGCGGAAGCGGGCTCAGCGGCCACCATTTACCGTCTGTCGATCGGTCTCGGCGATCCCGCAGGCGCGGCGCTCCGTACCGACATGTCCTCGTACCTGAAGTCAGTGCTTGCGGACGACTGGCCGGCCATGGCGGTCGGGCGCTGGAGTTTCGTGACGACGCGAGTCCTGACCGACCTGTACGAGGAGGTCGTGCGGTACCATCCCTCGGAATTGCAGGACTCGAACCTGCAGAAAGACCTCTTGAGCGCGCTCGATCAGCTGACCCGGGCGCGACGGGATCGGCTAGTGATGGCGCAGGGCACGGTTCCGAACGCCATCTGGTTCGTCCTGTTCCTGGGGGCGGCGCTCACGATCTGCTTCACCTTCTTCTTCGGCGCCGAACACGTGGGAACCCAGTCACTGATGACCGGGGTGCTCGCGGCGCTCATCCTCTCCTCGATCTTCGTGGTGGTCGCCATCGACCGCCCCTATACCGGTGCGATCATGGTCCCGAAGGACTCGATCCGCGCGGTGCTGGAGGACCTACGGTCGAGGCCGTAGCTGCGGCCGGCAGCACCCCGGAAACCCACCGCGTGCGGCGGTGATTGCACCGGCCCGTCTCCGCGCCTACGCTCGTGCCAACAAAAAGCCGGGGCCCGAACGCCGATGTTGTACCTCACCACTCGCCCGCTGTGGGTCCTGATCCTGCTGCTCATATTCTTCACCGGGCTCGCGATGGCGGTTTCGATCCTCATCCGCCGCCACTTCGGGCTCGAGAGGCTGCGCACCAACAACGAGGTCGCCGGCTTCAAGTTCGCCGTGATCGGTGTGCTGTACGCGGTGCTGCTCGGGTTCGCCGTGGTGATCACCTGGGAGCGCTATCACGACGCGGAGCGGGCGCTCGCCGCCGAAGCGGGAGCCGCGGCCTCCATCTATCGCCTGGCCGGCGGACTCGACCCGACAGCCACC
>Ga0306923_10005730_pt1 | contig 12146 bp, 11 predicted proteins | sample sta12Can44000108_FD_203841 | JGI IMG/M metagenome (GOLD analysis project Ga0306923, IMG submission 203841) | Lab enrichment of tropical soil microbial communities from Luquillo Experimental Forest, Puerto Rico - statanox.12C.anox.44.000.108 (v2)... | ecosystem: Environmental > Terrestrial >...
ACCAATAACGTCAATCAGTTCAGCAATGAGCTGGAGGGGCGTCGCTTGCGGCACCCCCTTGGAGTTTGGCCAATTTCCAAGCCGTTTTCGGCAATCTGACGGGCGAGGTCGCCCGTCCCACATTGTGGCGCGGGCGTCCCCGCCCGCGTCTGGAGTTTGGACGTTTTCCTCTGACCGCGGAGCGGTCTCTGCAGTTTGGACATTTCCTATGACCGCGTAGCGGTCTAACAGAATAGCCCAGGCCGCCGTCGCTGAAGCTATGGCGGCCTGGGCTAATCTGTTTAGCCGCTGCGCGGCGATCCACGCGTCAACCTCTGGCTTAACATTGGTTCCGCGGCGAAAACGTCCAAACTCCAGCGGGCGTTGCAAGCAACGCCCCTGCAGACTCCAGACACGCCCGTAGCCAGAGCTCATTTCCGGGGAGGACCTTAAACCTTCAAGGATTCCAAAAATCGAGGACAAGAGTCGAGGGACGACGGGTCACGCGTAGGAACCCGATGACATAATTCCCAATTCGGCTCTCCGATTCTTTCGCTCTTTGGCCACCTTGTTCTCATATCCGCTTTCACGAAACGCGCGCAATGGATCCATCGGAAGGTTTTTTTGCTTACGCCACTCGAGGATCACTGGACGTACGTCCGTGAAAAATGCGTGCCTGAGGCATTCTTCAGCGTCGATTTGTTCGTTCATTTCCTGATGGTGAGCAAGTTTCTTATGATCGACGATTGCAGCCTTTACGTACAATTCCTGCGCGGCGACCGCAGTCTGAATCATCGCTTCGATCTTCGATTTGTCGATGTGTGACTGGTCGATCATGTAAGGAATGGATGGCTGGTGTCCGGTTTCCCAACCATAAAAATGAATCTCGTGAAAGATCCGGAAAGCCTGGTAAGGATCGATCGATCCAAAGGTCAGGTCATCATCCGCATAACGCCGGTCGTTGAAGTGAAATCCCCCCAGCATTTCGGTCTCGAGAAGCCATGCTACGATTTGTTCGATATTCTGGGAGAGATAGTGATGGCCGGTGTCTACGAGCACCTTGGCCTTTGGACCGACCTCCTTTGCCACTATGTAGCACATCCCCCAGTCAGCCAGATCAGTGTGATAGAACGCAGGTTCAAACGGCTTATACTCGAGGAGAATTTGTTGGTCGGAAGCGAGTGCGTCATGCAAGGGACGCAAGGTTTCTGCCAAGGCGCGCTTGCGCCATCGGATATTTGCCTGGCCCGGGTAATTTGAGCCGTCGGCGAGCCAAATGGTCACTAGTTTGCTCTCGGTTTCCCTTGCGAGATTTGCACTGTCCAGAAGATGCTTCATGGCGGTCGCTCGAGTAGCTGCATCTCGATTACAGAGCGACCCATACTTGTAGATCTGATCTTGAAAGAGGTTGGGATTGATCGCCCCGATGCGTACTCCGTTCTTGTGGGCGAGTTGAACGATTTCGGATGCCGGTTGGCCGGCGCGAAGATCCCACAGGACATGGATGGCGACTGAAGGACAGCATCCGGTAAAGGTGTGAACCTGCCCCGCGTCGGCTAACTTGTCGGCGATGTCGATAGCGGCAGCGTCCTGAAGGAATTTGCCGAAACGCGTACCAGTATCCGCAAACCCCCAACTTGGAGTCTCTATCTGGAACTGGCCGAGTGCAATTTGAGCTGAGGAGTACTGTGAATCAGTCATAATGTTTGGGGGCAGGGGAGCAATTTGCAGCGAAATACATGCGCAAGTTTACACATGGAATCGAGAGTTTTGTCTAGACATAAGGAAAACGAGGTCCATGATAAGGTTGTCACCCCCCTTCAGATCAACGGCAAGTCTATCTCGCATTTCCATGCCCAAGAATTTTGCGCCATCAACGCCGGATTGCGGGGCTTCTTTCGCAGTCTCATGTCATTTTGATCGTTCGGAATTTTAAATGGCAACTCCAGTGATTTCTTCTAGTGCTCCGCTCGTAGGCGAACCGTCTCGGTTAGCCGCGCTTTTGCGGCCTGCACAGCGGGACGCTTCGCTTAACTTCTTCCTGCGAGAGGGTACACTAAAATGAGCCCGACCCACTATATCGCTTGCGATTTGGGAGCCGAAAGTGGTCGCGTGATGTTGGGGCAACTTGAAGACAGCCGGTTGGTGCTTGAGGAGATGCACCGGTTCCCCAGTGCAGCCGTTCAAGTTCTTGGGACGCTGCGTTGGGATCTGTTACGAATTTTCGAAGAGCTTAAATCCGGACTCGCGAAGATCGCGCAACGTCGTTTGCCAGTTTCCAGCATTAGCGTGGATTCTTGGGGCATCGATTACGTATTAATTAACTCCGTACATCCAATGCTCTCGCTGCCCTTTCATTATCGGGACGCACGCACGGAAAGCACCTATAATCGCGTACGAGAGAGTGTTGGATCGGAGTTCATTTTTGCGGAAACCGGAGTCCAGTTCATGACGATCAACACGATCTATCATCTCGTATCGGACGCCGAGAAAAGTCGCGCTCTGTTGGAGGCGGCAGACTGCTTTTTGATGATAGGTGATTATTTTAATTATCTTTTCTCCGGGGTGCCTAGAGTGGATCAGACTACCGCGAGCACGACGCAATTGTACAACCCTAAGAATCGCGCCTGGTCAGATGCCCTGATCGAGCGCTGCGGAATACCACGTAAAATTTTCCCGAAGATCGTGGCGCCCGGAACGGTGCTGGGTCCCTTGCTTCAGGAGGTCTCTGCAGAGACAGGTCTAAGATCAGACCTGGTGCAAGTCGTCGCTAGCTGTTCGCATGATACGGGCGCGGCAGTCGCAGCCGTTCCGGCGGAGGCTGGCGATGATTGGGCGTATCTCTCTTCGGGGACGTGGTCGCTGCTTGGGATCGAACTGCCTCACCCGCTGATCAGCGAATCGGTCCGCGAGTGTAACTTTACGAATGAGGCAGGATATGGGGGCACTACCAGATTCCTGAAAAACCTCGTCGGTCTCTGGATCCTGCAGGAGTCGCGACGAGAATGGGCGCGACAGGGCCAGGAACTCGACTACGATGAGCTCATGCGGGAAGCTGAAGGTGCGGAGCCTTTTCGCTCACTGATTGACCCGCGGGCCGCACGGTTCTCAAGGCCGGGCGATATGCTGCGAAAGATTGCGACATTCTGTTCGGAGACTGACCAACCAACCCCAAAAACGCCCGGTCAAGTTTCCCGTTGTGTTTTAGAGAGTCTTGCCTTGCTCTATCGCGTCACACTTGACGAGATCGAGCGACTTACGGGGCGCAGTATCAATCGGCTGCATATTGTGGGTGGGGGAAGTCAGAACGCGCTTCTAAACCAGTTTGCGGCCAACGCCATCCAGCGCCGGGTAACTGCGGGTCCAGCAGAAGCAACAGCTATTGGGAATGTGTTGATTCAAGGCATTGCGCTCGGCCATATAGAATCGGTCACCGCCCTGCGTACAATAGTGCGGAACTCTTTCGTATTGCGGATCTTTGAGCCGGAGCCGGCGGAGGCTGGCGGTTGGCAGGATGCTTATAAACGATTCGGTGGAATGAACCTGGCAAGATGAACCATAAATTCGTCAATTATAGATGGGACGAGAGTGTAGCCTCGAAGCTCGACCCTGTTGGACGCCTCATTTACAGGTCTAATCAATTGGGAAGTGATCAACGTATTACTAACACCGGCGGGGGCAATACTTCGTCGAAAGTTCTGGAGTGTGATCCGCTGACGGGCGATCAGGTGGAGGTGCTTTGGGTCAAAGGTTCTGGCGGTGATCTGCGGACGAGCAAACGGGAGAACTTTTCTTCGCTCTATCAGCAGAAGTTACTGGATCTGAAAAAGCTTTATGACAGCGAGCCCGAGAAGGGCCCCAAGAGCCCGGCCGAGGACAAAATGGTGCAGATGTATATGCACGCAACTTTCAACTTGAATCCGCGCGCCAGTTCGATCGACACGCCTCTTCATTCCTTTGTGCCATTTGCTCATGTGGATCATATGCATCCCAATGCCGTCATATCGATCGCTGCGGCTCGCAATTCTGAACGCCTGACCAGGGAGATTTATGGTGACGAGGTAATCTGGACGCCCTGGCAGAGACCTGGATTTGAGCTTGGTCTTTTGCTTGAACGGATCTGCGAAGAGCATCCGAATGCGAAGGGAGTCATCCTTGGTCAGCACGGGCTTATTAATTGGGCTGACGATGACCGGGAATGCTACGACCTAACGCTTTCGCTTATTGAGAAAGCCGCGTCGTACATCGAAGAGAAATACCAGCAAAAAGGAGGAGATACCCGGGCGTTCGGTGGACAGAAATACACTTCTCTCGATGCGGTGAGTCGTCTGGAAGTTTTCTCGGCGATTCTGCCGTGGCTGCGTGGCCAGGTGAGCGAAAAGAAGCGATTGATTGGTACGATCCAGGATGATGCAAATATTTTGCGATTCGTTAATTCGAATGACGCGGCGCGCCTGGCCGAATTGGGAACGAGTTGCCCCGACCATTTTCTCCGCACGAAAATAAAACCGCTTTATGTCGACTGGGATCCCCGGCAGGAGGATGCGAGCGCTCTTAAAGCCAGGCTTAAGGATGGCTTGGTAAAATACCGCGAAGACTATGAAGCCTATTACCATGCTTGCAAACGGTCGAACTCGCCCGCGCTCCGGGACGCCAACCCGACGGTGATTCTGATTCCGGGGCTGGGCATGGTTGCCTGGGGTAAAGACAAATCGGAATCTCGGGTAACGGCCGAGTTTTATAATTGTGCGGTAGAAGTGATGCGGGGATCGGAAGCAATCGACAAATACATTGCGTTGCCGCTGCAGGAAGCCTTTGACATTGAGTACTGGCTTCTGGAAGAGGCAAAACTGCAGCGAATGCCTGCGGAAAAAGAATTGGCGCGACAGGTCATAGCCGTTGTTGGCGCCGGGTCCGGCATTGGTCGAGAGGTCGCGCATCGCATTGCTAAGGAAAGTGCGCATGTCATCTGCGTGGATTTGAACAAAGAGGCCGCGGAAACCACCGCAAAAGAAATTACTGACAGGCACGGCCTCGGAATCGGGATTGCCGGCACGGGTTTATCGAACTGCGGACCCGCAATTGGACTGAGTGCAGATATCACCGACCGGGCCTCTGTACGGAGGATGCTGGACAACGCGACAATCGCTTACGGCGGTTTCGATTCAATTGCGGTAACCGCCGGGGTTTTTGTCGCACCCGATGTCACCGGTCACATTCCCGACGAGAAATGGGCATTCACTTTTGCCATCAACGTTACCGGCTCCTATGTTGTCGCAGATGAAGCGGCTAAAACGTGGAGGGAACAGGGGTTGACCGGAAACCTCGTTCTTACTACGAGCGCCAACGCGGTGGTTGCTAAGAAAGGGAGTCTTGCCTATGACACTTCCAAAGCGGCCGCAAACCACCTGACCCGTGAATTAGCCATGGAGTTGGCACCGTTTGTTCGTGTGAACGCGGTTGCGCCTGCGACCGTGGTGCAGGGAAGCGCGATGTTTCCCCGTGATCGCGTGATCGCCTCCCTGGCGAAATACGAGATTCCCTATCGGAACGACGAAGAAACGGAGTCGCTCACCCAGAAGCTTGCGCAGTTCTACGCGAATCGCACTTTGACCAGATCGCCGATCACGCCCTCTGACCAGGCGGAGGCTTTCTACATTTTGCTAACAAATCGCTTAAGTAAAACGACCGGGCAAGTGATCGCGGTGGACGGCGGACTTTCCGAGGCATTCCTGCGTTGAAGATCAGATCGCTCGGACTCTAGTCTTCGAGCGGCACGAGTCTGTTTCGCATCGTGCGGCTGCGAGCGGTGCGCAGCGGCCCTCGAGGTCAAAGAATCCCCCCAACAATCAAGGAATCCCCCAACAAAATACATGCTATTTCGGAAGGCGAATAGTAATATGGCGGAGTCAGCCCAAAACTGGAATGAGCGAACCGTTTCCTAAGCCAGATTCCTGGGTCCTGCGCAACTTCCCGGACGCTGCGCCGGCGCAACTTGTGCAAAACGGCGGACGAAACCCGGACCTCGACGAGTATCGGAGATCAATCTGGCTGTGGCAACGGCGTCCGTCGGAAATCAGTATTATTGTGCATTTGCTCATATTTGGCGTGGGCGCGTTGATTCACATTCCTCTGATTCTGGCCGATGATTTCGTGGTTTTCGCCATTTACCATACTTTTTATGTCGCCGTTGTTTGTGTTTGCGTCGGGAGATTTCTCTGGCTGGAATCGCAATATCGCCGTTGGAAACAGGATTATTTGCGCGCGCTCGCAAGGCTGGAAAATACCTGCGTGTGAATTCGCTCGCAATGTTCGGCTTGGGAAGTCAATCTTGCGGCTTGGAACAACCAGCGGAAAGAAAGAATGAAATTGTCCTCTTCGCCGAATCTCTTGCAAAACTCTGTGGCGCAACTCGTTCTTCTGGCATTCACCGTTCTTGCGACGGCCTGCTCCGGGCCGGAAAAACATGCGTATTCCGATTACGCCATCGTGCCGGCATATCGTCATTATGACCAGGGTCAGCTGAGACGAGTCCAGAATTCGTTACGGCGGCTGGGTTATTACTCCGGGTCCGCCGATGGATTCCTGGGCTACAGGACTGACTTGGCAATTTCCAATTTCCAGCTTGATCACGAGCACCCCGTCCGTCCGGTGGTTGACCGATGGCTCCTGGTGAACCTCGGAATTGTCAGGCCTCTTACGGACAGACACTAGCCTGCATCGATCACAAATTTCGGAAGATTTTGATTTAAAAGACTATCGGATCGATTCAGGCTCCGCCAGCAGAATCCGTCCCCGCGACGGCGGGGCCGATTCTGCCGCTTTTTCGGAAAGAGAATTTTTCAAACGGAGTGTTTCCATTCCTCCCTTTTGGAGAATCTGCTCTTAAACGGGCGCGAAGCGGCTGTTTAAGAGTTCTCTAGCCCGCAATAAGCTCGCTGCTTCACAAAACGCGTGATTTTTGCGGGCTAGCGAATTTGGACGATTGTTCCAATCGGACACGTATTGAAAATTTTTCTGGCTTGCTCTTCTGAGCCGACCCGAATGCATCCGTGACTGGCCGGACGACCGGGATTTACGCCATAGTGGATCCCGACCTCCGAGAAAGAGAGTCGCAAAAAATAGGGCATTTTGACTTTATAAATCGTAGACCGCTGAAGCTTGATCTTGTCGGTGACCAGGTACGTTCCAGGAGGCGTTGGTTTGTCGTGACGTCCCGTTGAAATTCCAGCCGTTAAAAAGGGTAGCCCGTTTTGCAATACGACGAGTTTCTGCCGGGAAAGGGAAATCTCAATTCGATAGCGATCGTCATTCGGATCGAGTCCCAAGAGGACTTGTGCCAGGTCAGGATAGCCGGATTTAGCGGCATATTGAGCCGGCACCCAATCGTATCCTTTGCTTACCGCATACTGCTTTGCGCCGCTGGCAATCAGCAGCTTGCAGATGGCGGTTTCTCCGAGGCCGGCCGCAATGTGGAGCGGGCGAAAGTCTGAGCCATTGCTGTAGTAGTGGTACATTCGCGGGCTCAGGGCCATGAGCGTCTTTACTTCGGCCTCCGAGAGGTTAACCTGGTAGTTTGGATTGCAATTTTGCTTGAGCGCGCTGTCAGTCAGAGCGGCGTCGTTGGAAAGGATCGCCTGAGTCAGATTCTCCTGGAGCTTCTGCTGCTCCTGAATGCGTGAGAGGTTGAGCTTCGAGGCGGGGTCGAATTGAGCCAACAAAAGAAGGAGAAGCAAGAAAGTCATATTGGCAACGTGCTTCAGTCAATATGGATGCCCTATTTCTTCGGTTTTAAGACGGTGGTTTCATTCTAAGCTTAAACAAAAAGTAACACCAAAGTTTCGGACTGAGTCTGAAAAGCAGTTTGCGGCAATCCTTCGTATTGCATAATCGCTGCTTGTTTGCAAGCCAACACCGGTGCAGCAAGGTGCCGCTCAACAGAACTGATTCCGCCCTTGAAAAACAGCCGGCTGACCCCGCGGCCGCGGGGCGACGCCGCTATTACATCTGAGACAGTACACTAGTGCAAAAAAAACGTTGGCGTTCCAAGCCAGATCGCGCTAATCGATTGGCGTTTTTCAACAAAGCGCGTGAATTTTATCCAAATATTGATTCTGGGACTTGTTCAGGGTGCAGCGGAACTTCTACCGATCTCCAGTTCGGCCCACGTGATCATTGCCGAGAAGTTAATGAGGTTGGATCCGTCCAGCCCGGATATGACTTTCGTGCTTGTGATGCTTCACACGGGAACAATGTTTGCAGTCATCGCCTATTTCTGGAAGGCGTGGAAGCAGCATTATTTTTCGAGTGTCGCGAACTTTAAGGCGATTGCGTGGAAGGTGATCATCGCCACCATCGTAACCGGAATCATAGGGCTTGCGCTCCAGTTGCTGATCGAAAAAATATACTTAAAAGGAACAGAAAAAGCTGAAGTCGAAGCCCTTTTTTCGCAGTTGCCGTTGATTGCCGCGGCACTGCTCGCGGTGGGCGTGTTGATTATTTATTCCGGGCTTCGCGAAGAGCAGAACCGGCGCGCCGGCGACGTCGATTTGAAAAAGGCATGCTGGATAGGGGCGGTTCAAGGACTTTGTTTGCCATTTCGTGGCTTTTCACGCTCTGGAGCGACGATTTCGACCGGCCTGGTGCTTGGGGTTGGAAGACGCCGGATGGAGGAATTCAGTTTTGCCTTAGCCGTCGTGCTAACTCCTCCGATCATAGCCAAGGAATTGCTTAGACTAGTGAAATCTCACTCGGACGCCGCGCATCCTTTGCATATGGTACAGTTTTTGATGCCCGGTTTATTGGGGATGGTATGCAGTTTCTGTGCGGGTTTGTTAGCGCTTGCTCTGCTGTCCAGATGGCTGGAGACCGGACGCTGGAAGTTTTTTGGTTACTACTGTCTCGCGGCTGCCGTGGTAGTATTTGTGCTTTCCAAGGCGGGATTTTGAGTGCGCCCGCCACCGGTGCGTCGCCGTAAGCTGCTCCGTCTATGGGAAGCAATTGACTCTGATCGCTCGGGTCGAGTACAACTCCGATTCATTATGGGCCTTGTTTCGAAAACTGTTTAAAATCCAGCGATGAAGCGAGCAACTTCTTCAGGTTCTCCGCATTCTCGCTTTTTCTGTATAGCAGACCCACGTCCATGTAAGATGCCTTGGAGGCAAAAGGTATGAAACGAACACGATCCCCGGCCACGGCGGTTGTAAACTCCCCGACGACCGCAGGAGCGTGCCCGCTCTCGACGGCCGCAATGACGCTCATGACGCCATCGCATTCTTGACTAATCCCGACTCGAGTCTCGCTAACTCCAAGCACTTTCGCCACCCATTGGTGATATTCTGGGAAATCCGCGGCGCGGTAGCCGACCAGCTTATCCATAGGAACCGACGATGGACGAATTACGGATAAATCGGCCAACGAACTGGAATCGGCGCAGATAATCCCCACCGAATAGCGCCGGAGCGCTTCGAACTTAAGTCCACGCATTTCTCCTGCTCTGGGCCGGAGAGTAAGACCAGCGTGAAGCTTCTTTGCTTTGAGCCCCGTCAGGATCTCGCTTAGCGAAAGATCGTGCAGTGTGACGGGAGCTCCGGGCGCCAGCTCATGGTATCGGCTAAGAATTCCCGCAATGATCGCAGCGGTCGGCGCCGGTGCATATCCTATTTGAAGTTCCTCGTATTTTTCTGCCTCCATCTTGCCTGCATGCGTCCGCAGCGCTTCGGCATTGCGCATCAGTTCTCTTGCTCGGGGCAATAGTGCGCGCCCCACTCTCGTGAGCTTCACCTCCTGACGATTGCGTTCAAAAAGCTTTACGTTGAGTTCAGACTCTAAATCGCGAATTTGGCGGCTCAGTGGAGGCTGCGAGACGTGGAGCCGCTGGGCGGCACGCGAGAAATTCAGTTCCTCGGCAACTGCAATAAAATAGCGCAGGTGACGTAATTCCATCGTTTCGACCCTGATGGAAGGGTAATACCTTTTGGGCATCAGGTCAGGTCTAAAAAAGTATTTCAGTGACGTCGATGCTCGCGCAATGGTCGTAATGCGTCTCCCTATTTTAGCCACTCGCAAAATCTGGTCGGCCCTGAGTTCGCATCCAGTGGTCACGGGCGAGCGATCGAGTGTTGACCAACGAACAAAACATGAACAAGACCTAACAACCTTATGAACCAGGATATCGTTAACGTTATTGAAGCCTACGAAAAGTCGCTTAATACGAGCGACACCCATGCCGCTCTTGCCATTTACGGAGACGAACCGGTGTTCATGCCGGAATTTTCGCCTGCGCTTATCGGTCGCGACGCGGTTAAAGCCGGCTACGACCACGTCTTTCGCTCCATCAAACTGAACGTAAACTTCACGATCCACGAGATCGTGGAAATGGGCGATCTGGCCTATGTCCGAACCACGTCGGCCGGGAAGACCGAGATTTTGGAGAACAAGACAACGGTCCAGGAAGCCAACAACGAGCTTTTCATTTTTCGAAAAGAAAAAGGGCAGTGGAAGATCCACCGCTATCTTTTCGCCTCCTGTAATCCACCCGATGCGAAGTGAGGTGTGACTGCAATCTTAGCGTCGATTTATTGATCGCCTTTTGTTGCGGCTCTAAGCGCAACTATCGCCGCAGATCGGCCCGGGTCCCACAGCGGGGGCCGGCAGAAGCTGCCAAGCGTCGGCTTTCTCGGGCAATGGCGTCCCGACAACGGGATAACTAGCTTAGCTGCCATCCCCTCGGATGTTTCGATCCGGCGAAATCGGCCATTTTGCCCCCAACCTTTGGGAGAGTCGGGGTGCGCCCCAAGCCGAGCGTTATGGATGCCTTCTAGTTGGCGGCCCAAGTGCCCTTTAATTCATCGGCGGCATTCTCTCATACCGGACCCGGTCCTGCTGCAACTTAGCGCGATATCCACATTGTCATAATAACATTCGGGATGGTTCAACTTCAATAACCTGTGGATCGACCCTTCCGGTTCGAACGCTGTGCGGCCAATGGCCGCAATCGCGTCGGCCCCGGTCTGAACGTAAAGGTCGGTTTTCGTTAAGGGCTACGCCTGCCAGCGGCAGGCGCCTGGAGTTTGGACGTTTTCTTGCGACCGCAGAGCGGTCTAACCAACCCATTTCGTCGTCGTGGTGGTGTACCGGTCCCGTACCACAGACCTACCTGGATATCGGACGCCCCTTCAGGGCGCATCGTCGGGCTAAAGCCACTGGGCTAATCTGTTAGACCGCTCCGCGGTCCCTGCAGTTTGGGCGTTTTCTTGCGACCGCGGAGCGGTCTAACAGAATAGCCCAGGCCGCCGTCGCTGAAGCTATGGCGCCCCTCATGTTGTGGTAGGTGACGCCAAAAAGCCAGCCGCGACGTAGGCTTTGCGAAGTCGGGCGCTTCAGCCCTGGGTGAAGTGATATAAAGCGACTCGCCCTGAAAGGGCGTCCAACCCTTGGGGGCTTCAATCCCAAACATAGCGTTCGTCGAAGGCGACCCTGTGGCGTTTGAAAATTTCACGAATCTCTTCCTGGTAGCTGATTTTTCTTATGATGCTCTGCTTGGTTGAGGATTTAGGCCGTGACCGATTCCACCTTGGACTCGCTGACGGAGAAGGCACCGTATCCATTCTGCCACCCAAAGTCTCGGAGCCCTTTCTCTTTGAGGCGTTTTGATGAAGCTCCCTTCAATCGGCCAATTAAATCTGAGAAAGCGATATTCTTCGATAGCGAACAGAAGACATGAACATGTTCTTCGACCCCGCCAATCTTAATCGGGTGACAGTCCAAGTTTTTTAAGGTAGCCAGGATCTCATTCCGAATCTCCTCGTGGTGGTGTACCGCTCCCGAACCACAGACCTACCTGGATATCGGACGCCCCTTCAGGGCGCATTGTCTTTTGACGTCTACCCAGGGCTAAAGCCACTGGGCTAATCTGTTAGACCGCTCCGCGGTCCTCGGCTGCAAGGGACTGCAGCCTGCCAAGTCAATAACGACAATTTAACGACAATTGAAGCCATTCGCTTTTTTCTAAGGATAGTTGATCGAACAAAGGCTAATGAGGTAATGACAAAGCTCGGTTTCGATGCGTCACTCATTTTCTTACGAAATTCGGAATCATTCCGGCGCGCTGCAATCGCTGAAGCATGAGTTGGAGGACACTTTTTTTGCCCAGCGACGAGATCCTG
>Ga0306923_10005731_pt1 | contig 12143 bp, 14 predicted proteins | sample sta12Can44000108_FD_203841 | JGI IMG/M metagenome (GOLD analysis project Ga0306923, IMG submission 203841) | Lab enrichment of tropical soil microbial communities from Luquillo Experimental Forest, Puerto Rico - statanox.12C.anox.44.000.108 (v2)... | ecosystem: Environmental > Terrestrial >...
GAGCAAGGAACTGCGCTCCTGCGCTGGGTTGATGCCGAGGATCCCGCCCTCGTATCGACCACGCGAAGACCGGCAGATACAAGGCGCTATCTGCTCGGGAAGATCCAGCATGTTCCTTCTTATTTTGCCAGCGAACCGGTGTTGCAGGCGGCGCCACCGTTGACTGTCGATCTTCGCGTCCCGAGCGCCCAACCAGTCGGACCAGTGCCGATGACGGCTCGCGCCTCGGCAACGCCGATCGGGGTCGTTGCAACGAAAGTAACGTTTTCGCGCGAGTTTGATTCGCTTGGACAACCAAAGTTTGTTTCGACGACTTTTCGCGCATCCGGTCATGAGCCACCGGAGAATGCGCAATTCCGCATCGCGGTCGATTCACAAGGCGCGGTTCGCTATTGCCTGCCGTTGAGCTCATCCGGTGATGCGACTCTTGACGAACAGGCGCGCAATCATCTCGCGCTCTGCCGTTTTCCGGCGAGGCCAGTCCTGACCACACTCGAAGGGGCGACTTCGAATGGCGACTCGCTCGTTTGGGGAATCGCGATGATGGAATGGGGCAACGACGTCTCCGCGGCGAACGCAAAACCACTCCAGAGCGCGCCGTGATTCGCGTCAGTCTGGCTGCGCTGGTCACAATTTATCTACTGCTTTCCCTTGCTACGATTTTCCTTCTCTGGATAGTAGGTGAGTGGAAGCGGCGCTGGCGTGAGCGGCGCGCATTGCGCTTCCGGTTACGTTGCGTGATTTGCGCGTTTGAATTTGAAGATCGAACGGCGGTACTACTTCCACGTTGCCCGCGTTGCGGCAGTTTGAACGAAAGGTTTAGATTGGAGCAGATTTAGTTATGGGAATGTGGATTGGCCGAAATCGAAAAGCGCGCGTCACCTACGGGTTTGACGAGATCGCGCTCGTGCCGGGTCGCGTGACGATCAATCCGAATGAGGTTGACATCACGTTTCGTTTGCCGCGAAAAAATGCCGATCCGCTCGAATTGAAAATTCCAATACTGGCCAGCGCCATGGACGGTGTGGTTGATGTTCGATTCGCCGTCGCGATGAGTAAACTCGGCGGCTTGGCAGTGCTCAATCTAGAAGGCGTCCAGACGCGCTACAAAAATCCGCGGGAAGTGTTCCAAAAAGTTGTCGATACCGACAAATCGGAAGTCACAGCACTGCTTCAACGAATTTATCAGGAGCCGGTCCATCCCGATTTGATCGCAGCGCGGGTGAAACAAATTAAGGACGAAGGCGGCATCGCCGCGGTCAGCTCGATTCCGCAACGTGCGGCTGAGTTCGGCCCGATCGCGCAGGAAGCGGGGGCCGATGCTTACGTCGTGCAAAGCACAGTTTCGACCGCGCGCCACATTTCGAGCGAATATAAATCGCTCGACCTCACAAAATTCTGCCGCGACATGGGCATACCGGTGATTGTCGGGAATACCGTCAGTTACGACGTCACTTTGGAAATTATGGAGTGCGGTCCCGCTGGCGTTTTGATCGGCGTTGGCCCCGGAGCTGCCTGCACATCGCGCGGGGTGCTTGGACTTGGCGTGCCGCAGGTCACGGCTACAGTTGATTGCGCAGCGGCGCGCGATGCTTATTTCAAAAAGAGTTCGCGCTACGTCCCCATTATTACTGATGGTGGAATGAGCAAAGGCGGGGACGTTTGTAAAGCGCTGGCGTGCGGTGCCGACGCCGTCATGGTTGGGAGCGCGTTCGCCCGCGCGCAAGAGGCGCCGGGTTCCGGTTATCACTGGGGCATGGCCACGCCGCACGTGAATCTCCCGCGCGGCACACGCATTAAAGTCGGCACGACAGGTCCATTGAAACAAATTCTATTCGGCCCGGCCGAAGTTGATGACGGCAGCCAAAACCTCGTCGGCGCCATTACTACTTGCATGGGCAACGTCGGCGCGAAAAACATCGCCGAGTTTCAGCAGGCCGAAATCATCATCGCGCCGTCGATTAAAACCGAAGGCAAACTTTTCCAAGCAGTGCAGAGCGTCGGCATGGGAACGCGTTGATCTTTAACGATTCAACGATCTAACGATTCACAATCATGAACAACGATCGGCGCGTCGTAATCACAGGTCTTGGCGTCGTCACACCCGTCGGCAACGATCTCGCAACGTTTTGGATGAGCCTCAAGGACGGCAAAAGCGGTATCGGAAGAATCACCGCTTTCGACATCACACAATACGATTGTCAGATCGCCGGCGAAGTCCGTAATTTCGATCCGAAATCAGTCTTCAATAATCCGAAAGACGTTCGGCGAACTGATCGATTCGTCCAGCTGGCGATGGGCGCGGCGAAGATGGCCGTTCAGGACAGCGGGCTCGACCTCGATAAGGTGAATCACGATCGCTTCGGCACAATCATCAGCAGCGGGATCGGCGGACTGAAAACGCTCGAGGAGCAATTCACCATCCTGATGAACAAAGGTCCGTCACGGACCTCGCCATTCACGATCCCGATGTTGATTAGCAACATGGCGAGCGGCATTATCTCGATGGAGTTCGGTTTGCGCGGCCCGAATCTTTGCATTGTCACGGCTTGTGCGACTTCGAACAACTCGATCGGTGAATCGTGGCGTCAGATCAAATTTGGTGACGCGGAACTTTTTCTCGCCGGCGGTTCCGAAGCTTCCATCGTCGAGATCGGTTTGGCCGGATTTTCCTCGATGAGAGCGCTCAGCCGCCGCAACGACGAACCGGAGCGCGCTTCGCGTCCATTCGATCGCGATCGCGACGGATTCGTGATGAGCGAAGGCGCGGGAGTTGTTGTCGTCGAGGAGCTCGAGCACGCGAAAAAACGCGGCGCAAGGATTTATTGCGAGCTGGCCGGCTACGGACTTTCCGCCGACGCCTACCACATGACCGCTCCGCCAGATGACGGTGACGGCGCCGCACGCGCGATGAAAATTGCACTCGAGCACGCGAAGGTCTCCCCCGATCAGGTCGATCACATCAACGCTCACGCGACTTCGACCGGACTGGGCGACATTGCCGAAACCAAAGCGATCAAAATGGTTTTTGGTGAAAAACAGGCGAAGAAAATCGCGATCAGCGCGACCAAATCGATGACCGGCCACCTGTTGGGCGGCGCCGGTGCGGTCGAAATGGCTGCAGTCGCATTGTCGATCCGCGACGGCATGGTTCCGCCGACAATCAATCTCGAAAATCCCGATCCGGAATGCGATTTGGATTACACCCGGAACAAGGCGCGCGAGAGAAAAGTCCGCGTTGCCCTCAACAACTCGTTCGGCTTCGGCGGCCACAACGCTACGTTGGTCGCGACCGCGTTCGACGGTTAACGTTTATTTCTTGGGATTAACCGGGAAGTGTTTGTTCTTGAGATGTTCGGGAACGCGTTTGGTGTGTTCAGCTTCGATTTGTTCTTTTGCTTTGCCTAACGAATCGACTGCTTCGCGGCTCTTTTTCGCGCGACACATATACATCGTTGCGTGAGCCAGCGGAATCTGGGCTTCGGGCATGCCGACAAATTCGACCGATTGCTGAGTCGCGATTGCGAGAGGCAGTGCTTCGGGATCAGCGAGGCCGATATCTTCACTCGCGAAAATAACGATCCGACGCGCGATGAAACGGAAGTCTTCGCCGGCGTGCAGCATTTTGGCGAGCCAGTATATGGCGCCTTTTTCATCCGAAGCGCGCATGCTTTTGATGAATGCGCTAATCGTGTCGTAGTGCGCGTCGCCCGCGCGATCGTAAACGACTGCCTTCTGCTGAATGCTTTCTTCTGCGACCGCGAGTATAAAATGAATCACGCCTTTTGAATCGGGCGGCGTCGTGAGTACGCCGATTTCAAGCGCGTTTATACATTTCCGCGCGTCTCCATCACTTAGCTTCGCGAGGTGCCTCTTCGCATGCTTGTCTATCTTAACGTTGTAATTGCCGAGGCCGCGTTCTTTGTCGGTTAGCGCGCGATTAATCAAAGTTTCCAGTTCATCGGCGCTGAGCGGCTCGAGCTGAAAAACATGGGATCGCGAGACTAGCGGACTGTTAATGTAGAAAAATGGATTGTACGTCGTCGCGCCGATCAGTCGCAGATTGCCCCTCTCGACATCTGGCAGCAGGATGTCCTGCTGAGCTTTGTTGAAATGATGAATTTCGTCAATGAACAAAATCGTTTTCTGACCGGAAGTCCGAATTCGGTTTGTCGCGGCGGCAAGTGCGCGCCGCATTTCTGAAACGTTGCTTTCCACGCCGCTCAAGCGGACGAATTTCGCGTGCGTCATGTCGGCAATGATGTGCGCGAGAGTCGTCTTTCCGGTGCCGGGTGGTCCGGACAAGATCAATGATGGCAAACGATCCGCTTCGATCGCGCGCCTTAACAATTTCCCGGGGGCTAGAATATGCTCCTGCCCAACAAACTCCTCGAGTGACCGCGGCCGCATCCGCGTGGCTAGCGGCGCGGCTTTGTTTACTGCAGGTTCGATATCCTCCTCTTGGAAAAGCTCCTGCACGGACAAGTATATTCGATTCCCTTTACCCGCTCATTTACCTATGAGATTGGCCGTCGCATCGAGATGCCAGTCATAACTGATCCCGGCAGAAGTCATAACATGTTCATCGAGATCCGTCTGTTTCCGCCATCCCAACGCGGTCATCCGCCATCCCAACAAGGTCACGGAAATCACGAGGAAACTGTGCAAACCATCGCGCTAGACCTCTTCCCGTCCAAGCTTTTTCTTTTCGGGCTACCCAAAGGGTATTCCGCCCAGAAAGGGCTCAGTCCCTCATTATAGGCGTTGCCGTTTTGATCGATAATCGCCTGGATTTCCCCTGGGTGCTTTACAAACAAACGGAATCCGACGGGCGAGCCGTAGTCCTGAACGTAAATGCTGTATCGCTCCAGCTTCAGCGCGTTGAGCAGATCGTCCGTGACAGAGGCGAGGTGATCGAAGGTGTAACCAAACTCGGCCTCCGATGGATAGTCGGAATAGCCGAAGCCCGGATAATCAGGCGCGACGACATGATACTTGGTCGCGAGTTTCGGAATCGATGGCGCGGCAGCGGAGGGCCACTGTGTCATCCTACTCGGTTTGTTGCAGCGCTGGGGCGACCGACCCTTCTCTCGCGCCCTACGGGCGCAGAAGCGGCAGGTTCGCAAAGCAGTCATCGATGCTATTGCCGATTTGTTCAATCCAACTTGGAAGCCTACTGAGTTCCCGCTAACTTATGCTTCAGCGCCACATTAGCATGACCGCCATACGCCTAACCAATCGCTCTAGCCAACCGCTGGCCGCTTTGAAAAGTAGAATCTCGAAATTAGAATGTAGAAAGGCGGAGCGAAGCCGCGATTCCGTCAGCGGCCGCTCAACTTGTTCTCGTTAGATGTAATGCGCATCGACTTGTGCGGTGCGGCCCTGAATCCCTGCGGCAAGGAAGCTTTGTCGTGGACCTTGATGTTGAGCAAATTAATGCTGCGCTCGACGAACTTCAGCATTCCATTAATCACGTCAGGACGATAATTGTTCCGAAGAAATGAACTGGGAAATGCTGGCAGCGATGGGCCAACTGGCAGCGGTGATTGTCGGAATTCCGTCGTTGATTTATCTCGCGCTGCAGATTCGAGCGCAGACCAAAGAGCGACGCCAAGCGGCAGTAAATACGCTGACGGTTCAATGGGGCGATCTGACGTGCGCGTTTCACGAAAGCGCGGAGTTTAGCGCGATCTATCTCCGCGGCATGCAAGAATTCGAAAACCTCGACGCGATTTCCAAACTTCGAGTGAGCGCGTACTTCAATCGCTTTTTAAAGAACTTCCAGGCCATGTATTTCGCGCATCGCGGCGGAATACTTCCCGACCAGCAATGGGGGGAAATGGAACGGACGATGGCGGACGTGCTCGCGTATCCGGGTCTTCAACAATGGTGGCGGACGAGAAGACATTGGCACACTGAGGAATTCGCCCGCCTGGTGGATTCAATCATCGCGAGAGCCGAGAAACCAACCGCTTACTCAAGCTATGACCTGAGCAAGATTGCAAAAGAAAGTCACGAGTGACCGTGTTTAGGTCCCATGCATTCGACCGCAAAATGCCTAACCAATCGATGAAGCCAACGTCCCCCGATGGATTGAGCCCAATCGCGTTTGCCACAAACCCCGCCCGTGGCTTATCTCTTTCTCGTTAGGCGACTTCTCCCAATAGCCATGCCCCAAGTCCTGCGGTTCTCCGGCACGGTCAAGCGAGATCCTGCCATCGCCCGCTGGATGAAGACGCATTCGGATGAATTGGGAACCGTCGCATGCGGCTGGTTTGAGGCCATGCGCAGGTGTGGAGATGATGTGCGGGAGGTATTGCACGATGGGTGTCCAACCGCGTGTGTGGGAAGCGCGGCATTTGCCTACGTCAACGCCTTCAAATTCCACATCAATGTCGGGTTTTTCCGCGGGGCCGAGCTCACCGATCCGAAAGGCCTGTTGGAAGGCACAGGTAGGTTTATGCGGCACGTGAAGCTCGGGCCCGGCAGGATTGTCAACGCCGCGGCCCTCCAAAGACTCATTGATACCGCATACACGGATATGAAGCGGCGCTTAAGAGCGGAATAGTTTGAGCTGGCGTTAGAGTGATTGGGACCCTTCGAGTTATCCAGACGCCGCATATGACGGCGAAGAGTGAGCCAACGCCTAACCAAACGATGAAGCCAACAGCCCTTCACCGCTTCGATGTCGATCTTAGCTAGTGTGATTCAAAGTCTTTTTGCTCAGAATTAGGGTAGCTGTGAAACGAAACGTGAAACGGGGTGAAACGAGCATTGTTTTTAGCGAAATGAGCGCATGCAAGGAAGAACCCCTCGATTTCAGGGCTTTTTACCGCATCTTCAGAGGCAAGAACGTCTTGAATCGGACATTCGTTTCACGTTTCCCGCCTATACCCTTGAAATGTGAAACGAGACGAAACGAGGGTGAAATGAAGATCACTTTGTTTCGTCCAATTCGGTGGGCTCGATTTCTGGCTTTTCTTGCCACGTTTGCTCTCGACAGTCGGAGTCTACATAATAACCATGTCCTACGTTCCCTAGGACGGGACAAAACATGTCCTCGGAGAGTCCGCGAGCGAGTCGAGCAGCGGATCAACTTTTAATTGCGGTAATGCTTAGACTGCATGAGTATCTCCCCCCTCGCGCGCGCGCACGTGCGCGGAATGGTGCGGCTGGGGGCCTGCTGCGTCCCTCTTTCCCTCGCGCGCACGTGGGACGGGTCGAGGCAGCAAGAGAATGCGTGATGGCAGCTCGCCGAAACCAACTTTACTGGTGTTGCGGCAATTGCTAGAACCTCATCGTGCGATTAGATCCCTTTCTACGCCATCCGCTCACACTTTCCCTCACTGGAACGTTGTTAGGCTCCCTGTTGATTCCATGGATAGTCGGTCGTTCCAGCAAACAGGCGGCTCTCGCTGATACAAGAGTGAAGCAAGCCATACAAGTTATGGCCACATCCAATGGAGTCGACGCCACGATTAACAAGATCAAGACGGCATTTGAGGGTTTCGAAAAAGACACCCTTTCAATCGAGCAACAGGATGAGTTTCTTCGACGGCGCGAAGATCTCCGTAAACGAGTGTACGATCTTTACTCTGACTTTGATAGCACTGCCTGGTGGTGGCCACGGAATATTTATGACCAAGCCCACATTCTCCATCTTATCTCGCCCGCGCGTTTGGACAAACTGAACGAATACATGGGACAGTACAATACTAATCTGGTTGAGACAGCCCACGCGATAGACATTCCCTGGAAGGCATATTTGGGGACTGATGTCATCACGCACGGACCTGGCGCCAAGGAAATCATGCCGTCATTGGACAAACAACTACGCAATTTACAGCAGCAACGTGGTGAAATCGCCGGGAATATGGCTGCGTTATTTCAGTAGCGTTCTCCACTCGATGCGGATCGCATTACCTTGCCTCACTGTAGAGCGATCGCGTGGCATTGCGCTCTCCCCCGAAGGAAGTAAGAAGGAAGATTGACGAAGTTCGGTAGGACGGACGACTAATCCGCCTACGCCGAGGTTCGCGCGCGCGAACTAGGACATCTTTAGAGCTCGTTCACTCTAACAGCTTTAACAGCTTTAACTCACCGAGCATGGTCGGGATTAATTCGCTGACAGTCGGATGGCACCGCGTAGCGGGGCAAACGATGGCGACCGCCACGGAAATTTCGCGCTGCCGTTCAACACCGAGGGCATGTATCGTGGCTGGGTCGACACCGCGGGCCCGTGGGCACACCGCCATCTACGAAGACGTAAAAATCTGGCCGACTACCTCCACACGAAAAGAATATTTCTCAGTTTTGCGCTGCTCTTCCTCGCCGCGCGTGCGTTCGCGGCCGAGGCAGCGAAGCACGACAGCTTCGATCTCGTGCAAGCCGGCCGCCACGTGACGGTGTGGTTTTTTGTGCCCGCCGAAGCGACGCCGCAGACGCCGATTGTCATCGTGATGCACGGCGTGCAGCGCGACGGCGAGCGCTACCTCGAGAACTGGATTCCGCACGCGCGCGCGAAGAAATTTCTCCTCGTGGTGCCGGAATTTTCGCAAAAGGAATTTCCGGGCGAGGAAGGCTACATTTACGGCAACACCGTCGACCAAGCCGGCCACGCGCTGCCGCGTGCGCAGTGGTCGTTCAGCGTGATCGAGCCGGTGTTCGACGCCGTGCGCGCGCGCCTTGGCAACAAGACCGAACGCTACCGGCTCTACGGCCACTCGGCGGGCGCGCAGTTCACGCAGCGTTTTATTTATTTTGTGCCGAAGGCGCACGTGGAACGTGCCGTCGCGGCGAATGCCGGTTGGTATATGCTGCCGGATTTCCTGGGCACGTTTCCCTACGGTTTGAAAAACACGCCCGTGACCGAGGCCGATCTGCGTCACGCGCTCGCGCTGCCGCTTACGGTGCTGCTCGGCACCGCTGATACCGATCCGCAGGCAAAGGCGCTGCGCCACACGCCGGAGTCGGATGCGCAGGGGATGTTTCGCCTAGCGCGCGGCAAATTTTTCTTCGCGCACGCCGAGACCGCGGCGCGCGAAATGAAGACCACGTTCGGCTGGCGGCTCGCGTTTGCCGACGGCGTCGCGCACTCGGACAGCGGTATGGCGCCGTTCGCCGTCAAACAACTCTTCGACAACTAAATTTTTTCACCCGCAAACTAGAAACCCGACCAAGTAACCCGCCATGCGACCCCGACCCACGTGCCGAAGGTTTGTTCGGTGACACGAATGAGAAAGCGATTGGCCGACAACATCGATGCGATGCAACGCGTAACGCGCGCGCGCGCGCGTAGGACTGTCGCAGCACTGCCGAGGGGATTGTGGCAGTCGACATTACTTGTTGCCGTCTGAATGCGCGAGTTTCTCGAAACGCGGATCACCTCGGAGCGGATCGAAATCTGGCTCGAGTCGCAACAAGGCGGGAATAGAAGGACTCTCTCGCTCGCGCGCGTGGAATGGTGCGGGTCCAAGAAAGCCGCCGTTACAATTGTCAGAGGCCTATAGCGTAAGGCTTTAAAATCTTCCGACTTCGCGGAACCAATGAAGAGCGCGCTGGATCTCAGCGCTTCTGAGGCCGTGACCGCCAAAGAATCTTTCCAGACGGACCTCCTTAAACCCGGTGCGTTTCAGCGAATAATAAACATTTTCTTGCGCACCTAGTGTCGCGACTTGGTCGGCTGTCCCGCTGCTGATCCAAATCGGGACGTTGAGGAAGTCTGTCGGCGGTTGATAATCTTTGTAGCCCGCGGTCACGCGGTCGGAGCTGATTCCCGCGAGGAACAACCCGCAAATTCTAAGTCCGTGATTCTTTGCCAGCATGGCCGCGAGAATTCCGCTTCGTTTCGCTCCGCCGGAAAGACCAGCGAAAGCGATCGGCCATTGCGCCGATTGCGGCCATTCATTGCGAATCATTTGCAGTCCGGCGGTTAACGGTGCCAATCGCCACTGCAGTGAATCTGCGTTTGGGCGAATGTTCGTGTCGGTAGCGAGAACAACCCAACCTTCTTTCATTGCTGCATCTCGGTACCACGGCGCGTCCATTATGCTGGTGCAAGCGAAATCGGTTGTTGAGGTGACGATGAGAATCGGCCATGGCCGCGACGGATCGAAGCCTTTCGGAAAAAATAGCAGGGCATGACCGGCAGTCGGCCGCGGATTGCCGCCTTCGGCAGCGTACCGCTGGAAGTAGTCGCTCAACGGAAACTGCATATCTAGCGTGCCGCCGCTTTGAACCTGATGCCCGAGGAGAGTTGCTGCTTCCGTGGTCGCGCTGAAAAAGGGAAACAGCCCTAATAAGCTAGCACTAAGCGTGCGGCGGAGTAATTTACGACGCAGTCGCACTGGCGGGAATAAAGTCGGCACCGTCATCGAATCGTTGCTGGTGCTTACCTCCTCCTTGTTAATTAAATCCTCCATTGGGGCACGTTATGTGGCCGGTTCGCGTTGAACACGAGCCACTTCTTTTTTTTGCCAGAGCCCACTTTCGTCTTTGGAAAGATCTAAGGCAGTTCTGCATCGACAATCGAGAGCACCATTTCGGTAAATGTACGGCTATTATATAATGGCCCTTCGCCGCGGACTCCATCAGTTACGCTCTCGAGTCCGGCAAAATCATTAACTCGCTAAACCAATCTAACCAATCGATGAAGCAACGACCCCCATGATCGCTTCGTCGCTTCGATGCCGATCTTAGTAGCGTGAGCGAAATTCCTTTTTTGCGCAGAAAATTGTCGGCGGGGGTAACGAGTTACCTTTGAGCACCGGGAATCCTGGCAGACACCGCCCCCGGCTAGGGTAGCTGTGAAACGAAACGTGAAATGGGGTGAAACGAGGGCAGTTTCACGTGAAACGAGAGTCTGAATTTTTGCGGAGCCTCGTTTCAGCCCCTATCTCACCAGCGAAATTTTTCGCAGCGATAATCGATAGATTGGTGCACTGGCTGCGCGATATCGTCGCTCGAATTTCGTTGTCGGAAGACCAACATGTTCAGAATCGAGAAGCGAAAATCTGGAATTCCTTCGAACAACTCCCTGGATTTGCCTGAAGTAATCCGATTGATCGGTGGCGATTCGAAAGAGTCCGTCATCGACGAGAGCGCGATGAATTGAATTGAGAAAATCTGTTGTGACGATCCGGCGGCGGTGATGGCGACGTTTTGGCCAGGGATCGGGAAACAGCAAGTAAAATGTTTCGACCGACCCTTCCGGCAAAAGATAACGTACGGCGTAAGAAATCTCGACATTCAGAACACGGACATTTTCGAGCGCGGCCGTTTTGCGGCAGGTTTTTGTGACGCGGCTGGCTAGTTTATCAATACCGAGAAAATTCCGCTCGGGACTGCGCTGCGCTAATTCGCTCAAGAATGAACCGTCCCCGCAGCCAAGATCGAGATCTAACGGCGCAGTGCGGCCAAAAATCACGACTAGGTCGAGGGGCGCGAGGTATGTTTCTGGGATCAGTTCGATCACGAATTAAAATTAAGCCGCAGCGCGGCGATTCAACCGCACAACGGGCGCAAAATTGGCGAAGGTCTTAAGCGGGCGGCCTGCTTCGGCGCTGCGAACCCGATAATGAGCATCGCCGCTGCCAGAGCCACGTGCAGCCCGGTATCGGCAGGATTATTCGAGATCATGCCGAGCAACATTCCGTTGGGATCATGAACCCGAGCACAGCAACAACGGCATACACTAGTCGGAAGATTTTGAACCACAAGCTGGCGGCTCCAGCTCCGGCCATGGACGCGATCAGGACGATCGCGCCCCGACGCGATATGAACGATGCTGTGCATCTTATTCACCATGAAGATGCCAAGAAGCATGTCCTCCTTAGTGATTCCGGGAATGAAGCCGAGATTCCAACCGCCAAGAAGACGATACCGAAAAGCATTCCGAGTGTTTTAGCCATAGTGATCTTCTACTGGTTTAAGGGGGTTCGCTTATGGCAGGGGGTGCGCGTGTAGGCAAGTGAAAAGCACATTTTAAGGCCAACGATTGCGGCGGGCGAATGTCTAAGATCGACGACATGAAAATTGTTTCCTTATTCGCTGCCTGCCTGACATTGGTTGTCAACCTTTCGCTGGCGCAGAGTTCGCCGGCGGCAACGAAGACCGCGGTTTTTGCAGGTGGATGTTTCTGGTGC
>Ga0306923_10005734_pt1 | contig 12138 bp, 9 predicted proteins | sample sta12Can44000108_FD_203841 | JGI IMG/M metagenome (GOLD analysis project Ga0306923, IMG submission 203841) | Lab enrichment of tropical soil microbial communities from Luquillo Experimental Forest, Puerto Rico - statanox.12C.anox.44.000.108 (v2)... | ecosystem: Environmental > Terrestrial > Soil...
GGGGTGAATTTACCCGCTTTCACCGGGCGGGAAAAGCACGCGGGCCGTCGTCACGGGGAAGGGCGGCTTATGACTTTCGTTCAATTGACGGCCCGGAAAACTTATTTAGCATGTAAACAGCAGCTTCCGGACCCCGTTTTTCTTCCAGTACCAGCCCATCCACTTTTTATGGTGCAACGGAAATGGACGACTTCACCGAAGACGAGCAAGTGCAGCGTGCGCGCATCCTGGCGGTCGAGGACGACCGGGTCATCCAGGAAATGTTGCGCTTTTCCCTTGACGAAGAATGTGACTTGGATATCCGGGAGTCCGCCGAGGACGGCCTGGCCGCTTTCGAGTTAACGCCGTCGGACCTGGTGCTGATGGACATCGGCCTGCCCGGCGTGGACGGCTACCAGGCCTGCCAGGAGTTGCGCCTGCTCTCCGACGTGCCGGTGATTTTCGTCTCCGGCCGGGAAAACCTCGAGGACCGGCTGCGGGCCTTCGATGCCGGCGGTAACGACTTCATCGTCAAACCCTTCGATCCGCCCATCCTGCTGCGCAAGGTGCAACTGGCTCTGCAACAGCGCAAGGAAAAGGCCCAGCTGAGCGTCGAGAAGGATTCCCTGCAACGCACCGCCATGGGCTTCCTCACCGACGTGGCGCAAAGCCGCGTCCTGCTGGACTTCCTGCGCAACAGCATGGATTGCGAGGACTACGAGGCCCTGGCGAAGAATCTCTTGGTCACCACGGCCGATTACGGATTGGACTGCCAGGTTTGCATCCGTTTCCCCGGCGGCCGGGCCATTGCCACGCCTTCCGGCCGGCCCAGTGCCCTGGAAGAGTCGGTACTGGAGCAGACCTCGACCCTGGGGCGGGTGTTCCGCTTCCGCCAACGGCTGGTGGTGAACTTCGACCGGGTCACCATCCTGGTCAATGCCCTACCGGAAGATCCGGTGGACGCTGGGCGCATTCAGGACAACCTGGTGATCCTGGCCGAGGGGGCCGATGCCATTGCTGAAACCATCGGCATGCGCAAGGAATCCGCCCAACGGGCCCAGACCATCCAGTTCGCCTCCAAGGAAGCCTACGCCGCCATCGAGGCCCTGCGCGATGCCTACCAGCGTCAGCAGGGAGAAACCCAGACCCTGCTGCGGGGGCTCACCGACGGTGTCGAGAACACCTACTACGCCCTGGGGCTGTCCGAAAGCCAGGAGGAGCGCATCAGCAACACGGTGCGGGGGCACGCCGAGGAAATCCTCAAGTTGTTCGAGTTGTCCGACGAGTTCGACCGCCAGTTTGCCGCCATCCTGGCCTCCCTCGCGCCGGAGCGCTCCCTGGGAAGTCCGTCCTGAGACGGTAAGCGACGCATCACCGGGCCGGAGGGCTGGGTATGAAACGTCTGTGGAAGTATCTGAACGGAATGGCCTGGTGGCTGGTGGCCGGGGTTCTCCTGGCCAACGGCGCCATCATTGGCGCCACACTCTGGTCCCTCCAGACCAGCTTGCAGCATCAGCAGCTGGAGGCCTTGCTGCATACCCAGAATCTGGCCCAAGCCATTGCCCGCAGTGTGGACAGCCGCTTCGAGGGCATCGACACGGTGTTGCAGGTGGTGGTGCGTGCCCAGGAAAAACGCCTGGCCGAACCCGCTGCCGCTGCCGGGCCCCTGCGGGAATTCATCGCCCAACAGGACAAATTGCTGCCGAACACCATGGGCATCGTGGTCACCGACGCCCTCGGCAATGAGATCGGCGGCACCCGCAACGCCAACTACAGCCAACGGCCCCATTTCATCCAATTGCGGGACCAAGTCAATCCGGGGCTGGTGGTGTCGCCGCCGGTCTTCGGCCTCACCAGCCAACGCTGGGGCATCGCCCTGGCCCGGCGCTATAACCGGCCCGACGGCCGTTTCGCCGGCATGGTTGGCGTTCTCCTGCCCCTGGAGGTCCTGCAGCAGGAATTGATGCACTTCGACGTGGGCGGCAACGGCATCGTCATGGTGCGCGACGCTACCCTGGGGCTGGTGGTGCGCTCTCCAGAAAAACAGAAAGGGGTGGCCGCCTCAGTAGGCGGGCGCGACGATGCGCCGGAAATTCGCGGCAAGCTGGACGCCAGCAGCGAGTGGGGGAGTTTTTCCGCCCGGGCGGAACAGGGGCGCCGTCTCTACACCTACCACCGGGTGCACAACGTGCCCCTGGTGACCATTGTCGGACTGGCGGAAGCGGATTACTTGGCGGACTGGCGCGGCGAGGCCGTCATGGGCGGCGTTTTCTGCACCCTGTTCTTCCTGCTGTCCTCCATCGGCGCGGCATTGTTCTGCCGCGCCTTCCGCCGTCAGCGGCGCAGCAGCGAGAAAAACCGCTTGCTGCTGAATCAGGCCAGCGACGGCATTCACATACTCGATCAACAGGGACGGATCGTCGAGGCCAGCGATTCCTTCTGCGCCCTGTTGGGTTATCGCACGGAAGAAGTGCTGGGGCGGATGGCGGAAGAGTTGGGCGTGCGTTGGCCCGGGGGCGAACGCAGCGAGTCGATGTTGCCCCGCCTGCAAGCGCTGACGGAGGCCCAGACTTTCAATCTGACCCTGTACCGCAAGGACGGTGGCCCGGTGTTGGTGGAGGCCAGCATCGTCGGCATCGAGCTGGAAGGGGAGCGGCACATCTTCATTTCCTCCCGCAGCCTTGCCCAGCAGCGGCGGGCCGAAGACGACCAGCGTTTGCTGGCGTCCATCGTGGCCTGCTCCGACGACGCCATCATCAGCCTGACCCGGGACGGCCTCGTCACTAGTTGGAACCATGGCGCGGAAAAGATGCTCGGCCATGGGGCGGCGGACCTGATCGGTCGTTCCGTCCAGGTGTTCCTTGAGGGGGGCAACTTGGCCACGGTCATGCAGCAGTTAGCAGGCATGGACCAGGGCGAAGGTGTGTCCCGTCACGAGCTGACGGCCTTGCATCAGGACGGTCAGCACATCGACGTGGCCCTGACGATTTCGCCCCTGCGTACCGAGCGTGACGACATTGTCGGCGCTTCCCTGCTGATGAAGGACATCCGCCGACGCAAGCGCAATGAAGCGCGCCTGCAACTGCTCAGCGCGGCCCTGGAATCCATGGACAGCGCGGTCATGATCACAGCTCGGGACAGCACCATCGAGTGGGTCAATTCCGCTTTCACCCGCCTCACCGGCTACGAGCGGGACGAGGTGTTGGGCAACAACCCCCGGGACCTGCTTAGTTCCCATATGCAAGACACCGGCGTGTACGCCGATTTGTGGAGCACCATACTCGCCGGCCGGGTCTGGCACGGCGAGTTGATCAACGTACGCAAGAACGGCAGCCATTATGTTGAGGAACAGTGCATCACCCCCTTAAGGGATGCGGCAGGGGATGTGAGCCATTTCATCGCCATCTAGCAGGATATTTCCGAGCGCAAGGGGGCCGAGCTGGAACTGGAGGCCCACCGGTCCAACCTGGAGGATTTGGTGATGGAACGCACGGCGGAGCTCGAGGCCTCCGAGGCCCAGGTGCGCCTGATCCTGGATTCCAGCGCTGCCGGTTTGTTCGGCGTGGATAGGGACGGCTGTATCCAGTTCATCAATCGGGCCGGGGCGGCCATGCTCGGCGCCGAGGTGGAATCCCTGCTCGGCAAACCGGTGTGCAGCGCCCTCCATCCGGCACCGACGGACGGTTCTACTTGTAGCGATGAGGAATGCCCTTTGCTCGTATCCATCTACACCGAGCAGGCCTCCAGCGGCACGGACATCCTGCGCCGGACCGATGGCAGCACCTTCCCCATCAGCTACGCCAGCCGCCCCATGGAGCGCGATGGCGAAACCGTCGGCGGCGTCGTCAGTTTTACCGACATCACGGTGCAGGAAAATGCCCGTCGGGAAGCCGAGCAACTGGCTCGCAGCAAGAGCGAATTCCTTGCCAACATGAGCCACGAAATCCGCACGCCGCTCAACGGCCTGCTGGGAGCGGCCCAGGTCGGTTATCGCTGCCTCCAGGCCGATGCCGAGGCGAAGGAGCAATTCCGGCCAACTGCTGTTGGGCATCATCAACGACATCCTCGACTTGTCCAAGATCGAAGCAGGCAAGTTGCGCATCGAACGCATCGAAACCCATCCCGACCGCATCGTCGCCTCGGTACTGGAAATGATGGCGGACCAGGCCCGGTCCAAGGGTATCGACCTCGTCGGCGAACAGGGGGCATCCCTGGGTCAGCCTTGCCTGGGAGACTCCCTGCGCATTACCCAGGTCCTGACCAATCTGCTGTCCAACGCCATCAAGTTCACCACCGAGGGACGTGTGGTGCTGGCGGCAAGACGGGATGGGGAAACACTGCTGTTCACCGTCAGCGACACCGGCATCGGCATGAGCGAGGAACAGCAGGCCCGCCTGTTCCGGGCCTTCGAACAGGCCGACAGCACCACCACCCGCCGTTTCGGCGGCACCGGCCTCGGCCTGGCCATCAGCAAGAGCCTGGTGGAATTGATGGGCGGCCACATCGCTGTGAGCAGCCGCCCCGGCGAGGGTAGCCGCTTCGAAGTGCTACTGCCGGCGCCGCCCCTGATCCAGACGATAGAGAGTTTGCAGCCGGCATCCTGGGGCGGTTCCCTGGTTCAGGAAGGGGGCGAGGCACGACTACAGGGGCTGCGCATTCTGGCGGCGGACGACAACGAGGTGAACCGACTGGTACTGGAGGACATGCTCCGTTCCGAGGGTTGCGACACGGTTAGCTTGGCGGAAGACGGCCACGAGGCGGTGGCCCAGGCCCTGGCTGCCGACTTCGACCTGGTGTTGATGGATATCCAGATGCCGGGCATGGACGGCTTCGAGGCCGCCCGACAAATCCTGGCCCAGCGCCCCCGCTTGCCCATCATCGCCCAGACTGCTCATGCCCTGGCGGAGGAAAGAGACAAATGTTTGGCGGCGGGCATGGTGGACCTGGTCACCAAGCCTATCGAACATGAACGGCTGGTGGCGGTTATCCGCCAGCACCTGCCCAAGTCTGCGACGACAAGGCGATTGGATACGGCCGCTCCCGTGGTGGACTGGTCCGGCATGGAGGCCCGCTACGGCGCCAAGCCGGATTTCCTCCTGCGCCTATTAAGCGCCGCCCTCGGCAGCCAGGAGGAAACCCCGCAGCGGATGCGGGATGCCGCCGAAACGGGGGACTTCTCCTTGATGGTGTCCCTTGCCCACAGCTTGAAGGGCACTGCCGGCACCTTGATGGCTAACAACCTGATGGACCAGGCCCGGGCTGTGGAAACCGCCAGCCGGGAAGCCGCACCCCAGGCCCGGCAGGACATCGTGCAATTGGCCGACGCGGTGGATGGTTTCCTCGCGGAACTGCGCGAAATCCAGGCCCAGCGCCGGGATGCTCCATCCGCAGCACCGTCCTCGCCCTCGCCGTGAAATCCTCCTGACATCCATATCAGCCCCGTCGCCACGGGAAGCCGGTATGCTTCGCGTTTGACGAGTTTTCCGTGAGCGCAGCGATGAAATCCTTCCTGATTGCCAATCCCAAGGGCGGTGTGGGCAAGAGCACCCTCGCCACCAACCTGGCCGGTTACTTTGCCCGCCAGGGCCGCAAGGTCATGCTGGGCGATATCGACCGGCAGCAATCCTCCCGCACCTGGCTCAGTCTGCGCTCTCCGGCATTGCCGCCCATCGCGACCTGGGAAATCGACGAGGACAAACCGGCCCGTCCGCCTAAGGACACCACCCACGCCGTGCTCGACACTCCTGCTGGCCTCCACGGCAAGCGTCTGGGGCAAGTGTTGAAGCTGGTGGACAAGGTCATCGTGCCTCTGCAGCCTTCCATTTTCGACATCCTCGCTACCCAACAATTTCTCGAAGCCCTGGCCGAGGAAAAAGAGATTCGCAAACACCAGGCCTACGTGGCCGTGGTGGGCATGCGGGTGGACGCCCGTACCCGGGCCGCCGCCCAATTGGAGCGTTTCCTCGAAAGTCAGGGCCTGCCGGTGCTGACCTATCTGCGGGACACCCAAACCTATGTCCAGGCCGCCGCTCACGGTCTCACCCTCTTCGACCTGTCCCCCTCCCGGGCCGGTCAGGACCAGGCGCAGTGGCAACCCTTGATTGATTGGGTGAACGGCGACGAGCCCTGGCTGTGAGCGTCGGGTAAGTGGGGCGCGGCTAATTACCTGCGGTAACTAGCCACTCCGATGGAAAAGCTGGAATGAAAATGGGGCCCGCAGGCCCCGTTTTTTTGTGCCGAGCATCGCTCGACAGCGAAGGAAATAACCGTGGCGATCAGGCGGCCACGCCGCTGCGGATGCGGGCCCGCAGCAGGCGATTGCGATATTGCAGTTCCCGCGCCAATTGGACAGCAATCATGTACTGCAGGCGGCGCGCCAGGGTGGGGGCGGCAGCGAACAACCACTGGTAGGCTTCCCGGGTCAGGGTGACGGCGCCCACGGGAGTCGTAGCCGTCGCTGTTGCCGTGGCGGGCAAGCCGCCGACCAGGCCCAGCAGGCCGAACACTTCGCCGCTGCGCAGTTCCAGGGAATCCACCGGCGTACCGCTGTCGTCGTGGTGGGTGACGCGCACGTTGCCTTCCAGCAACACATACATGGCTTCGTGACTACCGCCCTGGGTGAAGAACTGGTAGCCATCGACATGGGGCGCGTAGTGGAGCACCTGCAGCAGAGCGTCGAACTCCTGGGCCGGCAGTCCTTCGAAGGCGGGCAGAGAGGCGATGAATTGACGGAATTCCATGGGCTCAGCCTCCGTTGCTGCCGAACAGTGCCCAGAGCAGGCCCCGTTTGGGTGGGTCTTCAAGGTCGGTGGCGGCGATGGGGGCGGTCCCCGCCTCCAGGGAGATGCGCAGGCGTTCCGCCATCATTTTGGTCAGTTGTTCGAGCAGCACTTGGCTCACATCCGGGTGCTGGGTCATCAGGTCTTCGAAGGCCTGGTGCTTGAGCCGCAACAACTTTACCGGTGTGGAGGTGGTGACCGTCGAGCTGGCGAGAAACTCACCGGAGAGGATGGATACTTCACCCAGCAATTGACCGGGACCCAGTTCTCCCAGGGAAATCTGGCGACCGCCTTCCTCGACGGAAATGGCCACGTCGCCCTCCACCAAAAAATACAACGAGTCCACCGGCATGCGATCACGGATCAGCTTGCGGCGGGCTGGCAATTCAATGGTGCTCATGCTGGCCAGGAGTTGTTGGGTGTTGGTTTCACCCAATGCCTGGTGAATGTCCGGGAAGAGTTTGCTGAAGCTGGCGGAGAGGGTCATGAGCGGTCTGGTACGGCGATGTCATGGTTGTAAAGGCGATGCGGAATAACTTGCATTCGGCATTTTCTCTGCCGGCGACGGAAGTGCAGGCGGGCTAATCATACTGTGGGAATTTTTTTTGAGAAGAGCGTTACGTGAATTTTCGTAACCGATATCACTCCCGGATACCGGCTTCCGGCGCGGCTTGACGAGCGCTGCCTATTTTGTGGGCAATGAAGACTTGAGAGAGCCATTGGTCTTCTATTGCGAAATTTTGGAATGACAAAGGAAATCCGCCGTAGATGGAGAGCTGCATCCTGAAACGGGAAATCCGCCGCATTTCCCAGCCCGCATGTCCTTCACATGTCACAAATCCTCGTTCGTAAGAGTGGCTCTTACGTTGTTCTTACGCTGAGCCGGTACAAATGTAAAAGAGATGCTATCGGGAAGCGGTTTTCAACGTCTTGTGTGCATCGCCGGCAGGTTGGGTATGGCAGTGTTTGCCATCGATAACTTCATGAAATTCAAATAAAAACAGCAATGGGATATCCAATGGGGAATGGCTTGTTGCGTCATTTGTTTGTCGTCTTTCTGGCTTTGGGGGCATCCTTTGTCGCCTTGGCTCAGGCTGACCTTGAGACGGGATTTGCCGCCGCCCGACAGGGCGACTACGCTGCCGCCTACAAGCTGTGGCTGCCCTTGGCGGAAAAGGGAAATTCCAATGCCCAGAACAATCTGGGCGTGCTCTACGAAAAGGGCTGGGGTCAGGCTCGGGATTACGCCAAGGCGGCCGAGTGGTATCGCAAGGCCGCCGATCAGGGCAATGCCTCGGCCCAGAACAACCTGGGCGTGCTCTATGAACGGGGCCAGGGCCTGAACCAGGATTTCCGCCGAGCCGCCGAGTGGTATCGCAAAGCTGCCAGCCGGGGCGAACTCAATGCCCAGAACAATCTGGGTGTGCTCTACGAGCGAGGCGATGGCGTGGCCCGCAATGTGGACGAGGCTTTCCGCCTCTATAAATCTGCCGCCGACAAGGGCCTGGCCCAGGCCCAGAACAATCTCGGCGTCTTCTACGAGCGGGGCAAGGGCACGGCCCAGAACTACGCCCAGGCCGCCGCCCTCTATCGGAAAGCCGCCGAGCAGGGTAACGCGGCGGCCCAGAACAACCTGGGGGTGCTTTACGGCACTGGCCGCGGTGTGGGCGAGGAGTTGGTGCAAGCCAATTTCTGGTTCACCCTGGCGGCGACGGGAGGCAGTGCCAACGGCGCCATCAATCGCGACAACACCTCTCGACGTCTTTCTCCTGCCCAACGGGAGCAGGTGGAAAAACTGCTTGCCGATTGGCAGGCCCGGCAACCGTCCAAACGGCCATGACCGGTTGTCTCTCCATCGGCATGGTTCGGCCTGAATGACTTCCAGGCGTTCGCGCAATGGTCCCCGCCTGATGGTTGCCATGCTTGCCCTGTTCGTCGCCCAGGCCAAGGGACAGGTGCCGCCTTCTGCCGGTGCCTTGACGGAGGGGCTGGACCCGCGCCGTAGTCTGAGTATTCCGGAACCGGCAGAATTCCTCTTCCCTGCGGATGGTCCTTCGCCGTCCACCCACGACAAGAACGGCCGCCGCTTTCTGGTCAAGGGTTTCCGTTTCGTCGGCAACACCGTGTTCACCGAAGCCCGCCTACGCCGATTGGTGGAGCGCTATACCGACCTGCAACTGAACCTCTACGACCTGAACAAGGCTGCTGACCGGGTGACCCGTTTCTACCGGGACCTGGGTTTTCCCGTGTCCAGTGCCTTCGTGCCGGTGCAGAAAATAGAAGACGGCGTCGTGCTGATCCAGGTGGTGGAAGGGCGCATCGGCCAGGTGGATTTCGACGGCGGCCGACGCTATAGCGACGAATTCCTCTCCGGCTACCTGGCACCCCTGCGGGAGCAGCCTGTGGTGGGCATCGGTCAGATGGAACGCAGCCTGCTGCTGCTCAATGACCTGCCCGGCCTCAGTGCCCGGGCCACCCTGACGCCCGGCAGCCAGCAGGGGGAAACGGACGTCGGCGTCGCCCTCAGCGAGCGGCCCGTGGTGTTCACCGTTCAGGCCAACAACTGGGGCCGCAAGGAAGCCGGCACCGACCGCGTGGATGTGGGGGCCGAGATCAACAACCCCCTGGGCATTGGCGACCAACTGGTACTGCGTACCATGAAGTCCTCCCAGGGGCTGATGCGTTTTGACAAGGTGGGTTACAGCCTGCCCCTGGGCAAGGATGGCTGGCGTCTGACGGCTGGCGCCACAGCGGTGAATTACAAGGTGGCGGGAAATTTCTCGGCCCTGGGCATCGAAGGCCTGGTCAATAGTCGTGAACTGGGCCTCAGCTACCCTCTGCGCCGTAGTCGGGCCTCCAACATCCTGCTGACCGTGGGGGTCAAGTCCACCGAGACCGACCAGAAGGCGTTGGGCGTGCCTGTACTCAACAGCCGCCTGAACGTGGGAAGTGCCGGCTTCAGCGCCAACTGGGTACATAGCGACTCTTCCAATACCTCCGCCTCTGCCCTGCTCAGCAGCAACTTCCGCAAGAGCAATAGCGCCGACCCCACGGCCCTGGCCGGCAAGCTGGAAATGGATTTCAGCCACCTGATGGGCCTCTCTCCCCGCTGGGATTTGTTCACCCGCTTTAACGCCATGACTAGCGCCGGCTCCGTGCCCGATACGGAGAAGTTCAGCCTAGGCGGCCCCGACAGTGTGCGCGGCTACCGCGTTGCCGAATATCGGGGCGACAAGGGCTACCTGATGACCGCCGAATTCCGTCGCCAATATCAGGTGGCCGGCATCGTCGGTGTTTTCAGCCTGTTCCACGATCGCGGCATCGTGCGCAATACCGGCTTCGCCGGCCAGGACGGCCTCGCCAGTTGGGGCGTGGGCACCACGGTGTTCACCGGCAAGGACAGCCGCCTGCGGGCCGACATGGCCTGGCCCAGTTCTCCCGGCACGCCTCCGGCGGGCGGGGAACGTTACAAACCGCGATTCTGGCTTTCCGCCAGCGTCAGCTTCTGAGCGGGCTGCCACCATGACCCGCCTCCAGACCCCTTTTAAGTCGGCCCGTGTTTTCCGGCCCCGTCCATTGGCGGCGGCCCTGGGGCGTGCCTGGCCTCGGCGCTGTGTCGGTGTGGCAGAGGTGGTTGGCCTGGCGGGATTGTTGATGGTGGTGGGCAGCGTCCAAGCCCAACAGCCCAGCGGAGCCAATGTGGTGGCGGGACAGGTGACAGTCACCCAATCGGCGACCCAGACGACGGTGAACCAAGCCAGCAGCAAGGCCATCGTGGACTGGAACAGCTTTTCCGTCGGTGCCGGCTATTCGGTGAACTTCGTCCAATCCGGTAGCAATGCCGTCATCCTCAACCGGGTGGTGGGGGGCGATCCTTCCACCATCCTAGGCAACATCAGTGCCAACGGCCAGGTTTTCCTGGTCAATCCCAATGGCGTCTTCTTCGGTGCCGGGGCTCGCTTGGATACGGCGGGCCTGGTGGCTTCCACCCTCAACATCCGTAACGAGGATTTCCTCGCCGGCCGCTACGTATTCTCCCGGGATACCACCAGCGTGGACGGCAGCAGCGTGATCAATGCCGGCGTGCTCAAGGCCCGCAACGGCGGCTACATCCTGCTCGCAGGCGAACGGGTCAGCAACCTGGCCGGCGGCACCCTTGAAGCCAAGCAGGGCACTGTCGCCCTGGCAGCCGGCGGTCAGGTGACGGTGGACATTCAGGGCGACCGCCTGATCAACTTCACCGTGGACGTGGCCACCGCCGACCGGTTGGGCGGCATTAACAATCTGGGGCTGATCGCTGCCGACGGTGGCCGCGTCATCCTCAGCGCCCGGGCTGCCCGGGAGGCGGCTGGCGCTGCCATCAATAACGGCGGCGTCATTCGCGCCGGCGGCATTGCCGACCAGGACGGCGAGATCGTGCTTACCGCCGGCGACGGCGAAATCCAGATGAGCGGCACCCTCGACGTCAGCGGCGTCCACGGTGGCCGCATCCAGATGAGCGGTGAGCGCATCGCCCTGTTGAGCGGCGCCCGTCTCGATGCTTCCGGCCAGACCGGTGGCGGCACCATTCTCGTCGGTGGTGACCGCCAGGGTGCGCAAGCCACCGTGGCCGGCAGCGCCGTTGCCAACGCCAAAGCCATCTATGTGGACCAGGGCGCTGCCCTGAGCGCCGATGCCACGCAACAGGGCAACGGCGGCACCATCGTGGTCTGGTCCGACAACGTGACCCGGGCCTTCGGCAGCTTCTCCGCCAGGGGTGCTGGCGTCGGCGGTAACGGCGGCTTCATCGAAACCTCGGGCAAGTCCTTCCTCGACGTGGCGGGCATCCGGGTGGACACCGGTGCCCTGTTGGGCCAGCGCGGCCAGTGGCTGCTGGACCCCACCGACATCACCATCACCCGCGGCGCCGCCACGGCCCTGACCTTTAGTGGCGGTCTCTACGACAACGGTGCCACCGCCACGTCCAGTGTCACTGACAGCGACATCAACGCTAACCTGGCGACCACCAACGTCACCATCAGTACCGCCAGCGCCGCCGCAGGCACCGGCAACATCACGGTCAATGGCACGGCGGACAGCGGCGGCGCGGCGCTCATCAGCGGCAGCAACGGCAACAACCTGGCTCTGACCGCTAACGGCGCCATCGCCTTCAACGGCGGCGCACAGGTGGACCTGGGCAGCGGCAACCTGCTGCTCACCGCCGGCAATGGCGTTAGCCAGGGCAGCGGTGCCGTGCTGAAGGCGGCGGGTCTGAGTTTGCAGGGCACGGGGAATTTCATCCTGGGCCAGGCCAGCGATATCCGCAACAATGTTTTCTCCACGGTGGCCGCCAATGTCACCGGCAACGTCAGCGTCACCAGCGTGAACAACGGCGCCGGTA
>Ga0306923_10005736_pt1 | contig 12137 bp, 13 predicted proteins | sample sta12Can44000108_FD_203841 | JGI IMG/M metagenome (GOLD analysis project Ga0306923, IMG submission 203841) | Lab enrichment of tropical soil microbial communities from Luquillo Experimental Forest, Puerto Rico - statanox.12C.anox.44.000.108 (v2)... | ecosystem: Environmental > Terrestrial >...
CCTGATGGAGCGAAATCGCAGGCGTCCAGCCCAAAACCCTTTTAAGCCGCGTGTTGTCACTGTTTCTGCCCCGCACGCCTTGGGGCTTGCCGAGGTCGTGGTGCTTGGTCAGATGCTTGCCCGCCACCGCGCACACCAGATCAACCAGTTGGTTGATGGTAACCAACTGGTCGGTGCCCAAATTGAGCGGCTCGGAGTAATCAGATGCCATCAACCGCAGTAGCCCCTCGACGCAATCATCGACATACATAAACGAACGTGTCTGCTCTCCGTCGCCCCAGATCTCGATTTCGCCGCCGTTCCGCGCCAGAGCCACCTTTCTGGAAATCGCCGCCGGCGCCTTCTCCCTCCCGCCATCGTAAGTGCCTAGCGGCCCGTAGACATTATGAAAGCGGACCGAGCGCGTCGGCAGGCGATAGTCGTGGCGATAGTAGCGGCAGAGTTCTTCGGCAAACAGTTTCTCCCAGCCATAACCGGGCTCAGGATCCGCGGGATAGGCGTCTTCCTCGACCAGGGGCGTCACTTCCGGGCTCTTTTGCTTGGCTTGTGCGTACACGCAAGCGGAGGAGGAAAACAAAAAGCGCGAGACTCCGTTCTGCCGGCTCGCTTCGAGCATGTGCACGTTGATGAGGATGTTGTTCCGCGAAATATCGGCCAGATAGGCGGTGATATAGCCGATGCCGCCCATATCCGCCGCGAGGTTGTAGACCTGATCGATCCCTCCGCGCGTCGCCAGCAAACAATTTTCGTAGTTGCGCAAGTCGAGCAGTTCGAACTCGTCTGCCGGAGAGGGTTCGTATTCTGGCAGCTTGATATCGGCCGCTCGGACCCAATTTCCCTCAGCCTTCAGGCGCTTAACCAGGTGATGACCGATGAAACCGCCCGCGCCGGTTACCAGGATTCGATTTTTCATTTGAGGTCGACTCCACGAGCAATGGGGTTGGGATGACTTCCGGCTGGGCTGGTGGGGTTCCGTCCGGCTCATCTTCGCCAATGGGTGCCGCCAAACGAAAGGCTTGCGCGCTCTCGTCTTCGCCATCCTCCTGTGGCGACATCGGCGATCTCAACGATCTTGACATACGAGCCGGGCTCCTCATAGAGGTTTTTCAGCCGCCGGGCGCCGAGACTTGTTTCGGTCAGAAGAGCGTTTTCAGTACTTCCGGGGTGAACGGTTTGAGATCGGCGAATCTTCCTTCGCGCGCTTTCATGGCCCAGGCTGCATCGGATAGCATCACGCGGCCCACGGCGACCAAATCGAAATCGTCTCGGGCGAGCATTTCGAGCAGCCGATCCATGTGGGCTGCGCGACCATCGACTTCGCCCGGCTCCGAGGGCGGCGCCGGCATCCTCCCGAGCGAAACCATGAAATCCGTGCGCAGCGTCACCGAGCCAACGTGGTGGTCGGCTTGCCTGTGATCTTCTTTTTCCAGCCGGCCAGATTCAGGTCGCTACCCTCGAATTCTGGTTCCCAAAATCTCCGAGTGGAACAGTGAGTTCCGTCGATTCCAGCCGCCGCCAGCGGCTCGAGAAGCCGCGCCAGTTCCTGGGGCGCCGTAACCAGGCGCCGTGTAACCCGGTGGTTGTGTCGCGTAGTCCTTAAAGCCCGACTGAAGCTACTAGTTGCCCGAGAGGCGAAGTCTAAGGGCGAGTTGGGCGAGGAGATTGGCATTCCTCGCCCTCCCGTCGACTTATCGTCGCAGGACGTTTCAGAGCGGCGCGATGGGGACGCATAGGTCGCACTCGAAAACGCCCGTGCGATGATCGAAGCGGGCTTCCGGTGAGTAGTACTCAAAAAAGGGACGCGAATCGAGCTGCATGCCGCTTGTAGGCAGCCAGTCTCGCAGAAGACTCGCCCAAACCTCCGCGATTTGCGAAGCGGTGCCCGCGAATCGCGTGACGGCGTATTTCCCCCCGGGTACCGTGGTGCTCAAATGCTTACCCGCTCCCAGGAAACCTGGCTCCACTTCAACGCAGGCGTCGTAGCGGCACTTCTCCGGCGCCGTGATCTGCGGATCGTCAAGACTGATCCCGAAACGCGGGCGGCCCAGCAGGTTATTCGTCACCATCCAGGGATACACGCTTTTCTGCCAGAATTCCGAAATCGGATTGCCGTAAGGGCCGATGTGCCGGAAATAAGCGACAATGGTCGGCTGTCGATCGACGAGTTTAACTTTCATGGCTTCCTCCTGCGCGATTTTGCGCGCAGGACCATCATGCGATGCATGCGATTTCCCCGCTTGACTCAAGTTGCTATTGGCCTGACGCGGATTGCTTTTTGTCGAGACCTTGGGCCGCAAATCCGCCACCAGACGTGCTGGTCTGCGTTTGGCGCGTTCTTCTGAGCGCCAGGCGCTGGGCGTGCGCCCAAAATGCGCTTTGAAGGCACGCGCGAAAGCCTCAGACGATCCGAAACCGATCGATAAGGCCACGTGCAAAACCGGCAGTTGGGGTTGTGAAACGAGCCGCAACGCCGCCATTTCCAGTCGGCGTCGTCGCAAGTAGTCTCCCAGCGTCTCGCCCATCCAGGAGGAGAAGAGTCGATGGAAATGAAACGAAGAGAAGTTGGCGACTGCCGCTAGGTGATCGAGCTCGAGCGCTTCATCGAGGTGCCGATCGATATGCTCGAGCACCCGGTGCATCCGGCGTTCATACTCACAACGGCTGTCCGGCGACGGCATGATCTCAAGCTGTTTCAAGGGGAGTAGCTATGATCATGCGCCGATGCTCGCACATCTCTGCCCACACGGCTATGGGAAAGGGGTTTTGACCGGACTCCCACGTCACCATCCCGAAATTCGGATTGAAAGTGCGGCGGCATCCGTCCGTGCAACTTTCCCGATGACGCCTAGACCCCATAGCGTCGTCCCTGGGGGCTTGCCTGCGAAGATCCAACCGTAGCCGCCACGAGTATCGAAACCGGGTCAAAAGTCTCCCTAGGAGGTCCGACGTGCCGCCTAGCAGCTAACTTCCATGTGGTAAGATGGCGGCGGTTGTGCGGAGTCAAGCGTGAGGAAGCTGCGGATATCCATTGTCGAGTACCTGAACACGGCACCGCTGGTCTGGGGCTTTACCGACGGTCCGCTGGCAGGCAAGTACGATCTTTCCTTCACGGTACCTTCGCAATGTGCCGAGGCGCTCAGCCGGGGCGACGCGGACGTGGCCATCATTCCCAGCATTGAATATCAGCGAATAGACGGGGTCGTTGCGCTGCCCGGCATGGCCATTGCGGCCAAGCGCGAGGTGCGCAGCCTGCTGGTGGTCTCGAAGCGGCCGATCGACATGGCCAAGAAAATCGCTTTGGATACGAGTTCACGCAGCACCGCGGGGCTCGTTCGTATCCTAGCCAAAGAGCACTGGGGCATTCAGCCGGAATTTATCGACGCATTGCCGGATGCCTCGGAAATGCTCAAAACATCCGACGCCGCTATGGTGATTGGTGATCCCGCGCTGGGTATTTCGCTCAAAATGGAAGCGCTGGCCAAGAAAACGCCCGGCGGAGGCGATTGTTGCGAGGGCGATCCTGAGGACATGCCCGTGCCGGGGTTTGAGACGATTTTTGTTTATGACGTGACCTATCAGTGGCGCGAGCTGACCAATAGGCCGTCCGTTTTGGCATTCTGGGCGGTGAGGGAGGATGTCATTGACGATGGCCTGGTGGCCGATTTCGCGGCGTCGAAAGAGTACGGAATGAAGCGAATTCGCGAGATCAGCGAAGCGGCCTCGATCAAGCTGGATATGCCGCCGGGCGCGCTCGAACGGTATCTCACGGAGAACATCAATTTCGATCTGGACGTCGAAAATCTCGCCGGACTCGAGCTCTATTACGAAAAAGCTCGGGCACACGGACTGATCGCGGAAGTGAAACCTCTGAGATTTGCCGCTTCCGGAAGCCAAGCGCCATCGACCCAGACGACGCGGGCGGCGCGCTCATGAGCATCACCCGGGAAGAAGCTCTCGATCTTTTCAATTCCGACGACCTAATCGGCATCGGCATGGCGGCGAATGAAGTTCGCCGGCAGAAAACCGACCCGCGGGTCGCCACCTATCAGATCGACCGCAACATCAATTACACCAACTTCTGCACGGAATATTGCTCATTCTGCGCGTTTTATCGGCCGCTGGGACACCCAGAAGGCTACCTCCAGCCGCTCGAATCCATTTACGAGAAAATCGAAGAGATGCTAGAGCTTGGGGGAACGGGCGTGCTGCTGCAGGGCGGCCTGCATCCCGATCTGAAGATCGATTACTACGAAAACCTGTTGCGCTCGATTCATGAGCGCTACCCCGAAGTGCATCTGCACTGCTTTTCCGCGCCGGAGATTTTGTGCATCGCGGAGGTCTCCGGGTTGACCACCGCCGACACGATTGCTCGCCTGCGCGATGCCGGGTTGCAGTCGATTCCCGGAGGTGGCGCGGAGATTCTCGACGACGAGGTCCGGCATCGCATTGCGCGGCTGAAATGCAAGTCCGACCAATGGGAATCCGTCCATCGCGCGGCGCACAAGTTGGGCATGCGCACGACGGCGACGATGATGTTCGGCTGCGGCGAGGAGTACCGGCATCGGGTGAATCATCTCGAGCGGCTGCGACGGATTCAGGAAGATAGCGGCGGATTTACGGCCTTCATTCCCTGGATTTTTGCGCCGGAAAATACGTCACTAGGCAAGAAGGTGAGCGAGACCACAGCATTCGACTATCTGAAGACGCTTGCGATCAGCCGCATCTACCTCGACAATATCGATCACATTCAGTCGAGCTGGCTCACGCCGGGAATCAAGATTTGCCAAGTGGGGCTCGAGTTCGGCGCGGACGATGTGGGCAGCATTTTGATCGAAGAGAACGTCGTCTATGCCGCCGGCGTACGCAATCGCACCAATGAAGAAGAGCTTCGCCGAATCATCTCCGATGCAGGCTACCTCCCCGCGCAGCGCGATACGTTGTACCGGTCTTATATTTTGAAGCACGCGGCGGTCCCCAACGCGGCAGCAAGCGGGCCGTCCATGGCCATAAACGCAAACCGGTGCCAGCCTCCCGGCCGTGGGGTGAGCTCCGATCAGAAGTGACAACGACTAGGCGGGGGAGAAGTTCCCCTCCCTTGGCCACCGCTTCCCCTGTCAGGTGCGCCCTAGGGTCTTTGGTGGCCAGCGAGATTTCACCCCGCATTCCGTAGCAGATGCTGAGGCCCAGGAAGATCGCCTTGCCGACCGGCTTGGTCGTGTAGAAGGGATCGGGCGCGCGGCGAGTTCGGCGAAGCCCGGGCCGGAATTCTCGAGTGCGAGCGCTGGGCGCTCCCCTAGACCGCATCTGGCGCGCTTCCATTCGTCTTCGCCGACGGCAAGGGCTGGCAGATTCTGCTCAACCTCGCTCTGGACGGGAATGCCCAATTTGCCGAGGTGACATTCGCGCAGGTGCAGGACATCACGACAAGCCACCTGCAGATCGGCTGAGTGCACGCGAGGATTGCTTTGGCGCACGAAACCGAGTCAGCCATCGACGAGGCGCTTGCTGGGGAGGCCCTCGCTCGCCAATTTCTGGACTCGCTGGGCAGTCCTTTCCTCGTGTATTTCCTCGAGCAATTCCGCATGCCCCATGGGCGGATTGTTTGACTCCTGCGCGACGATGGCCACTCAACTGTCAGCGGCAGTGCCGCCAAGCCCTACCACGCGGGTTTTTCTGCGGGAAAGCCGGAAAAACGGGGGCCTCGCTTGTTATATGAGTACAGGTGCGATGAAGAGGAGCCCATGACCGAAGACAGCCTGCCCTTGGCCTTGCCCCTGTCGCGCCTGGGTGCCAAGAACCGCGAGGCAAACACCCTGTATGAGGAACTGCGCAAGCCCCTGCTGCGGTATCTGCTCTGTCTGGGAATGTCCAGTGACCAGGCGCAAGACGTGGTTCAAGATGCGTTCTTGAGTTTGCAGCGCCATTTGGCTTCGGGCGGTTCCCAGGAGAATATCCGCAGCTGGCTCTTCCGCGTGGCGCATAACCGGGCCAGAAACCAGCAGAACAGCTACGAGCGGCGTTTCGGTGCGCCGCTCGGTTCGGCAATCGATGCCATTGCGGACCGAGAATCGCCAGAACGCGCCGTCCTTGAAAAGGAGAAGCTTCGACGGTTGGGGGAGGCGATTAAAACGCTGACACAGACCGAGCGCGAATGCCTGTTGCTGCGGGCGGGCGGACTGCGCTATCGCGAAATTGGAGAGGTTCTAGCAATCCCAACGTCCAGCGTAGGCGATATGGTGGAGCGCGCGATCAGGAAACTAGCGGAGAAATGCAATGTGTGAATGGGAAAGCCGATTAGCGGCCTGGCTCGATCGAGAGCTCGCCCAAGACGAAGATATTGAACTCGAATTGCACGTAAGCAGGTGCGCGCAGTGCCGCAGTCGCGCCGAGGCGTACGAGCGAACCAGCCGTGCGTTTGATGCCTACTGCGATGCGGTAACCTTAGCGTTCGCGCGCCAGAAGGCGTCGAGCAGCAAATGGGCGGCAGTGGCAGCCGCCGTGGCCGCCGCAGCCGTATGGGCCTTTTTGACCGCACATCCGCGTGCACCAATTACGAAACCAGCACCCGTACCGCACGTCACAGCGCCCAGGCGAAGTGCCCTTGCCAGGGAGGTGCCCCCTTTAGAACCTCCCCGGTCGAGCCCCGGAGAACCAAGTTTTATCAACAGAGGCTCGCTGAGCAGAGTGCAGAGCCAAAACGCAGCGACGCCGGCACGGATTCAGCGCGGAAGGTTCCTTCCGCCTGAGCCCGCGGTCGAGATCGACATCCCCGCCGATGCGCTGCTTCCCCCCGGCGCCGCTCCCGCGGGGACGAACTTTCTTGTGGATTTCAGCGTAGCGCCGGACGGATCAGCACAAGCGATTCGGCTAACCCCGCAACTTACCGGACTGGACAGGAGGGCCGCTCAACCATGAAACAAGCACTCGTGGCAATCTCATTTGTCTTGGCGACGTCGCCATGCATCGGCGCCCAGGAGAGCGGAGCCGTGGTCGGCCAGGCGGGGTCGGTCACCGGATCCAAACCAACGGCCGCTTTTCAGATTCAATGGAAGCCCGCACCCCCAGTTGTCGGGGCCCCCTATTCGGCCACCATAACCAATCAATCCGTCCAGACGCTGGCGGACGGCAATCGAATCGTGCAGGCGTTTACGGGAAGCACTGCCCGCGATTCCGAGGGACGCACCCGACAGGATGCCATGCTGCCCAAGTTGGGCAGTCTGTCGGCGGCGAACGCACCTCACCTGGTGTTCATTCAGGATCCGGTCAGTCAGACCTCCTACACGCTCGATTTAACGAACAAGACCGCGCAAAAGATCAGCGCGCCTCCTGCCGGAGACGGTGCGCCCGGGCCCAACGTTTCTGAGCCGATGGGCGGTGCGGCCATGACCGCACCGGCACCCGCAGCAGGCAATAAGTTCTTTGTTCAATTGCAAACGGTGGGGCCCGCCCCAGGACCACTGCCTCCAGCAATGGCAGTCGGACCGCTGGTCGTCGGTGAGGAGGCGTCTCCAGCCACTACCGAGGATTTGGGATCACAGACGATGGAAGGTGTTTTGGTGACTGGGACGCGTACAACGCACACGATTCCAGCCGGTCAAATTGGCAACGAGCAGCCCCTCGATATCGTTACCGAAGTGTGGTTTTCGCCGGATTTGAAGACGGTTGTCTACAGCAAGCGAAGCGATCCGCGTATTGGCGAGCAAACTTTCCGGCTGGCCAATATCGTGCGCGCCGAACCAGATCCTTCGCTTTTCACGGTGCCGCCGGATTTCCGCGTAGTCGATGGACCGAAACCGATTATCTACCGGGCGCTTCAATAGCACCCTCTGCCGGAATTCGGAGCGATACGCGGCCGGGCTTGGACAGGAGTCCTACCACCAAATGGCGCTGGCGGGCTGCGCGATGGCCGATTGCGGCACGGCGAAAGGCAAATCGATGGTGACGCTTGCGCCGTAGGGATTCAAGTTGCCGATGGTGATTTCGCCATTGCACTCCTGCATGATGCCGTAGCAGATGCTGAGGCCCAGGCCGGTGCCCTTGCCGACCGGCTTGGTTGTGTAGAACGGGTCGAAAGCGCGGCCCATATCGCTAAAGCCGGGTCCGCTATCTTCAAAGCGGATGACCGCGCGGCCGGTATCGCTGCACGCCCGGATGCGGATTTCGCGCTTGGCGCTTTCTTCGACGGCATCGATCGCGTTGTTGAGAACATTCAGCAACAGCTGCTTCAGCTCGTCCTCGGAAATTCCGACCGGTGCCAGCAGAGGCTCAAGTTGCATGTCGAGCGATATGCTGTGCGTGCGCAAATGGTATTCACGGAGCTGAACCACATCGCGAAGCACTGGCTCGAGCGGAGTCGACCGTAGCGCGGAGCTATTCTGTCGGCCGAAGCGAAGCAGACCGTCGAGAATTCTCTTCATGCGGCGCGCTTCGTTGCCAAGCTTCTCGATCCTGTTTCGCGGGCTGGGCTCCCTCACTTCCTCGGAAAGAAGATCCGTGAAGCCAATGATGCCGGTTAAGGGATTATTGAGTTCGTGAGCTACGCCGGCGACCAGTTGACCAAGCCCGGCCAGTTTTTCTGAGCGGGCAAGTTGCTGATGCAGCCGCACATTCTCGAATGTCACCGCGAGGTCGGAGGCAAATACCTCCAAGTTGAACATTTCGCGCGAATCGGGCCCCCCCGGCCGCCGTGAATCGGCCACATACAGGCAGCCCACATCGGACCCGCGCCAGGAAACCATGGGGATCAAAGTGAGGTCAGTGGTGTCCGACAGGCGGGAGGATTTGCCGGCCGGGCCGACTTGCTTGCGCCGACGTTTCATCGCTTCCATGGCGTAGCTGCTGGAATGTATCTCGAGAGTTTCCGCTTCCTGTGAGGCGAAGCCGCTCAGGCCCGCCAGATAGAACTTACGATCCTCGCCGAGCAAGAAAAGCGCGGCGTGTCGAAAACTGCTCGCTTCGGTAATGGCGGTGACCACCTCCCCACAAAGCGCGCCCGGATCATTTCCGGCCAGCAGGCGAGAAGTGATTTGGGAGAGGCGTTGCAAGAGTGTGCTCTCGGCTTGCGCGCGCAAGCTCGCTTCCTCGAGCACTCGGGTTTTCTCTTCGAGCAGCGTCAGAACCATTCCGAGTGCGACCAGAATGCGCGGCACATTCCAGAAGTCGAGGTTGGGCTGCAGTCTCGGGGCCATGTGGTGGATAAGCTCTTCGAGCGGGTATTCCGCTCCCCAGGCCATGAAGCCGACGGTTGTGGTGACCACCCCCAGCGAGGAACGTTGAAAGAGCTTGCGGAAGTACAGGCCGCAAAGGCCGAAGCTGATTGCCAGCAGCAGCGCGATCGAGGTCCAGGCGTCGTCGTGTGCCTGCGCACGCACGGCCCACAATCCAACGGCGGCTATTGATAGAGCGCCCGCCGTGTGGTGAAACCGTCGATGCCGGGGCGAAAAAAACAGAAAACTGATGGCCGCTAGGATGGCGGGAACAAGCAGCGCGGCCCACAGCTTCGGGGAGCCGATGTTCAGCCCGATGAGTGTAGCTTGAACTGCGAAGGGCATCCCTACGGTAATGAGGAAGGTGATACGCTTCGTCCGCTCGTTGGCCTCGAAAATGAGCGAAGAGAGGAAGACCAGCGCAGCAAGCTCAAGCGACTGGAAATCGATTGGAGTGATGGCCCGTTGAACGAAGCCGCCCTGACCTTCCATGGCGCGGGCAAAAAAGTGAAGAAAGGTCAGCGCCCAGGCATAAGCCCACAGGCGCACCTGCGCGATGGGAGCCTGTCTTTCCAGGGAGAGGAAAACGCTTACGAGCACCGCAAGAACGAGGGTAATGGGCAGTGCTTCCGGCAGGCTGATCAAGGGCCTCTCCCCGTCGTGCTAGGGTCGGGCCTTGAGCGGGCAGCGGCAATAGAGCCTTAGTACCAAGGAGTCTCGATGTCTAAAGACGGCAAAACGAGGGCCCTAGAGGGCCTAGGTGCGTGGCGGAACCTGGATCTCCAAAACTATCTCGCTACCTTCGGGAAGATCCAGGGGCTCAGCGGGCGTTAAGACTCCCTTGGCGAACCGCGCGCGGATTCGGCGCGTTCGGTTCTGTTGGCCCGACTTGCTTGTGTTGACGAACTGCTGCGGGGCGGCTGACCCGCTGTTTGAAACATTGCCTGAATCAAGAGCGACATTGGCAAGCGCATCGGCGTCCCGGTTCTGCTCGCGGGGCACATGCTCAATCGCGAAATAGGTGAGCTGCCGCACCAGTTTCACCGCGCGCTCGTAGAGTGGCTTTAGATCCGCGCTTTTCACCTTGTAGCGTCCTTCGACTTGTCGGACGAGCAGCTCTGAATCGCTGCGAATCCGCAGCGCGTTGATGCCCTGGCTTGTGGCGTAATCAAGCGCGGCCAGCAGCGCGTAATATTCGGCGACATTGTTAGTTTCTCGTCCCAGGCGTTTGGCCATCTCGAGGACGAGCTGCCCGCTAGGATCGCGGACCACTACGGCATAGGCTGCCGGACCGGGATTGCCGCGCGAAGCGCCGTCAATGTGGGCGATGTGAACACCCGCGGGGGGAATTGTAGGGACCCCTTCTGGAAATAGTCGTGCGCCTTCGGGCGGAGGGATTTTTCCTCGCCGGCTCATGCAGATAAACGGCTCTTGGCTGGCGGGTGCGAGCGCGCCGATCGGCATTGGCTTCCCCAGGTAATCCTATTGGATTTCACGGTTGGCAGAGGCTGCTGCCGAAGCCGCTGCGGTTTCGGCCGATGCGGGTTGCTCGATGAAATACAGAATGCGCGTGCAAGTCTCGCAGTGAAACAGCTCTTCATTCCCGGAACGCCGCATTTCCTGCATTACATGCGGGCGGATCATCATGCCGCACGCACTGCAGCGCTCATCGCGAATTTCCGCAAGCCCGATGCCGTTATGTTTTTTGGCGATTCGCGTGTAGTTATCGAGGATGTTTTCCGGAATTTGCGCTAAGGCGCCTTCCCGCACGGCGTTCCAATCGACGAGCTCTTTCTCCGAGGTAGTCTTGTCCGATTCGATTTTGGCGCGCTCAATCCTGGTGACTGCCTCGACCTCCTTCAGAGACTTGTCGGCCGCTTTGATACGCCGGTCGTACTCCTCGCCGGCGACCATCTGCTCGAGCAGACGGTCTTCGGCCTTGGCGATTTCCGCTTCGGCCAGCTGAATCTCATGCTGGAGCGCGCGATAGGCTTCGTTGGTCTTGACTTGCGAACCCTGGTCTTTGTACTTGCGAACTCGCTCTTTCCACTGCTCGACATCCAATTCATACTTCTTGCGCTCTTTGAGTGCGGTGAGCTGGGCCGCTTTGCTGGCATCCACATCGGCCTTGGCGCCAGCCATGCGCGCCTCGATATCGGTTAGCTTTTTGGGAAAGCGGGCGAGCCGCGCTCGGACCTCGTTGAGCCGCAGGTCAATGTTTTGCAGCTCAAGCAAGTTCTGGAGGACTTTTTGCACTATGTGGGCATTCTAGCACAGCCCCGCCTGGGGCCCGCCCGCGCGGGGGCGTGCCAATGGCCCGGGAATTGATCAGGGCGCAGGCCGCACTTCGAGGGTTTGATCGATGGCGTAATTCGTGCAGCCTGGAACGACATCGCTCGGGCAATGCGCGACGATGCGAAAGTGGTCGGTTGAAAATTCAGCTGCTTCGTAAGTATAGCCATCGCGGCCGGACTTTTTCATGTTCATCGCCCCCGCGGAGACGAGATCGTCGAGCGAACCATAGCAATTGTGCTCGGCCTGATACATTCGCTCGGCCTGCGCGATTCCCAGCAGATCATTCTGTATGCCGATTACGTCGATGGTTTGCTGGGGGTGTGCGAGGGGGGCCGCCTGCGGGCTTCGCAAATAATATCTGTAGATCAAACCCACCACGGCTGCCACAACCAGAACTGCCACAAGGTTTCCCACGCGGCGCATGTTTGCCTCAATCCAGTAGAATTTGTTCTTTCTGGTTTTTATGGCACCACAGACGGGCCTGGCCTGCAATCGGACACTCGGCCAGCGGCTGCGTATCGAGAAACACGGAAGGTGTGGGACATCGACCTACAAGCAGATGCAGGGCAGACCCGCCGGCTACCCTTTTTCGATCCTCACACGTCAAAGTCGGGGGGCCTGGCGAGGCTCGGAAGC
>Ga0306923_10005738_pt1 | contig 12135 bp, 11 predicted proteins | sample sta12Can44000108_FD_203841 | JGI IMG/M metagenome (GOLD analysis project Ga0306923, IMG submission 203841) | Lab enrichment of tropical soil microbial communities from Luquillo Experimental Forest, Puerto Rico - statanox.12C.anox.44.000.108 (v2)... | ecosystem: Environmental > Terrestrial >...
ACGGCGGCGACGGCACCTCGACGATCTTCGTTGGCGCCATCCAGGACGGCACCAGCAGCACCGCGCTGACCAAGGTCGGCCCAGGGACGCTCACGCTCGCCGGCACCAACACCTACACCGGCGCGACCAGGGTCAGCGGCGGCACCCTGACGGCGGGTTCGGCCGGCGGGTTTGCGTCCGGTTCGGCATTCACGGTGAATGCCACGCTTGATCTTGACGGCTTCAACGAGAGCATCGGCTCGCTCACCGGCTCCGGCACGGTGACCAACAGCGGCGTCTCCGCGCCCGCAACACTCACGGACGGCGCCGACGGCACCTCGACGATCTTCGTTGGCGCCATCCAGGACGGCACCAGCAGCACCGCGCTGACCAAGGTCGGCCCAGGGACGCTCACGCTCGCCGGCCTCAACACCTACACCGGTGGCACGGACATTTCAGCGGGCACGCTGTCGGTGAATGACTCAATCGCATCGTCGAGCCGTGTGACGGTCGATGCAGGAGGTACGCTGGACGGTACAGGCACGGTCGCCGCGACCACTATTAATGACGGAGGGACACTCGCGCCCGGCGACTCAATCGGCACACTAACGGTCTCCGGCAATTTGGTGCTCGACAGCGGCGCGACCTATTCAGTCCAGGTATCTTCATCTGCTGCCAGCGAAACTATCGTCACCGGCAGCGCCAGCATTGCGGGAACGTTCACGGCCGACACAATCTCGGGCAGCTACTCCGGGATGCACACCTATACCGTGCTCCATTCCACTGGTCTGTTGTCCGGCACTTTTTCCAGCCTCACGCATGTTGGCAATGGTGGGGCGACATTCAGTTTGAGTTACGACGCCCACGATGTGTTCCTCACGGTGGTCGTAGATCCCGGCCCGAGCGTCACCAACACCACCACGGCCGGCGAGAAGGTCGCGCATGGCACCACTGTCACGGTCGGAACTGCGGCGCCCGGATTGCCGGGTGACACGCTGAGCCTGCACGAGCTGAGCGGTCCCGTCGGGGCGGTGACGCTCAGCAACGGTATCGTGAGCTTCGCCGCGCCGGCGAATGCCAACGGCAACGTGGCGTTCTCGTATCAGATCAGGGATCAGCTCGGCGATGTCTCCCCCGTCATCTCCGACACGCTGGCGGTCGATCCCGGCCCCACCGCGGGCAACACGCATCTCTACCTCAGCCCCGCCCAGAGCGCCAATCTGACGAGCTTTCTTCTTGCCCTGGACACACCTGGGCTTCCGGGTGACGCGCTGACGCTGAGCGCGGTCGGAACGCTCGGCACACGGGGCACCGTATCGTTGAGCAAGGGGAACTTGAGCTACACCGCGCCCACAAGCGGCAGCAGCGATGCGTTCACCTATACCGTGTCGGACCAGCTGCATGAGACTGCGATCGGTAGCGTCAGTGTCTCTCTCCTCGGCACAAGTGGCAGCATTGCGTTGACCGGTTCGGGAAACTCCGTTGTCGCCGGCAACGGCAACTATTCCATCACCGGCGGGACCGGCGGCAACTCAGTCAGTCTCGGCAACGGCAACGACAGCATGTCGCTGCCGGGCAGCAACAACACCGTGGTACTGGGCGGCGGGAATGACACCGTTTCGTTATCAGGCAGCAACAACACCGCGACCCTGGGTAACGGTAACGACAGCGTGACGGCGGGTGCCGGCAGCACGATCACCCTCGGCAAGGGCAATGACACTGTCTACGCCCGGGACAAGCGATACGATAACGCTCGGCAACGGCAATGACACGGTCTACGCCGGGGCGGGCGACACCATAACGCTCGGCAGCGGCCATGATCTGGTGCTATTCGGAGTGAGCCCAAGCCCAAGCATCATGGACACTGAGATCGTCAATGGGTTCAATCCAAAGAACGATATAATCGAATTCAATCGTGCACTCTTTGCCAGCTTCACAGCGGTATTGGCTGATGCAAAACAAGTTGGTGCGGACACGATAATCACTCATGATCCCAACGATACGGTCACTCTGCATGGGGTAGCACTCGCGGCGCTCACCGCGAACAATGTTAAGACTGTTTAACTGGCACGCTAGGCTGACCGTCCGCACCCCGGCGGCTGTGCTCGCTGGTGACCGCGGTCGAGGGGGCCTGAGGCATTCCGGCGGGTTCCGAGGGCAACCTGGTCGTCGAGGCTGGAGCAATTTTCGATATTGGCCTTTTTGGTCACGGGATGGCGTTGGCTGCAGCCTGCGCTAATCTAGGATTTCCAGGTGAAAGCCCCTGCTGACGCCTCCGGAGAGGATATAACCAACCGCAAGCGATGGAGCAATCGATGACCAGTCATCCGATCGTGTCGCGCGAGGAATGGATTGCCGCCCGCATCAATCTCCTGGCGGAGGAAAAGGAGTTCACCCGCAGGCGCGACGCGCTCAGTCGTCATCGCCGCGATCTGCCCTGGGTGAAGATCGACGACTACGTGTTCGACGGCCCCGCCGGCAAGGTGCGGCTTTCCGAACTCTTCCGCGGCAAGTCCCAGCTCATCGTCTATCATCTCATGTTCCACCCTGACTGGAGTGTCGCCTGCAAAAGCTGCTCGTTCTGGGCCGACAATTTCGAGCGGGTGGTGATCCATCTGCGCGGCCGCGACGTCAACCTCGCGGCCGTGTCGCGCGCGTCGATCGATACGATTGCCAGGTTCAAGAGCCGGATGGGCTGGACTTTCGAGTGGGTTTCCTGCGGCCCCGACGGCGTGTTCAATCACGATTTCGGCGCCTATCTGACGAAGGAAGATCTCGCCAGGGAAGGCAATAATTCCAACTATGGCACCCGCCGGTTTGATATCGAGGACGTGCCCGCCATCAGCGTGTTCTTCAAGGATGCCGACGGCAGCCTCTATCACACGTACTCGACCTACTCGCGCGGCCTCGACATGCTCAACGGCGCCTATCACTACCTCGATATCGTCCCCAAGGGTCGCGACGAGGACAAGCTTGGATACCACATGGAATGGGTGCGCCTGCGCGACGAATACGCATAGCCGGCCGGCATCTCTTTGCGTCATGGCCGGGCTTGTCAACGCAAGTCGAGTTTACTCGACTTGCGTCACTCAATAGTGCGGACCTCGGGCAAGCCCGAGGTCCGATGCCATCCACGTCTTTGACTTGGCTCGCCATTTAAGACGTGGGTGCCTGCGACAAGCGACGACAAGCGCGGACATGACGATTCAACTGACGCGCGGCCGACACCGCGCTCGAACTCGCCGCTACCGCACTCAAGCGGGCCTTTGCCGCGGCCGCAGGATACGTGGCTGGGGTCACCGAGGCACTCTGGCGGCGCTCAGCTCATTGCTTCGAACAGGAGCCGGTTCGGATTGAGAACCGACATTTGCACTATGTCGTCCTCCTTGATGCCGCGCTTTTGAAACTCGCCGAAGAATTCGCGCAGCGAGTCCCCGACAGTCGGCGAGAATATCTGCCCGACGTCGCTCGACAAAAGAACGCCTGGTGCGCCCACCGCTTCGATCACCGCCATATATTGATCGTAGGTAAGATCGTCCATGGCCAGATTGGAGAAGCAGAGCTCGCTGTAAGCGCCGTATTGCGTCCACATCCGGTGCATCGTCTCCGGTGTGAGTTCCGTCGACTGGAATAGCGGATGCGTCAGGATGATGCGGCGAATGCCCTTGGCGTAGGCGCGCTCGACGACGAGCAGCGTCTCGTTGCGGTCGAGATGGCCGGTGGCAAGTATCAGGTCGTATTGATGGATGAGGTCGAGCGCGCGATCGAGCGCGGCGACCTTGGCCGCATCGGCGCGGTCGAGCTGATAGCCCGTGCCCTCGGCGTAGAAACGTGTGTATTCCGCCTTGACGCCCCAGGCCGTCGAAATGTCGCGGCGGTTGTAGCAGCGCAGATGAGCCTCGCAGCACATCGTCGGCATCCAGACGACGAAGCGATCGCGATCCACGTCAGCGGCGGTCACGTCGCGCTTCCACCCGGAAAGCCCGGCCCGCACGCCGTGATCATCGACCCCGCCGCAATTGTAATTGAGCGCGACCGATCCGACCAGCGGTACCGTATCGTCCGGGCGCCGGATCTGGCTGACCTGGCCGGTCGTGGGTTGAAAGTGGTTTTTCATGACGACGCCAAAACCCTCGCGCCGCGCTTCCTCGGCCAGCGACGCGGCATTGTACTTGCGACGCAGAAATTCCGGGCCGATGTGCACATGCATGTCGATGACGCGCTTGTTGCCGACATGAGGAAGCGAGTTCATCGCGTACCACCTTCAGCGTTGTCCCCCGTCACAGCCCTTCCGTGCGGTCCGCGGCGCCCTGCCCTGTCGACGTGAACGGATCGGGTCGCCGCTGCCTGCAAATGGCTCAAAATGCTTTCCGGAGCATCCATTCTGCTGTACAAACAAAATGGAAATCGGCTGTCAAGAAAATGGCAGAAGGTACGGAGCTGTCTGCACAGGGCAGGCCGCGGCTACAGAGCCCGGGCGACCGCTGCATGCGCCAATAGCGGGGGAGTAAGTCAATGAGCGTGGATTATGCGTCGGCGACGATGTCGACGACTGCGGCCCCCGCCGAGGTGGACGCCTATGCCCGCAAGGCCCTGGTGGCATCTACGCTCGGCTATGCCATGGACGGCTTCGATCTGCTGATCCTGGGGTTCATTCTGGGGCCGCTTGCTGCAGGGCTTCATCTTTCCCGTCCGCAGGCCGGCTCGCTCGTCACCTGGACATTGGTCGGCGCGGTGATCGGCGGCTTGACCGCCGGCGCCCTGAGCGACCGCTATGGGCGGGTACGGGTGCTGAGTTGGACCATCCTGGTATTCGCCGGTTTTACGGCCCTGTGCGCGCTTGCCCAGGGCTACTGGGATTTGCTCGTTTACCGCACCATCGCGGGCATCGGACTGGGCGGCGAATTCGGTGTCGGCATGGCGCTTGCCGCCGAGGCCTGGCCGGCCAGCAAGCGCGCCCGGGCAACCTCCTATGTCGGGCTTGGCTGGCAGGCCGGTGTGCTGGTCGCCGCGTTTCTCACGCCTTTGCTGCTGCCGTATATCGGCTGGCGCGGGATGTTCGTGGTCGGGGTCATACCGGCTCTGCTGGCGTTCGGCATACGGCGCTTTGTCGGCGAGCCGGCGCTGTTCCTCGACGCCCAGAAAAAGCAGCCGATCAATCCTTACAGCGTTCTGTTTGCGGATCGCGAGGCGACCGCCGCCTCAATCGGCATCGCGATCATGACATCGGTGCAGAATTTCGGCTACTACGCAACCATGATCTGGCTGCCCTCCTATCTTTCGACGCAGCTCGGATTCTCCCTGACTCAGTCATCGCTCTGGATCTCCGCCACGGTTTTGGGCGGCGCTGTGGGCATGCTGATATTCGGCTTCATGGCCGATCGTGTCGGCCGCAAGCCGCTGTTCGTGGCCTTCCAGATCGGCGCGGCCATCATGGCCCTGGTCTTTCCGAACGTCACGCAGCCGAACCTGCTGCTGCTGGTGGCCGGTATCTCCGGAATTTTCCTGAGCGGGATGATCGGCGGCTACGGCGCCCTGATCGCTGAAAGCTATCCGACTCAAGGCCGCAGCACCGCGCAGAACGTTCTTTTCAATTTCGGCCGCGGCGTGGGCGGCTTTGGCCCCTTGGTGATAGGCCTGCTGGCCACGCAATATTCGTTGGCCACAGCATTGTCTTTCCTCGTCGTGATCTGGATCGTGGACGTCTTTGCCACAGTCTTTCTGATCAAGGAGCGAAAGGGCGAGCCGCTGCGGTAGGTGCCGGCCGGGGCGCGCCTTGCGGCGCGCTCGGTGCGCCGCCGTGGCTGGCTTCGCGTGCCGGGCCGAGCCCATGGCCTCAGTCCTTGCCCTGCCATCGGTGAAGCGTACCGGGGGGAAACACTGCAGCTCACAATCCTCGAAGCGAACGCGACTGTCGAAGATCGCCGATACTTTGTCGGGAGTGCAAGCACTGCCGTCATGGCGGGAAAACAATGCAGTTCGGAACCAGGACGGTATCGTAGACGCAGCGCCTCTCCTTGATCAGGAGCTTGTCGCCCTCCATCGCGAATAAGTCGTGGTAAGTGCCTGCCTGAAGAATTTGCGTCGGCTCGTCGATCAGGGTTTCAAGGACGATGTAGTTCGCCGAGGCGACGACGGTACGTGCATCGTAGTCAGTAACGCGAATATTGCTGATGAGATGTTTGATATAGCGCGGAGCGAACATTTCGGTATGGGCGATGGCGTAGGCGCGATCCTTGAGCATGCCCATTCCGTCGCAGGACATCAGCGACAGCGGCAGGCCGGCGTCCGCATTGTCACGGGCAACAAGCCTGTAGACGCCATCCTCCGTGAAGAAATCCGGCCAACGCTCGATCTCGCAACGATCCAGAACCGCGGCATATTGAAAATGAAACTCCTCGACCAGCCACCGCAGCTCGCGCAGACGCGCGCGATCGGGCGCCGAATTCGAGACCTTGCGCTCGGCGTTTTGCATCACAGCCCCATTGCCTCCCGATAGTGCCGGTACATCGACCGGATCGCCCGATCGGTAATGACCGTTTCCGCGCCTTCGTCATCCCTCCCGAGCGGTGCCAGGCCATGGCGCGGTACCGAGCGGCGAAGCCCGTCTTGCACGAATTTCAGGGCTTCATTGTCGTCGATGCCGAGAAAGCCGCCGGGGCCGAATATGTTGTTCTGCCGCAGCCGGTGCTGCTCCATTTCCGGCGTGTCGTCGGCATAGCCGAACGTGGTCCAGATCAGCATGAAGCTGTGCGGTCCAGCAGGCACGATGTGACGCAGCCCAAGGATGTTCGTCTGCCGCAGCAGGATGAGATTCGGCCAGATCGTGATCGCATTGCTGGTCCACGGATGGTCGTGCTCGGGGATAAGCTGGATGACGCGCGGATCGGCAAGTTGCATCGCCGCATGGAAGGAGCGGATTTCGGCCTTGCTGTCGTCGTTTTCGGGCCGGCCGGCGGGCCGCGCATTGCAGAGCGTGGCATGGCGGCCTTTGGCGTCGGTCATGATTGCGGTTTTATTGCCGGCAACAAACAAACCGAATGTCGTGAGATAGGTGTGAAGGAGCGTGGCGTGATAGGGATCCTTCAGGTTCTCCTGATAGAGCTTCCAGTTCGCCGGCATCGTATTGCGGTGTACGCCAAGGATTTTTAGGTCGCGGCCATCGAAGATGGAGTCGAACTGGCTGAGAATCTCGGGTCCCAGATAGGCCTCGAGCGACTCCATGTCGTCGTGCCGCGACGCAAAGATCACGCCGTTCCGACAGGCGATGTTCAGATTTCGCAGATGGTGCGCGTCGAGCTTGAAGTCCTCGGGCAAGCCGCCCTTGCCCTTGACGCCTCGGCGAAACGGCACCGACACCAGCGCGCCGGACAGGTCGTAGGTCCACTGGTGATAGGGGCAAATGAAGCGCTGCGTACTGCCGCGATAGGTCTTGCAGAATTCGGCGCCGCGATGGGCGCAGCGATTCTCGAAGGCATGGACGCGGCCGTCCTGATCCCGCGCCACGATGATCGGAATGCTGCCGATATACGAGCGGATATAATCACCCGGCCGCGGCAGTTCCGCTTCAAGCGCGACATAGTTCCAGGTCGGACCCAAAAAGATCCGCTCGTGCTCGCGCTCGTAAATCCGTTGGTCGGTGTAGACCCAGTCCGGGATTTCCGCCGGATCGTCCGGCCACTTCAGGTCAACAATCGAGGTCTCGGGATGAGCTGCGGCGCTATCTTCGAGGCAACGGGTATTGTGCATAATGCCGGTACCTGTGGTGGCGCCGAATTTTGCGTCCCGCCACCTTGGCCGTCAATGGAAACGTCGATTTGATCGGCGAATGGAAAAGCATCGAGGAGCACCAGAGGATCCTCAGGGCGGTTGCCCGGATGCGTCCGAAGTTCATCGGTCTGGTCGAAGACGGCCCGGAGGGATTCGAGCCGACCTATGTGGATGTCGTCCTGAGCACGCTGCCCGAATATCTGCAGCCGCAAGGTTGAGCCGCGTCCATGACTTGATCCTCATCGATGGGGTATGCTGCCCCGGTCCCTGGCGGGGCCTGCATATGCAAAGGAACCGGATGTATGTTCTGGAGGGCGGCCTGATCTCCTACGGCACGAGCACCATCGACCAGTAGCGCGCAAGGCAGGTATGCCGCTTGTCGTGTCTATAAATGGCGGGACACCGGAAGGAGCGGCGCGGTATGCCGCGGCATTTCGGACCGCGCTCAGCGAAGCAGGCTACGTCGAGAATCAAAATGTGACAGTCGAGTATCATTCCTGAAACGCTTCATGGTACATCGACTGGGTCTGCGCGAAGCTGCGCTCCCCTCCCCCCACCCTGCTCGCGCTCACGGATGAGGTAATCTAATAAGTGCGCCAGCCGCAAAGCCGGTGCGATCCAGCCGATGCAAGTCCGGCCCAAGTAAAGCGTAGCGTCCTGCTTGGTAGCGAGTGTTGCGTGGGCACTGGCGACAGTGGTTGCGAAGCGTACACAGTCGCTCTTGTCAGTCCCACGATGCGCCGGTACGCTCCGCGCATTATTGGGGGGAATTGCTTCATCATGAATAAACCTTTCGGTAGCTTTCAAGGTCGGCCCATCGTCGCACAGCAGGCCGGCTTCACAATCACGCGGGTCGGTGCCCACCTCGGCGCCGAAATCGCTGGCATCGATCTGCGCCAGCCGGTGTCGGACGAACAGCGCGACGCCATCGAAAACGCGCTCGCCGAGAACGCGCTCTTGATCTTCCGGAAGCAGGATATCAGCTCGCAGAACCTGATTGACTTCGGCGGCCGGTTCGGCGAACTCACCGTTCACCCATTTGCGCCGAAGGACAAAGACGCCTCGGTGCTGATCAAATTCCGCAACGACGAGACCAATCCGCCGTTCCGCACGGACGTCTGGCATTCCGACGAGACGTTCCGCAAGGAACCGCCCAAGGCAACAATTCTGGTCGCAAAGGAGGCGCCGGCGATTGGCGGCGACACCATGTTTGCCAGCATGTCGGCGGCCTTCGACGGGTTGAGCGATCGCATGCAGCAGTACATCTCGGGGCTCGAAGCGATCCACGACTTCAAACCGTTCCGCGAGCTTTTCGACGACGAAGGCGACCGGCAGAACGTGCTGCGGTGGGAGGCGATCTACCCGCCAGTGACACATCCAGTGGTACGCGTGCATCCGGTGACCGGCCGCAAGGTGCTATTCGTCAATCCGCAGTTCACGGTCGGCATCAAGAACATGGACGAGCGCGAGAGCAAGGCGCTGCTCGAAATTCTGTACCAGCAGGCGGCCATTCCTGAGTATCAGTTCCGCCATCATTGGGAGCCTCACACGCTCATCATGTGGGACAACCACTCGACCCAACATTACGCGGTCAACGATTACTTCCCGCAGCGCCGCTACATGGAGCGCGTCACCATCAAGGGCGGTGCGGTCGACGGGGTAGAGCGCGCCGACCCGGAGACGGTTCGCAAGGCGATCCGGCGCCAGACCGGCAAGCCGAAGCCCGCGCACGGCAAGCCACAGGCGCCAGTCGGGGCCAGGACCTAGCGCACGCAATTTTCCAAGCAGGACACATTTCATGGCTCGCGTTTGCAGTGCCGTTTTTGCGGCAGCCGTTGTTGCTTTGCTGCTGCCGTCCGCCGCCTCATCGCAAACCTGGCCGAACCGGCCGGTGACGATCATGATGCCGCAGCCGGCCGGCGGCATCGCTGATTTGCTGGCACGCGGCACCGCGCAGGCGCTGAGTGCCGAGTTCGGTCAGCCATTCATCGTTGAGAATCGCGTGGGCGCCAGCGGCAATCTCGCCGCGGCTGCGGTGGCAAAGTCCGTGCCGGATGGGAGCGCGTTTCTATTCGCCACGCAGGCGCAGGTGGCCTTCAACAAGCTGATGTTCGCCAGCCTGCCTTACGATCCCGCGCGCGACTTCGTGCCGGTTATCGTGGCCGGTAAATCGCCGGTGGTCTTCGTCGCCAGCATGAACGGGCCGGCAAGCCTGGCGGCGATGATTGAGATGGCCAGAGCCAAGCCGGGGCAACTTACCATCGGACAGACCGGCGTCGGCTCCATGAGCCATGTCGCCTACGAATTGCTGCAGCTGAAGACCGGCATCGTACTGAACGGCGTATCCTACAAGGGCGGTGCGCCAATGGCGACCGATCTGCTCGGGGACCATCTGCCGCTCGGCTCCGATCTGCTGTCCAATTTCATCACTCTCGCGAAGGAGAATAAGGTGCGTTTGCTCGCAGTTGCCTCAGCCAAAAGATTCGGCGATGCACCGGACATTCCCACCGTCACGGAAGAAATCCGTCAGCCGTTCGAGGCGGCTGCATGGTTTGCGATCGTGGCGCGGACCGGCACTGCGGCCGACATCGTGCAGAAGGTCAACGCGGTCGCCAACCGCTACCTGCAAAGCGAAAAAGCCAGGGAACTGATCGCCCGTGCCTCGCTCGAACCGGTAGGTGGCTCGCCTGCCGAAGCCGAGGCCTTCCTCAAACGCGAACTCGAGACATGGGCGCCGGTAATCAAGGCCGCCAATATTTCGCTCAACTAACCCGACTTCCTTTGGCCTGCGCCGAGGAATTGATCGAATAAAGCACTTGCTACGTGGTCGAAATTGGCACATTCCGGTGCGCGATCGCGTGCCGGCTGGGAGCACTTCGGACGTTTGCAGCGAAATCTCGCACTGCAGGGAAGACGCCGACTGCTCGTCGGCGGCTTGACAGCTATATGGGTGGGACCTAACCACGGCCGAAAAATAGAAAGTTCTCGAACCAGCGCGGCGCGTTGCTGGAACCCCTGAGGGCTAGCGGCATGCGAACATCGTTGTTGCCGGTCTGCAGGCGTTCGCCGCCAAGTCCACGGCGCTCTTCGCAGGCCAAGCTATTCCCCTCGTAAAAGTTTCCTGCTTTGATCCGACAGTCGTGAGCAAGCCAGAGCACATCCCAATCGACCAAGTTTACGTTCCGGTCAAACGGCGAAAGGGCCTTAATGCCGTAGCGGTGAAACGCATCGCTGAGAGCATCCTCGAGGTGGGTCAGGAGACTCCAATCTTGGTCCGCCGCGATAAGGATCGGCAGTTCGTTCTTCTCGACGGATTGCACCGTCTTGAGGCCTGCAAGGCCCTGGGCGAGACCGCGATAATGGCACTTATCGGATCGGTGGGTGATTTCGCAGAGGGGAAGCCCAACTACGAACTTGCTGCCGAGATTCAGCGGCAAACGATGGAACGGCTTAAAAAACTTCGTCTGCAACGAGAAGCAACGCAAAAAACAGAAGCCGTCGTGCAACCGTCGGTCCAAGCGTCAGAGACGACTAATTTGGAACCTGGTCCGATTAATTCAGCCCAGCGCACAAGCTCAAGGGCTCGAACCCCAGCGTCAGAAGCTCAACCCAAGACCTTGTCGGAATGGATTGAGAGACAAGAACGCGAGGGAGGCCGTTACTAATCGGACGCGATGCGTCCGCTCGCCTGAGGTTTCTCACCGCGCAGGAAGTTTTCCAGCCCACCTTAGTGCTGTCGCTTACTGGGGGGCTGCGGACCTCGTAGCGGGGCTGACTTGCGCTACTAGAGCAGATTCCGTTCAAATTCACTCATAACCCGCGTGCCTGAAATAGTTGCGAGCCTCGCGGGCGCTTAACGTGCGGGCGAACGCGCCAATTCGGCGGCGTAGACGAGGAATTGTCCGTTCCGCTGCCTTGCGCAGATGCGCCTTCAGCTTGCTAAACGGCATCTCGATGGGGTTCAGATCGGGCGAGTATTGGGGTAGATAACGAAGCGTAGCGCCGCGTGCTTCGATCGCCTCGCGAATGCCAGCAGCTTTGTGCGCAGGAAGATTGTCGATCACGACCTTATCCTTGCGCTTGAGGTTTGGAGCCAGACACTGTTTGACATAGGCCAGGAACTTGGCTCCGTTCATTGAGCCATCAACGGTGCACGGCGCTCGCATGCCGTTGCGACGGAGCGCGGCCACAAAGGTGATGGTCTTCCAGTGCCCCTGCGGCACACGGCCGATCAGGCGCTCGCCGCGCCGGCAACGACCGCTAAGCCGCACCATCTTGGTATTGGCGGCGGTCTCGTCGACGAACACAAGGTGCGCAGGATCAAACATGCCCTGTTCTTTCATCCAACGCCGGCGTGCCTGCGCCACATCCGCGCGCTCCTGCTCC
>Ga0306923_10005745_pt1 | contig 12129 bp, 10 predicted proteins | sample sta12Can44000108_FD_203841 | JGI IMG/M metagenome (GOLD analysis project Ga0306923, IMG submission 203841) | Lab enrichment of tropical soil microbial communities from Luquillo Experimental Forest, Puerto Rico - statanox.12C.anox.44.000.108 (v2)... | ecosystem: Environmental > Terrestrial >...
CGTCGCGCCCTTCCATCCCCCACGTCTTCACGGCAGTCATGAGCAACGGCGACGCTGTCTTTGGCCGGTTTGATACGGGCTACGGCGATGTTGGTCTGCAAACGCAGAGCGGTCCGTTCGGCACTCACCCGGCAAGGCACAGCGGAACGACCCGGTTGCGGACCGTCACGGAAAACGGAGTAGATGGCCACAACGCCCACGGAAGCGCTAGTTTCATCAGCGAGCGAGACTTCAGTGACCATGCCGTGACCAACGCTGCGTTCAGCGCCGTGGGCTTCAATATCGCTCTGGTTAACTTCCTGCATCTGTCAGCGATTCCCGAACCGGCGTCGCTGTTTCTAATCGGAGCCGGGTTGCTGGGCATTGCCGGCATTTCACGCCTCAAGTTCGGCAGGAAGTGAACAACCTCATTCCCCCCAAAGACTGGCCTGCGAATCTGCCAGCCAATTCTTAAGAACGGACAGACGGACTAACAGGTCGATTTATTCGCTCGACCTGTCAAGTCGAGGAACTCGGCTGGCAGGGGCAGCTGTGCATGGCAGTCGCTGAAGTGGCTATCGAAATCCGTTGTGTTTCGCATGCTATACTTTGGGTTACCGCAGTTGCTCTGGAGGCCTGTATCGATAAGCGTTTTATCCGCACCAACGAGCGTGTTCGTGTTCGTGAAGTCCGCGTTATCGACGACGAAGGGAATCAGTTAGGCATTATGCCGCCCTTTGAAGCGCTCAAAATAGCCCGCGAGAAAAACCTGGATCTGGTCGAAGTCTCTCCCACTGCACAACCCCCGGTTTGTCGCATCATGGACTACGGGAAGTACCTCTACCAGCAGGAAAAGCGTGAGCGAGAGGCCAAGAAACACCAGCACCAGATCGTGGTCAAGGAAGTGAAGTTCCGCATCAACGTCGACGACCACGACTATGAAACGAAGAAGAACCATGTGCTGCGCTTTCTCACCGAAGGCGACAAGGTGAAGGCGACGATTTTTTTTCGAGGTCGCGAAATGACGCGGCAGGGCTTAGGGCGCGAGATCCTTGAGCGATTGATTAGCGATTTGGGAGACAAGGCGGTGGTGGAATTCCGTCCGCGCCAGGAAGGCAATACTCTGCATCTAATCCTGGCTCCGCCCAAGGCACAACCCGCACCCAAGGCACCACAGAAGCCGAAACCAGCCGCTCCCCAGGCCACTGCTGCGCCTCCGCAACAACAGCAGCAATAATGAGCGATTGTTTGCGACCGTGCGCTGTGAGGTGGTCTGGCACACGTGTTTGTGGTGTAATAGAAAGATAGTATGCCGAAATTAAAGACACATAGTGGAGCGGCGAAACGCTTCAAGAAGACAGGAACGGGCAAAATTAAGCGAGGTCACTCGATGAAACGCCATATCCTGACTTCCAAGGAGACCAAGCGCAAGCGCCAGCTCGATACTGATACGTTGGTCGATAAGGCGGATGCCCCGAAAATCAAGCGCATGATCCCTTATTAGGTAACACATTTCAGCCACATGGTGTGGCCTCCGGCAGCGCCCAGCAAGTAGGTACCCGCGCGAAGCAGGGTGCAAGTTGACGGACAACAGCGTGTGAAGAGGCGAAAGATCCTACAGGCCCCTCCCTGCGAGCGTGGTCGACGTCCTTGCCTCCAGCCGCTTAGCGATGTGAAAAAGGAGAAGCAATGCCCCGCGTGAAACGTGGTACCAAGCGCCGTGCGCGCCGCAAAAAGATACTGGAGCGCGCAAGCGGCTATTACCTAACAAAATCGAAACTATACCGGCAGGCCAAGGAATCGGTCGAGCGTGGATTGAAGTTCGCCTACAGCGGCCGCAAGCAGAAGAAGCGCCAGTTCCGTTCCATTTGGATCGTGCGCATTGGCGCAGCCGCGAAGCTGAACGGCATTAGCTACAGCCAGTTCATCCATGGCCTGAAAAAAGCCGGAGTTGAACTCGATCGCAAGATACTGGCTGATATCGCCGTCAAGGATCCGGCTGGGTTTGCGGCCTTGTGCACACAAGCCAAAGCTGCGGTGGCGTAGGAGCTGTCCAGAAACCGGTTGTCGCCGCGACAACCCCCTGTTTTCAAGAGGGTGCTTGTGATGCTCACGTTCTGAAGCGCCTCGCTGATGGCTTCGGCGCGCTTTTCAGCTACCTGATGATCGCCCATCCCGGAAAATCTGTGGCAATGTCGATGGGCGGCCCGGTTGGCCGCCCGTTGGGCTTATCAGGCGTCAATCGGCAAGGCGATTCAGCCGCAAAAGTCACAACCTGGGTTCCCGGACGAAGAAGGATAGCCCGAGACCTTGGCCTTCGTTCTGGGGCCGGCTGCGGTCGGGCGGATCTGTGTTTCGCTGTTTAAGATGATTTGAGTCACGTAGCCACGGTAACAATCGAGCCGCAGATCTGTCGACTCGCCCCGGTCGCACGGCACCTTCGGGTCGCTCGGGATGGCAGCCTCAAAATCAGCATGAGGCGTGGCTGAGGCCGGGCCCCTGCAAGGCAGCTGGCGAGACTGGCAGAGCAGTATGTATACGGTCCCCAAACTCGAGGATTATTCGCCACCGGCGTTGGACCGCGCTGTCTGCGACCTCTTGTCCGCATTAGAGGTGGAAGCCAGCGGGCTACACGACGAAGGCGACTGGAAGACCTTCCGCGATCGCTGGATGGCGCGGAAGAATGGCCTGCTGACGCAAGTTAACGACATATGGTTGAAGGCTGCGCCACGTGAGGCCAAACGCGAGGTTGGTCAGCGAGTCAACGAACTCAAGGTGCGCGTCGAGGCGATCATCGACGAGGCACAGAACAGCGTTCGGGCTGCGGCCAATGTCGCCCGGCTCGGGGACAAGCGCCTCGACATCTCTCTTCTCGGCATCCAGCGACGTATCGGGGTCAAGCATCCCGTGCTGCGCGTGATGGACGAGATCGTGTCCGTCTTCAAGGCAATGGGCTACTCAGTCGGCGAGGGGCCCGAGGTCGAGAGTGACTATTACAACTTCGAGTCGCTCAACTTTCCGCCGAACCATCCCGCGCGCGACACGCAGGACACGCTCTTCGTTGCCGGGCAGGAACGAAAGGCGCAACGCGATCGCCTGGTGATGCGCACACATACCTCGCCGGTGCAGATACGCACGATGGAGAAGCTGCCGCCGCCGGTGCGCATCGTGATTCCGGGCAAGGTGCACCGCAACGATCCACTGGACTCGACGCACTCGCCCGTGTTCCACCAGGTCGAAGGCCTGGCGGTCGATACCAACATTACCTTCTGCGATCTGAAGGGAACGCTTGATCACGCTATGAAGGCGCTGTTCGGTTCGTCGGTGAAGACGCGCTTCTATCCGTCGTTTTTCCCCTTCACCGAGCCGTCAGCCGACATGCAGGTGAGCTGTATCTTCTGCGGGGGCAAAGGGTGCCGTAAATGCAAATTTGGCGGCTGGATCGAGCTGCTGGGCTGCGGCATGGTCGATCCCAATGTCTTCGACTTTGTCAAACAGAACGGCTACGACTCGCGGAAGATCTCGGGCTTCGCTTTCGGCATGGGGGTAGAGCGCATTGCCATGCTGAAATACGAAGTCGAGGGAATCCAGTTGTTCTACGAAGGCGATGTCCGCTTTCTTGAGCAGTTCTCGTAGGTGGTATCCGTTTTGTCATCCCGACCGAGGGGCATAGCAAGGAATGGTGCGGACATGGTTTTTCTCTGCATCGCAAGACGCACCACTCATTGCTTCGCTCGCGATGAAAACCGAATAATAGGACACAATGAGAATCATTCCCACATGGTTGCGTGAGTTCGTCAATGTCCCGGTCGATGACCGTCAACTCGCCGAGGACCTGACATCAGTCGGAATCGCCGTGGAATCCGTCGGCGAAGAGCAGGGGGCAATGATCTACGAGATGGACCTGACGACGAACCGCGTCGACGCGATGAACCATTACGGCGTAGCGCGCGAGGCCTCGGCGATCTATGACGTGGAGCTGAAGAAGATTGAGCCGAAGCTGCGGAGAACCACGGCAGGTCTGCCCGCTCCGGCCGTAGAACGGTCTCTGGTCGGGATGACCAATGACGAAGTATTTCCCATTTTCATCGAAGATGCGCAGGGCTGTGCGCGATACACGGCACGCATTGTTCGCAATGTGAGAATCGGTGCTTCTCCCGAGCGAATTGCCCGGCGCTTGGAACTGCTCGGCTCTCGTGCGATCAACAACGTCGCTGATGCCACGAACTATGCGCTGAACGAGCTGGGACATCCTACGCACGCGTTCGATCTCGATCTGCTCGAGGGTGGCACGATCATCGTGCGTCGGGCGCGCGCTGGCGAGATGCTCAAAACACTCGACGGTGAAGACCGCCAGCTCTCAACCGATGACCTCGTAATTGCCGATGCGAAAAAGCCTGTTGCCCTTGCGGGCGTGATGGGGGGCTTCGATTCGATGATCACCGGATCGACCACCAACGTGCTAATCGAGTCAGCCTGGTTTGATCCCACGAGCGTGCGCCGAACCGCCAAACGTCTCGGCATGCACACTGACGCGTCGCATCGCTTTGAGCGCGGCGCCGACTGGGGCATGACACCACTGGCTTGTGATCGTGTTGCGGAGCTGATTCTCGAGTTTGCTGGTGGTGAGCTGCACGGTGATCGTATCGACGCCATCGCTCGCGAAATTCTCAGCGCGCCGATTGAGCTGCATCGCTCCGAGGTGTGGCGCAATCTGGGTATCGACATCAGCCAAGCCGAGATCGAGAGGATCCTGCAGCGCCTCGGATTCGGCGTGACGCCACTGCGAGCGACAGTCGCTGTCGAAGCAAGCGCGGGTGCCGCCGGTGCGCAGGCCATCGCCGCTGAGCTTGTCAGCGATTTCAGCGTCGATGTTCCGACCTGGCGACTCGACGTTGAACGCGAGATTGATGTGCTGGAAGAGCTGGCTCGCATCTTCGGTTACAACCGATTTCCTAATACACTTCCAGGGTTCGCGGGCGCGGTGGTTGCCCTGCCCAACGAGCAGAAAGACGCCAAAGTCCGCGACCGGATGCTCGCGCTGGGCTACAACGAGGCAATCTCCCTCACCTTTGTCTCAGCCGAAGACACGAAGACGTTTGGCGGAGGCGAACCACTGGCGATTGCAAATCCGTTGAGCGAAGAGTCAGGCTACCTTCGTACATCGCTGTTGCCTGGCTTGCTCAACCTAGTTGGCTACAACCTGAACCGCGGTAATGCTGCTGTGCGCCTGTTTGAGGCGGGCGAGGTCTTTGAGAAACTGGGCGATCGTCATGACGAGCGCCGGCGTATGGCCTTTGCCGCCACCGGCGATGCCTTAGCAAAAAATGTTCACGGCAACGCCGTGGCCTATACCTTCTTTCACATGAAGGGCGATATCGAAGAGCTGCTGGAGGCATTCCAGCATCGCACGTTGTACTTCGACGCGCTCACGCCAGAGTATTTTCACCCGGGCCGATCGGCGCGCGCTGTGATGGATGGCGAGACGGTTGCGCGGTTCGGTGAGCTCCATCCGGAGCTCGCGACGGCGCGCAAGCTTCGTCAGGATGTCTACCTCGCTGAAGTGCTGCTGGAGCGCCTCTACCGGCATCCTCTCCGGGAGCCGCGATATCAACGTATCTCGAAATTTCCAGCAGTCGAGCGTGACTTCTCGTTCGTTTTCGATGATGCGGTTACCTTCGAGCGCATCAAATTGGCCGTGAAAGATCTGCAGGTCATTGAGTTGCAGAAGTTTGCCCCGGCAGAAATCTATCGCGGCGGAAAAGTCCCAGCAGGAAAGTATTCGGTGCTGCTACACGCTGAGTTCCTGTCGCAGGAGCGCACACTGCGCGACGATGACGTAGCTGGTTGGTCGGCACAAATCGTGAAGGCACTCGAGTCGCTGGGCGGAATCTTGCGTGTGCAATAAGTTGTTCACCGTAAACAAACAACACGAGGTTCTCGCCGGCGTGTGCTTGGTCTTCCTGCTTTAGGTGTTGCTGGCACGGGCCTGCTGTCGGGCAACCCTAGGCCCCCGGTTGCGTTACACTCGCATCACTGGATGGCCGGCACAGAACAACTCGGTCTCACCTTTCAGGCACCAGCGCGGAAAATCTATACGGTGCGCGACTTGGTGGCAGCGGTACGCACTCAGGTGGAGCGCGTGTTCACCGATGTTTATGTCGAGGGCGAGATCTCGAACTATCGTCCGGCCGAGTCCGGCCATGTTTACTTCACACTCAAAGACGCCGGCGCGCAGTTGCGCATCGTGATGTGGCGCACGCAGGCGAGATTGCTGCGCTTCAAGCCAGAGAACGGAATGCAGGTCATAGCGCGAGGCCGAGTCACGGTTTATGACGAGCGCGGCGACCTGCAATTTCAGTCAGAATACCTCGAACCCAAGGGCGCCGGAGCACTCCAGATTGCTTTCGAGCAGCTCAAGGCGAAGCTTGCTGCCGAGGGGCTCTTCGACACGGTGCGCAAGAAGCCGATCCCGGCACTACCCCGACGGATCGGGGTGGTCACCTCGCCACGCGGAGCTGCGCTTCAGGACATCCTTAACATCCTTCACCGCCGGCACGAGTCGATGGCTGTGCTGATTTATCCGGCTCAGGTACAGGGTGAGACCGCGCCTTCTGAAGTCAGTGCCGGCGTCCGGTACTTCAATCGTCACAAAGGCGTCGACGTGATCATTGTTGCCCGTGGAGGAGGCTCCTTCGAAGATCTTTTCGCATTCAATCACGAAGGTTTGGCGCGCACGATTGCGAGCTCGCAGATTCCGGTCATTTCTGCGGTAGGGCACGAAACAGACTTCACCATCTGCGACTTCGTGGCGGATCTGCGCGCGCCGACTCCTTCGGCGGCGGCAGAAGTGGTGGTGCAGTCAAAGACGCAGTTGTCGGAGAAGTTGCTGTCGCTGCACAAGCACCTGACGCAGGCGATGAATTACAAGTTATTGCTTGCGGATAAGGCACTGTCACGGCTGGCGCAGCATGCGGTTTTCGTCCGCGCGCAAGACTCGATCGCGCGGCGTCAGCAGCGTGTGGACGATTTGGTTTACCGCCTCGCGCAGGCACAAAGCCGGGTGAACAAGAACCTGTTGCGCCGCGTCGAATCTCTCGATGCGGGGTTGCGCCACCACGACATGCGGGTGCGGGTGGGAGACACGCGCCGACAACTTGAGTCGCGGACGTCCGAGCTGCAGGCCGCCGTCTCACATCTGGTGGTCGCACGTTCAATCGAGGTCGATCGCCTCGCCGCTGCGTTGTCCCGAGCGTTGGAAACATCTCTGCTCCGACGGCGTTCGCGTTGGGAACGTTTGCAAAGCAGCCTGCAGGCACTCTCGCCACGGGCGATTCTCGATCGCGGCTATGCGCTGGTGTTCGATTCCATGGGCCATCTCGTCAAGGATGCCACGCATCTTAAGCAGGGCGACGAGGTTCGAACGCAATTGGCACGTGGTCGGTTCACCGCCGAAGTTGGCAGCGTGAGCGACGAGGAGCAAGTGTAGGCGCTGACCATTCCCGCCGCTTTTGGCGCAGCGGCTATCGATAGCTGCATTAGAATAAAAGGGGGTTCTGGTACCCGGAAGGAACAAATGCTTCAGAGGTTCAGTCACATTCCGCAGGTGTCGGTGATCTCGATCATCGACATCGTGGTCGTGGCTGTTCTGATCTACGAATTCCTCAAACTCATCAGGGGTACGCGAGCGATGCCGATGCTTTTGGGTGTCGTAACCCTGGCGTTGGCGTTCTGGCTGGCACACGTCGAGCAGTTGAAAACGGTTGACTGGCTGATCACGACGTTACTCCCGTACGCGATTTTTGCTCTGATCGTCGTTTTCGGTGCAGAGATTCGGCATGCCTTGGCGCGGCTTGGTCGCCGTCTTGCCTCCACGCGTGGACCTGGAAGCGGTGCCGACAGCTATGACGACATCGTGCTCGCTGCAAATCTCTTCTCGCAGAATCAGACGGGCGCGCTCATCGTTATCGAGCGCGAGATCGGTCTGCGTACTTATATTGAGAGCGGCGTTCCGTTGGATGCTAATCTGAGCTACGACCTGTTGGCCACGGTCTTCCGGCCTAGCGCGCCCCTGCATGATGGCGCTGTGATCGTGCAAAAGGATCGCATTGCTGCGGCAGCGTGTTTCCTGCCACTGTCGATGAATCCTGTGCTCTCGACTCAGTTGGGTACCCGTCATCGGGCAGCAATCGGTATCACAGAGGAGACCGACGCAATTTCCGTGGTGATTTCGGAAGAGACCGGCTCGATCAGCCTCGCAGTTGGTGGTGCCATCGAACGGGACATTGCGGTTGAATACCTGCGCGAACGGCTGAGCGAATTGCTTCGCCGCTACGTTCCTCTCGCTACTCTTCCCACGGCTGCCACCGATCGTGAACTTGCGGCAGATGAGACGGCCTTCGAGCGCTTTGCTCGCGAGAAGGGTTTGGCGGACGGAGCTGAGCGCGAGCGATGAGAGACTTTTTTCGTAAGTATGTTCTGAAAAACCTGGGACTGAAGATCACATCGCTGTTCATCGCGATACTGTTGTGGTGGGGCCTGGCGCATGATCCCACGGTCGAGATTCCTATGACCGTTCCAGTTGAATTCCATGATGCGCCCACGAATCTGGTGATCAGCTCGGAAAATCAATTCCAGGTACAGATCACGCTGCAAGGTCCAGAGCGGACTTTGCGTGCAATCAATGCTTCGCAGGTACATGCCGTCATCGATCTGCAGGGAGCTGCGCCGGGTGAACGCACTTTCGATCTGACCGCCCGGCAGATTCATGTGCCACGCGATGTCGAAGTGGTACAAGTTGTGCCGTCCCAGTTTCATATCAGCTTTGACCGCAGTGCGTTCCGAAGTGTCGACGTTCGGCCTCGCGTGATCGGATCGTTCGCCGCCGGATATGGCATCACCGATGTCAGCGCCAATCCCCCGCGGATCACGATTGAGGGGCCGGCGAGTCGTGTGAATGCGATCGAGGCTGCTATCACCGATCCGGTGGATGCCACCGGGGTCGTGGGGCAGGCGACATTTATGACCACTGCTTACGTTGCTGATCCGCTGGTTCGGGTGCAACATCCCCAGCCTATTCACGTGACGGTGACGACCGCGAGAATCTCTAAAGCATCAGGGCAGCCCTGAGTGCCTTCGATCGATATGCGACAACTTTTTGGGACCGATGGAATTCGTGGCGTCGCGGGCCAGTATCCGCTCGACCGCCGAACCGTCTACGCAATCGGCCGTGCTCTGGGCCAGCGGCTGACCGAGCGCGATAGGAGACCGCAAGTGGTGATCGGGCAGGACACGCGCGAATCCAGCGCGTGGATCAGCTCTTTCGTGGCGCACGGACTGGAAGGCACGGGAGTGCGGGTGGTTAGTGCAGGAGTAATCACTACGCCGGGGATCGCATATCTCACACGGGCCCACCAGTTTGCAGCCGGCATCGTGATCTCAGCTTCGCACAATCCCTGGCAGGATAATGGCATCAAAGTGTTCGGTCCCGACGGCTACAAGTTGTCAGACGACCTGGAACACGAGATCGAGGCCGATATCTTTGCGCATATAGAGCAGCTTGCTGCCGGCGCCTCGACCGGGGAAGACGGTGGCTACGACTTGCTTCCCGGCGATCAGAACCTGCTTGAACAATACGCGGACTGGTTGGCGAGCCTCGTCGCAACCACTAACTTCGGCAGGCTGCGGGCACTGGTGGATTGTGCAAACGGAGCGGCCAGTTTGGTAGCAGCCATGGTCTTCAAACGCAGCGGGGTGGACGCCGATTTCATCCACGTCGACCCAAGCGGGCGTAACATCAATGCCGACTGCGGCGCACTGTACCCAAGGAGTGTTGCGCAAGCTGTTGCGGGAGCGAATGGCAAATACGATATTGGCATCACCTTTGACGGCGACGCTGATCGCGCGATGTTCTCCGACAATGTGGGACACGTGATCAACGGTGATGGTGTGCTCCTGCTCTCGGCGCGTGATATGAAGACTCACGTGCGGCTGCACAATGACACCGTAGTTGCTACTACGATGTCGAATATGGGGCTGGAGACAGCCCTGAAGCGTGACGGCATCCGCTTGCTGCGGGCACCGGTAGGCGACAAGTATGTCCTGGAAGAAATGCTCAAGACCGGTGCAACACTGGGAGGTGAGCAGTCCGGGCACATCCTGTTCCGGGATATGGACACCACAACAGGGGACGGTCTGCTGACAGCCTTGCGCGTGCTGGAGGTGATGGCACGTTCGGGCAGGCCTCTGGTAGAACTTATCGCCGACATGAAGGTGTTTCCGCAGGAAATCAGGAGTGTGAAGGTGCGGGACAAGCTGCCGCTGGAGCAGTTGCCTTCAGTGATGGAGGCAATTCGCGCAGCCGAGCGTGATCTCGACGGCAACGGCCGAGTGATCGTGCGCTACTCGGGCACCGAGAAGCTGGCGCGCGTGATGATCGAAGCCGAATCGGAGGATACCGTGCGGCGTCACAGCGACAACATAGCAAAAGCGATTCACGCTGCGATCGGCGAGATGGGTACAGCCAGCATTTCGTAGGGAGTGACCAAGCCCCTTGCACTCGCCAGCTGGCCTTGGCTGCTCGGTCTTCAACCTACGATGAAGGGCTTCATTCGCCGCAGCACTGACTCTGGAGCCTGCACGTCCAGGTCGACGCAGCCGTCATGATAGTCACGGGAGTAGACTCGCGCCTGCGCGTCGAGAGTCGCCAGGGCTTTGCCTTCGGCTTGGGGCACGCGCAGATGTACATGCTGAAGCGGATCTTCAGTGATCCGTGCGTCTATCTGTTCCAGCAGATGGTCGAGTCCAATCCCTTTTGCCGCAGACACGTGGATCACGCTACCAGTATCGATCAAGCTCTCACGCTTGGGCTGTGGAAGCAGGTCGACCTTATTCATCACGTAGAGCCGGGGCTTGTCCTGCGATTCAAGCTCGCGTAGGACGTCTTCGACTTGTTTCTCTTGCTCCGCCGCGGTTGGACTGGTGACGTCCGCGACGTGCAAGAGAAGTGACGCGCGTTGCACTTCTTCCAAAGTCGCCCGGAACGCCGATACCAGCGTATGGGGCAGGTTGCGGATGAAACCTACCGTGTCTGACAATAGCACCTGGCGCTTTGACGGAAGGGTTACGCTGCGGAGTGTTGGATCCAGCGTGGCGAACATCTGCGCGCTTTCCAGCACCCCAGCGTTGGTCAGTGCATTAAACAGCGTCGACTTTCCGGCGTTAGTATAGCCCACAAGCGCAACCGCAGCTACAGGTGCCGATTGGCGTCGTGAGCGCTGCTGACCCCGAATGCGGCGCACATTTTCGAGCTGGTCCTTAACGTGGCGAATGCGTCGAAAAATCTTTCGCCGATCCGTTTCTAATTGCGTTTCTCCCGGGCCTCGAGTGCCAATTCCTCCGCCCAGCTGCGACATTTCTACGCCGCGTCCGGCCAACCGCGGCAGCAAATATTCGAGTTGGGCCAGCTCAACCTGTAACTGGCCTTCTCGAGTGCGTGCATGGCGGGCAAAGATGTCGAGGATGAGCTGTGTCCGGTCAACCACCCGCACCTGAAGCTCGCGCTCAAGGTTGCGTTGCTGGGATGGTGTCAGGTCGTGGTCGAAGATGACTAGGTCTGGCGCAGCGGACGCGACCGCGCCTTTCAGCTCTTCCAACTTCCCACTGCCGATAAGAGTTGCCGGCTCGGGGCGTTGCCGGCGCTGCACGAAATCGCCCAAAACCGTGGCTCCGGCGCTGCCCGTCAGCTCGCGCAACTCGGCCATAGATTCATCGATTGTGAAGCTGTGGTTCTCGCCGTCCTCAGCGTGAAAATGAGCGCTGGCAGCGTTACGCGCAACCTGCGCATGAGGGGGAACTTTTCCGGAGCTTTGCGGTTGAGTTCGAGAAGGCGCAAGCTCCTCGGCGTCCAGCTGCTGGTTGCGGCCGACACGGGGCTTTCTGGCAACTTGACGGGAAAGAAACTCCACTCCAACCAGAAAAACCCGCTCTTGTTCTGTCGCGCCGTTTTGCTGAGAGCGATCCTGCAGTCTTGAATGCGTTCCGCTTTTGTGGGGAATGCGTTAACTCTCCGTGGCGCCTGCTGCTGTACTCGTCGCCGGAACCGTCGGCTCGACAGAGGGACGAGCTTCAAGGTGACGCTCGGAATGCAGC
>Ga0306923_10005746_pt1 | contig 12128 bp, 10 predicted proteins | sample sta12Can44000108_FD_203841 | JGI IMG/M metagenome (GOLD analysis project Ga0306923, IMG submission 203841) | Lab enrichment of tropical soil microbial communities from Luquillo Experimental Forest, Puerto Rico - statanox.12C.anox.44.000.108 (v2)... | ecosystem: Environmental > Terrestrial >...
ACAGGTTGAGCAGCACTTGCAGCATTGCCTGAGTCTGGACGTCGCCGCCCGGTGTACCGAACGGCAGAAACTGATCGCGCCCTTTGATCGCGAGTGCCGGGTTCGGGGTCAGCCGCGGCCGCTTGCCGGGAGCGACACCTGCGGGATGGCGCGGGTCGGGACGCGATTGCGATCCCCGGTTGGAGGGGATGAGCCCGGTTCCGGGCACTACCGGCGAGCCGTAAGAGCCGTCGCTCGGAGTTGCCGAGAACAGATTGCCGAATCGGTCGGCGACGCAGACATAGGAAGTGTCCGGCTCGGGGTCGGGTTCGCCGATGCTCGCGCGGAAACGCGCTCCCGGTCGACCGAGATCCCCGGGCGACGGCATTTCCGGGAAGGCGCGGTCCGACCGGATTAGCTTCTTGCGCTCGGCGGCGTATTCAGAGGAGATCAAGGTCGCAAGCGGCACCTCTACCATCGCCGGGTCGCCGTAATAAGCCTCTCGATCGGCGAAGGCGAGCTTCAACGCCTCGACCACGTGGTGGATGTAGTCCGGGCTGCTCTGCCCGAGGCTCGAGAGATCAGTTCCCTCGAGCAGCGCCAATGTCTGGAGCAGTAACGGTCCTTGGCACCACGCTCCACAGGTGAAGACTTCGAGATCGCCAAAGCGGCGCCGCTCGGGCGGGCCTACGGGTGAGCGGTACTCGGCGAGGTCTTCCGCCGAGAGCAACCCGCCCTCCTGCTTCATGAAGGCGACGATCTTGCGGGCGATGTCGCCACGGTAGAAAGCGTCGCGCGCCGCTTCGAGCCCGGCTTCGCGGCCGCGCTGGGCCGCGGCACGCTCCTCGTCGGCCATGTATTGCAACGACGCCGCAAGGTCGGTCTGGCGGAACACCTCGCCGGTTTGGGGTAACCGTCCATTTGGCAGAAAGATCGCCGCGGTCGACGGCCAGTCGCGGTGATCCTTCTCGTGCCGCTTCAGGCTCGCGGCCATCAGCGGATACATCGGGAAACCGTCGCGCGCCAGACGGATCGCTGCCGCCGCGACCTCGCCAAAGCTCATCGTTCCGTAGCGTCTGAGCGCCGTGATCCAGGCGTCGGGCGCGGCGGGAACCACCGTCCGCAGCACACCCTTTGGGATCTTGCCGGCGTGCTCGCGCATGAAAAGTTCAGGATCGAGCGCCTTCGGCCAGGGCCCGAGGCCCGCGATCGTCACCACCTCTTGCCTGTCGGTGAGATAGATCATAATCGGCGCAACACCGGCGACATCGACGAGATCGCTCTGCAGCACACCGAGCGCGATCCCGGCGGCACAGCCGGCATCGATGGCGTTGCCGCCAGCCTGCAAGATGTCGAAACCGGCGGTGGCCGCGAGATAATGGCCCGCCGAAATCGCATGCTGCGTCACGGCGATGGTCGGCCGATACGGAGATGATGCGGTCATGCCTGTCCCTTCCGCGCGATGCTCTCGATGCGCGACAGTAGCGCTTGACCGGGGGCGGATAGAAGGGGCGTTGTAGAGCGGCATGGAGGGGCCCGGCATGAGCGACTTCGATCTGGTAATCCGCAACGGCACCGTGGCGACCGCGGCCGACACCACAGCCTGCGATATCGGCATCAAGGACGGCGTCGTGGCGACCCTCGGCAAGAACCTAGGTCCCGGCGCGCAGGAGATCGATGCGAGCGGGCGTCTGGTCCTGCCGGGCGGCATCGACAGCCACTGCCATATCGAGCAGCGCTCCTCGGCCGGGATAGTCTGCGCCGACGATTTCTATAGCGCTACGGTGTCGGCGGCGTTTGGCGGGACCACCACGGTCATCCCGTTTGCGGCGCAGCATCGCGGCCAATCGCTGCGCCAGGTAGTCGATGAGTACCACGCAGCCGCCGGTCCGAAGGCGGTGATCGACTATGCCTTCCACCTGATCATCGCCGACCCGACGGAGCAGGTGATGGGCCAGGAGCTGCCGGCGCTGATCCGTGACGGCTATACCTCGTTCAAGGTCTACATGACCTACGATCTGCTGGCGCTCGACGATCGGCAGATGCTCGACATCTTGGCGGTTGCCCGGCGCGACGGTGCGCTCGTCATGGTCCACGCCGAGAACCACGAGATGATCAAGTGGCTGACCGGGCGCTTGCTAGAGCGCGGCCTCGGGGCGCCACGCTACCACGCCGTAAGCCACGCCAGGCTCGCTGAGGGCGAGGCGACGAACCGTGCGGTGACGTTGGCACAATTGCTGGATGTGCCGATTCTGCTGGTTCATGTATCGGCCGGCGAGGCGATCGAGGTGATCCGCGACGCTCAGACCAGGGGTCTCAGGATCTACGGCGAGACCTGTCCGCAATATCTCTTTCTGACGGCCGACGACCTCGCCCGGCCCGGCATCGAGGGTGCCAAATTCTGCTGCAGCCCGCCGCCGCGTGACCACGCCGCGCAGCAGGCGGTGTGGACCGGGCTCAGGAACGGAACCTTCCAGGTCTTCTCCTCCGATCACGCCCCCTACCGTTTGGATGCTTCAGGCAAGCTGCCATACGGCGACAAGACGATCTTCAAGGAGATTGCCAACGGCGTGCCAGGGATCGAGCTGCGGTTGCCGTTACTCTTTTCCGAGGGCGTGGGGCAGGGGCGGCTCGACCTCAACGCGTTTGTTGCCTTGACCGCCACCAACCACGCAAAGCTCTATGGGCTCTATCCGAAGAAGGGCACGATCGCGGTCGGCAGCGACGCAGACATCGCGATCTGGGACCCAGAGCGCGAGACCGAGATCACCGCCGGGATGTTGCACGACAATGTAGGCTATACGCCTTACGAAGGCCGCCGATTGCGCGGCTGGCCGACGACGGTGTTGAGCCGCGGTCGGATCGTTGTCGAAGACGGAAAGCTCGCTGCGCCGCGAGGCAGCGGCCGATTCCTGCCATGCGCCTTATCCGAGGCGGCAAAGCCTTTGGGCGTGCCGGTGCCCGAGCTTGCCTCAGTCGCTGTCGCCGGCGCCGCCCTCGTCTGAAGGAGAAGCCTCGTGCCTCGCAAATTGAAGGCAGCCGTCGCCCAGCTAGGTCCGATCCATCTCGCCGATACGCGCGCCGCCGTGGTCAAGCGGCTGATGGCGCTGATGCGCGAAGCGCACGCCGGTGGCGCCGAATTTGTCGTCTTCCCCGAACTCGCGCTGACGACCTTCTTCCCGCGCCATTGGATGATCGACCAGAAGGAGATCGACCGGTTTTTCGAACGCGAGATGCCCGGCCCGGAATCCCAACTATTATTCGATCTCGCGCGCGAGCTGGGCGTCGGCTTCTATCTGGGCTATGCCGAGCTGACCCAGGAAAAGGGCGAACTCCACCGCTATAACACCTCGATCCTCGTCGAGCGCGACGGTCGGATCATCGGTCGCTACCGCAAGATCCACCTGCCCGGGCATTCGGAGCATCTGCCCAACGCACCCTTTCAACATCTCGAAAAGCGCTACTTCGAGGTCGGCAACGAGGGCTTCAGGGTGTGGCGAGCGTTTGATGCGGTCGTTGGCATGTGCATCTGCAATGACCGGCGCTGGCCCGAAACGTTCCGCGTGATGGGGCTGCAAGGGGTGGAGATTGTGGCCCTCGGCTACAACACGCCGACCGAGAATATCCACCATCCCGAGCCCGAGCACCTGCGCATGTTCCACCATCTGATCTCAATGCAGGCGAACGCCTATCAGAACGCTGCTTGGATCCTCGCCGCGGCCAAAGCCGGCAGGGAGGATGGCTATGGTCTAATCGGCGGCTCGGTGATCATCGCGCCGACCGGCGAGATCGCCGCGCGCGCTCTTGGCGAGGATGATGAGATTATTGCCGCCACCCTCGACCTCGAACTCGGCGGGTATCTCAGGCGCACGATCTTCAATTTCGAGAAGCACCGGCGTATCGAGCATTATCGTCTGATCACCGAGCGCATCGGCGCCAAGACCGAGGTGTAGGAGTTACTCGGCTGGCGTGTGCGGAGCCCGCCCGTAGAGTTCGTCAGCTTCTGCCGTAGTTGTCTTCGAGGCGGACGATGTCGTCCTCGCCGAGATAGCTTCCCGACTGCACCTCGATCAGATGCAGTGGGATCTTGCCCGGGTTTTCGAGCCGATGAGCGGTGCCGAGCGGTATGTAGGTGGACTGATCCTCTGTCAGGATCATCTCCTCTTCGCCGCGGCGGATCCTGGCAGTCCCCTGGACGACGATCCAGTGTTCGGCGCGATGATGATGCATCTGCAATGACAGCCTGCCACCGGGCTTTACGACGATATGCTTGACCTGCACCCGATGGCCATTGTGCAGCGAAGTGAAACTGCCCCATGGGCGATGGACGGTCGGCAGCGCATCGGCCTCATCACGGCGCTCGCTGACCAGCCGAGCCACCAGTTTCCTGACATCCTGGGCTCGTTTTCGCGGTGCCACCATGACCGCGTCGGCGGTCCCGACGACGACTAGGTCCTCGATGCCGATTGCCGCGACGAGCCCCGCCTCGGAGCGCAGATAGCAGTTACGAGTGTCTTCGGCGACGACGTTGCCCTCGATCGAATTGCCTTGGCGATCCTTGCCGCTCATCTCCCACAGGGCGTCCCAGGAGCCGATATCGCTCCACCCCATGGCGACCGGTACGACGGTGGCGCGCCGCGTCTCTTCCATCACTGCATAGTCGATCGAGTCGCCGTCGCAGGCGGAAAACGCATCCTTGTCCAAGCGGATGAAGTCGCTTTCCCGTCGTCCCTCAGTCAGCGCGCGCCGGCAGGCGGCAACCATGGCGGGTCGCAGACGCTCCAGCTCGTCGATATAGAGCCGCGCGGGGAATAGAAAGATTCCGCTGTTCCAGTAGTATTCGCCAAAAGCGAGGTACTGTTTTGCCTGCTCCGGACCGGGCTTTTCGACGAACTCGGCGACGGCAAAGACACCTTCTGTCTCTAACGTCTCGCCGCGCCGGATATAGCCATAGCCGGTCTCGGCGCGCTCAGGGGCGATGCCAAAGCTGACCAAGGCGCCGCTGCGTGCCGCCGTCACGGCGAGGTCGACGGCGGCGAGGAAGGCGCCAGCATCGGCGATCGTATGGTCGGAAGGCATCACCAGCATCAGCGGATCGGGATCGGTCTCGGTCAGCGCCAACGCGGCGACACACGCAGCGGGCGCGGTGTTGCGGCCGATCGGCTCGAGCAGGAGCGCGCGCGGCACCACCGCAATCTCGCGCAGTTGCTCGGCGATGATGAACCGATGCTCTTCGTTGGCGACAAGCAGGGGTGGGGCAAATCGCCGGTCATCCGCAATCCGCCGCACTGTTTGCTGCAACAGGCTGTCCCGACCCAGCAGCGTCAGCAGCTGCTTTGGGTAGAGCGTGCGGGACATCGGCCACAGTCGGGTGCCCGAACCGCCGGACAGTACGACCGGGTAAATCATTCCTCCTCCATGAAAATTCCACGCGACTGGTCCGCTGGATGGAACCTCTTCGACTTACGCGGTTTTCAGCGACGGTGCCAACTTTACTCTCGCTTCGCATGGTGTGGGTCAACAAAACGTCAACCTCGCGAGGCGCGAATACTCGATGTCGACTGGAGCCTCATGCCGGCACCCCCGACCTCCCTGTCCCGGCCCGGTCCTCCAGTTGCGACCGGGCCGCCACAAGCTCTCGCTCGAGCGCCTCGACGCGCCGGCGCCGACGCCGCAGCTCGCGCCGTATCCGCCGCCCGGCGATCCAGGTGGCAACGGCTCCGATGAGAAACCCGGCGATCAACATCAACAGGACTAGAAAGTAGAGCGGCAGGTCGACCAAAAACGGTAGCGGCCAGAACCCGAGCGATACGGGTTCGCGGTTGGACAGTGCAAACGGGATCAGCAGAACGGCGGCGACCAGCGTTACCGCCCAGTAGACGGCCTTCATCCGACCCACTCGGCGGTTGGCCGCGCCCGGTTACGCCTGGCGCGCACTCTGGTTCAAGCGGTCGCGGAGCTGCTTGCCGGTCTTGAAGAACGGAATGTGTTTCTCCGCGACGCGCACACTGTCGCCGGTACGCGGGTTGCGGCCGACGCGAGCGTCCCGGCGCTTGACCGAAAACGCCCCGAACCCGCGTAGTTCGACGCGGTCGCCGCGAGCCAGCGCCGCCGCAATCTCGTCGAAGATAGCCGTCACAATGACCTCGACGTCGCGTTGGTACAAATGCGGATTGGCTTCGGCAAGCTTTTGTACGAGCTCCGATTTTGTCATCGCAGCGCCCGTGCTCATATGGCAAGGACATCAGCGTGCCAAAGCCTCCGGCGACCGTCAAGGACCGACGCCGGTACTCTTACCCGCGTGGGTGAGGGTATCGGCAGAGCTGTCAGCTTTTCTCTTCGGTCTTTTCCTCGATCTCGCCTTGCCGGCGGGCACGGTTTATCGCAGCACCGAGGATATCACCAAGGCTGGCGCCGGAATCGGAGGAGCCAAACTCGGCCATCGCCCGCTTCTCTTCGTCCATCTCGCGGGCCTTTATCGACAGCGTTACCTTGCGGGACGAGCGGTCGATAGCCGTCACCTTGGCATCGACCTTCTCGCCGACGGCGAAACGGTCCGGGCGCTGTTCGCTGCGATCGCGGGATAGCTCCGACTTGCGGATGAAGCCCGGCACACCGTCGCCGATCGTCACCTCGACGCCGCCTTCAGTCAGCGCCGCGATCGTCCCGGTGACCACTTCTCCTTTCTTCAGCTTGGTCATACCGGCTTCGAAAGGATCGGCTGCGAGCTGTTTGATGCCGAGGCTTATGCGCTCCTTGTCGACATCGACGTCGAGCACCCTGACGCGCACGACCTCGCCCTTGTGGTAATTGTTGATTGCCTCCTCGCCGGGACGGTTCCAATCGATGTCGGAGAGGTGGACCATGCCGTCGATGTCGCCGGGCAGGCCGACGAACAGGCCGAACTCGGTAATGTTGCGAACCTCGCCTTCGAGCTCACTGTCGACCGGGTGTTCTTCGACAAAGGCTTCCCACGGATTGGCGAGTGTCTGCTTGAGACCTAGGCTGATCCGGCGCTTCTGGGGATCGACGTCGAGCACCATCACCTCGACCTCTTGGCTGGTCGAGACGATCTTGCCGGGGTGCACATTCTTTTTGGTCCAGCTCATCTCGGAGACGTGGACCAGCCCTTCGACCCCTGGCTCCAGCTCAACAAAGGCGCCGTAATCGGTGATGTTGGTGACCCGGCCGCGGAACCTGGCCCCGGCCGGATATTTGAGCTCTACACCCTCCCAAGGATCGGCCTCGAGCTGCTTCATGCCAAGCGAGATGCGCTGCGTCTCGGGGTTGAAACGAATGACCTGGACCTTGACGGTCTGACCGATATTGAGCGCCTCCGAGGGGTGGTTGATGCGGCGCCAGGCGATGTCGGTGACATGCAACAGCCCGTCGACCCCGCCGAGATCGACAAAGGCGCCGTAATCGGTGATGTTTTTGACGACGCCGTTAAGGATCTGGCCCTCCTTGAGGCTAGCGACGAGTTCGGAGCGTTGCTCAGCGCGACTTTCCTCGAGAACCGCGCGACGCGACACAACGATGTTGCCCCGCGAGCGATCCATCTTAAGAATCTGGAAAGGTTGCGGCGATCCGAGGAGCGGGGTGATGTCGCGCACCGGACGTATGTCGACTTGGCTGCCCGGCAAGAAAGCGATGGCGCCGCTGAGGTCGACGGTAAACCCGCCCTTGACCCGGCCGAAGATCACCCCGGTCACCCGCTCGTTCGCCTGAAAGCTTTTGTCCAGCTGGCTCCAGGCCTCCTCGCGGCGCGCCTTCTCGCGGGACAGCTGAGCCTCCCCGTTCTTGTCCTCCATCCGCTCAAGAAAGACCTCGACGGTGTCGCCGACATGGAGATCGAGCTGAGCGCCTCCGGCGGAGAACTCCTTCAGCGGCACGCGCCCCTCAGATTTCAGGCCGACGTCGATCAGTACGGCATCATTCTCGACTGCGATGACCCGACCTTTGACGACTGTACCTTCGAGGCTGCTCGCGACACCCAGCGATTCATCGAGAAGCGCGGCAAAACTCTCCTTCGCAGGCGCCTCCCCAGTCTGTACTTCTAGAGCCATTCCTTCTCCTCGATCCCTGGCTAGACGGCAAAGCCACCCCGCCGGGATCGATGCGGAGCGAACGGCCGCTGTACGATCGGGTGCAGCGGCATGAACCCGGCCCTGCGACCCAAGGGGCGAGCGCGCCGTCAGCGCGCGGCAGCCAGCGCGCGTGCGATAAGGTTGGAGACGCGCTCGAAGACAGCATCGGCGTCGAGCGTCGTCGTATCGATGACCGTAGCATCGGGAGCCGCCATCAACGGGGCGGCTCGACGCTCGATGTCGCGCGCGTCGCGTTCCTTCAGATCCTGCAGGACATCTTCCAATATAGCTGCGGCGCCCTGTTGGCGCAACTCTTCGACCCGACGCCTGGCGCGCTCCTCGGCGCTGGCAGTGATGAACAGCTTTACCTCGGCCGCCGGACAGACGACCGACCCGATGTCGCGGCCGTCGAGGATCGCACCCCGGGCGGGCTTCGGGGGATGGGCTGCGAAATTCCGCTGCAGGTCGAGCAGGGCACGTCGAACCCCGGGGATCGCGGCGACTACCGAAGCCGCAGCCGAGACCGCTTCGCCCCGCAGCCGTGGATCCGAGAGCAGCCGAGGATGGACAAGACCGGCAGCCCTTTCCGCGGTCACAGGATCGGACGGGTCGTCCGCCTGCTCGAGAACAAGAAACGCCGTCGCTCGGTAAAGCACTCCGGTGTCGAGGTGGGCGAAGCCGAAATGCTCGGCGAGGCGGCGCGCGAGCGTGCCCTTGCCGGAGGCTGCAGGTCCGTCGATCGCAATGACGAAAGGGCGAGCTGTCACGCCTCCTCGCTGATCGTGCCGCCGAGCCCGTTCATCAGGGAAAGGAAGCCGGGAAAACTCGTCGCAATCGGCGCCGCGTCATCAATGCGCACCGGCAGGCGGGCGGCCAAACCTAGGACCAGAAACGCCATCGCGATCCGATGGTCGAGCTGCGTGGCGATCAGGGGGCCGCCCTCGGGTAGGCCGCCATCGCCCTCGACGGTCAGCGTGTCGCCGTCGATCGCGACGCGTACGCCGCAGGCGGCAAGGCCGGTACCGATGGCGGAGAGACGGTCGCTTTCCTTGACGCGCAGCTCGGCGAGCCCGCGCATCACCGTGCGGCCACGAGCGCAGGCCGCGGCGACGGCAAGGATCGGGTATTCGTCGATCATCCGGGGCGCCCGCTCCCCCGGGATGTCTGCGCCCTTCAATGTCCCGGCGCGGGCGCGCAGGTCGGCGACCGGCTCGCCCCCTTCGTCACGCTCGTTCAGCAAGGCAATGTCCGCCCCCATCTCGCGCAGACACTCGATGAGTCCGGTGCGCAGCGCGTTGACGCCGACGCCTTCGATCGTGACCTCCGAGCCTGGAATGATCAGTGCCGCGATCAGCGGAAAGGCGGCCGAGGAGGGATCACCCGGCACGGCGATCGGCGCCGCGGCGAGCTCCGGGTAGCCTTCGAGGGTGATGCGCTTCCCGCCGCCTTCGACCGGCTCAGTCGTGACCGTCGCACCGAAATGGCGCAGCATGCGCTCGGTGTGATCTCGTGTCGGCTGGGGTTCGATCACTGTGGTCGTCCCCGGGGTATTGAGCCCGGCTAGCAGTATCGCGGATTTGACCTGCGCCGAGGGCACCGGAAGGTGATAGCTGATCGGGACCGGGTCGGCTGCACCGCTGATTGCCAGCGGCAAGCGAGCGCCTTCGCGCGTCACAAAGCGTGCGCCGATACGGCTCAACGGCTCAACAATGCGGCCCATCGGCCGCCGCCGCAGCGAGGCGTCGCCGGTGACGAAGGCGGTGATCGGGTGGGTGGCGAGGATGCCGAGAAGGAGCCGAGCCGAGGTCCCGGAATTGCCTAGATCGAGCAGATCCTCCGGCTCAATGAGCCCGCCGATCCCGACGCCATTCACCGCCCACCGGCCATCGCTGACAGGGGAAGCATGCGCGCCGAGCGCATTGACGGCTGCGGCGGTTGCCAGCACGTCCTCGCCCTCGAGAAGGCCCGAGATCTCGGTTCGACCAACCGCGAGCGCCCCCAGCATCAGCGCACGATGCGAGATCGATTTATCGCCGGGGACGCGGATCTTGCCACTAAGAGGCAAGCGAGGCCGCGCTGCGATCAGAGGCGCGGGCGACCGGAGCGAGAGGTTGTGGGCCATGGCAAAGGCTCGGTTAGCGGGTTAATCCATTGTGGTCGCGTCGCCGTCCGCCTATATGCCGATGCTCGGCGGCCCGACCGCTCGATGATTAGTCTTCGGTCTGCTTTTGACAGGACGGCGCCTTTGTGGCAATGGCGCGCCGAACTCACTTGCCGAAACCTCGATGGAGTGAATGGTGGCCAAACCCGAATGGGGCACCAAGCGAATTTGTCCGAGCTGCGGGACTCGTTACTACGATTTGCTGCGCGAACCGGTGATCTGCCCGAAATGTAGCACGCCCTATGACCCTGAGGCATTTCTGAAATCGCGTCGCGCCCGTCCCATCCCGCCGGTCGAGAAGGAGATCGAGCCCGTCGGAGCCGAGGAGCTCGATACCGAGCTCGAGACCGAGGAGGCCGACGTCGTGGAGGAGGAAGAAGCGGTTCCGCTCGAAGAAGCCGAGGAGGAGGACGAGGAACTCCTTGAGGATGCCTCCGAGCTCGGCGAGGATGAGGACGATATGGCCGAAGTGATCGAGAACGTCGAGGAGGAGGATCACTGAAGGTGCGCTGGGCTCGAGCGCAGCCAGTGGGACGGCGATTTTTCGCTTGCCGCCGCCGTCCGGCCTTTCTACCTTCGCAGAGCGCGTCAGCTACGGGGCCATAGCTCAGCTGGGAGAGCGCTACAATGGCATTGTAGAGGTCACCGGTTCGATCCCGGTTGGCTCCACCATTTAAACACGGGCTCAGTCGATAAAGGCGGCTGAGCCCTTTCTGTTATCGAAAGCTCCCAAAAGGCCTGCGGCTCTATTATACCGGTTTTCTCTTGTTCATCGGACCAGCAGTTGCGCTCCATTCTTGCCCTGGTCTCTAGCGTTATATTTCGACTCAATCTCGGCATTCTCGATGCAGATCAGACGCTGGGGGACCGAAAGATCAGCGCGCGCGAAGGCCCGACCGCGAAGTATTATCAGCTCGCACGTTTGGGCCGCTTTCACAAAGCACCACGGGTCGAAAGCATCCTCTTCGTTAAATGACGACATATTGACGATCCCGATGCCAGTTTCAGCGGTCGGTGCTGCTAAAGGCGGGGCGTTGGATGCCTGTCTCGATTGTTGAACAGGGTGGCCGCATCGTCGTCGGCACTCCTTATCACCCAAACTTCCCTGCCCGGGCCCGTCTCCTCGGAGGAGACTGGGATGCCCTGAGGCACGTGTGGATATTCGACGTCCGCGAAGACGATCGCGTAAGGTCGCTTTGCCGCGAGATCTATGGCACGGACGGCGCCGACGGGGTGGCTCCGATACCGTACGCCGAGGGACAGGGCAGAAATGAGTTTGCCGAGGGGGCCGCGGTGCCGCACTATTTCGGCCACCGGCAGCGCCTTCGCGAGCGGATGATCGCCAATGGAGCCGAAAGCTTGCCCGATTACGAATTGCTCGAGGTCATCCTGTTCGCAGCCCGCGCGCGCGGTGATGTAAAGCCAGTGGCGAAGGCCCTTCTCGGGCATTTCGGCGGCTTTGCCGAAATGATGAGCGCCGAACCCGACGCACTGGCCGCGGCCGGGCTCAACCTCGCGGGCATGGCCGCGATCAAGGCGGCACGCGAAGCGGCATTGCGGCTGATGCGTGCAGAGTTGCAGCAGCGGCCGGTCGTCAACTCGTGGGACAAGCTGATCGATTACTGCAGTGCCCAGGTCGCGCACGGCAAGATCGAGGAGTTCCACATCCTGTTCCTCGATCGCAAGAATGTGCTGATCAAGGATGAGCGCCAGGGGCGCGGCACCGTTGACCACACGCCGGTCTATCCGCGCGAGGTCGTCAAGCGCGCGCTCGAGCTCGGTGCCTCGGCGCTGATCCTGGTGCACAATCATCCTTCAGGCGATCCGACCCCATCCAAGGCCGACATCGCCGTGACCCAGGATATCAAGAAAGCCGCCGCCTCGCTCGGCGTGGTACTGCA
>Ga0306923_10005747_pt1 | contig 12127 bp, 6 predicted proteins | sample sta12Can44000108_FD_203841 | JGI IMG/M metagenome (GOLD analysis project Ga0306923, IMG submission 203841) | Lab enrichment of tropical soil microbial communities from Luquillo Experimental Forest, Puerto Rico - statanox.12C.anox.44.000.108 (v2)... | ecosystem: Environmental > Terrestrial > Soil...
ATCGTGATGTCCATGGTCACCACGTCAGGGTCGGTCCTCCTGAAGAGGTCGAGCGCCTCGACGCCATCGCCGGCGGTGCCGACCAGCTGCAACTCCTCGAACTGCTGGGAGCGCTCGATGCGCCGCCGCATGAGGTTCGAGTCATCGACGATCATCAGCTTGAAGGTTCGCCTGCCGTTGCCGCGCATGGTGCCGTTGCTCCTGCCTGCGCCCGCCCCGCTGCTCACGCGACCGCCGTGCTGACCGCCTCGGTCGTCGGCAGGACGATCTTGAAGCGCGTGAACTTGCCGGGATGGGTGCTGACTCCGATCTTGCCCCCGAGCGCATAGACGCTGCGCGCCACGACGTCCATGCCGACGCCACGGCCGGCGTCCATCGAGATCTGCTCCTGGGTCGAGAAACCGGGGCGGAAGATCAGCGCCATGGCCGCACGGGTATCCATGAGCGCGGCGTCCTCTTCGCTGATCAGCTGCCGCCGCACCGCCGCGGCCTTGAGCGCGTCGGGGGCAATTCCGGCGCCATCGTCCTCGAACAGCAGCTCGTAGCCGTCGGTTACCTTGCGGAAATCGACCAGCACGGTGCCGGTGTCCTTCTTCGCCTGGGCGCGGCGCACTTCGGGCGGCTCAATGCCGTGGACCGCGGCGTTGCGCAACATCTGGATCAGGCAGTCCTTGATGGTCGCGGCGTACGGTGCTGGCACCTCGGCGAGCCCGCTCAGGCTGAGGCGGAAGCGCTTGGCGTGATCCTGGGCGAGCCGTTCGGCCATCGAGTGCAGCGCCGGGGAGAGATCTTCCACGCGGCGCGCGACGCGCTCGCCGGCGGCAGCCTTGCCCGTCGCCTCCTTCGCTTCGCCGCCACGAGCCATCACTCCGCCAGGCGCGGTGACGGCTGCGCCCGGGGCCGCCACGCTCGCTGGCGGGGAGGGCGGCGGCGAGGCCGACGCCGGGCGCGCACCCGTGGTCGCGGCGGCCGCGGCAGCGCCTGGCGCCGTATCCCTCAGGGCGGTCAGGCGCGCCTCCATCTCGCGCACGTTCCGCAGGTGCGCGAGCAGATCATCGAGCTTGAGCACCATCGGCAGGAAGTCATTGCCGGAGAGCTCGGCCTTCTTCTTGCATTCGCCGACCATGTCCTCGAGCGTGTGCACGCGGGTCGCGACACTCTTGAGATTGAGCGCCGAGGCCTCGCCCTTGATGGCGTGCAGCTCGCGGAACAGCCCGGTGAGCTTCTTGCGGAACTCCGCGTCGGTGCGCGCCGGCTCCTTGAGGATGGTGTTGACGAGCTTCAGCCCGGTTTCGGCGGTGTCGAGGAACGACACCAGCTGCAGCGGGTCGACGTGCATCATGCCGACCATCATGTCGAGCTGCGCGTTGGCGCTTTCCTGCGAGTCCTGCAGCTCGCGGGCGAGCAGCACGCTCGAAGTGATATCGCCCACCGAGCACAGCACGTGCTTGATGCCTTCCGGCCCCATCACGCGGTGGAAGTCGAACTGCAGGTAGCGGGTCTCCTTGCCGCCGTGCCCGTTGTCCATGTTGATCTCGAGCTGCCCGAGCGGGTTGATGCTCTTCATCAGGTTCTCGTGGGCGCGATCACCCCACAGCAGCTTGATGTACTTCATGGCGGTCGCGAGCGTCGCCGCCGGCACCTGGTCCTTCAGCAGTTCTTCGAACGTGAGGCCGGCGAAGTCGTTGCGGCCGAACATGCGCGTGAGCGCGTCCGACCAAACCGCGCCGATGCGGTAGTGCGCATCGAGCAGGAAGAAACCCTCGCGCACCGTCTTGAGGATGTCGCGGGTCTGCTCCTGCGCCTCGCGGGCGACGCGCTCGTGCCGCGAGCGCGACAGCTGGAAGTAGGCGGCGACAGCCGCCAGCACCAGCGCCGCGAACACACCGCCCATCAGCAGCGCGCGCAGGCGGGTCGCGGCATCGGAGCTGGTGCGCTGCAGACCGGTCGCGAGGTTCGCAAGGTGCGTCTGGAGCGCCCGGGCGTTCTCGCTCGCGAACAACTGCGCGCGCTTCACCGCGGCGTAGTGCTCGCGACCCTCGCGTGACAGTGAGCTGCCGGTGGTGTCGGAATCGACATACGGCTGGCCGCTGAAGCTGACCACCGGGTCGAGCACCGGCCCGTACTGGTGCCACAGCAGCAGCGCGCGGCCGAGCTGCGGCGAATCCGCGTCCACCGAGCCGGAAAGGACGCGCAGCTCGTAGTCGAAGCGCTTCACCGTCGCCTGCAGGTCGGCGAGTGCCTGGCCGGAGTAGGCGCGCACCTCGAGCCGATCGCGCAATGCGTTCAACTGGTGCGAGAGCTCCTCGGGGTAGGTCTGCAGCGTGCTCGCCGTCTGCAACGCGGTGATGTTGGTGCGCATCTGCGTGGCGAAGCGGAAACCGAGCAGCAGCACGGTCCCCATGAAGAGCATCAGCACCGTGCCGATGACGGCGGTGATCAGGTGACGGCGGCGCTCTGTGCCTGCGAGGCTCATGTTGGCGGGTCTCCCCGTTATTTAGGTAGCTCGAAGCGGATGCGTGTGCGTACGCCCGGCACGTCGACGGCGGTGCCGTTGACGAGCGTGGGAGCATAGCGCCAGCGCTTCACCGCGTTGGTCGCCGCCTGATCGAACACACCGGGGGGCGTCGCCTCCACGACGTGGATGTCACGGGGCTCCCCGCGGGTGTCGACGCTGTACTCGAGCGTGACGCTGCCGGCGATCTGCTGTGTCATGGCGGCCTGCGGATACTCGGGCGCCGCCGCGCGCACCCGTTTGAGATTGGCGATGAGCGCGGCCGGGTCGATGGCCGCGCCCCTGGACCTGGGTGTCTGCAGCTGCTGGACGGCAGCGATGTCCTTCGGATCCGCGCCCCAGCGACGCGCCTGGGCGAGGTCGGCGTCGGCAGGCCGGCCGGCGAGCACCGCGCTGCGGGCGCGCTCGAGGAGCTTACCGGCGAGCTCGCGACTCACATCCGCGAGCGCGGCGCTGCCGGCATCCGCCGCCTGCAGCTGCGTCAGGTACCCGGCGGCACTGTCCTGGGCGGGGTCGGTCAGGTGGCCGTCACGCAGGCGCTCACGAGCCAGTTGTGCGAGGCGATCGTTATCGGCCTGGAGCGCTTTCTGCCGCGAGCTGGCCATCTCGCGCTGGAAGGCCGCGGCCTCGGCCGGTTTCATGCCGACTGCCCGGGCCTCGGCGAGCCAGCGCTCCTGTTCGACGGCGTTGCGCGCCAGGGCGGCCTCGCGCGCCTTGCGAAGATCGGCGGCAATCAGCTCGCGGGTGACGCGCTGCGTACTGGCGTTGGCCGGTGCCGCGGCTTGCAGCTGCAGCAGATGCGTCCTGGCGCTGTCGTCGGAGTCGGTGAGCCGCCCCTCACGGATGCGCTCCTCGACCAGACCCGCAAGGCGCTGGACCTTCGCGTCGTCCTGGCGCCGAGCGATGTCCGCGCGCCAGCGCGCGATCTCAGCGGCGGGTATGGCGGTCGACTGCTGTGCCTGGCGCACGTACTGGGCGGCACGCTCGAGGTTACCGTCGTTGAGCGCCTTCGACACTTCGGCGGCGTACAGACGCTGCTCGAAGGCGACGAGCCGCGCGTCGCCCGGAGCGGCCGACTTGAAGTTGGCCAGTGACTGCGCAGCCTCCTCGAGGCGCCCGCCAGTCATGGCCTCCTCGAAGCGACTCGCCAGCACTGCGGCCACACGCTGCAGGCCGTCGCGGCCTTCCGCGCTCGTGGGATCCGCCGCGACCGCCGAGCGGTAAAACAGCAGCGCATTGTCGCCGGCAGGCTCGGTGAAGCGGCGCTCTTTCATGGCGAGCCGCGCCTTCTCGAGCAGCTCATCCACCTTACCGTGCACGATGAGCGTTTCGGCGCTCGGCGCTGCGACCGGAGCTTCGGCCGCCGCTGCGGCTTGCTCCCCGGCAGCCGGGGGCGCACTCGGGGGTGTGGTCGCGAGCGGGGCCGGTGCCGGTGCGGTGGTGTTGCCGTGACCACTGAAATACCAGGCGGCCCCGCCAGCCAGCGCCAGAACGGTGACGCCGGCGGCGACGAACACCGGCAACGGCGGCTTGCTGCCGCGGCCGCTCCTGCCGCTCACGGCGGCAGGCTGCGGCTCGAAGGCATCGACGCTCAGCTCGGAGCGCAGTGAGGCCAACGGATTCGCCGCCGCCGCCGGTGCGCACCGGGCGACCGCTTCCGCGAGCGCGCCCTCCACGACGGCCTGCGTCTTGCGTGGGTCGAGCGGCATCGGCAGCACCGCGAACACGTTGCTGCCTCCGAGCGAGGTGCCGAGCTGTTTCTCGGCCGCTCCGGCGGCGAACACCAGCATCACCGCGCCGGGCGCCGCAGCGCGCGCGGTATCCACTACGTCACGGACGTCGGCGACGTCGCGTGCGTCGATCACCAGCAGCTGGGCGCGCCTGCCCCGTGCCATGACCTCGAGCGCTCCCTCGAGCGAATCGACGGGATGCACCGACGCCTGTCCGCCGAGCGTCTGGCCGAGCTCGAGGAGGAAATCGTCGCGCGTCGTGATGACGGTGATGTCGGCTGCGGGCTGAGTGGCCGGCGACGCGTCCGCGCTGCCAGTCGCTGCGCTTTCGTGACTGCGGGAGGCAGAGGTTGCACTGGCCACGTGGCGTGTTCTCCAGCTAAGACTTTCGAGGACTCAAGACGCTCCTCGCTTCGGTGAAACGCGGTGACCGCGCCGGGCAAGGCCCTTGTTGCACGCGGAAAACCTCGCCGTTGCAGCATATGCAGGCTCGGCGACAACACAGTGCGTCAGTTCACAATAACCGGAGCTTGCGTCGGGGCGCCGCGACGCCAGATCATCAAATTCTGAAGCACTGCTCGCTTTGCTCCCCCGCAAGCGGGGCGGCGCGGCAGCGCCCGCGGCCGGCGGCCGCCGGCTGCTGACGGCGTCCGCGCGGTGGCCGTCGCGGGCACCCCGCCGCCATGCGCGGGGCCTAATCGAGTGTCCGACACACGACCGGAGCGTGACGACTGCACCAGCGCGGTGCGCATATGTCTAGTTTGCAATCAGTCACTTAAGCTATGCAACAGCGCGGTGTGTGGCCGCCGCTGACCCGCGCCGCTGACCCGCGCCGCTGGCGCAGCGCGAGCTTCGAGTGAACAATCCGTCGCTGTGATCGTCTTAACGTAACGGGTATGTCAGGATCTGATCGCCGTCACTCATTGTGGGCGACGTTGCGACTAAGTTAATCATGGCGCTGGCGTTTGCCGGCATCGGCGCGCGGCTCTCGGTTCTCGAGCTCGACGGAGGGAAGGACGATGCGACTGCTGGCTGTTGAGCAGGATTCCCATGGTGGCACCGCGGATTTTATCGATTCTCTGAGCTCCTTCAGCCGGCTGCACCGTGCGCAGCGCTGGGAGGGCACGTTCGGCGATTACCTCCAGCACATCCTGCCGGCGAACCCGGTTGCGCTCGCGCGGACGAGCCACGAGTACGTCTGGGACATGTTGCGCTGGCATGGCCGTGCCGGACCGCCCGATGCGCCGGAGAACCGGCGCGCCCGCGAGCTCTTCAAGCGCGAGCTGTTCGGGATCGACGAATCGCTCTCGCGCGTCGTGGATTACTTCAAGGCGGCGGCCGCGGGCTCGGATGTCGGCCGGCGCCTGCTGCTGCTCCTCGGGCCGCCCTCCGGCGGCAAGTCGACGCTGGCCATTCTGCTGAAGCGTGGGCTCGAAGAGTACAGCCGCACCGATGAGGGTGCGCTGTACGCCATCCGCGGCTCGCCGCTGCGTGAGAATCCGCTCAATCTCATCCCGACGAGCCTGCGGCCCGAGTTCCGCGAGCGTTACGGTGTGACTGTCACCGGGGAGCTCTCGCCGTGGGCGCGCGATTTCGTCGAGCGCGAGTTCGAGGGCGATTTCGTGCGCGTGCCGGTGGAGCGCGTGTTCCTCGCGGAGGCTTCGCGCATCGGCATCGGCACCTACGCGCCGCACGATCCGACCACCGCCGACATCGCCGACCTCGTCGGCTCGGTCGACCTCGCCAAGGTCGCGCAGATCGGCGACGAGGGCGACCCGCGCGCCTGGTCGTGGTCCGGCGCGGTATATGCCGCAAGCCGCGGCGTCCTGGAGATGATCGAGATCCTCAAGGTCAAGCGCGAGTTTCTCTACCTGCTGCTGACGCTCACGCAGGAGAAGAACGTCAAGGTGTCGCGCTTCCCGCTGATCCACCTCGATGAGACGATCCTCGCGCACACCAATCTCGCCGAATTCCACAAATTCCTCCAGGAGAAGGAGAACGAGGCGCTGCTCGATCGCATGGTGATCATCAAGATCCCCTATGCGCTCTCTTATCGCGACGAGTCGCGCATCTACCAGAAGCTGGTCTCCGGCGCACCGGCATTCCGTAACGTGCACCTCGACCCGCACGTGCTGAACCTCGCGGCGGTGTTCGCCATCCTCACGCGTCTCGTGAAGCCCGAGCGCGAGGGGCTCGACGTGGCGAAGAAGCTGCGGCTGTATGCCGGCGAAGCGGTCGAAGGCGTGCCGGAGACCGAGGCCACGCGGCTGCATGCCGAGGTGCCCGATGAGGGCATGACCGGGGTGAGCCCGCGCTTCGTGATCAACGCCATCTCCAACGCCATCACCCGCGGCAATACCCACAGCCTCACCAGCATGGAGCTGTTGCTGGCGCTCAAGGATGGCATCGAGAGCGACGCCCGCATGGACGTCAAGCAGAAGAAGGCGTGGATCGATCACCTGGTCACGGCACGCAAGGAGTTCTATAACCGCTGGGTAAAGGAGGACGTGCACCGCGCCATGTTCGCGTCCTTCGAGGAGGAGGCGCAGCAGCTGCTGGAGAAGTATCTGGACGAGGTCGAGGCGTCGCTCGATCACCGCCAGGTGAGCGATCCGATCACCGGCGAGAGCCGGGCGGCGGACGAGCGCTTCCTGCGCTCGGTCGAGGAGAAGATCAAGGTCTCCGATTCCGGCAAGCTCTCGTTCCGCCAGGAAGTGGTGCGCAAGGCCATGGTCGCCTTCAAGGCCGGCGAGAAATTCAAGCTCGCGAGCCACGCGCGCATGCGCGAGGCGATCGAGCAGTACCTGTTCGAGGAGCGCCGCGACGTGCTGCGGCTCGTGACCTCGACCGCGCGCCCGGACGAGGACGCACGGCAGAAGATCTCGGTGGTACAGCAGCGCCTGGTGAACGAGTACGGTTACGACGAGCACAGCGCCAAGGAAGCGCTCAGCTACGTCACCACACTGCTGGCCCAGGAGTAGCGGGGCGCCCGGAAAAGGTGTACCACTAGCGTCGTGAGCTCCGAGGATCGAAAGCAGCCCGACAAGGCCGGTGCGGCCAAGTGGTACGAGCTCTTCTCCCGCGGCGCGCGCGACTGGCTGCGCCACGACGAGAAGGTGCGCGAGGCGGTGCGTGCCAACCTGCCGGAGATCATCGCCGGCGGCGATGTGATCAACGACGGCGCCCGTACCGTGCGCGTGCCGGTGCGCATGCTCGAGCACTACCACTTCCGCCTGCGGCGTCCCGAGGAGCAGCAGGGTGCCGGCCAGGGCAAGGCGAAACCCGGCGACGTGTTCTCCGATCCCAGCCGCAACCGCGCACCCGGTGAGAAGGGTGCCGGTGGGCGCGACGAGGGCGAGGTGCAACTGGTCCTCGAGTTCAAGATCGACGACATCGTCGACTGGCTGTGGGAAGAGATGCAGCTGCCGAACCTCAAGGCGCGCGCCGGGCCCTCGGATGAGACCGACTGGGTCCGCGAGGGCTGGGACCGGCGTGGCGCGCGCTCGCGCCTCGACCGCCGCCGCTCCTTCAAGGAGCTGGTGAAACGCCGCGGCGCTCCGGGGGCGACACCCACCTTCACCGACGAGGACCTGCGCTTCCGCCAGCTCGCGCGGCGGCGTCAGCCGGCGGTGCACGCGGTGGTGTTCTTCATGCTCGATGTCTCGGGCAGCATGTCCGACCGCGATCGCAAGCTCGCCAAGACCTTCTTCTTCTGGGTAGTGCAGGGACTGCGGCGCGAGTACCGCTCGCTGGAGACGCTGTTCGTCGCGCACACCACCGAGGCGTGGGAGTTCAACGAGCCCGACTTCTTCCAGGTGAGCGGCACCGGGGGCACCGTAGCCTCGACGGGGCTGCTGAAAGTGCGCGAGATCATCGATGCTCGCTACAACCCCGGCCGCTGCAACATCTATCTCTTCTACGCTTCCGACGGCGACAACTCGGTGAGCGATGCGCAGGACGCGCGCGCCGCGCTCGGCTCGATAGCCGCGGACGCCTGCTTCACCGGCTATGTGGAGGTCTCCTCGGGGCTGTCACGGCAGCTCGCCACCGAGACCGGCAAGCTCTTCGCCGAGCTCACCGCCGCCGGCTGTGCGGCCGGCAGCTATTCCCTCAACGACTTCGACGACGTCTGGGGCGCGGTGCGGCACTTCTTCACCGCCGAGAGTCACGCGCCGGAAGGGCCGCGCGCTACCGAAACCCCCGGCAGCAGCCCATGAGCGATGACTGGCGCAATTACGTGCGGCGCATCGAGGAGCTTGCCGCCAGCTCGGGGCTGAAGTTCCACCCGGTCGACTTCGAGGCGGTGCCTGACAGCTTCATGATGGAGATCGCCGTGTACGGGCTGCCGGTGCGCATGCCGCACTGGTCCTTCGGCGTGCGCTACATCTACCAGCTCATCCAGCGCCACATGGGGCACTCACGGCTCTTCGAGGTGGTGTTTCCGGGCAATCCCGGGCACGCCTATCTCGCCGAGAGCAACGGCCTCGCCGAGAACATCCTGGTGACCGCTCACGTGCTCGGGCACGCGGATTTCTCGCGCAACAATCTGCTGTTCCGACGCTGCCAGGAGCAGGTGAGCGAGCGCATCGTCGAGCATGCCGCCAATCACGCCCGGCAGATCTCGCAGGCGATCGAGACTCACGGCGCGCAGCGCGTCGAAGCGGCGCTCGATGCCGCACTCGCCCTCGAGCAGCACGTCGACATCGATCAACCGCTGCGCCGCCCGCGCTATCCGGAGTACCTCGAGGACCACCGCGCGCTCTCGGACGACCAGTTCCGCAAGCGCTTCGCGGCGCTCGACCCGACCGCGGCCAGCAGTGCGCTCGAGACCAAGAAACGCGCACCCGTCCCGCCGCATCCCGAGCGCGACCTGCTGTGGTTCGTGGCGAACTACGCCCCGGAGATGGAGAGCTGGGAGCGTGACATCTTCCTCGCGGTGCGCGAGGAGTCGTTCTATTTCTACCCGGTGTTCGCCACGCAGATCATGAACGAGGGCTGGGCGTCCTACTGGCACGCGCGGCTGCTGCGCGAGGCGGACTTCGTGCCGCAGCAGGCGTATCTCGACGCCATCAAGTGCCACTCGGACGTGGTGCGTCCGGTGGCTGCGGAGCAGCAGGTCTCGCTCAGCATCAACCCCTATCACCTCGGCTTCTCGATGTGGGAGAAGATCGTCGAGAGCGAGGGCCTTCCGGCCGCGCGCCGCATCATGGAGCAGGACGATGACTTCGGCTTCGTGCGCAATCACCTGACGCGCGAGCTTGCCGAGGAGCTCGGGCTGTTCCGCTACAGTGCGCGCAGCGACGGGCAGATCAAGGTGCTCGAGCACGAGCTGACGGCGCTGCACGAGGCGGTGCTCGCGCCCAAATACAACTTTGGTGCCCCGATCGTGTCCGCGGTGCGCGTGCGCAACGATGGCACCCTCGAGCTCGTCCACGACAGTGGGGTGGACGGGCGGGGTCTCGATCTCGAGCGCAGCCGAAAGGTGCTCGATTACCTGCAGCGGGTGTGGCGGCGTCCGCTCGTGCTCACCACCGTGAACCAGGCCGGGTCGTCCCTCGAGCTGACTGCGCCCTAGAACGCAACGCCTCCCGGGCTGTCCGCGCCGCCTCCCTCAGCTGCCGCCCGCAGGGGTGGGTTTTGCCGGCGGCGGCGGCGGCTCGGTATCGCCCCAGTCCTCCTCCTCGTTCGAGGTCACGATGGAGACCGGATCGCTCGCCGGAAAACTCGCCTCGAGGGCCTCATCGAGCTGCCGCTGAATCTTCTGGTGCCGCCTGCGCGCCTCATCCCGGGCGGAATCCGATTTGGCGGGATCAGTCATGGTGCACTCCTGCGAGCTGCGGATTAGGCGGGGGGCTCCTGCGGTCCATGGTACGCCCTCGGGTAGCCTCCGGCAGGTCTGGCGGAGTAGGCTCTCAAAGGCCGGTGTTGCGCGCGTGCCGCCGGTTCTTTTGCCGGGGGAGCCGCCGCCATGGGGTACACGACTTCAGGCATCCGTAACATCGCGCTGGTCGGCCAGGCCGGCGCGGGCAAGACCTCGCTCGTGGAGACGCTGCTGCTGCAGGCGGGCGCGACGCGCAGCCGCGGCAGCCTCGCTCGCGGGACGACGGTCTCGGACTTCGACCCCCAGGAGAAGCGCCTGCAGCACTCCCTCGACAGCACCATCTGCAGCTTCGATTACAACGGCAGCCACATCAACCTCATCGACACCCCAGGCTATCCGGACTTCCTCGGCCGGACACTGTCGGTGCTGGAGGCGGTCGAGGCGGTCGCGGTGGTGGTGAGCGCGGTCTGCCCGCTCGACACCTTCACTCAGCGCCTGATGGAGTTCGCGCGCGAACGCGAGCTGTGCCGGCTGATCATCGTCAACAAGATCGACAGCCGCGATGCACACTCCGCGGACCTCCTGCAGCAGCTGCGCGAGTCGTTCGGCGCGGAATGCCTGCCCCTGAATCTGCCCGCGGGCGGCGGCGACGGCGTGGTCGACTGCTTCTTTCAGCCCCACGGCCGCGCCACGGACTTCTCTTCCGTCGAGGCGGCGCACACACAGATCATCGATCAGGTCGTCGAGCTCGACGAGAAGCTCATGGCGTTGTACCTGGAGCAGGGCGAGGAGCTCTCGCCCGAGCAGTTGCACGACCCCTTCGAGCAGGCGCTGCGCGAGGGGCATCTGGTGCCGGTGTGTTTCACCTCCGCGGAGGGTGGCGCCGGGCTGCCGGAGCTGTTGCAGGTGTTCGAGCGCCTGATGCCGAACCCGGCGGAGGGAAACCCGCCGCCCTTCCTCAAGGGCACGGGCGAGAGCGCCGAGCGTGTGGCGGTCGCCCCTGATCCGACCCGGCACGTGATCGCACACGTGTTCAAGGTGTCCATCGATCCCTACGTCGGCAAGCTCGGGGTGCTGCGCGTGCATCAGGGAACCATTCGCCCGGGCAGTCAGCTGTTCGTGGGCGATGCGCGCAAGCCGATCAAGATCGCCCATCTGTTCCGGCTGCTCGGCAAGGACACGAGCGAGATCACCGCGGCGGTGCCGGGGGACATCTGCGCCATCGCCAAGGTCGATGAGCTGCACCTGGACGCGGTGCTGCACGACTCGCACGACGAGGACCAGTACCACCTGAAGCCCGTGACGTACCCGCCGGCCATGCTCGGCATGGCCATCGAGCCGGAGCGGCGCGGCGACGAGCAGCGACTCGCCGACACGCTCCACAAGCTCACCGCGGAAGATCCGTGCGTGCGGATCGAGCACCACGCCGCCGTCAACGAGACGGTGCTCTATGGCATGGGTGAGTTCCATCTGCGCGTGCTGCTCGAGCGCATGACCGAGCGCTACGGCGTACACGTGAAGACGCACCCGCCGAGCATTCCCTACCGCGAGACCATCACCCGTCCGGCTGAGGGCCATTGCCGGCACAAGAAGCAGACCGGCGGGGCGGGGCAATTCGGGGAGGTGTACCTGCGCATCGAAGCGCTCGGTCGCGGTGCCGGCTTCGAGTTCGTCGACGACGTGGTGGGCGGCGCCATTCCCGGCCAGTACGTTCCGGCGGTGGAAAAGGGCGTGCGCCAGGTGTTGGGCGAAGGCGCGCTCGCTGGCTTTCCCATCCAGGACGTGCGTGTCACGGTGTACGACGGCAAGCACCACCCGGTCGACTCCAAGGAGGTGGCCTTCGTCTCGGCGGGTCGCAAGGCGTTCCTCGATGCCCTGGCCAAGGCCGCGCCGATCGTGCTGGAGCCGATCATGCGCCTCGAGATCACGGCCCCGGCGAGCGCCATCGGCGACATCACCGGCGACCTCGCCACCAAGCGCGCGCGCATCAACGGCAACGACACACTCCCGGGGCAGCGCGCGACGCTCAACGCGTTCGTGCCGCTCGCGGAGATCTCCGAG
>Ga0306923_10005751_pt1 | contig 12124 bp, 8 predicted proteins | sample sta12Can44000108_FD_203841 | JGI IMG/M metagenome (GOLD analysis project Ga0306923, IMG submission 203841) | Lab enrichment of tropical soil microbial communities from Luquillo Experimental Forest, Puerto Rico - statanox.12C.anox.44.000.108 (v2)... | ecosystem: Environmental > Terrestrial > Soil...
CTTTTACAACACCAGCGAGCCCAGACCAATGGCAATCAACAACAACTCCGCCACCACCCAGTAAGTAAAGACGACCATCAAGGATTTGGCCGTTGACGCGCCTGAAAGTTTACCCAGACCGACACCGAGCACCGCTGTGTGCCAGAAATAAACCAGGTTCGCCGCGCCCAAGAGCAGGTGAACACGATTTCTTGTGTCAAAATCATTCACCAACAGGGCCAGGCTGGGCCCGACATAAAGACGGCCGAGAATAACCGCCAGGAGTGTTGAAATGATCATGCCCAGGACGATGATCACGCTGGCCAGGCCGGCGATTTCCACCGCTTTCATGTAGCCAAACCGCGCCTTGAGGAACCAGCGGGCAAGCAGCCACAGCACCAAAGCCCACCAAAAAACCGAAATGAAACTGCTCAGCACGGCGCCCACACTGCCAAAAACGGCCAGCATCGTTGGCCCCGTAAATCTGTCCATCATCTGCAACGCCTGGTCCTCCTGCACCTGTGTCATTTTTCCCTGTTGCACCTGTTGATCGAGCACCTTCGCCTGCTGATCACGGATGCCCTGGCAAATCGCCGGCTGGGCAAACACGATACACGCGGAAATCGCGCCGACGATGGCAAAGACCAAAACCGGCACGAGCCAGTTGACAACCCGCGCGGGCGCAGCGCGGAGTTCGGCAAAGACTTCGCCCGGCGCGGCAACCACGTTGAACAATTTCGCGGTAAGCGGCGTTGCAGGTGTTTGCGGTTCGGCCGCTTGCGATTCCGTGATTGGCGGGATGGTTTCCATAATCGTTCACCGGGCTCATCCATTACTTAGGCAAAAACCCGCTTTGGTTACAAGAAAAGTCGCATCGAGCGTCGGTGGTCAACAGCAGGCTCAACCATCGGAAATTGAAGGCAGGATGACAATATAAACGTCAGGGACTTGCGACTACAAGGCTGGGCAGCCTACGACTATCACGGCAGCCGCAAGCCCTGACGCGCTTTGAAGCAGCAAATTTCCGGCCAAGAACGGAGGAAAAAATCCCTGCGCGGCCGGGTTTCAATCGTCATCCGTCACTTTCACCGCCCAAAGCGGGTACGGCGTTTGCGGACCTTTGGTGGCGTCCCACAAAATGCGATTGAACACGTCCTCGGGACATTCGTCTTCCTGCTTTAGCGGCAGGCGGGCGGAAATATACGCATCCTTGCGCAGTTGCGAATTGGAAATTTTCCCGGGCTCCGGGTTCATCTGGTCAAGCGGGACCTGGTTGGTCACCGCCGCGAACGATGCAAAATCCGGCGTACTGGTGAAACAATCGAACATCGGCGTGGCCGTGGCGTCCATCTGGTTCATCGGCGGCAAACCGAGTATAAGTTCCATCGTACGGAGCAAGCTGGTCTGGTTGTATTGCGTGTTGACCACGGCCCCGCGCCGGGTGTAGGCACTGGCAACGTAAGCCGTCGTACGATAGCCACTCACGTGGTCCCAGCCGTTCTGCGGGTCATCCTCCACGGCGAAAATGCAAGTGTCTTTCCAGTACTTGCTGTGACTGACGGCTTCGACGACCTGCCCCACTGCCAGGTCGTTATCAGCCACCTGCGCGGCGGGCGTGGGTGAGCCGGGCGCGGTACCGCTGGTGTGATCGTTCGGCAGCCAGAGGATGACCAGGTTTGGGAGACTGTCCGACGTTTCAAATTGTTTCAGGTCCCTGATGAATTGCGCCGCGCGCCACACGTCCGGCACGTCCAAATCCCAGCCAATGGTATTCGTCATTAGATAAGGCCGCAGCGCCTCAATGTCCGGTTCACAGGAATAGGTGATGGCGTTCGAGCCGTTCAGAAAATCATGGTAACAATCGAGAAAATTCGGTTCGCCCGCGTGCCGGGAATCGTTCCATTGTTTGTGGGCGGTGGTGAATTCGCCGAAATCACAGACGGTTTTGCCGCAAGCGAGGGCATCATTCCAGATAAAACCCGCGGATGAATAGGCCAGCGCGTCCCGGCCTTCCTCGCCAAAACCGCCCGCCGGATAGCTGCGCGGCCAGCCGGCAAAGCCGCGTTCCACATAGTCCATGGCGATGCCGGTGTCGGCCCATTGATGGCCGTCGGCGCTCAGAATGCTGCAGCAATAAGTGTTGTCCAACAACACGAATTCCCGGACGAGCTTGTGCTGGTTGGGTGTGACCACATCGCCAAACACGCACAAATCGGCGTCCCCATTTCCCATCGAAACGTCACCCAGGACCTGGTCGTAGGTGCGGTTCTCCTTGATGATGTAAATGACGTGCCGAAAAACGCTGGGTTCGCCGACGCGTTCCGGCACGGGGCGCACCGGTTGACCGGGCCTTGCGGGCAAAGCGGCCTGCGCCAGCAGCGGATAACGCAAATTGACCAGGGCCGTCCGGGTGAATGCCGCCAATTCCTTTTTCGACGGCACCGGCACCAGCGACAGCGAACCGCTGTACTGGTGCGTGTTGAACCCGACGCCGTTGCCCAGGCCTGACCTCGCTTTTTCCACTTTTGCAGGAAGGCTTTTGATGTTTGCCACGTAGAGTTCCTTCCGTTTTGCATCGTAGGCAATAGAGCCGGGAAACCAGCCGACGGGAATCAAACCAAGCAATTTGGAGTTGCCGGGTTTAAAACGGAACACGGCGACAGCGTTTTGCGTACCGTTACAAACGAACAGTGTTTCACCCGACTGATCGAACGTCAGGGCATTCGGTTGGGCACCGAACAAATCAGCCGGGTTCTGCCGCGCACAGATGGTCTCAACGAGCCTGTCTGTCTGTGTGTCAATCACACTTAACGTGTCGCTGCCCGCGTTGGCGACCACCAGCCAGCGACGATTGGGCGATAACACCATCGCGCAGGCATGCAAACCAGTCACTAATTCGGAGCCCGGAGTTCGAATTTCGGAATTCAGATCAATCACGGACACCGAACCTTCACTGGCAATGGAACGCGCATCCACCCTCACCCGCATGCCGTCACCGGCGGGTCCGGTAAAACCGTTCGTATCCGGCCGCCGGCCGCCCCAGTTGCTCACGTAAATCTTTTGCCCGGCCAGCACAACGTCAAACGGCGCCACGCCGACGTCCCATGTCCTAAAGACAGCCCCGTTCGCAGCATCAAGCTCGAGGAGGCGATTGGAAAGATTACCCACAACATAAAGCCTTTTGCCGTCGGGCGAAACCGCGATGCCCGCCGGGATCTCCGCCTTGCGTAAAGGCGCGTTGGCAGGCGGCAGCGAAATGGAATAGAGCGGTGTGACTTTGTGTTCCGGGTCGACGGCGAAAACCTTGATATCGCCATTGACATTGGCCAGATAAATCCGGGAACCATCGGGTGAAAAGACAAGACCGGTAAAACTGAGCTTGGCCTTCTCATTCGGCTGAACAATGCTGTTGGAAACGGTTGCGGTTGGGGGAAGGTCATCCTCCGCAGGCAACCGCACCTTTTGAAGGATTCTTGCCGTCTTCGGATTGACGACAATCAATCTTTGCGTCAGGCCGGCGGTCACGAGCCGTTGACCGTCCGGACTCAGCGCCAACGCGTTTGGTCTCACACCGGGAAGTTCCAACAAAACTCCGGCCGGCGTGATGACCTGGTTGACCGGCGTTTCAAGTCCGTTGGTGTCGCGACCGACCGTTTCGATGGTGGCATCGAAATCGCCGGCCGGGGATTGAATACCGGACAAGGCGAGCGCAAGCACACCAACGCGGACCAACGATTTCCCTTTCACGCGACAAGGATGGACGCGAATCAGAGCCAACAGCAAGTCACGTTACTGTAACAGCCGACGTGCAGAGGCTTTGTTTATATTCTAAAAAAGAGACTCCTTACGTCGGCTATTACGAAATGTCAGGCCACCGCCGGATCCAGTCGTTTATCCGGCGTCAGGTAGTTGCCGACGTAATTGTTCACCGCCTCTTCCAGCGAGGTAACCGGGGCGGTGTAGCCGGCGGCGCGCAACCGGCCCAGGTTGGCTTGCGTAAAATACTGGTACTTGTCGCGGATGCCTTCGGGCATTTCGATGAATTCAATCTTCGGTTCGCGCTTCAAAGCGGCAAAGACGGCACGCGCCAGGTCGAGCCATGCCCGCGCCCCACCACTGCCGATGTTGAACAGGCCGCCGGCTTTTTCATTGGCCGCCAGGTGCAGCGTCATGGCCGCCGCATCCTTGACGTACAGGAAATCACGCTTTTGTTCGCCGTCATGATAATCCGGACGATGGCTTTTAAAGAGACGGATGACTCCGGTGTCACGCACCTGGCCGAAACTTTTGTGGACCACCGACCGCATGTCCCCCTTGTGGTCCTCGTTCGGGCCAAAAACATTGAAGTATTTCAGGCCAATAATCCGGTTCAAAAATCCGGCGCGTTGGGCATGCAGGTCAAACAGGTGTTTCGAATAGCCGTACATATTCAACGGCCGCAACGTGTCGAGTTTGGCCTCGTCGTCTTCCATGCCCGCCGAACCGTCGCCGTAGGTCGCGGCAGACGACGCATAAACAAAGCGGGTCTTGTTCGCGAGCGACCATGCTGCCAGGTCCCGCGTGAATTCGTAATTGTTGCGGAGGAGAAAACTCGCGTCGCGCTCGGTGGTGGACGAACAGGCGCCCAAATGCAGCACGAGATTGAATTGCCCCAGCGCGCCCTTTTGTAATCGCGGCAGCAGGTCGTCGGCTTCGACGTAATCGGCAAAACGCAATGGCGTGAGGTTGCGCCACTTTTCGTCCGTGCCCAGACGATCGCAAACCATGATGCGTTCGCACCCGTGCCGGTTTAATGCCCAAACCAGGGCGCTGCCAATGAAGCCCGCGCCACCCGTGACCAGCACGCGTGCATCGGAGAAATCGTTGAGTTTCATGAAAACTACCACCCCAACACGTACGCAAAAATCAGCGGGGCGACAATGGTCGCGTCGGATTCGATAATGAAACTGGGCGTGTCCACCCCCAGTTTGCCCCAGGTGATTTTTTCGTTCGGCACGGCGCCCGAATAGCTGCCGTAGCTCGTCGTCGAATCACTGATCTGGCAGAAGTAACTCCACAGCGGCACGCCGGTGCGTTCCAAATCCTGATGCAACATCGGCACGACACAAATCGGGAAATCACCGGCAATACCACCACCGATCTGGAACATGCCGAACGGGCTCTTTTTGGTGGTGCGTGTGTAAAAATCCGCAAGCCAGGTCATATACTCAATCCCGGTGCGGACGGTATGCGTATTCTTCAGATCACCGCGAATGAGGGCGGCGGCGTACATGTTGCCGAGGGTCGAATCCTCCCAGCCAGGCACGACGATCGGCAGGTTTTTTTTGGCGGCAGCCAGCATCCAGGAATCTTTTGGGTCTATTTGATAGTGTTTCTCATATTTGCCGCTGCGCAAAACCTGATAAAAAAATTCGTGGGGAAAAAACCGCTTGCCCGTCTTCTCGGCGGCCAGCCAGACCTCGAGCATGGCCTCTTCCATCCGGCGCATGGCTTCGCCTTCGGGAATGCAGGTGTCCGTCACACGATTCAGATGTCGATGGAGCAAATCCTCCTCCTGTTGGGGCGTCAAATGCCGGTAATGCGGCACTCGTTCGTAATAATCATGCGCCACCAGGTTGAAGACGTCCTCCTCCAGGTTCGCCCCGGTACAGGTGATCAGATGCACCTTGTCGCGGCGAATCATCTCGGCCAGGGACAGTCCCAGTTCGGCGGTGCTCATGGCCCCCGCGAGACAAACCATCATGCGTCCACCCCCATCCAGATGCGCGCGGTACGCGCGCGCGGCGTCCACCAGGGTCGCGGCGTTGAAATGCCGGAAGTGATGCTGGATAAAGCCGGAGATCGGACTGCCAGTGGATTTGGACTGTGCTTTTTTGTTCATAGGTAGACTCTGAAAATTCCGCGTAGCCCCACGATACAAAGGTTTGCACGATTGCCAACCCCAAATTCAAGATTTGCCATGCCCGGAAAAATTTTCCGGCCGGCGGAAATTTACACCGGGTCCACGGCCGGTGATCCCGAAGAAGTTACTGAACAATCACCAGATTCGGACGGACCATCGAGAGTCCGCCTTGAACATCATCGCGGAACTTGGCCCCGATAATGATGTTGTTGGTGCAGGTGGTGTTGTTGACCCGGAAGGCGGCGCTGCCGCAGTTGCTGGCGATGAAGTTGGTGAAGGCGTTGCGCACACACTCCGTACGCGGCGCCGGCTGTAACCCCCGGACAGTCTGCCGTTCGGTGTGCGCCATGAAGACCCCGTAATGACGGCTGTCCTGGATGGAAATATTATAAAACCGATTGTCACTGCTGGCGCGCATGAAGATGCCGAGATCGTTGGCCACCAGCACGGCGTTGCTGACGACATTGTTATTAAAGTACAGGTCCAGCGAGATGCCGGCCCCCGGGTTGTCGTGCAGATAAAGTTCGGTAAACAGGCAGTTCTCGGTGTGATAGCAGGCGAGGCCGTCAAATTCGTTGTCAAATGCCGTCAAATCCCGTACCGTCAACCGGTACACACCGCGCGTGGTCACCAAACCGCCGGAACGGCAATGAGCCGTCGTCACATGTTCCACCACCGAATCACTGACGTTCTGTACCGTGATACCGTTATTGCGGATTTGCGAACCTTCGCCCTGCAATTGCCAGAGTTCGCGCTGCTGATGCGAACGGTTGCCATCGATGGCCAGGTCACGCAGGGACAGGTACCGGACGGTCTGTTTGGGATTGTTGACCGCCTCACCCATGATAATGACCGGACAATTGGCGTCGTTGGCCAGGCGCAGGATGGTTTCCCGGCCAAAACCGCGCAGGGTTTGATGATCGCGCCGCAGCACGATGGGCTGGCGAATTTCGATCACCCCCGGCGGCAATACCACCTCACCACCGCTGGCCGGCAGTATGTCCAATGCCTGTTGGACTTCAACACCGGAAGCCCCCAGGGGCAAGGTGATTACCGCGAGTTCAGACGCAAGTGATTCAAAAGCAATAAGATAAAAAAACACCAAAACCAGCAGCCCGGCGAATCCTCGATTCGCTCCGGCTCCCCGGCTCCCAAGTTGGTTTCGGCGCATCTTCATATGACCTAGACAGTTGTTAGCAATCGCTGTTCCTACTTTATGTTCGTCCAAGTCAGGTGAACTTGCACCCGGCCACCGCAACTTTTTGTAAACTTTTTCATTTGAACTAATTCGCAATGTGGCCGATATTAATGACTGCAAGGTTGAATCAATCCATTGGTAACACGGTTCCGAGAGGCCATTTCGTTTCGGGATTTCCCAGATGGAAGGGAGGGGCTATGCTTTGCGCACTTTTATGGCAAATGCGCAGTTTGCGAACAGGTCAACGCCCGCCGCCCTCGGTTTCTCGATGCCCGCCGAATGGGAGCCGCATGCGGCCACCTGGGTCGGCTGGCCGCACAACGCCACGGATTGGCCCGGCAAGTTCGCGGCCATTCCCTGGGTGTATGGCGAAATGGTGCGGAAAATTTCCTCCGGTGAAATGGTCCGCATTCTGGTTCGCCATCGGGCCGAGGAGAAATCCGCGCGTCGCGTACTGCTCCGCACCGGTTGTGATCTGAGAAAAGTCAGCTTTGTCACGCATCCGACCAATCGCGGCTGGACGCGCGACAGCGGCCCGATTTTCGTCAAACGCAAATCTCCCGGACGCCGGGTCCCCGATGCCAAATCCCGGTCAGCCATTGTCCACTTTCATTTCAACGGCTGGGCCAAATATCCCAACTGGCGCAAGGACACAAAGGTTCCCGAGACGGCGGCGCGCGTTTTGCGTCTGCCTCTCTTCCACGCCGAATGCCGCGGACGTCCCTTCGTCATTGAAGGCGGTGGCATCGAATTAAACGGGCGGGGCACACTGTTGTCCACGGAGCAATGTTATCTTGACCCCCGGGTTCAAGTGCGCAATCCGGGGCTCGGACGAGGGGAAATTGAAACAGCCTTGAAGAATTATCTAGGCGTCGGAAACATCTTTTGGCTGGCCAGGGGCCCGGCCGGTGACGACACGCATGGGCATATCGACGACATTTGCCGTTTCACGAATCCCCAAACGCTCGTTCTCGTGCGCGAAAGGAAACCGAAGGACGCGAATTATCGTCCCCTGGCGGAAAACTGGGAGCGCATCCGGCACTTGCGGCTGGAAGATGGCAGCAGGCCGGAAGTCGTCGAGCTGCCCATGCCTGCGCCGTTGTATTTTGACGGCGTCCGCCTGCCGGCGAGCTATGCCAATTTCTACATCAGCAACGCGGCTGTGATTGTTCCGACGTTCAACGATCCGAACGACCGAATCGCACTCGGCATTTTGGGGGAGCTGTTCAAAGATCGTCCGGTTGTAGGAATCCACGCGGTGGACCTGGTATGGGGCTTCGGTTCGCTACATTGCCTGACGCAGCAGCAGCCCGTGTAACTCCTGTTCACAAAATCGGTATGCCCGACATCGAACTTATCCGTCCCGAACCCCAACAAGTGCCCGAACTGGCACGCATCTGCTTCGAAGCTTTCAAACGCATCCACGAACGCCACGCCTTTCCACCTGACATTCCGAATATTGAATTGGCCGGGCACATTATGGGACTGCTCGTTTCCGGGAAAAATTTTTACGGTGTGGCGGCGCGAGTGAATGGCCGGCTGGTGGGTTCGAATTTCATCTCCTGCACTGACCCGGTCGGCGGTGTCGGCCCGATCACGGTTGATCCGGCGTTTGAGGGCCGTGGTGTGGGGCGGGCTTTGATGAAAGCGGTTCTGGATTATGCGCAACAAAAGGGGATGGAACAGGTCAGGCTCCTGCAGGATTCTTTCAACACCAAATCACTTTCGCTCTATGCGTCATTGGGTTTTGACGTACGCACGCCGGTCGGATTGCTGGACGCCAGGCCGGCGTTGACGGCCGATTCGACGGTGCGTCCGGCGACCACGGCGGACCTGCCGGTATTGGACGATCTTTCACGGCGGCTTTACCCCTGCAGCCGCCGCGGGGAAATCGTCATGCTCATGGGGATGAACGTGCCGGTGTTCGTGCGCGAGCACGGTGGAAAAATCCCGGGCTACTTTGTTCCCGGCTTCCTCGGACACGGCGTGGCCGAAACCGAAGCCGATGCGCTGGCATTGATTGGCGAAACCATGCGCCGCGTGCCGCCGGAATTCGCGGTTTTCTTCTGCCCGCTGGTCCTTGGCAATTTCTACCGCGCGATCCTGAAATCCGGCCACCGGCTTCGCAAAATCATGACTTACATGACACTGGGACCCTATGAGCCTCCGCGGGGGATCTGGCTGCCGTCCATTGGCTATTGAGGTGCAGCCCTGACTGTGCCGGTGAAATCGGATTCCGTCGCATATTTCTTAAGGTCGGCAAAATCCTGAGGGCCAAGCAGCATATGTTGAAATACGCCGTTGCGATCGATAACCATGGTCACGGGAATCGCGTCCACGTCCTGATAGGGTGACGGCATATTCTGCAGCAGGGTCAACGGATAATTAATGCCCTGCTGCCGGGCAAACTGCCTCTGCGAAGTTAAATCGTCCGTACTAATGCCCAGGACGACGACATTTGTGGGCGAGGTGGCGCTACGCAATTTGGAAAAATCCGGGATCTCCTCCAGACACGGCTCACACCAGGTCGCCCAAAAATTCAGCACAACCCGTTTGCCCTTCAAATCGCCCAGGCGAACAGTCTGGCCATCGAGATTCGTCACAAAAAAATCCGGCGCGCGGACACCCTGCCAGGCCAGAAGTGCTTTTTGTTCGGGAGTCAGCGGCGGCGGGGAATAATAATAGAAGGCCTCGACCGCCAGCAATGCCAGCACGACTGTAAGCAGGCCCAATACCCAACGGAGTTGGGGCGCTGACGGTGGTGGCGAACACGCACCGGAAATTTTGTCTTCCCTGTCCACTCAATCCCATTCGACACCGATCGGCCCGGTGGATTCAGTATTTTTCCGATCCTGAACCGGGCTCTCACTGAAAATCAATCTCCGACCAATAACCGTCCAGTACGTCTCCATTGTCTCCGATTACTGACAAGGTTTGAAGGACAATGCCAGACAGGCTGGAACCGTCAAATTCAACCATGGTTTCCTGTCTTTCCTGGTCGGCTTTTTGCCGGGCAGGGCCAAGTTGTCGCGACCACAGCAGATGCGTCTGCCCCTGCCGGTCCACCGTCAGTACCCGAAAGACCTTTTGCCCGGCATTCGGGGGTTCGCGGTTGTTCCGGCCGCGGACGCCAAAACCAAGCTTCAAATGTGTGGCGCCTTCCGGAACGGCAAACGCAATTTCCGAGTCCCGCGGAACATCCAGGACAGTCCCTGCTTCGGGATCATAAACCATTTGCGGGATACCCATCGCATCCAACAGCCGTGAGTGGCGCAAGGCCTTATTCAGGCGCGTGGATTGCCGGAACCCGGCGACGCCTTCAAGATTTTGCCTGGGATATTCCAACCGATACAAACGAACCCGCACCGGATAACGGTAATAGGTCGCGGCCGAAGCGCCCCCGGCCGCAATGATCCTCAGGGAGGTGATTTCATAATCGGCCAGATTGCCGGACATGTCGGTGGACGCGAGCGAGGCAAATGAGGTGCAACCTTCCACGAACGGCGACAGCAAAAAACCGCCGCGCGCCATGCCCGGAACCAAACGTTTCTGAACGGGTTTCGGTTCACCTCGCGTTGACACGTCCAACAAAAGAATGGGCGGCTTGTATAGCATTGATACCACGCCTCCCCACAATGTGCGGTCGAGTTCGATTTCCGCCCAGATCGGGCCATTGGTCGCCCGTGGCACGTCCATCCGTTCCCCGAAGCTCACCAAACGGTCGGCAAGCGGGACCAGGTGGAATTGCCGGGGCCGGGGTGATTGTTTTAAGAGAACAAAAGAAACCTCCGCCTCCTGCACGTCGTAGCGCGTCAATAATTCCGGCCAGGAGAGACCATCCTCCAATGAGGGAAAGCGGTCATCGATGGTCAACCCATCCTCCTGGCGCGGAAACTGCCGGTTGGCACCGGATCCATTAATTAAAATATTCTTCGGCGCATTTTCACCACGAAGGAAGTTCGCATTCAATTGCGCCAGCTCCGGCGTGTAGGCGGAAAAACTTTGTATCACCGGCCTCGGACGATAACTCAGGCCATAGGCAAAAACGGGATCCAGGTTCCAGGTATAAATATCGATACTCCCATCGATTCGCGGAAGCGGCAATTGAGCCCGGAGGTCGGCCAGGTGTATTTCATACGCGTCGCGCAAAGGATTTTTTCCACCAATCAGTTCCAGCGGCGCGAAAAATCCGCGGACGCCGGCCGGCTTGGGGATGCCCGCGAGCAATCCGGTTTCGGCATCGTGGCTGTAAATGAAGGACAGAAAAAGAAAAATGGCTGCCGTTGGCAAGACACTGGCAATGACGAACAATTGCCCCCTCTTTTTGACAAACGGCCACAGAGCCGCAAACGCGGCCAAAGAAACGAGCAGAAGATCTTTCACTGCCCACAAATCGTGCCCGTCATGTCGAACGTACCCGTATTTAAAAGCCGTAAAGAGGATGAAACACACTCCCAGGCCGGGGATCAGGCCCAAAAATCGGTTCCGCAACCACCCGGCATATCCCGCCATTGCAGTCACTGCGACAGCCGCAACCAGAAACAGACAAACGTCCTGCGCTGCACTCGATCCGGTCAGCATCATGGCTTCGGTGAACCCATTGGTCATCTGCCATGAGTACCGGAAATACGGGCCAAAATTGCCCGGGTGTTGGCCCGCCACGATCCAAAAACAGAAAAGACCCGCGACGAACACCAGTAAGATCCAGGGGAAACGCCGCTGTCGCAGGACATTGTCCAGCGCAATGGCTGATACGGACATCAATGCGAGGACAAAAATGATGAACTGGGTCAGACTCAACAGGCTCAGGGATATCACCAGCAAAACCTCGATCATGGCAAACGGACGGTTCCCTCCATAAAAATGCACCATGAGCAGCAGTAGGACCCAGGGAACTCCCCCGAACGCCATTCCCGTAAACAGCATCAGCCAAACCCACGAAATGAATTCATTTTCGAAAGCAGAACGGGCAACTCGACAGGCTGCCCACCAAAATACGACCGAAAGAACCAACCAGGCGACCAAACTGACCGGGTACGTTGCCG